>Ga0315298_1000260_pt1 | contig 107377 bp, 107 predicted proteins | sample WHS_1_MG_FD_203077 | JGI IMG/M metagenome (GOLD analysis project Ga0315298, IMG submission 203077) | Extremophilic microbial mat communities from Washburn Hot Springs, YNP, Wyoming, USA - WHS_1_MG | ecosystem: Environmental > Aquatic > Thermal springs > Hot (42-90C) | place: USA: Wyoming...
GCTTCGGTGATCGGATCGACCAGACGCAGATCGGTCCGGCCCGTGACCGCGAGATCGATCGCACCGGTTTTGGTCAGCGGGACCGTACCATCGACATTCAAATCAGCCCGCGTCCCGAGGGTGAGATGGGCGGACCCATGGGCGGACGTAGCGTTGAGGGTTTCATGGGCGGTCAGGTCGGCAGCCGGAAGTGAGGCCGTCGTGCCGTTGAGCAGACGCATCCCGGTCGCGGTCAGGTCGATGGTGCCGCGCGGTGTGCGCGGGGTGCCCGAGAGATTGGCGTTGGCGTTGATGGTGCCGCGCGCGTCGAGTTTCGGGTCGACCGCGTGAACCAGCGTGGCGGAGACATTCGAAAGGCGGGCGGTGAACGCCATCGGTCCGGTCATGGAAAGCGGTGCGGTGCCGTTGAGGTTGAGGCGGGCGGTACCAAGCGTCGCGGCGATGGTGCCGCGCATGGCGTGACCAAGCAGGGTTTCATTGGCGGTGAGGTTGGCGGGCGGCAGACCCACGCCGGGGCCGGAGAGCACCCCCAGATCGCGCCCGATCAGTCTGACCGTGCCGGTGGGTGCGGTGAGGCTGCCGGTGATATGCGCGTTCGCATCGATCATGCCGTGGGCGGCGAGTTTGGGGTCGGCGGCGCGGGCAACCGATGCCGGGAGATTCTGGATTGCGGCAATCAGGTCGAGGTTCGGGCGAAGGCTGCCATTTGCGGTGATGCGGGCATTGCCGCCGAGACCACCGAGGCCGAGGGCGAGGTGATGCACCTCGAACCCCGGTTTGGCGATGATCGTGGCCGGGCCGAGCAGAGTGGCGGTGACGCCGCGCGCGGCGGCGGTGAGGGTTGCCAGGTGAACGATGCGGTCCTTGCCATCGAGCGTGCCGGCGAGCGCGAGATTGGCGGGTTTGCCCGCGAGGTTGGCGAACCGGCCTTTGGCGGTCACGCCGAGGGCGGCCTCGGTGCCCTTCGCGGTGAGTGCAAGATTGCCGGTCACTTGCGGGGCGCGAAGGCCCGTTATGGTGGCGCTGGCATCGATCGCGGGGTCGGAGTCGATGTGATCGAGACTTGCATTAATGATCGCGTTGGTCAGGCCGATGGAACGCCCTTCGGCGATGTTGGCCGCAGTGAGTTTGATCGTGGCTGGACTGCCGGAGGCATGGGCGAAATCGGCATCGATCGAGCCCGCGAGCGCGATGTTCAGCAATTTTCCGAAATCGGCGAGTTTGGTGATGGCGATGTGCAGGTGACCATCAGGCAGTTTGGCCCCGGGGGCGCGGGTGATGACGCCGTGGCCGGTGAGCGATTTCCAGGTGAGATCGTGGAGCGCGACATCGATGGCACCGGCGGCGCTGCGCGCGAAATCGGCGTCGATCGCGAGCGGCGCATTGTCGAGCGAGCCGCTTCCGGTGATGCTGCCGCGCGGGGTCTTGGGCAGATGGGTCATCGCGATCGCGACCTTGAACGGGCCGGAGGGGATCGACTTCGTCGTGATGGCACCGGTGATGAGGGTGTGGAGCGTAAGGTCGGTGCGGGGCCCCTGAAGGTCGAGATGCTCGGTCGCGTGGCCGGTGAGTTGAGGGTCGATCAGCGTGATATCGGGCTGGGTGAGGTTGCCATGCAGCGCGATGGTATCGGCATCCACCATCCCGGCGAGCCGCGCGGTGATCGCCGCGGCATCGATCGTGAGGCTGTGGATGGTGGTGGTGCCGTCATCGAGCGTGATATCGCCAGCAATGGTCGCCCGCTTGCCGACCAGGGTGGGAATGGGTTTGGCGCCATTGGTGATTTCGATGGCGTCGTCCACATGGATGGTCGTCGCACTCCCGGTTTTGTTCGCGACCAGATGCAGGACGTTCCTGCCATCGAGCTGGCGGTGTCCGATCGCGGCATACGGGGCGATCTCGGGAATGGTGAGGGTGACATTTGCCGCCGGGGCGACGCGTGACAGATTGACGGTGCCGTCGGCATGGGCGTGGAGGGCGCCGAGGGCGGCGGCGAGGGTCAGTGCCGCGTGGTGACGGGGACCATCGAGGCCGATTGTGACATCGAGCGGACCGGCAAGGGCTTTGTTTGCGGCGATTCCCGAAAGCGTCTCGATCATGCCGCCCTGCGGTTCGTGCAACGCGATTTTGGCGGCGACCGTGCGGGGATCGACCGTCGCGTCGATCGTGTAATGGCCCGGCTGGTCGAGCGAGGTCGCACGGAGGGCGACGGCGACATGGGTGAGCGAGGTTGCGACCGCGTGACCCGTGAGGCTCAGCGCGACCGGATGGCCGATCACCGGCTTGCCGATATCGATTCGGGCGATGTCCAGATGGTCGATGATCGCCGAGCGGACCGGCAGGCTGAACGAGGACTTGGTATTCGGCTTTTTGGCCGAAGGCTCAGGAAGACGGGCGAAGTCGATCCGCTTTGCCGTAAGATCGCGCACATCGACCGCCCGGTGCAGCAGAGCAAACGGCGACCAGCGGAGGACGACATCGTCAATCGTGAGATACGTGCCCCTGGCGTCGGAAATGCGGATGCTGCGTGCGGCGATATATTTGGGGAAATGCCCGGCAAGACCGGCGATTTTGACCTCGCCGCCGGTCAGACTGTCGATTTCCCGTGCGGCGAACGACCGCCCTGCCCCGGTGTTCAGAGCGATGTCGAGCGCGAGCACGGCGAGGATCGGCAGGGCGATCAGGATCGCGATGATGATGCCGACGATTTTCAGGGCGCGGCGCATCAGAACGCCTGCCCCAGACCGATATACACCGCTACCGAAGCTCCACCGGGGGGCCGGTTTACCGGGACGCCGACATCGACGCGGATCGGGCCGATGCCGGTGTAATAGAGGAAGCCAAGCCCCACGCCGACGCGCAGGGTGCCGGTGAAGGGCGTGCCGGTGGCCGATACCTGCCCCGCATCGATGAACGGTGCGATGCCGAAATGCTTGCCGATCCGCTGGCGGAATTCGGTTTCGACGGCATCGATGGCCGTGCCGCCTTCGGGGATGCCATCGTAGAATAATGGCCCGACGGTCTGATATGTGAAGCCGCGCACGGTGCCGGTGCCACCCGCGTAGAAACGCTGATCGGGCGGGATCTGGAACTGACTGGCTCCGAAAATCCGCCCCACCAGGCCCCGGAGCGCCAACACGCCGCGCCCGGGCGCCTCAAGGTTGATGTAGGTGTTGCCGATCAGTTCGGTGATGGTGAAGGCGGTCGATCCGGCACCCAGAGCCACGGTGGGTGTCACGTGCAACGACACTTTCACGCCCCTGGTCGGGTTCAGCAACGAGTTCGCGGTGTCGTAGCGCAGGGTCAGCGGGATCTGACCGAGGCGGTAGCTCCGGCTTACCCCTTCCTGATCGACCTTTTCGAAGATGAACCCGGCCCCGTAATCGAACGACAGATGTTTGGTCAGGATACGGGTGACCTCCGCGCCACCGAGTTCGGCCGTGCGGGAGTAGGCAGGGAGGTATTCCTTCAACGCCTCGATCGTTGCGGTGATCGACTGTTTGCGCGTGAGGAAATCAGGCACCTTGTAGATGGCCTTGGCGTCGTAGCCCGGCTTGATGACATAATTATGCTTGCCGTAGGTGGCGTCCTGGGTCGATCCGGTCCCGCCGATCCCTGTCGCCCCCAACGAGAAGGTCAGGTTCTGCGCCTCGCCGAACAGATCGCGATCCATCCACGAAACATCGGCATCGATCCCGAGATCGGTCGAATAGGACGCGCCGATGGTGACCGCGTGAAGCTTCTGCTCCTTGACCAGAAACGTGACCGGAACCTGTCCGGGGGGATTGGGCGCATCCGCGGTATGGGTCGAGACGGAGGAAAACACGCCGAGGCCGAGCAGGCTGTTACGTGCATCGTTCAGGGCGGTTTCACTGTAGGGCTGACCGGGCCGGAGTTTGATGTGGCGCGCCATGAAGCGGCCATTCATTTTCTGCATCCCGGTGAAGGTGATGCTGCCCACCGCGACATGGGCGCCCATGGTGACCGGGTATTTGATGGCGAGGGTGTGGCGCACGGTATCCGCGATCGCGATCGGATCGGACACTTTGGCGAAGGCGTAACCGTCGTTGCGCAACTGCGTTTCAAGCTTGGCGGCGGCACCGATGACCGGGGCTGCCTTGGCCGGGGCGCCCACCTTGATGTCGAGCGCCTTGAGCGCGGCGGGGTCGGTCAGGCCCGGCGTTTCAATGCTGCTGATACGATAGAGCGGCCCCTTGTCGAGCGTGACGACGATGCTGGCCGGCGGCGACGCAGGCGCCCGCCGCAACAGACGAGGCAAAGCGGGGTCGTTCAACGCATGCCCGTCGATCGTGATATGGGCCGCACCGGAATCGTAACCTTCGCTCTCCATCACCGTGACGAATTTCTTCTGGTCGGCCCCGGCGCGGCCAATCAGCGCGAACGGCCCGATTTTCAGCTTCTTGCGGAGGGTTTCGAGGCTGGAGGTCGCCTTGATCAATTTATCGAGCGATTTGTCTCCGCTCGGCTTGAACGTCACCTTGTAGGGCTGCGGATCGGCCGCGTGCGCAACCGGGATGCCCATGCCGATGAGCAACGCGGTGCCCACGAATGTTCCGATATGCTTGCCCGGAGTGGCAAACCTGCGCTGCGACCGACCATTCATCAGTCCTGAAATGGCGCATAAATTGGAATCGGACCACGCCGAAGCCGTAACGAGACCCTCACGATCCCGTGATATTCATGATTTCCCGTGTTTGTTCGCCCCTTTCGCGGGGTCCGCGGTGAACCCCAGGCTGGAGAACGCGGCTTTCATGTGGGGGGGCAATTCCGCTTCCACGCTGAGCGTTCCACCCCGCGGATGGGGCAGAACCAACCTGCGGGCGTGGAGATGCAACTGTCGCGCGAATCCCTCGGCAAAGGCGCGATCCTCGCCATAGGGCGCGTCGCCCAGGATCGGCGTTTTGATCGCGGCACAATGGGCGCGCAACTGATGGGTGCGTCCGGTCAGCGGCTGAAGTTCGAGCCAGGAGAACTTGCGCCCGGCATTGTCGATCGTGCGGTATTCGGTGACGGCCTTGACCGCGCCTTCGGCATCACGGCCGACCGGCTTGGTGCGGGCGCCCTGCGAACCGCCGATGCGGGCGAGTGGCAGGTCGATCTGGCCTTCGAGCGGTACCGGCAGACCCACCACGATGGCCCAGTAGGTTTTTTCCATGTCCCGCCCCCGGAAGGCGGCGGCGAGCTTGCCGGCGGCGAAGGCATTGCGGGCGAGGATGAGCACGCCGGAGGTATCCCGATCGAGCCGGTGGACCAGGCGGGGGCGCTCTTCCGCGCCGAACGTCAACGCATCGAGCATGCCATCGAGATGCCGCGCAATGCCCTTGCCACCCTGGGTCGCGAGACCAGCCGGCTTGTCGATCACCAGCACATCCTCGTCGCGATACAGCACCCGGGCCAGCAACTCCTTGGTGTCGTAAGCATCCATCGCGACGATCTGGCGCTGGCGGGGCGCGGTGGCCGGGTCGGGTAGCGGCGGGATACGCACGGATTGCCCTTCGGCGACATGGACCGAGGCTTCGATGCGCTTGCCATCGAGGCGGATCTGCCCGGTACGGCACAATTTCTGGATGGCGCCCTGGGTCAGATGCGGATGATGACGGCGAAGAAACCGGTCGAGCCGCATATCGGCCTGATCGGGTCCGACGGTGATGGTTTGAACACTCATGCCCGCTCTTCGCGCAACTTGCTCCAATGGTCCAGCCGACGCTTGATTTCGTGCTCGTGACCACGGCCCTGCGGACGGTAGAATTGCGTGCGCTCGATACCATCGGGGAAGTAGTTCTGGCCCGAGAAAGCATCCTGGGTATCGTGATCGTAGGCATAGCCGGTCCCGTAGCCGAGATCTTTCATCAATTTGGTCGGCGCGTTCAGGATATGCGCGGGAGGCGGCAGGCTGCCGGTGCCCTGCGCCGCGCGTTTCGCCGCGCCGAACGCCCGGTAGCCGGCGTTGGATTTGGGCGCGGTGGCGAGATACAGCACGAGTTGCGCGATCGCGAGATCGCCCTCCGGGCTGCCGAGCCGCTCATAGGCTTCCCACGCCGCGATCGACTGGGTGAGCGCCGCGGGATCGGCGAGGCCGATATCCTCGACGGCGAAGCGGGTCAGCCGGCGGGCGATGTAGCGGGCATCCTCGCCGCCGACCAGCATCCGTGCCAGCCAATAAAGGGCGGCATCGGGGTCGGAGCCGCGCATCGATTTATGCAGCGCCGAGATCAGGTTGTAATGTTCCTCGCGATCACGATCGTACAAGGCCGCGCGACGGGCCACGAGATCGGTCAGCGCCGCTTCATCGAGCGGGGACGTGGCCCGGGCGGCGAAGACCTGTTCCGCCATGTTCAGGATTGCCCGCCCATCGCCATCGGCCATCGCGCGCAGACTGGCGCGGGCGGCCGGGCTGAGCGGCAGGCTGGTGCCGGCCGCAGCCTCGGCCCGCGCCAGAAGGAGTTCGAGCGCCGCATCATCAAGGCGCTTCAGCACCAGGACCTGGCAGCGCGAGAGCAAGGCGCCATTGAGTTCGAACGAGGGGTTCTCGGTGGTCGCGCCGACCAGCGTGATCGTGCCATCCTCGACCACGGGCAGAAACCCGTCCTGCTGTGCGCGATTGAACCGATGGATTTCATCGACGAACAACAGGGTGCGATCTCCGGTGCGGCGCCGGCGCGTCGCCTCCTCGAACACGCGTTTGAGATCGGCGACGCCGGAAAACACCGCCGAGATCTGCACGAAGATCAAACCGGCGCGATCCGCCAGCAGCCGCGCGATGGTGGTTTTGCCGACCCCGGGCGGTCCCCACAAAATAAGCGAGGCGAGCGATCCGCGCTCGAGCATCCGCGTCAGGCTACCCGCCGGGCCGACCAGATGGTCCTGCCCGACAACCGCGCTCAACGCGTGCGGCCGCAGCGCCTCCGCCATGGGTGCGGCGCCGCTCCGCCCCGCAGGAGGCAGCGTTTCGCCGAACAGATCGTCGGTGGAGGGAGACTGGCGGGGCATCCAGCCATTATAGGGCAGATGCTGCCGATTGGCACGGGTGGACGGTTGCCAATCGGAGAGGACCGGATGGATCTGATGGGTTCAGCAGCCCGCATATGAATGAAAAATATGCATTTGATCCGCGTCATCCTATAACCACTATATGAGCGATCAACAAAACGCAGGGAGTTCCGCTATGGCGATAATCGACCCCATCCCGGTTGCAGGCCGGCCCCGATCGAACCGCGCACGGTCATGGCCATGGATCGGCATCGTCGGGTTGAGTCTGGTGGCACCGCTTTCCGCCTGTGCCGGCAATACCGATACGTCCAACGCGGCTCAGGAGCTGGTCGATCGGTCGACGCTCACCGTTGAAACGATGCTCGGCAATGGCTCGTCGCAAGCCAATCAGGCCACCCAGTTCCTGCGGCGCGCCAAGGCCGTCGTGGTTTGCCCCCGCATTTTCAAGGCCGGCTTCTTTATCGGGGGCGAGGGTGGCCAGTGCGTTCTCGTGTCGAGGGCGGCCACCGGCTCGTGGTCGGACCCCGCATTCTACACGATGGGCAGCGGAAGCTTCGGCCTGCAGATCGGTGTGCAGGACGCCGAAGTGATCATGATGCTCATGAACAATACGGCATTGACCGCCTTTCTGAACAGCCAGTTCAAGATTGGCGCCGATGCCGGGATTTCGGTCGCAACGATCGGTGCGGGCGTTGGCGGGTCCACCGGGACCGCGCTGGGTGCCGACATCATCACCTTCGCCAAGGCAAGGGGATTGTACGGCGGGATTTCACTTTCGGGATCGGTCTTTTCGAACGACTCGGCCCTTGATCAGCAATATTACGGTCAGATCATCGATCCGCGCCAGATCGTGGTCACGATGAATGCCAACAATGCCGGGGCCAATCCGCTTCGTGCCATGTTGGCGAAATTCGGCGGCTAAATCGTATCCCCGGGTTTGTGAAAGGCACTGTTTCTTATCATGCCACAGCCAGCATCCCCTTTCTGGCGCACGAAACGCCTGCAGGACATGACGACCGCCGAATGGGAATCGCTTTGCGACGGCTGTGGGCGATGCTGCCTTCACAAACTGAGGGACGAGGAGACCGACGCTCTCGAATACACCAACGTGTCGTGCCGTATGCTCGACATCACGACATGTGCCTGCAAGGACTACGCCAATCGAGCCCGGGAGGTACCGGATTGCATCAGTCTCACGCCGGCTGCTCTCGCCGAGATTGATTGGCTCCCGCCTTCATGCGCCTATCGCCTCGTGGCCGAACATCGGGACCTGCCCGCGTGGCATCCGCTGGTGACCGGAAATCCTGACTCGACGCGGCTTGCCGGTGCCTCGGCGGCGGGGCGTATCATCAGCGAGGTCGATGCTGGTCCCTTGGAGCATCACATCGTGACATGGCCGTCACAATGGCCGGGCAGATCCGCGCGGTGAGATCCGCGTGCAGTATCGACGAGACCGTGATCGTGGCGGGAGTCACGGCCTCGGTCTGCTGGCGTCGCAGTTCGCGCGCGCGGCGGGTGGCGCTGAGGGTCGATCCGCAAGCGGGAACCATCGTGATCACCTTGCCCGTTCGTGGTTCGCGTCGCGCCGGGCTGGCTTTGCTTCGTACCCACGAGGAATGGGTGGCACAGCGTTTGTCCAACCTGCCGGTGCCCATCGTGATTGCGGCGGGCAACAGCATTCCGGTGTGCGGTGAGCCGCATTTGATAGAGTACGATCCGGCTCATCGCGGCAGGGCAACGATCCGCGACCGTCGCATCCGGGTCTCGGGGCAGCCCGAGTTTCATGCACGGCGGGTGCGGGATGCCTTGCACATTCTGGCGACGGAACGGTTCACACACCTCGCAACGATGAAAGCCGAACAGATTTCCCAACGCCCGCGGCAGGTCAAGGTCAAGGACACGCGTTCGCGATGGGGAAGTTGCACCGCCAACGGCGTATTGATGTTCTCCTGGCGGCTGATCATGGCACCCGAGTTTGTTCAGGATTACGTGATCGCTCATGAGGTCGCTCACCTGCGATACATGAATCATGCGCTCCCCTTCTGGAAACTGACCGAGGAGCTGACAATATATCGCGAAGAGGCAACGAACTGGCTGACATCCAACGGGGCCAGCCTGTTGCGCACCGCCTGATCGCAGCGCAAACAGCGCGCCAGCACTATCGAGGTATTTTCATGAAAGCCGTTGCTTTTACACATTCCCTTCCGATCGAGGTCGACGACGCACTGATCGATATCGACCTGCCCGAACCCACCCCGCGTGGACACGATGTGCTGGTTGAAGTGCGGGCGATTTCGGTTAATCCGGTCGATAGCAAGTTGCGCCGCCGGAATGAGCCGCTTGGCGATGCACGCGTCCTCGGCTTCGATGCTGCGGGTATTGTCCGCAGTGTCGGTTCGAACGTGACGCATTTCGGCATCGGGGATGAAGTTTATTATGCCGGCGCGGTCGATCGCCCCGGAAGCAACGCGGAATTCCACATTGTCGACGAACGTATTGCCGCGCGCAAACCCAAATCCCTCTCCTTTGCCGAGGCGGCCGCCCTGCCGCTGACATCCCTTACCGCCTGGGAGATGTTGTTCGATCGCTTCGGAATCCCTCAGGACCGCTCGACGAACGATACGCTTGTCGTCGTCGGAGGCGCAGGTGGGGTGGGTTCGATGGCGATTCAGCTCGCCCGCCGACTGACCGGCCTGACCGTGATCGCAACCGCCTCCCGGCCCGAAACCATCGAATGGTGCAGCGCGCTTGGTGCCCACCACGTCATCAATCACCATCAGGATTTTGCCGCTCAGTTGGCCGCGTGCGAGGTCAGCCCTCCATCGTATATATTCTGCACCAATCATGCCGAACTTCATTGGCGCAATCTTTGTCACTCGATTGCTCCGGAAGGCAAAATTGGAATTATCGAGTCGACATCGCCGCTGGATCTCAACGAGATCTTCAATAAATCGGCATCGGTTCATACCGAATACATGTTTGCCAGATCCCTCCATCATACGAAGCGGATGAGCGAACAACATCATATCCTGCAATCGATCAGCCGCCTGGTCGATCAGGGCGTCATTCGCACGACCATGACGTCCAATTTCGGCACGATCAACGCCGCCAATCTACGCCGCGCCCATGCCGCGATCGAAAGCGGGACGACGCGGGGCAAAATCGTGCTGGAGGGATTTTGATGTGGCGCTTGTCACCCTCGCAAGCGGATCTGCCGCGCGAAGGGTGATGCTGCTGAACGCTGGCGTTCCCATCGAGGTCGCCATTTCCGACCTCGATGAAACCCATCACAAGAACGCTGCCCGGGCGAACCGTGACTCAGCCGAGATGCTGGCACTCTCGCTCGCGACGGCAAAAGCGCTCAGGGTTTCAGCGATGCGCAGCACGATCGTGATCGGCGCGGATCAGGTTCTGGAATGCGATGGCATCTGGTATGAAAAACCCCGCAACCTTGAAGAGGCCCGGGTTCACCTTCAAACCCTGCGCCGACGCACCCATCATCTCGCAACGGCAGTGGCGTGTGCATGCGAGGGGAAACTCGTGTGGCACCATGTCGAGTCACCCAGCCTGACCATGCGCGACCTCAGTGACGCGTTCATCGACGATTATATCGAAGCCGAAGGAGCGCCGCTGCTAACGACCGTCGGGGCGTATTTTTTTGAAGGAAAAGGCGCGCAGCTGTTCGAAACCGTCACGGGGAGCCATTTTACCATTCTGGGACTGCCGCTGTTGCCCTTGCTCGGGTTTCTTCGTCAGTCGGGTGTCCTGGCATCGTGATCGTCCGATTTCGTTTCAGCTTCGATTTCCTGCTGCTCCCGCGCCGCGTTGGCTGATTCGAGCGCCGCGATACGCGCGGAAAGGCTTTCGACTTCCAGAATGGCCTTGGTCGCGATCTCGTTCGCAACCTCGAACTCTTCGCGCCGGACCAGATCGAGCTTCCGGATCGCTTCATCGACCCGCGCCTTGATCAGGGCGGCGGTTTCGTCGCGCAGTCCGCTGAATGCGGATAATGCGCCGCCGGCGACGCCCGCGAGATCATCGAAAAACTTCGGTCGTTCGGTCATGGGTCACTCTCCTGTTAGCTGGTGATGACTGATCATCGGTCACTGCGTATAAGCCCTCCCATGATATTGGTCACGGGCGGCGCAGGTTTCATCGGGTCTAATTTGCATGCCGCGCTTTACGGGCGAGGCGCGGAGGCGGTCGTCGTTGATCATCTCGGGGTCGATGGCAAATGGCGTAATCTTCAGAAGCACCCTCCTTCCCTTGTGGTCGCCCCTGAACATCTCCCGGCGTTTCTGGCGAGTGCGCCTCCGCTGGACGCGATCGTCCACCTGGGCGCGATCAGCGAAACCACGGCGTCCGATGGCGATAGCGTCTGGCATACCAACGTGACGCTCAGCCAGGAACTCTGGCGCTGGTGCGCCGAGCATGATGTCCGTTTCATCTATGCCTCATCGGCCTCGACCTATGGCACTGGCGCGGCCGGTTTCGATGATGCGTTCGATCTCGAACATTTACGCCGGTTGCGTCCGCTCAACCTTTATGGATGGTCGAAACACGCCTTCGACCTCTGGGTCGCCGGGCAATGCGCTGCGGGACGCAAGCGACCGCCGCAATGGGTTGGCCTCAAGTTCTTCAACGTCTATGGGCCGAACGAATACCATAAGGGCGCGATGATCTCGGTCGTTAAAGTCAAGCATGACGAGATCACCGCCGGACGCCCGGCAACCCTGTTCCGGTCGGATCAACCGCAGATCCCCGATGGCGCCCAGGCGCGGGATTTCATCTGGATCGATGACGTCATCGCCGCGCTGATGTTCCTGCTCGACCGACCGGGCGTATCAGGCCTGTTCAACCTGGGCACCGGCACCGCCCGCACCTACACGGATCTGGCGAGCGCTGTTTTTGCTGCGCGCGGGGAAACCCCGAACATAGAGTTCATTCCCATGCCAACCCGTCTGCATGGGCAGTATCAATCATTCACGGAAGCACGGATCGATCGCCTGCGGGCGGCGGGGTTCGAAACACCTTTCACCAGCCTGGAACAAGGCATCGCGGCATACGTCTCCGAGTTCCTGACACAAGCGGATCCATATCGATGAACCATGTCTATGTCTGGCCCCATTTCGACCCGATTCTGGTCAAGATAGGCCCGTTTGCGATTCACTACTACGCGCTGGCCTATATATCGGCGCTGGTGCTGGGCTGGCAGCTGATGCGCCGGCTGGTCCGGCAACGCCCGGCGGTTGCGACGCATGAACAAGTCGACGATTTTCTTTCATGGGCAACGCTCGGTGTCGTGCTGGGCGGGCGCATCGGCTATATTCTGTTCTATCAACCGGTCTATTTTCTGGATCACCTCAACCGGACCTATGCGGTATGGGACGGCGGCATGAGTTTCCATGGCGGGATGATCGGCGTGGCCGTCGCTATCCTGATCTATTGCCATCGCCGCGGCCTCGACCCCTGGTTCTTCGGCGATCGCGTGGCGGTACCCGTCCCGATCGGTCTGTTCCTCGGTCGCATCGCGAATTTCATCAATGGTGAACTCTGGGGCCGACCGGCACCCGCGTGGTTTCCGTTCCGGATGATCTACCCTCAATCCGGCTCCGACGTGCCGCGCTACCCCTCGGAACTGATCGAGGCGACCCTGGAAGGACTGGTGCTGTTCGTGGTCCTGTTCACGCTGTCGCGTAGTGAACGCATTCGGAGCCAGCCGGGATATCTCGCCGGTGTCTTCGTGCTGGGTTACGGCGTGGCGCGCACGACAGCGGAGTGTTTTCGCCAGCCCGACTGGTTTCTCGGTTATCTGATGTTCGGGCTCACGATGGGGCAGTTGCTGTCGCTGCCGATGATCGCGATCGGGATCGCCATGATCTGGCGGGCGAAACGAGTATCGCGCAACGCCGCCGCCCTGCCCGCGTGATCGAACGCCTCGATCACTTCATGGCGCGCGCCAACGCTCTCTATTACGCAAACCATGATCCGTTCGATGATTTCGTAACCTCCCCTGAAATTTCCCAGGTTTTCGGGGAAATTCTGGGGTTGTGGGCGGGTCAGGTCTGGACGATGCTCGGCGCGCCGTCCCACGCCATTCTGGTGGAAGCCGGTCCGGGCCGGGGAACCTTGCTGATCGATGCTCTTGCCATTCTCGATCGCGCGTTGCCGGCGTTTTCGAGCGCGATCAGCCTCCATCTGATCGAAACCTCACCGCGCCTTGCCGCTGCATTGCAAACGAAACTGCCGGGGGCGCAGATCCATCGATCGTTCGATGACATCCCCGGCGGACCGCTGATCCTCCTTGCGAACGAGTTTCTCGACGCTCTGCCGATCCGCCAGTTCGTCCGCCGCGAAACCGGGTGGGTGGAGCGGTACGTCGCGAACGGCGCTTTCGTCGAATGCATGGCCGAAATCGATCTGCCGCCGCATCCGGTCGGAACCGTTCTCGAACGTAATGAAGCCGCCTCTGGCTTCGTGAACCGCGTTGCAGCTCACATCATGCGCCATGGGGGCGCGGCTCTGTTCATCGACTATGGACCCTCGCGAAGCGGGCCCGGCGACACATTGCAGGCGATACGGCAGGGACAATCGGCCACTCCCCTGATCGATCCCGGTACCGCCGACCTGACGGCGCATGTCGATTTCGAAGCCTTGGGAATCGAGGCTGCCGGAACAGGCTGCGTGGTCGCCGGCCCCATCGCACAAGGCGCATTTCTCGCCGCGCTTGGCGTCCATGAGCGGACCGCCCAACTCGGACGACACGGCAGCCCGGACGATGCATTTCGATTACTCGCGGCGACGCAGCGTCTCACCGCGCCGGAAGCCATGGGAAGCCTGTTCAAAGCCTTCTCCTTCCGTCACCCCAGCCTTCCCGCCTTACCTGGATTTTCCCAATGACCGAATTCCTCACCGAACCATCGATCGTTGCCCCGCACGGATTTTTCACCCGCAACGGCGGAACGTCGTCGGGCAACTTCCATAGCCTGAACTGCGGCATGAGCAACGGCGATGATCCTGCATGCGTCGCTGAAAACCGCAGGCGTGCCGGCCAGTCACTCCACATCGATCCGGCCGGACTGCTCGGTGTCAAACAGGTTCATGGCAACGAGGTCGTCACGGTAACCGCAGCATGGCCATACGGGCACGGACCGCAGGCAGACGCTCTCGTGACCGATCGCCCCGGTCTGGCGCTCGGCATCATCACCGCCGATTGCGCGCCGGTGCTGTTCGCAAACCCGACCGGCACCATCGTCGGCGCTGCGCACGCGGGCTGGCGTGGTGCGCTGGCCGGCGTGATCGAGGCGACGGCTGCCGCCATGCGGGCGCTCGGCGCGCAGGGCATCACCGCAGCCATCGGCCCGTGCATTCATCAGGAAAGCTACGAGGTGCAGAATGACTTGCGCAGCGCATTGATCGCAGCGGATGCCCGCAACAGCCGCTTCTTCAAGGATGCTGATGAACGCCACTGGATGTTCGATCTGCCCGGCTTCATCGCGGAGCGATTGGCGGGGTGCGGCATCGCATCGAAAATTCTGCCGCATGATACGTTGAGCGATGAAACTCACTTCTTCTCTCACCGCCGACGCACCACACGCAATGAGGGGCCCGGCGGGCATCAGATCTCGATCATCAGGACTGCCGCATGAAGCGGCTCGCCATCCTTGTCATCCCTGCGCTCTTGGCCGGATGCGGCACGCTTCCGCAACCGTTCCTCGGTCGTCCTGGCCCGGAAGCATCGCGACTTTCGGTCCCGCCGCCGCCGGTATTGATCATTCCCCCGGCGCAGGATGCCCTGTTGGGCAACGCCGCCGCCGCGCATTATGCGCAGGATCTGGCGACAGCACTGGTCGCGCAGGACGTTCCCAGCATCGCGCGGCCTTCCGAAAAATACGATTGGCAACTGATCGCCCGGGCGCGGATCAAAAGCGATCAGGTGATCCCCTCATTCGCCATCATCGGCCCGACCGGACGGGTTTACGGCCACGCGACCATGGCCCCGGTGCCGGCCGAATCCTGGGCGAATGCCACACCTCAAACGCTTGAGGCCGTTGCCACCGCCGCCGCGCCGATCCTCGCCCGCCAGCTCGGGACGATCAATGCCAGTGTGCAGCAAAGCAACCCGAAATCGCTTGAGAACCGGCCGACCCGCATGATGATCGCCGGGGTGAAAGGCGCACCGGGTGACGGAAATCACGCTCTGGCACTGGATGTCCGGCGTGATCTGGCTCAACAGGGAATTGTGATCGTAACGAACAAGCACGATGCCGACTTCATTCTTTCAGGGCTCGTCAAGGTCTCACCGGCCCCGGTCAAGTCCGGGCAATCCCCCTCGGACATCGTCGAGCTCGATTGGTTGGTCCGTAGCCAATCGGGCGCGTTTATCGGCAAGGTCAGTCAGCTTCACGACTTGAAGCCGGATCAGATGGCGCCGTATTGGGGCGACGTCGCCGTTGCCGCCGCCCAGCAAGCCGCCCTTGGCATCAAGCAGGTCGTTGTCAATGCAATTCCAAAACGCGTCGCAGCGCCTCACGAGGCAACGGGAGCGGCGGCATCCGCCAAACCTGGGACACGGCCTGGATCGTAAAGGCAATCTCGCGGCATCCCGTGACATCGAAGGCGGCAGACCCATCGGTCCATCGGAACCACCGGCGCCCGCGTTGCTCCGCCTCGTAAAAGCCCGGGCCAAAACGCGTGTCCGACGCTCCCACCATTCTGCCGTCCAGCATCACCTCGGTAATCGCAATCCCCAACCTCCGACGATCGACCGAGGCCGGATCGATATCGGCCGCGCATGTGGAGGAAGATTCGATCATGACCACCGACGCACCGGGCGGCAGTCGAAACGACAACTGCCCGTTCTCCGCGTCGATCGCATGAAGCCGGCACCCATCGGCAGAGACCGAATACGTCCCTTCAACGCGACGTCCGCCGAAATCGCAGACCCGATCGTGCAGTCGCTGCCTCACTGACACGAGGATCGGCCCGTCCATCACGAGAGGAGCACAGGCGCGTTCGCGGTCCCAGCGCAGAGGTTGAAAATCAGGATGCAACGACACCGCCCCTTTCTGCCGGGCGAAATGATGGCGGTTGCCACAATCGAGATAGGTTTCAGCCGGCAGGGTTTCCGCCCAAATGACATCGTGCCGGTCCAACTCGATGTGATGATAGACGACCTCAGGCCGGTCGACCTGCCGCACCGACACACCGTTGATCAGATATTTGGCGGGGATGAGAACGTTCTCGCAGTAGAGCGCGTGGTCGGGCGAGACGTAGAGATCGCGCGACGGAATGCCCGGCGCGAACGCCCCTTCCGTAATCAGCACGGGCAACACCGCTTCCGGTGCCGCGTGCCGATCGCAATCCACTCGCCGGTGCCCACACCACACGATGGGCCGCGCTTCACCATTATGGGTCACGACCAGATCGCCCTTGCGCAAATCCTCAACCCGCTTCGGTCCGGCCGGGGTCAGGATCAGCGTGCCGGCCACGAAGCAGGGCACGATGATTTCGTAGGTTTTCAAGCCCCCGGCGATGCCGTCGGGGATGATCGCCAAGGTCGAGGGCGGGGCCACGAAATCGAGAACCAGTTCCGATGCGCCGCCGGTGATGGTAAAATCAGACCCATCGAGCGTGCCGGAAATTGTCTGGCCCGACCCATAGCCGGTGATGTCGATCGTGTCGCCTTGGGCAAACCCGGCAATCGTCGCCGCAAAGGATCGGCTTTGATTGAAGCTCAGGACCGAGCCCGTTGCCGAAAAATCGATGGTCTCGCCGGCCTTCACCACATTGCCGAGCGTCAGGCTTCCCCCGGCGAGATCGACCGTCCCGGTTCCCGCGAGGGTCGACCCGATCGTCAGGGAATCGCCGGGCATTTCGATCAACGAGCCGTTGTTGACGACAAGGCTTTGCCCCGACAATGCGGACTGACCGCTGAATTCCCATTGGGCGCCCGGGCTCAATGAAATGGTCGAGAACGAGGTAATTTCGTGCCCGACCGCATTCATCACCCCCGGCGTCGTGCCGCCGAAGACGACATTCGCGACAGACCCGCCATTGGCGATCCCGTCGAGCACGGCGCCCGGCAGCAGTTCCAGAAGGCTGGGATGGGTGGCGTTCTGTCCGGGCAAAAACGAAATGGCGAGCGAGCCGCTTGCGGATATCGTCCCGCTGTCAATCACGGTCACGCTGACCGGGTTGGCCGCGACCAGGACACCGACCTGTCCGGTAATCGTCCCTTGATTGTAGAAGTCCGCGTAGGTGCCGATGGAGACGCCTGCTTGTCCGCCATCGATCTGTCCTTGCGAACTGTTCGTCGCCGAGGCAAGGTTCAGAAAGAGGCCGACACCTCCGCTGCCCCCGATATTCTGATCATTGATGAGACCGGCATTGCTCAACGTCGAACTTGCAGGCCCCTGCCCCGAAAATTTCACCGCTTCGGATGATGTCGTCCCGCCGCTGATCGTCCCGCCGGCCTCGTTATCGAGCGTCACTATCGATTGCGACAGCAAGACACCACCTGAGGCACCGAATATCTGCCCGCTATTGGTGATATCCACCGTTCCAGCCATGGACGCGATGCCGTATCCTCCCTGGGATTCGATGGTTCCGGAATTATCCAGTTCGCCGCCGGATTTGAGCGACACGCCCGTTCCCACATCCGCGAGGACCGTTCCAATATTATCGATGACCCAGGCTGTGCCGGCGAATACTCCATCGCCGGTTGCCGCGGCGATGTCACCGGCGATCGTTACGGGATTTGCATAGACCGCAGAGGTCAGTGTAATGCCGTGCGCAAGGTTTGAAGTTATGGTAGTGGACACGACACCTCCCAGGCTTTGCTGCGATCGAAACATGCAATCTGAGGGTGTATTTAACGTTAAACCTAAAGTTGTGTAAAGCGAAAACGCTAAGGCTTTGTTAATCTCTTTATATAGATAGCGCTTGTCCTGGCATGAAACTTCGAGCGATTGTCAGCGCGGCTTCGTATTTGAGTTGAAATGATCGTAAACGATTTGGGCGATCGTCCGATTGATTCCCGAAACCGCTTCGAGGTCGCGCAACCCCGCTTGCCTGACCCCCCGCGCCGACCCGAAATGGTTGAGAAGGGCTCGCTTGCGCGCCGCGCCGATGCCTTCGATCTCGTCGAGTTCGCTGCTGGATATTTTGCGGCTGCGTGCCGCCCGATGCGTCGTGATCGCATACCGGTGAGCCTCATCCCGCAAGCGCTGAAGAAAATATAAAACCGGATCGCGCGCGGGGAGCTGAAACGGCACCTGCCCCGCCAGGTGAAACCATTCCCGCCCGGCATCCCGATCCGGGCCCTTGGCAACCGCCACGAGTGTCAGATCGCTGATCCCTAGGTCGTCCAGAACGGATTGCGCCGCAGACAATTGGCCCGCCCCGCCATCGATGATCACCAGATCCGGCCATGTCCCTCCGGCGCGGTCAGGGTCCTCCGCCATGGCGCGCGAAAACCGCCGCGTGAGAACCTCGCGCATCATCGCGAAATCATCACCCGGTGCCATCGCACTCTTGATCGAAAATTTCCGGTAGGCCGCCTTCATCAATCCTTCAGGTCCCGCAACGATCATCACACCGTACGGGCTGCTGCCCATGATATGCGAGTTGTCGTAAACCTCGATCCGTTCCGGCGATCGGTCGAGACCGAACAATGCGGCGGTCGCGGCGAGCAACTTCTCCTGTCCGGCCGACTCCGCCAGTTTGCGCTCCATCGCCTCTCGTGCATTGGTCTCCGCGTGCTTGATCACGGCCAGTTTCTCACCGCGCTGGGGCACCGCAATCTCGACTTTGCGATCGGCTTTCAACGTCAGGGCTTCTGCCAGCAACCCGGCTTCCGCGAGGGGATGGTTGAGCAGAATCAAAGCGGGGGGCGTCTTGTCGTCGTAGAATTGCGTGATGAAGGCAGCCAGAACATCGGCGGCATCCTCGCCACGCGCCTGCGATGGAAAGAAACTCCGGTTCCCGTTGTTGCGCCCACCGCGGATGAAAAAAACCTGCACGCAGGACTGCCCCGCAGCCTGATGGATCGCGATCAGATCGGCGTCGGCGATCGACTCGGGATTGATCACGTCGCTACCCTGGATATGGGTGAGACCTCTGATCCGGTCCCGGATCGCCGCCGCGCGCTCGAATTCGAGCGCCTCCGAGGCCGCTTCCATATCCCGCGCAAGATCCTGCTGAACGGTGCCCGCGCGGCCCGACAGAAACCCGCGCGCCTGCCCCACCAGTTCAGCATAATCGGCTTCCGAGATCCGGCCGACGCATGGCGCGGAACAACGTTTGATCTGGTAGAGCAGGCACGGTCTCGATCGGTTGGCAAACACGGTATCAGCACAGGTTCGGATCAGAAACACTTTCTGAAGGGCCTGGATCGTCTGATTGACCGACCATGCCGACGCGAACGGCCCCCAGTAACTTGCGTCGCGCGTCTGCGTGCCGCGGTGCTTGGTCAGCCGGGCAAATCGCGGATGATGGGTGATCATCAGCCAGGGGTAGGATTTATCGTCACGCAGCAATATGTTGTATTTGGGCTTCAGCCGCTTGATCAGGTTGGCTTCGAGCAGCAGGGCTTCCGCTTCGGTATGCGTGGTGACGATTTCCACACTCGACGTTTCGGAGACCATGCGGCGAAGTCGCTCAGGCAACCGATGCGGTTGCGTATAGGCAACCACCCGTTTTTTGAGGCTGCGCGCTTTGCCGACATAGAGAGCCTCACCCCCACTTCCCAGCATCCGATACACGCCCGGGCTGGATGGCAGGGTGGCCAACGCGTGCAAAATCACATCACTTCCCATCGCGACCCGCTTCCCTTTCTCCTGGCTTGCCGTACGTTGTTCGCTGCGATCGCTCTGTGGATAACTCTGTGAACAAACCTCCGGAACCGACGCACCGCCAAGGATTTTCACAGCCCTCCAACCGAGGCCGAAACGTCTGGCACGAGTTCATAACATGTTGATTTTGTTTATTTATCGAGTCAGGATTATGGCACGAAGATTACAAACCATAGAGCTACTGACCTGTTTTTGCCTGATATTTACGATAGTGGACAAGTTCCAAACCCTGCATTCCAGACACGGTGTTCAAATATGCCTGTATCCTGTTCGGAACAACAGTGCACGCGCAGCCATGCTGCCTCGTCCGGTCCCGTGAGGTGACCGCCATTGTCCGCCCGCATCACCTAGAGCAAAAGAACACGGCACCTCAATCTGACATCCTCGATCCGCCGCGGGCACGCAGCGGAGATCGGACCGGAGTAGTTCAATGGCACTCGACCCGACGTCATCTCAAATGTCCGGTTCATCGGACCCGAACGGCTCACTGGCCATCCACCCTCTGCGACCCTCTGAACTCGACGGTTTTCTCGAATCGCTCGGGTCGGCGGCGGCGGCCTTCGTTCGGGCTCAGGGCTTCACGGCGAAACCTCACGCGCTCGCGCTGATCCCCGGCCCCGATGGGCTGGCTGGCGCGTTGCTGGGTTTAGGAGACGATCGATCCCCGTATGCCTTCGGCTCGGTGGCCGCGATGCTCCCCGCTGGACAGACGTGGCATCTCGCCGAGGGCAGTTACGAACGAGACGATGCAGCTCTCGGAATCCAGCTCGGCCGTTATCGATTTGGACGATTTCGCTCCACAACCGAGCCCGCCGCCATCATCCACCTGCCCGGCCCCACGCCCCGCGCCGACGCATTGGCTTCTGCCGTTTGCTTCGCCCGCGATCTGATCAATACCCCCGCAAACGTTCTCGGCCCGTTAGAGTTGGCCGACGCCGGGGCGGATCTCGCCGCGCGATTCGCTCAGAAATCGATCCGGATCGTCGACGATGCGCTAACCACTGGCTACCCGGCGCTCGCCGCTGTCGGTGCCGGCTCCGCGCGTCCCCCGGCGGTTCTGCGATTCACCTACGGGGACGACCCTTCCCATCCTCTGATATCGCTCTGCGGCAAAGGCGTGTGTTTCGATTCGGGAGGCTACGACATCAAGCCGAGCGCCGGAATGCTGCGGATGAAGAAGGATATGGGAGGGGCCGCGATCGTGCTGGGTGTCGCCCAGGCGATCATGGCTCTCGGTATCCCCGTGCGTCTGGATGTTCGGATCGGATGCGTGGAAAACAGCATTTCCGGTCATGCCATGCGCCCGCTCGACGTGATCCGAACGAGATCCGGCCAGACGATCGAAATCGGCAATACCGATGCCGAAGGACGCATGGTGCTGGCCGACCTCTTGACCGACGCTGCAGACTCCGGGCCGGACTGGCTGATCGATTTCGCAACCCTCACGGGAGCCGCACGGGTCGCCCTCGGTCCCGACCTTCCTGCCCTCTTCAGCAATGACGACACACTCGCTCAAACTCTTCTCGATGCCGGCAGTCGTTCCCATGATCCTCTCTGGCGGCTCCCTTTGTGGGCCGGTTACGATCAATGGTTGTCCAGCCCGGTTGCGGATTCGAATACGGTCGGATCGAAGCCGATGGCGGGCGCAATCGTGGCGGCTCTGTTTCTTCAGCGCTTCGTCCCCCCGGCCCGCAAATGGGCTCATGTCGACACGTATGCCTGGAATGATCAAACCCGTCCCGGACGCCCCGAAGGTGGCGAAGCCCAGGCGCTCCGCGCTGCGGTGACGGCGATTGAAAGTTTCGCCAACGATGCAACCAGATGAATTGCGCCAAAATCGCGGCAGCCGCGCTTGCAACGGAGTTGCAATGTTTTCATGTTTCGATGGCTTGTAGCACTCCCTCACGTCCCATAACTGTTGCGTAGTCGATCGTTGTTGATGTGCGATGACATCGCGACTTTCGATACACGGCCAGGAAGCTGAAACTTCTTGAAAAATCCCTCGTCAGGTTACCGCCGAGCGATGCTGCCGTTGTCCGTTGAACGATAAGGAGTGCAACCCATGGCAACACAAATGACGTCCGACGATCTGGTCGGCATCTTTCGCGACACGATCGTCGCCCTCGTGCGTCGCGACGGCGTCGATCTCTCAGCGCGGCAGCTTGGGGTGTTTCTCACCTGCTATCTGAACGAGGGTGCCCATACGGTTCGTGGTCTGGCGGGACAGTTGAATGTTTCCAAGCCTGCCATCACCCGCGCTCTGGACCGTCTCTCCGATCTCGATCTGGCGCGACGCAAGGTTGATCCAGCCGACCGGCGCAGCGTTCTGGTACAGCGCACGACCAAGGGGTCCGCGTTTCTTCGCGAGATCAGAAACGTGATGGGCGAAATGATTGCGTCCGGGCGGAACTCGACTGAAACTGCCCCGCGCCGTCCGGCGGCGGCAGGCTGACGCCGGTAGCGAAGGAGAGCACGTTGATCACCCGCCGCCTCACGATTTCCACCTTGGCGACAGCCACGGCGCTCGCACTCGCCGGGGCGCAGGGTCGAGCGGCGGTTACCTCCCAACCCGATCAAGCGGTTCTTGACCGGGTTCAGTCATATCTGAACGGGCTGAAAACGATCACGGCGCGCTTCATGCAGGTCGGCCCCGATGGCGGCGTGCGTACCGGCCACGCCATTGTCCAGCGGCCGGGAAAAATGCGCTTTCAATACGACAAGCCAAATCCACAGCTTCTGGTCGCAGGATTCGGGTTGCTGGTGTACCATGACCCCGCCCTCGACCAGACGACGAATATACCCCTTGGTTCCACACCCCTGGGCATTCTGCTGGACAAGCACATCACCCTGAGCGGCTCCGTCACCGTGACCAAGGTCTCCCAACCGCCCGGCGAAATTCAGGTGACACTCATACGAACCGGCAAATCTCAGCAAGGCCATATCACATTGGTATTTTCAACCGACCCGATGGAATTGCGCCAGTGGCGGGTAACCGACGCGCAGGGCCAACTGACCCAAGTGAGCTTGTATGATCTTAAAAACGCCCATCCGTTTCCGGACAAGGATTTCGAGTACGTAAAAGGGTTTTCGAACTGACGATACCCAGCCTTCAGATCAGTCCCGGAGATACGCATTCCAGCCGCGCATGATCAAAGTGCTGACAAAGGGCACAAAATTTGGGACTAAAGCGCATGGGCGTCAGAACCGCGAAACTGATCGGCATTTCATGTTGCCAGAAATCGTTCGGCGTGTTCGCGATGAAAAACCACGCCGCGTCGGATACTTATGTGCGAGCGGTCGATCAGGTCGTGGGCGCGGTTCCGGTTCTCATCCCGGCGAATGGGCTGCACGCCGATGTTGAAACCCTGCTCGATCGGCTCGACGGCATCATTCTGACCGGGAGCCGGAGCAACGTCGCGGCAGCCTTCTACGGCGGCCCGCCTCAACCGCCCGACGACGCTCCGGAAGATCCCGAGCGTGACCAGGTCACGCTGCCGCTGGTGCGTGGGGCAATCGACCGTGGCTTGCCCGTCCTTGCCATCTGCCGCGGCTTGCAGGAACTCAATGTCGCTCTGGGCGGAACGCTCCACCAGAGGCTTCAGGACATTCCGACCCGTATCGATCATTCGACCCCGATGCAGCCCTTCGGTGCCGTGCGAACCGGCAAGGCCCATCATATCACCGTCAGATCGGGCGGCAGACTCGAACAGATCATCGGTCGACGCTCTCTGGCGGTCAATTCACTGCATAATCAGGGGATCAACCGGCTGGCTCCCGGATTACTCGTCGAAGCCCGGGCGATCGATGGCACCATCGAAGCCATCACCGGAACCGGCCGTGGCTACCTGTTGGGCGTGCAGTGGCACCCGGAATATGATTTCGACCACGATGAAGCGTCGCTCCGCATTTTCCAAAGCTTCGCCCACGCTCTCAATTCCGCAAATCAATGGCAATGAGACCCGAAATGTCCGATCTGGTAATCGACCGCCCTGAACCGGCGATGGTCCCCGTTCTGGGGGGCGGAGTTTTTCCCATACGCCGCGTGTTCTGCGTCGGTCGGAATTACGCTGCCCATGCGCGGGAAATGGGCTCGGATCCCGACCGGGAGCCACCGTTCTTTTTCACCAAACCAGCCGACGCCGTGCGGGCATCGCAACAAATCCCCTATCCTCCCGCGACAAGCTCGCTCCATTTCGAGATGGAACTGGTTATCGCCCTCAAGAGCGGCGGGAGCATGATTTCGTCGGCGGCAGCACTCGATCATGTTTATGGCTACGCGCCGGGAGTCGATCTCACGCGCCGGGATCTGCAGGATGAAGCCAAGTCGATGCGCCGCCCCTGGGACATGAGCAAAGGTTTCGATGACTCAGGACCGATCGGCGCGATCGTTCCGGTCAGCCAGTGCGGGCACCCGAAATCGGGGCGGATATCGCTCGATGTCAACGGACGTATCCGCCAGAATGGCAATCTGGCCGATATGATCTGGCCGGTACCGGACATCATCGCGTTCCTGTCCAACCTCGTGGCACTGAAACCGGGTGATCTCATTTTCTCCGGAACACCGGAGGGGGTCGGTCAGGTGGATCGCGGCGATACGATTACCGGATCGATCGAAGGCGTGGGCAGTCTGACATTTCAACTGGTATGACATCGCGCCTCACCATCGCGACCTGGAACATAAATTCCGTCCGTCTCCGCCAGGATCTGTTGCTAAATCTGGTGCACGAAGCGGCCCCCGACATCATCTGCCTGCAGGAAACCAAGGCTCCCGATCCGCTGTTTCCAGTCGATCTCGGCGCCCGCCTTGGGCTCCCGCACGTGCTCACCCGGGGCATGAAAGGATATAACGGCGTTGCCATCCTTTCGAGGATGCCGCTCCGGCTGATCGAGGCAACCCCTGACTGGTGCGGCAAGTCCGATTGTCGTCATATCGCCGCAGAGGTCGAAACATATGGTGCGCCGCTGACGATACAGAATTTCTATGTCCCTGCCGGTGGCGACATCCCCGATCGCGAACTCAACATAAAATACGGGCACAAACTCGATTTCATCGCCGAGGCTGAAGCGCATTTCAAATCGTTCCCGCCCCACCGGACGATCCTGGTCGGCGATCTGAACATCGCACCGCTTGAGCACGACGTCTGGAGTCACAAACAACTGCTCGGCGTCGTCAGCCACACACCGCCGGAAGTCGCCGGGCTGAACGCGTGGCAGGCAGCGGGCTTTATCGACGCCATGCGATTTTTCGTGCCGGACGACCAGAAGCTTTACACATGGTGGTCATACCGCAACCGGGACTGGCGGACCTCGAACCGGGGACGACGACTTGACCACATCTGGGTCTCGAAAGATCTGCAGACGTCTCTCGCTGGACTCCGCGTCCTGACCGACGCTCGTGATTGGCCACGCGGGTCGGACCATGTTCCGGTCCTGCTCACGTTCGAAATCGACGAGTAACCTCCCGCTTCAGTGTGCGCTTCGCCCTCGCCATATCGCGCCCAAGGGCAATCAGTCCAGAAATCTGCAGTGGATTGCGCGCCAGACTTCGAATGATCCGGCCCATCGCAATCCGACCGTCCTCATCGAGCGCCACGAGACTCGCATCCGGCAACTCAAGGTGCGCAGGATCGACGACCGCCCTTAACACCGCGAAGCCGATTGCATGCCGCACGGCGACCCGCGCAACCCCGACCGATTCGAGATCGACCGCCGCAGCTCCGCTTCCGGCATGAAGACCGGCCTTCGCCGTCCGGCTCGCAACGACCGCCGGGGCTCCGGTCAAGCGTTGGACCGTGGCTCCCCCCAACATCGCAACAAGGCCAGGATCGCACCGAAAGACCTCGGAACCATCCACCACATCCTGCGGCACGATCAAATCGCCCGCCAGGCACGATGGCGCCAGACCGCCGGCAAGCCCGAAACTGATCAGGACATCGGCCCCACGATCCACCAGATGTTCCGCAGCCGCAGTAACCCCCGCCACCGTCCCCCCGGACGTCGCGACCAAGGCATCAACGCCCGACAACAGGCGCGCTTCGGCAAGCAGGCCGGTCACAAAGCCGATCTTCACGTCGCTCAGCGCGGGCTGAGCACCATGACCATCTGCCGGTTCTCCATCTTGGGCATCTGCTCGACCTTGGTTTCGGTTTCCATATCGATCTTGATGCGTTCCAGAACTTTGACGCCAAGCTCCTGATGCGCCATTTCCCGACCGCGGAATCGCAACGTCACCTTGACCTTGTCGCCTTCCTCGATGAACGACTTCATCGCCCGAAGTTTCACCTGATAATCGTTTTCATCGATATTCGGGCGGACCTTGATCTCCTTGATCTCGATCACTTTCTGCTTCTTGCGGGCTTCGTTCTTTTTCTTCTGCTGCTCATATTTGAACTTGCCATAATCGAGCAGCTTGCAAACCGGCGGATCGGCGTTCGGGCTGATCTCGACCAGATCGAGTCCAACCTCCGTCGCACGACGCTGTGCTTCTCTCGTGGTTAGCACACCCATCATCTCGCCGTCCTGGTCGATCAAACGAACCTGGGGCACCCTGATATCTTCGTTGACACGCGGACCTTCACGGCTGGGCGGGGTCGGCGGTGCGGGTAGTCTGGCTATATCGCTCTCCTGTCGTCGTTTCGAAGCAAGTTTGGTCTTACGTGGCTCTATACGATATCGGCCCCGGCACGCAACCGAACAAGTCGGGCTTTGCTCATTGCTGGCCAGCAAAAGGATCGAGGGGATAGGCCACGCTCATCAGGGTCAGTCCATCGGGCGGCGCGGTGGGACCGGCAGCCGCCCGGTCGCGGGCCGCCAGAACGGCGGCAATCCGCTCCACCGACCATTTTCCCTCGCCGACCAGCTTGAGCGATCCCACGATATTCCTGACCTGATGGTGAAGAAAGCTGCGCGCCCCAACCCTTATCTCGATCCGGTCCCCACGCCGCCCGATGTCGAGACGATCCAGCGTCCGAACCGGCGACCGCGCCTGGCACGCGGTGGCGCGAAAGCTCGTGAAGTCGTGCCGTCCCAGCAAAGCGATCGCAGCGAGTTGCATCCGCTCGGCATCCAGCGGACGCCTGACGTGCCAGACAAACCCGGCATCGAGCGCCGGTCGCGCCGCCCGATTGAGAACGACGTAACGATACTCCCGTGCGACCGCCGAAAATCGCGCACTCCAAAACTCGTCCGAAACCACACCAGCCGCGACCACCGTGACGGCATGAGGCCGCATATGAAAATTCAGCGCATCCCTGACCGTTCGCGTCGTAAACCCGACTGGAAAATCGGCCTGCACCACCTGCCCCTCGGCATGAACGCCAGCATCGGTCCGGCCCGCCGCAACCGTCACCGGCGGCACACCCCCGCACAGATGCGCGCCCGCCTGCTCGACGACCTGCTGCACCGAAACCCCGTTCGACTGCCGCTGCCATCCCACGAAGCCGCGACCGTCATACTCCAGTTTCAACGCAAACCGGGTCAACCCAGCAGCGTCCCGGGCGGGATTGCATGACCGCGCAGGAAATCATCGGCCGACATCGGCCGCCCCCCTGCCCGCTTCACCGCCGTCACTCGCAGCGCCCCGGCACCGCAAGCCACGGTCAACCGATGATCGAGCACGGTACCGGGTTTCCCCTGCCCTTCCCCCACGACGGCCGAAAGTATCTTGAGCGGGTCGCCCTCAAGCCGCGTCTCGGTTCCCGGCCAGGGCGTGAGACCACGGACACGCCGATCGATCACGGCCGCCGGCAAGGTCCAGTCGATCTCGGCATCGGCACGGTTCAGTTTGGGCGCATAGCTCCCTGCCCCCTGCTGGGCAACCGGTACATAATCGCCGTCAATAACCTGAACGACCAGCCGCGCCCCCATCGCCGCCAGACGGTCATGCAAGGTCGCTGCCGTGTCGTCCGGTGCGATCGGTGTGGCTTCGGTGAGCAGAATGGCCCCGGTATCGAGCCCGGCATCCATCTGCATGATCGTCACGCCGGTGCAGGCATCACCCGCGAGGATCGCCGCCTGGATCGGCGCAGCCCCCCGCCAGCGCGGCAGCAGGCTCGCATGAATATTGAGGCATCCACGCCGTGGCACCGCCAGCACCGCCTCGGGAAGAATGAGCCCGTAAGCCACGACCACGCAACATTCAGCATCGAGCCCGCGGAGATACTCGATTTCCCCGGCATTATTCCGCAGATTCCTCGGCGTTCGTACCTCGATGCCCAATTCATCGGCGGCCTCGTGTACAGCGCATTTTCTGACACGCAGCCCACGCCCGACCGGCTTGGGCGACTGGCAATACACGGCCGCGATCTCGTGCCCAGCCGCGCGCAATCCCCGCAACGCCGGCAACGCGAAACCCGGCGACCCCATGAAAACGAGCCTCATCCGCGGCTCGGACGGTCTTGGCCATCCTGTTTCTCGCGCAGATCCTTCGCGAGCTTTCGCAAAACGATGTTCCGCTTCAGCGCGGATAAATGATCGACGAACAGAATGCCGTCCAGGTGATCGATCTCATGCTGAATGCAGGCCGCCAGCAACCCCTCCGCCTCGACGGTCCTGCGCTTGCCGTCCTGATCTTCGAAAGCCACCGCCACTTCAGCCGGGCGCGATACCTCCGCATACTGTCCCGGCAGCGACAGGCAGCCTTCCTCGCGGGCCTCCAGCCTCTGGCTCGCCCTGACGATCTCGGGATTGATCAGGGTCATCGGCGCCGAAACCCCATCGGTCGCCAGATCGAGCACGACCACGCGCAGCGATACCCCGATCTGGGGTCCGGCAAGCCCGATTCCCGGCGCCTTGTACATGGTCCGGAACATGCGCGGGACCAGATCGGCAATCTCCGCACGATCCGCCTCGGTCACCCGGCGTGCCTTCATACGAAGACGCTTGTCGGGGACGATCAGTATCTCCGGAGTATCGTCAGCCACGGTCGCCCTCTCGATCATGAGCGCGATTTACCCCTGCTATGCGCACCGATCAATCGCTGCTTGCAAAATCTGCCGAATATGCCCAATTCAGCTTCACCGGAGTGCCTGTCGGGCTCCGTCTGTCTCGCTCGAAAGGAGGAGGCCATGACCACGAGAGTGTTTACATCCCCATTATTCCTGGGGTTCGACCATCTGGAGCAGATCATCGAACGCGCCGCCAAAACGTCGTCGGACGGTTATCCCCCCTACAATATCGAGCAACTGAGCACGACCAGCCTGCGGATTACGATTGCAGTCGCCGGCTTTATCATGGATGATCTTCAGATCACTCAGGAAGATAACCAGTTGGTCATACGAGGCCGCCAGAACGACGATACCCAGGGCCGGATTTTCCTGCATCGCGGCATTGCCGCGCGGCAGTTCCAGCGGGCATTCGTTCTGGCCGAAGGAATCGACGTGAAAGGTGCCTGGCTCGATAACGGATTGCTTCACATCGACCTGATCCGCCCTCTGCCGGAGGCCCGGATCAAGACGATAGCGATCGAAAAAGGTGCCCACACCCCGTCCGGTTTCGCAACGCCGCGATCTTTTGATGCGGAGCTGCCGAAACGGACCAGCCATCAACACGTTCGTGAAAAGGAGTAGGTGCAATGAACGTCAAAACCCATGACGGCTCGACCGACGCCTTCCCCCTTCGCGCCTTCTTCGATCCACATAACATGACGGAAGCACAACTCGCGGAACTCGGTCTGGAGCAGATCGCCTATGTCCGTCCGATCATGACCCCGAACGGCCCTGCCTATGGCGTTTTCTCAGCCAACGGCACCCCGATGGCCATCGCGACCGACGGCAATCTCGCTCGGGCCGCCATCGTTCAAAACGAAATGGCCCCCGTTTCGGTCCACTGAACCTTAACGCCTCATGAAGCCGGGCTGCCGCAACCGCGACAGCCCGGTTTTCACGCCAATTCGGCCAGCAACGAAAGCTGCGCCTCGCGAGGCTCGGCATGGTCGGTGAGCGTGATCGGATAATCGCCGCTGAAACACGCATCGCAGAAAGCCGGCACCTTCTCATCGCGTCCCGGCTGACCCAGCGCGCGGTACAGCCCATCCATCGAAATGAAAGCGAGACTATCGACGCCGATGAGTTTCGCCATTTCCGCCACACTGTTACGCGCAGCCAGCAATTTGCCCCGTTCCGGCGTATCGATACCGTAAAAACACGAATGCGTGGTCGGAGGCGACGATATCCGCATATGCACTTCACGCGCGCCAGCACTACGAACCATCTCGACGATTTTTTTCGATGTGGTTCCCCGGACGATCGAATCATCGACGAGAATGACCCGCCGCCCCTCAAGGATCGCCCGATTGGCGGAATGCTTCAATCGAACGCCAAGATGACGGATCTGGTCGGTCGGCTCGATGAACGTTCGCCCGACATAGTGATTTCGAATGATCCCGAGTTCGAATGGAATCCCGCTCTGCTCGGCAAATCCCATGGCGGCCGGCACCCCGGAATCAGGAACCGGCACGATCAGATCGGCATCGACCGGTGATTCCTGGGCAAGCTCACGCCCGATCCGCTTCCGCGCCGCATACACGGAATGGCCTTCCAGAACCGAATCGGGTCGCGCAAAATAGATATATTCGAACACGCAAAAGCGCGGTTTCTGCTGCGCGAATGGCTTGAGACTGCGGACGCCATTGCGATCGATGGCCACAATTTCGCCCGGCTCGATATCACGAACGAACTCGGCGCCGACCATTTCAAGCGCGCAACTCTCGGACGCCAGAACCCAACCCGGATTAAGGGGGTCGGCCCCATTGGTCTGACCCAAAATCAAAGGCCGCACCCCAAGAGGATCGCGCACCCCGATCAACATGTCGTTGGTCAACGCAACGAGGGAATACGCTCCGGTGACCTGCTTGAGCGCGTCGATCAGGCGATCGAGTACGGTGGCATAAAGGCTGATCGCGATCAGATGAACGAAAACTTCCGAATCGGTGGTCGACTGAAACAGACATCCGCGCCGGATCAAGGCGCGTTTGAGCGTATGGGCATTGGTGAGATTGCCGTTATGGCCGACCGCAAACCCGCCAAATTCGAATTCGGCGAAAAGGGGCTGCACATTCCGTATCAGCGTCGCCCCGGTCGTCGCGTACCTGTTGTGGCCGACCGCCCGGGTCCCGGGCAGACCCGCCATCACTTTGGTGTCGCCGTAATTATCGCCGACCAGCCCGATCCCCTTGTGGGCATGAAAGCGAACACCGTCATGGGTGACGATGCCGGTGGCTTCCTGGCCGCGATGCTGGAGCGCGTGGAGCCCGAGGGCGGTTATCGCGGCGGCGTCGGTGACATTCCAGACCCCGATAACACCGCATTCCTCGTGGAATTTATCGTCGTCGAACCCACCGGGCGCGCTTGAAGCCTCAGCCGCACTCAAAGGCTGGTTCACGGTCCTGCATCCTTTACGACTTGATACTGTCATCTAATCGCCTGACCCCGTCATGTCGAGCGCTCAAACACATGGCTGCCTATATCACTGGCTGGTCGATCCCGGCGGCGAGCCGGATGCCGGTGCCGCCGAAGGCGCCTCTCCCTTATCCGTCCCGGCGGTCGTGGCCTCGATCCGATGATCCGCGCCGATTTTATCGATATGGGGCTGATACGCCGCCGGCAGCAGCCCGACGATGAATTTCGACCCGCTCTCGGCATAGGGCAGGAATTTCGCATCGGTGATCCCTGCCGGCCACTCCGGTGGCTGCAGAAAAATCGACAGCCCGATATAGAGCAGACAAACGATCACCACGCCGCGCACAAGACCGAATGCAAGTCCCAGCGTGCGATCGATCCCCGACAGGGCGGAATCCCGAACCATCGATCCCAGCCATGTGCTGAGAATCGACAGCACGACGAGCACGACGATGAACACAAGACCGATCGAAAGCGGCAGGATCAGTTTCGGCTGATGCACGAAACCGGCAAGCTGCGTCTCCACATCGGGATAAAACTCGAAAGCCGCGAGTCCGGCGCCGATCCAGGCCCCGATCCCGAGAACTTCCCGCACCAGACCACGAGCCAGAGCGAGCAGCCCGGACAGCACGACGATCCCGAGTGCAACCCCGTCAACCCACGTCATGACTCCAGTCCCCCATCCGATGACGATTTGCCGACGAGCGCGACGAGGTCGCTCAAATGGCCGAATTCGCTTAGCATGATCCCATCCGGCGACGCCGCCCGCCGCGCGCCGCCCGCCACACGCCGTGGCAAGGTCGCACGCTCAAAACCCAGTTTTGCGGCTTCCTTGAGGCGAAGATCGGTTTGCGCCACCTGCCGCAATTCACCGGACAGGCCGATTTCACCAAAAAATACACATTCCGGATCGGTCGGGACCCCGGTTGCCGCCGAAATGAGCGCCGCGGCAACGGCCAGATCGGCGGCGGGTTCCGAAACTCTCAGCCCCCCCGCGATATTGAGGTACACGTCATGCGCGGACAGTTTTACGCCGCAACGGGAATCGAGAACCGCGAGCAACATCGAAAGCCGTCCCGCATCCCACCCGATCACCGAACGCCGCGCCGTCCCCCCGGGATTCGAAGCCAGCAATGCCTGAACTTCCATCAATACCGGCCGCGACCCCTCAAGCCCTGCGAATACCGCGCTGCCCGCGACATGCCCGTGCCGCTCCGCCAGAAACAAGGCGGAGGGATTGGCCACCTCAGCCAGGCCGCGCCCGGTCATTTCGAACACGCCGATCTCATCCGTTGCGCCGTAACGATTTTTCGTACCCCGCAAAATCCGGAACTGATGGCCGCGGTCGCCTTCGAAATGCAGCACCACATCGACCATATGTTCCATCACCCGCGGCCCCGCCAACGCGCCTTCCTTGGTGACATGGCCCACCAGCATCAACGCGAACCCCTGTGTCTTGGCCGCGCGGATCAGCGCAAACGCATTGGCCCGCACCTGCGTGACCGTCCCCGGTGCGGAATCAATGGTCTCATCCCAGATCGTCTGGATACTGTCGATCACGACAACGCGCGCCTGCTTTTCAGCGGAGAGTGCCGCGAGAATATCCGCAAGCACCGTCGCGGCGGCAAGATGAACCGGCGCCCCCCGCAATCCGAGCCGATCCGCCCGGAGCCGGATCTGCGCGACCGATTCTTCACCCGAAATATACAGAACCCGGCTGCCCGATCCGGCAAGACGCGCCGCAGCCTGCAGCAGCAAGGTCGATTTCCCGATGCCCGGGTCGCCACCCACCAGTATTGCGGATGCCGGCACCATCCCCCCGCCCAGCACCCGGTCGAATTCCGCAATCCCGGTCGGAACCCGCGCGGGCAACGGCGTCTCCCCATCGAGCCCGACGAAATCGACACCGCGCACGCCCGCCCGCACCGCCCGGCGATCGTTCTGACCCGGCGAGGGCGTCTCGGGTTCCAGCGTGTTCCATTCCCCGCATGCCTCGCAGCGGCCGGCCCATTTCGGAACGACATTGCCACAGGCAGTACACACAAACACGGTTGCAGGCTTCGCCATCACCCCATCATCCGCTGATACGCACCCGTGGGCGGCGCAACCCTGCCTGTCCCCGCCCCCGGTATCATGGCTCCGGTCAGGATGACCGCCAGCCGAAATGCCGGAACAGGAAAGCCCGCAAAGCCAGGAGGCTCGCTGCCGACACATCGACCGGTGCCACCGCTGTCGCCGCAGCCCCGGCGGCGGTGAGTTCGATCGCGCTCGCCGCCGCAGCCGCCCGCAATGAAGGTGTCCCGATCGCTTCCGTGGCGGCCTGACGCCACAAAGCGACTGTCCCCGGCGTCGTCAGGTGAGGCAGAACCATCACGAAGTCGATCCGGCTTGCCGCGGCCACCGCCTGATAGGCAGCCTCAAGCGGCGGCGTCAGCGGCGGATTCCGTCGCTCGATCGCCAAAGCATGAAGGGTCGGCACGTCGGCATCTATCCGATCCGAACGGCGTTGATCGGGTCCATCGACCAGGCCGAGCGTCGCGATCGCAATGCCTCCCCCCGCTGCCAGCGGCGCCAGATCGGCGGGAATATCTTCACCACTCAGCAACACGGCATCGACGGCACCATCGGCAAACGCCCGCGCGACGAGACTTGCGCCCCGCAGACCGAAAATCGGCGAGGTCGCGACACCAAGACGGTGAAATGCCAGTATCGCGGCAAGATCGACGGCTTCAGGCGACGCCGCAGCCAGCTTGATCGGCGCCGGATCAGCCAGCCGCCGCATCCCGCCGCGCACGACCAGAACCGGCGCGCTCAACCCCGCGATCACCGGTATCCAGTCCCCCGGCTGGAAATGGACCCGCGGATCACCGGCGAGAAATGCAATGAGCGCCTCGCCCGGCATCATCGCCGCCGTCCGCCCGTCAGGAACCACCAGCGTCTGGAGCCGATTGGCCCCGGTCACGCCATCCTGCCCGCCGACGGTACGAAGCACGATCGGCGTCTGCGATGCCAGCGTCCCGGATAACCCCTGGGCCACCGCGCGTCCCCACCGGTCGATCCGCCCGCCATGGGGACCGCACAGCATCATGTTATATCCGGCAACCGATGCCCCCGGCGACTCTGCGATCACCATGGGTGACGCCGCCCGCCCGGTGCGTAACATCAATGCGCCGACCCCGGCGGCTCCCAGCAATGCGCGGCGGCGCATCATGCCGCGCATCGTCGGTCTTTATTGATCGTACTGGACAAGCGCTTCAAACGGTACGTCCAATCGTCCCCGTCCCTGGAGAAAGGTCAGTTCAATCAAAGCGATCGCCGCGACAACATCCGCCTGCGCGTGTTTCAACAGCGAAATACCGGCGCTCATCGTGCCGCCGGTCGCGAGCAGATCATCGACCACCACCACCCGTTGCCCCGGCTTTACCGCGTCCGCCTGAATCTCGATACGGTCCGTTCCATACTCAAGATCGTAATCGAGGCCGATGGTCGCACCCGGGAGCTTGCCACGTTTCCGCAACATCACGAACCCGCAACCGAGTTTCAGCGCAAGGGGAGCAGCCAGCAGAAACCCCCGGCTTTCAACCCCGGCCAGAACGTCCGGCTGATACGCGCGGACCACGCTGGCGAGCCGGCCCATCGCCACCTGCCACGCATCAGCGTTGCGCAGCAATGTCGAAATGTCATAAAAAAGGATTCCCGGCTTGGGGAAATCGGGCACGCCCCGAATGTGATCTTTCAGATTCATCGCGCCCCTATAGCCGAGGGCGCGCAACCCGCAAACCATAAGCACGGCGCCTGCCCGATACCGTGACCAGAACCCGTCTCGTCACGATGCTCCGCTTCGGGTAATATTGAATATCATCTATCATCAAACCGAGTCGCGATCCGTACCGGACCATGTCAGCGTCGCGAACCGGCAAACATCTTGCTTTGGGGTACTGCCAATGGATCGTCGGACTCTCCTCGCGCTTGCCGGCAGCTTCGGTGCCGCAGCCGGTCTCGTCAGCCCCCGCCTCGCGCTGGCAGCGGCCGAGGCCGATACCCCGTTTTCCCGCCGCAGCCTCGGCAAATCATCCGCCCCCGTCACCGTCTATGAATATTTCTCGATGAACTGCCCGCATTGCGCGGAATTCGGGCTCAAGGTTCTGCCCAAAGTCATCAAAAACCTCGTAGACACCGGAAAAGTTTTTTACATCTTCAAAGATTTCCCCCTCAACGAAGACGCAGTCATGGCCGCCCAGGTGGCACGGAGCCTGCCCGCCCGCCAATATTTCGATTTCATATCGGAACTGTTCCGCACCCAGGAACAATGGGCCTACGATCCCAAACTCAAGACCAAACAGGACTACGCCAACGCCCTGTTCCGCTACGCAGCCCTCGCCGGTATGGACCGCAGCACATTCGATGCCGCGCTCGCCAACAAAAGGCTGGAATCCTTCATTCTCAACGAGTTGAAAATCGGTGAGCAGCAGTATCATATCGATGCGACACCGAGCTTCGTCATCAATGGCCGCAAGCGCGAAGGTGCGGTCGACTACAAGCAGTTCGCCCGCTGGATCGACGAGGCCTGACCCCCGTTGCCCGCCCGGTTTGCCCGTCTCCGCATTACCGGCTTCAAAAGCTTCGCCGACGCGACTTCGATTGACATCCTCCCGGGCCTGACCGGTATCGTCGGGCCGAACGGCTGCGGCAAATCAAACATCGTCGATGCCCTGCGCTGGGCCATGGGCGAATCCAGCGCGAAATCGATGCGCGGCGGCGAGATGGATGACGTGATCTTCGCGGGTACCCTCTCACGCCCCGCCCGCAGCATCGCCGAAGTCTCGATCTCCCTCACCGAAACGGCGGGTCTTGCCCCCGCCCCGTTCCAGGCCGAGGCCGAACTCGAAATTTCCCGCAGGATCGAACGCGGATCGGGCAGCACCTATCGGGTAAACCGGCGGGAAACCCGCGCCCGGGATGTCGCGACGCTTCTGGCCGATCTCGCTGCCGGCGCCCGCAATTCCGCCATGATCAGCCAAGGCCGCGTCTCCGCCCTCGTCAGCGCCCGGCCCGATGAACGGCGGATGATCCTCGAAGAAGCCGCAGGCATATCCGGGCTTCACGCCCGCCGCCACGAGGCCGAACTCAAACTGCGCGCGACCGAGGATAATCTCTCCCGCGCCGATGATCTGCGCACCCAGCAGGAAACCCATCTGACCGCCCTGCGCGCCCAGGCGGCCCAGGCCCATCGCTATCGGGTGCTGTCCACCGAAATCCGCAACGCCGAAGCCGAATACCTCACCACGGAGCGTCTCCTCGCCGAACATAAACGTCAACAGGCGCGTCGCGATCTCGATGCCGCCAAGGCCGCCGTGATCGAGGCGCAGGCCCGCAGAGACGCGGCACTGGCCGCTGAAATCGCCCGCAATGACGACGTCCCCGCCCTGCGCCTCCGCGAAAGCGAAGCGCGCACGGCGCTGGAGCGGACCCGTATCCACTTCGAGCAGATCGAGACGGAAATCGCCCGGGTCCAGTCGCTCCGCATCGAGTCGCAGCGGCGGCTGGACTCATTGCTCCGCGATCAGGACCATGCCGAACGCGCCCGCGCGGATGCCGAGGCCGCGCAGACACGCCTGGAACGCGAGGAACAACACCTCACCGCACTCGAGAACGCCACCCCGCAGCAGATCGACTCCGCCCGCGCGGCGGCAACCTCCGCATCGGCTGCTCTCGAACGGGCCGAAGCCCAGGTCCAGACCGCGACCGATGCCGCCGCCCATTTCGCCGCATCGCGGCAGGCCGTCACCAGCCGCCTCGCGCTCACACGTGAAAAGGCGGCCCAGGCGAAACTGCGTGCAAACCAGGCCGCCGAGGCCCATCGCCGCGCTCAATCCGAACTCGTCGCCCCCGAGCAACTCGCCAGAGCCGCTGCCGAACGCGAGCGGGCCGAGACTGTCCTCGTGGCGGCCGAACAAGCCCTCGAACTTTGCCAAACGATCCTCGATGCCGCGGAACTCACGCGAGCCCAAGCCGCCGAAGCAGCCACCGCCGCCCGCGCCGGGGCGATCGCCGCCGATGCATCCCTCGCCACGGTCCGGATCGAGGCCGAGGCGCTGACCAAACTGCTCGCGCGCAAATTCAGCGAGGAAAACGACCCGGTCCTCGATCGGATCAAGGTGCCCCCCGGCTACGAAACCGCACTCGGCGCCGCGATGCAGAACGAACTCGCCGTCGGAACCCGCGCCGAAGCCGCTCGTCGCTGGCGGCAGCTTCCACCCATCGAGTCGCAGCATTGTTTCGAACCGCTCTCGACCGTCATCCAGGGCCCGCCGGAACTGGCCCGCGCCCTCGACCACATCCTGCTTCTGCCCGACGGTGACGACGGCAATGCCCAGCAGAGCCGTCTTGCGCCCGGCGAAACACTGGTTTCGAAACAGGGCGACGTCTGGCGCTGGGATGGTTTCACAGCCCGCTCCGGCGCGCCCGGCGAGGCAGGCATGCGCCTCGCCCAGCGAAACCGGCTCGCGGCGCTGCAGGACGATCTGACAACCGCCACCGCCCACGCCGCCGCCTGCAGAACCGGGTTGCGTGACACCGAAGCCGCCGAGAGCGCCGCGCGCCGCGCCGAAGACGAGGCCCGCCGTCAGCGCAAGACAACGGAAGCCGAAGTCGATCGCGCCCGGAACGCGAAGCGAACCCTCACCGAGGCAGCCGCCCACCTCGATGCCCAGGCGGAGCGTCAGGCCACCCGTGCCGCCGGCGCGGCAGAGGCGAATGCCCGATTCGCCGCCGAATACACCGAGATCGCGCAGCAACTGGCGGACGTTCAGGCCGAGTCCGACGCTCTGGGCGATCCGCGTGACACCGCCGCCGCACTCGATACCGCGCGCCATGCCATGCAGGAAGCAAGGCGTGCCGAAGCCGCAAGCCGCAAACAACTCGATCAGCTCGTGACCGAGGCCGAGCAGCGGAAACGCCGCCTGGAACTGGTCGGGCGGGAACGTGCCGACTGGCAGGAGCGATCCCGCGACATCGCCTTCCGCCTGACCGATCTCGCGGCGCGCATCACCGAGGCGAAAGCCGCGTTGGCAGCGCTCCCCGACGATCTTCTGTCCGGTCAGGCACGAGATGCCGCCCGCGCCGCGACCGAGGAGGCCCAGTCGGCCCATCGCACCGCCAAGACGGATCTCGCCAATGCCGAACGCGACCATCAGCTGAGCACGGCGGCGGCAAGGGAGGCGGAACAAGACGTCGCGACAACGCGCGAAGCCCTGATCGCAGCCGAATCATCCCTCCGCGAAGCTGATTTCGCCTGGGGTTCCATCGCGGAGCGCATGCTCGAACGCCTCGGCGTCGCGCCGGTCCTCCCTTCGATCGAGAACCCGACCCAGCAGAACGCGGAACGCGCGCGCCGGCGGTTCGAACGCCTCACCCGCGAACGCGAGGAGATCGGCCCGGTCAATCTGCGCGCCGACATGGAGGTGAGCGAAATCGAAACCCGCCTCACCGCGATCGAGAGCGAGCGCGCCGAGCTTTCGACCGCCATCGCCAAGCTCCGCGGCTCGATCGGCAATCTCAACCACGAGGGGCGCGAACGATTATCGGCGGTATTCACCGAAATCGACCGGCACTTCCAATCCCTGTTCTCCCGCATGTTCGGCGGTGGCCGCGCGCATCTGGCCCTGACCGGATCGGACGACCCGCTCCAGGCCGGCCTTGAGATATTTGCCGAACCTCCCGGCAAAAAACTGGCAACCCTGTCGCTGCTCTCGGGCGGCGAACAGGCGTTGACCGCCCTCTCGCTGATCTTCGCGGTCTTCCGCTGCAACCCCGCCCCGTTCTCGGTGCTCGACGAGGTCGATGCCCCTCTCGATGATGCCAATGTCGACCGGTTCTGCACCCTGCTCGACGACATGTCGCGCGAAACCGGCACACGGTTTCTGGTCGTGACCCATCATCACCACACGATGGCCCGCATGGACCGGCTCTACGGCGTCACGATGCAGGAGCGCGGTATCTCGCGCATCCTCTCGGTCGATCTCGGTACCGCCGCCTCATTCGCCGAACGCCCCGAAGCTCTAGCTGCGGAGTAAGTATTTCATGATCGCGATATGTTGACTTCAACGCGCAGCACCGGTAGCAACCCCTCGCCGTCTCATGGGGCGGGCGTAGGGGTGTACGATGGGTGACGATCCGGCTCAGAGACCACAAGATCGGAACGATTTCGATCAGCGTCTCGCCGCAGCGCGCAACGGGGCCGGGCTTGATAAGCCCGAACCGGCGGCCGAGGCGAAGTCCGATGGTTCCAACCCGTTCAGCCTCGCGATGCGACTGGGCGCCGAAATGGTCGCCGCCCTGGTTGTCGCCGTCGCGATCGGCTACGGGCTGGACCGCTTGTTCCATACGGCACCCTGGTTCATGATCGGGTTTGTACCGATTGGCGCGATCGCGGGGTTCCGCAACGTCGTTCGCGCCATGGGAACGACCCCAAAAGACTGACCGGAGGAGGCTATGGCTCAAGAATCGGCGATCAATGCACTGGGACAGTTCCAGTTGACCACCGGTTTCGGCCCGGTCGGTCGGCTCGTGGGCTTTACCAATTCGAATGAAATGATGCTTCTGGCGGCAGCGATCATCACGATGCTGTTCACCGTCGCCCTGCGCCGCAAGGCGATCGTACCGGGACGCATGCAGGGTCTGGTCGAGATGAGCTACGATTTCGTGCTCCAGATGGTCGACGACACCATCGGCTCCGGCGGACGGCGGTTTTTTCCCTTCATTTTCACCCTGTTCTCCTTCATCCTGGTCGGTAATCTGCTCGGTCTGTTTCCGTATTTCTTCGCCTTCACCAGTCACATCGCCATCACCGGCGCGCTCGCCCTGTTCGTGTTCCTGCTCTCCACGACGGTCGGGTTCTGGTATCACGGTCTGGGCTTCCTGAAATTCTTCTCGCCGCCGGGTGTGCCGGGCTGGCTCCTGCCCCTGCTGATCCCGATCGAAATCGTGTCCTTCCTGTCCCGCCCGATTTCGCTCTCGGTTCGTCTGTTCGCCAACATCACCGCCGGTCACGTCATGTGGGAAGTCTTCGCCGGCTTCATGATCATGCTGGTGACCAGCCTCGGCGCTGTCGGCGTCGTCGCGGCGATCATCCCGCTCGGCCTCAATGTCGCCCTTACGGCTCTCGAATTCCTGGTCGCCTTCCTCCAGGCCTATGTGTTTGCCGTGCTCACCTGCCTTTACCTGCATGACGCCATTCATTTGCATTGAGACGGTCTTCTGCAGCGATACATTGCCTTCCAACGGCCAACTCGGCCATAATATTCCCCATCTCTGAAAGGATCTCGTCCAATGGCCATCGACTCAGTTCTTCTCGCTCGTGACATCGGTGCCGGTCTGGCCACCATCGGCGTCGCCGGTGCCGGCGTCGGTATCGGCAATCTGTTCGGCGCCTTCGTCGGCGCGGTCGGGCGCAACCCCGCCGCCCGCGACAAAATGTTCCGTGACGTCCTGCTCGGCTTCGCGCTGACCGAAGCGGTCGCCCTCTACGCTCTGGTCATCGCGCTGATCATTCTGTTCACCTGAGCCGCGTGATTTGGGAGTCCGCCTCATGCGCCTCATGATGACCCGCCGATCGATCAGAGTAATCCTCGGCGCCGTCCTCGGGCTGACGCCTTCGGCTGCAATGGCCGGAGGCAAAATGCCTCAGATGGATTTTTCGAATCCACTGACGGGCGAGCAGGTCGTCTGGATGGCGATCATCATGATCGGCCTCTACTTCATTCTCTCACGTTGGGCCCTGCCGCAGATCGGCCAGGTGATCGAAAATCGGCAGAACCGCATCCTGTCCGATCTCGATACCGCGCGCGCGGCCAAAGCCCGTGCCGAGCATGCGGTTGCGGAACTCAACCTCGCGATCCGCAACGCGCGGGAAGCGAGTCAGAGCGCCATCGCCGAAGCCGTCAACGCCGCCAAGGCCAAGGCGCGGGAGCAATCCGCAGCGTTGACCGCCGAGCTCGACGCCCAGATCGCCCGCGCGGAAGCCGAAATCGACATCAGCCGCCAGCAGGCGGTCGCCGCGCTGCCGCCGGTCGCCGAAGAGGTCACAGCGAGCCTTCTGCAGCGCCTGACCGGCACCACCGCCGATCGCGCGCGCATCGAGCGCACGATCGCCGCTATCCTCGCTTAGAAAGACCGAGTCATGGAATACGAGGCGTTACAAGGCGTAATCTGGACCAAGGGAACGTTCTGGGTCACCGTCGCGGTCCTGATCTTTCTGGCGTTTTTCGGCGGCAAGATCATCCGCGCGATCATCGGCATGCTGGACCAGCGCAGCAACGCCATTCAGCACGAGCTCGACGAAGCCGCGCGCCTCCGTACCGAGGCCGAGGCCATGCTGCGCGATGCCGAGGCACGACGCGCCGCCGCAATCGAGCAGGCCAAAGACATGCTCGATCTCGCCGCCCGCGAAGCGGAACGCCTCGCCGCGGAGCTGCTCGCAGACGCGCAGGCCGCGGCACGGCGCCGGGAAAAAATGGCGCAGGAGCGGATCGCCGCAGCCGAAGCGGCTGCCGTTACCGAGGTTCGCAACGCTGCCGTATCGCTCGCCGTCAAGGTGACGCAGACCGTCCTTGCCGAAACGGTCGATGCCGCGCACGACGAGACCCTGATCGATCAGGCGATCTCGGACCTTCCCCGCACCCTCCGCAAACAGGCGGCCTGACGCGCGATTTGCCGCGGGCATGGCGCAAACCTGCTCCGGTTGATATATCCGGGCTCCGGCGGCACGCGCAATTGTCCCTCCGCCGCCGATACATGAGGTTTTCCAATGGCTCGTCGCCGACAGCTCTACGAGGGCAAAGCAAAAATCCTTTTTGAAGGACCGGAGCCGGGAACGCTCGTCCAGTATTTCAAGGATGATGCCACGGCTTTCAACGCTCAGAAAAAAGGCATCATCACCGGCAAGGGTGTTCTGAACAACCGCATCAGCGAGTTTCTGATGCAGCGCCTCAGCGAAGTCGGTATCCCGACCCATTTCATCAGGCGTCTCAACATGCGCGAGCAACTGATCCGCGAGGTCGAGATCGTCCCGATCGAGGTCGTCGTGCGCAATATCGCGGCGGGCAGCATGTGCGCGCGGCTCGGGATCACCGAAGGAACCCGCCTGCCCCGCAGCATCGTCGAATATTACTACAAAAACGACGCGCTCAACGACCCGATGGTCGCTGAAGAGCATATCACCGCTTTCGGCTGGGCCAGCCCTCAGGACATGGACGACATCGTTCACCTCACCCTGCGGATCAACGATTTCCTGACCGGCCTGTTCCTCGGCGTCGGCATCATGCTGGTCGATTTCAAGATCGAGTTCGGCCGGCTTTGGGAAAACGAAGACATGCGAATCGTTCTGGCCGATGAAATCAGCCCGGATAATTGCCGCCTGTGGGACACCAAGACCAACGAGAAAATGGACAAGGACCGGTTCCGCCGCGACCTCGGCAAGGTCGAGGAGGCCTATCAGGAAGTCGCCAAACGTCTCGGCATCCTCCCTGAAGCCGGAATGCGCGACATGAAGGGGCCGGAGTTGATGCAGTGAAGGCCGTTGTCACCGTTCGACTGAAACCGGGCGTGCTCGATCCGCAAGGCAAGGCGATCGGCCACGCTCTGGAGGGGCTCGGTTTCACCGGGATTGAGGATGTCCGGGTCGGGAAAGTCATCGAACTGGAATTATCCGAAACCGACGAACAACAGGCGCGCGACGCCGCCGAAAAAATGGCGCGCCGGCTCCTGGCAAATACCGTGATCGAGGATTTCGTCATCACGCTCCGCTGATGGCCTGATTGTCATCGCTGAGCCGCCTCCCCATTATATCGGCATGAAACGTACTCCCAAGGTCATGCGTGTTCTCGCGCGGGACTGAATCGGTCTATCCCGCACTCCGATCGATCAGGCTCTTTTATAATCGCTGGTATCGTCGCCTGCGGATGGATATCTGGTTCCCGCATGTGCCGCTAGCCCTGGCCGTCGGCATCGCGGGGGCCCTCGCGATACTGCCGACGGTTCGGCAATACGCCGCCGAATATCTCCACCTCGACCTGAACCACCTGTTCAACGCCCTCCATCCGATCTCGGGACACGTCCCAGCATTGATTCTATCGGGTGTGCCGACGGTGGTGGTCGGCATATTGCAGATCCTGATCGCCGTCGGGTTGCTGGGCCGGTCGCGAATCGCCTGGCTGTCCGCCGTCGGCATCACCATCGCCCAACTCGCGCTGACCCTGCACACCGGGGCCGCGCCGATCCAGACCAGCGAAATCATCTATATCGTCGCCTTGCTGGTCGCCCTGATCCTCGCGCGCAACTCCTTCGCCCGATCCTCGCTCGCCGCCGGCACCCTCTTCGCCGTCGCGTCAGTCCTGGTTTTGATGGTCTATGGCGTGCTCGGCTCCTACCTTCTCGGCGCCGGTTTCACCCCACCGATCACCAACCTTCCGACATCATTTTATTTTGTTATCGTTACAATGTCGACCGTGGGCTACGGCGACATTCTGCCCAAAAGCGAAGAGGCGCGACTTTTTGTGGTCTCGCTGATCATTCTCGGCCTCACTGTGTTCGCCACCGCACTGACCGCGGTGATCGGCCCCGTGCTTCAAGGCCGGATCAACGCCACGATCGGCCCCCGGAGAAAAAAAATGAAACGCGTCAACCATTTCGTCATTACCGGCCAGGGCGCGCTCGCCCGGAACACGGCCCGCGAACTGCGAAAACGCGGCGAACCGGTTTTGATCGTGATCGAGGATGGGGATACCAGTTTCGGCGACAGCGAGACGATCGTCGGCGACCCCACCGAACTCGAGACGTTGCGAGACGCAGGATGCGAACACGCGCGAGCGATTCTCGCACTATCGGACGACGATTCCGATAACGCGTTCGTCATTCTCGCCGCTCGGGAACTGGGCACCGATGCAAAGAAGGTCGCCGCCGTCAGCACCCGAAAAAATCTTGAGCGCGTCCGGCGCGTCCATCCCGACATGATTCTGGCCGCCCCCGTGTTCGGCAGCGAAGTTCTGGCGATGGCCCTGACCGAGGAAAAAATTGACGGTGACTGGCTCCTCAGCCGCTTTCTGGATGTCCGGCCCGCAACCAACTGATGCAGCCATCCCTGCAAGCGTCGATTAGACACGTCTTCAATGTTCCGGCGGCTGCCAGATCCTAACGGTGGGTCGCCCTTGCGATGCGGCCTTGAGCCGGGCCTGCTCCAATCCGCCCCTCGCACGCGCCAGAACGGCTGCCGGATCATCGCCCGACCGTGGCCAGCGCGATGCGATGCCGATGGCCGCATGACGTCCGGTGCCGGTCAACAACGCGTCCAGCTTATTGACGATCCGATCCCCCCGCTCCGCCGCAATCAGATGATCGACGCCGTCGCACCAGGCAGCAAGCCGTGTCGGCCCGATGCGCCCGAGCAGATCCACAGGCCGCAGCATTTCCTGCAAACATGAAACCGATGCCCGCACCACCGCAGGGGATGCCTCGGCGGATGAGCCGCCGTCACATCTGACCCAGCCGAACGCAAACATGGTGCCCACCCGGTCCTCAACATCCAGCCGGTCGAATCGTCGGTCCGCCTGCTCCACGAATTTCGGCAGCGACCACAACCCGGTTTCGGCATCGACCACATGACGGCAATTATCGCCGGCATCAGACGACATACGTTCGACAAAACCGGAAAATCGTGGTGCGATCAGCCGGATCAGGTCCTTGTCATCATCCCCGAACCGACGATCCCCGCAGCTTCGCCACGCCAGCAGATAGGTGCCGCCGCGCACCCCTCCCTCGTCACACCGGGAAATCGGCGCAGTGAATGTCTCCGCCCCCCCGATATCGGCCATACCGATCCCCGAAGGATAATCCGCAAGGACAATATCGCCTCCCCGATCGGACGGCGACGCCCGGCGCCCGATCAGGATCCCCGCATCGGTGAGTTCCGCCGCAACCAGCGCACAGGCGGCAGAACATGCCGTGACGGCATCGGGGAGACCATGCAGGGTATCGAGCAATCGCCGCAGATCCGCCATACGCAACTCGGGACTTGCCGATACGTCCCCGCCCGCCCCGCCCACCGTTCGGGGCGGTTCCACGTCATGTTTGGTTCGCTGATCCATCATCCCAACCTTGTCGCACCGAATACTGAACATCCGGTTAACGCCCCCATCCGGCGTCAATCACGTCACGTTCCGCGCCGTTGACAGCATCCTTTCTCCTGCCCATGGTCCGCCGCACCGCTCACGGAATAAAAGCACATGAACCCAGCCTCGTTGAAATCCGCCATTGCCGAACTATGGGACCGGCGTGACAGCCTCACTCCCGCCAGCCCGAATGCCGACCGCGCTGCGATCGCAGCCGCACTCGCACTGCTCGACAGCGGCGATCTGCGGGTCGCGGCACCGGAAGACGCAGGCTGGATCGTCCACCAATGGCTGAAACAGGCGATCCTGTTGTCGTTCCGGGTGATGCCCAACACGCCGATGCCGGGTCCCGGCGGTGCTCCCGTATACGACAAGGTCGCGATGAAATTCGCCGACTGGACGATGGATCGCTTCGCCGCCGCGAAAATTCGCGCCGTTCCCGGCGCTGTCGTGCGCTACGCCGCCCATATCGGCAGCGGCGCCGTGCTCATGCCCTGTTTCATCAATGTCGGCGCCCGCGTCGGTGAAGACACCATGATCGACACCTGGTCCACAGTCGGTTCCTGCGCGCAGATCGGCCGAAACTGCCATATCAGCGGCGGCGTCGGCATCGGCGGCGTTCTCGAACCCCTGCAGGCCAATCCGGTCATCATCGAAGATGACTGCTTCATCGGCGCCCGGTCCGAGGTTGCCGAGGGCGTCATCGTCGAGCGCGGCGCCGTCCTTTCCATGGGCGTCTTTCTCGGCGCATCCACCCGCATCATCGACCGTGCGACCGGCGAAATCATCTATGGCCGCGTCCCCTCCTATTCGGTGGTCGTACCCGGCAGCATGCCCGGAAAGCCACTGCCGGACGGTTCACCCGGCCCGTCACTCTCGTGCGCCGTCATCGTCAAGCGGGTCGATGCCCAAACAAGGTCAAAAACCGCGATCAACGAGTTGCTGCGCGCGTGATCCCGCACGATCCGCTCCCCCTCGCTCAGGCGCTGATCCGCTGCCCCTCGGTCACGCCACAGGACCACGGGGCCCAGACCCTGCTGGCAACCACCCTTTCCTCCCTCGGATTCACCATCGAACACCAGCAATTCGGCCCGGTCTCCAATCTGATCGCGCGCTGCGGCACCACATCGCCCCATTTCGCTTTCGCAGGCCATACCGATGTCGTCCCCCCCGGCGAAGGATGGCACCACCCCCCCTTCGCCGCCGTCATCGATGACGGCCAGTTATTCGGCCGCGGCGCGGTCGACATGAAGGGCGCGATCGCCGCCTTCATCACAGCCGTTGCAACCCGGCAGGCCACCGCCCCCAGCCACGGCTCGATCTCCCTGCTGATCACCGGCGACGAGGAAGGCCCGGCGGTCGATGGCACCACCCGCATTCTCGATCACCTCGCAGCCACGAGCGCCATGCCCGACCTTTGTCTGGTCGGTGAGCCGACCTGTCGCGCCACGCTCGGCGACACCGTCAAAATCGGCCGCCGTGGCTCCCTGACCGCCCACATCACCCTCACCGGCACCCAGGGCCACGTCGCTTACCCCCATCTGGCCGATAATCCCCTGCATCGCCTGCTCCCGGCCCTCGAAGCGCTCCGCACCCGCACTCTCGACACCGGCAACGACTGGTTCGAACCCTCCAGTCTCCAGATCACCACGATCGATGTCGGCAATCCCGCAACCAACGTCATTCCCGGCACCGCACAGGCAAGCTTGAACATCCGCTTCAACAACGAGCACAGCGGCGAGACCCTCACCGCCTGGATACGCGAAACATTATCCCGCTTCGCCCCCCGCTGCACCTGCGACATCCGCGTTTCAGGCGAACCCTTCCTGACCGAACCGGGGCCCCTGACCACCCTGCTCACCCAGGCCGTCGAACGGATCACCGGCATCACCCCGGCGCTCGATACCGGCGGCGGCACGTCGGATGCCCGTTTCATCGCCAGGTATTGCCCGGTCGCCGAATTCGGGCTGGTCGGACGCAGCATGCATCGCACCGACGAATCGGTACCCATCGCCGATCTGCGCGCACTGACCGAAATCTATGGCGCCATTCTCGACAGGGTCTTCACGTGAGCGGCAATCGCAGGCGGATCAAACTACCCGAAGGCAATGCCCTGCGCGGCATGTTCCGCCTGATCAAGGGCGATGCCGGCGGCCTGCGCGACTTCGGCAATTCCCCGGCCACATTTTCCGCCTCGCTGGCCCCGCTGATCGCCTTCCCTTTGGTCGGCGCCGTGTGGTTCGCCCTCTCCGGCCACTGGATGCTCGCTCTGGCAATGATGCTCTCCCGGGTCACCGCGGTTCTGCTGCAACCCGTGGTCACCGAATTCGTCGCCATGAAGGCAGGCCGCAGCCAGACCTGGCTGATGACCAGCACCGCCCTGAACTGGTCGATCTGGCTGCTGCCCCTGCTGATCTTCCTCGCGGCCCTGATCGCCAACGGTCTGGTCACGGTCGGCATGGGTCAGTCCGAGGCCATTTCGATCGGCGCGCTCTCGATCTTCGCCTATCTGTTCTGGATTCAGGGCTTCATCCTGCGCACGGGTCTGCAACTGCGCTGGTACACAGCCCTCGCCGTGGTTCTGGCCCTGAATTTCGTGATCCTCGCCATCCTCTATCTTCCCTTCGCCGTGCACCCCGATCTGCTGCCCCTCACTCTTCATCCCCCCGCAAAATGAGAGCGCGCGCGTAAACCTGCTTGCGCGGCAGGTCCAGAGCGCGGGAGACCGCCGCCACAGCATCCTTGATGCTCGATTCGGCCAGCGCCTCTTCAAGCGCCGCATCCAATTGATCCGCCGAAGCAACGTGAACCGGTGCCGGCGCGATTACCAGCGTGATCTCGCCGCGCGGAGCCACCGCCCGGAATGTCTCCGCCAGCTCGCTCAGTCCGCCGCGCCTGACCTCCTCGAACCGCTTGGTCAATTCCCGCCCCACCGAAGCCGCCCGGTCGCCCAGCACCGCAGCGCAATCCTCCAGCGAGGCGACCAGCCGATGCGGGGCCTCGTAAAATACCAGCGTGGCATTCAAGCCCGCCCGCTCCGCCGCAACGATCCGCTCCAGAACCCCGCGCCGCGCCACCGTCCGCGGCGGCAGGAACCCCATGAACAAAAACGGATGCGGCGGCAGGCCCGACAAGGCCAGCGCCATCATCGCCGCATTGGGTCCCGGCACCGCACTCACCACCAGCCCCGCCGCAATCGCCGCCCGGACCAGCCGATACCCGGGATCGGCGATCAACGGTGCCCCGGCATCGCTCACCAGCGCATATCGCCGCCCCCGCAGCATCGCCTCGACCAGCGGATCGGTCCGCCCCGCCTCATTATGATCATGCAGCGGCTGCACCCGCGTCCCGATGCCGTTGAGCGAGAGTAATGTAGCTGTAACGCGCGTGTCCTCGCACAATATGATATCGGCATCGCGCAATGCGGCCACCGCGCGCGGCGAAAGATCACCCAGGTTGCCGATCGGGGTGGAAACCAGCACAAGAGCGGGCCGCCGGTCCGTTTCGGGCGCAGTCGATTGAACGGGAGCTTCTGATGTCACGACACCTATTAACGCCGCTGCGGCTTGCTCTGGCAACCGCCGCCGCCACATCCCTGCTCCTGAGCGGCTGTACCGAGCCGGCACCGGGCCTGCCCGGCCTGCCCATGACCGGCGCAACCGCTGAGCCGCCCTCCGCCATCCCCGATACCGGTCGGGCCTCAGGCCCGGTCGCCCTGCTTGTCCCGCTCTCCGGTCCTCTCGCCCCGATCGGCCAATCGATCAAACAGGCCGTGCAGCTCGCCTTCAGCGCGCCGGGCGCCCCACCGCTCGACATTCGCGATACCGGCGGCACGCCGCACGGCGCCGCCGCCGCCGCATCCGCCGCCATCGCCGCCGGCGATGGCCTGATCCTCGGCCCGCTGACCAAAAGCGATACCCAGGCCGTCGCATCGGTCGCCCACGCCGCGAACGTCAACGTCATCGCCTTCACCAATGATGAAACCGTCGCCGCCCCCGGCGTCTGGCCGCTCGGCATCACCCCCGGCCAGCAGGTCAGCCGCGTGGTCTCCTACGCCGCCGATCATGGCCGCACCCGCACCGCCGCAATCCTGCCCGATAACGCGTTCGGCCGCCTGATGGGCGCCTCGCTCGAAGCCCAGGCGCAAAACCTCGGCGAACCCTCGCCCAACATCGGCTATTTCGATAACTCGTTCCAGAGCCTCACCCACACCGTCCGCAGCATCTCCGCGTTCGACAGCCGGGGCGCCAGCATCGAAGCCCAGATCCGCGCCGCCCGCGATCAGGACGATCAGGCCGGCCGGATCAGGGCGGCCAAACTCGAACGCGAGCCGATCCCGCCGCCGCCCTTCGATGCGCTGCTGGTCGGCGCCACCGGGGAACAGCTCGCCGAAGTCGGCACCCTGCTGCCTTATTACGAGGCGGGCCCGCCGCAGATCCAGCTGCTCGGCCCGTCCCTCTGGGCCCACGATGCGACGGCGATGGCAACCCATGACAGTCTGCGCGGTGCCGTCTACGCCGCGCCCGACCCCTCGCTCGGCCTCGCCTTCGACCAGAAATTCCAATCCACTTACGGCAGCGCGCCCCCCGGCATCGACAAGATCGGTTTCGATGCCGGTGCCATCGCCGTCCTCGCCGCCCGCGAGGGCGGCTACACCATGCAGGTCCTCACCAACCCGTCCGGCTTCACCGGAACCGATGGGGTCTTCCGCCTCGATCCGGACGGACACGTCCAACGCGGCCTCGCGGTATTCAAGGTCGAGCCCGGCGGCCCGCAGATCGTCTCGCCCGCACCGGCCACGCTGCCCCCGCCGACCAATCAGGAAGAGCCGGTCGCCCCGCCCACCAGCTGATCCCCGGCATCGCCATGACGCGCCGACACCTCAGCACCCTCGCATGGTCGATCGGCCCGCCCGGCCTCGTGCTGCTCGGCCTGATCGCCAGCGGCGCGATCGGTCGGCGCGATGGTCTCGCCTGCCTGCTGATCTGGATCGTCTGGCTGGCGGGACGCGCCCTGTTCATCGCCCGGCAGGAACCCACACCACCCACCGTCCAGCCCGTCACCGCCACCATGCTGGTCTCGGACCCGGCCCACGAACAGCCTCACTCCAGCCAAATCCTGCTCGAACGCCTGCCCGACGCCCTGTTCCGCTACACCGGCCCGGTCGGCGCGCGCCGCATCGCGTGGCGCAACCCGGCAGCCCAGGCGGCCTATGGCGGCGAAGAATCCGCATTGCTGCGCCACCCGGTCCTGCGCAACGCTCTGGCCGCCGCCGAAACCAGCGACGAGCCGATCCGCACGACACTCAGCCTCGCCGCCCCGATGCCGCGCGACGTCGATGTCACCATCATCCCGACCGCGCCCGGCGATGCGGGTCCGCTCTACCTCCTGCTGACCGACCGCACCCGCGAGCGGGGTCTCGAACAGATGCGCGCCGATTTCGTGGCCAATGCCAGCCACGAACTCCGCACCCCGCTCACCAGCCTGATCGGCTTCATCGAAACCCTGCGCGGCCCCGCTCTGGGCGATGCCGAAGCCCTGCCGCGATTCCTGAAAATCATGGCCGAGCAGGCCGAACGCATGCAACGCATCATCGCGGATCTGCTCAGCCTGTCCCGCATCGAAATGACCGAGCATCAACCACCGGTCGATCTGGTCGACATCGGTGCCGTTCTGCGTCAGGTCGCCGCCTTCATGGAGCCGATCCTGCGCAACGGGCGCACCACCCTCACCCTCGACATCCCCGAACCGCTGCCGCCGGTGCGCGGCGATGCCGGGCAACTCACCCAGGTCTTCGGCAACCTGATCGACAATGCGGTGAAGTACGGCGCCCTCAAGCACAGCGACGGCGGCGGCACGATCCGCGCCACTATCGCCACCACCCCGAGCGCCGGCCACCCCGCCCCCGGTCTGCTGATCAGCATTGCCGATGACGGTCCGGGCATCGCGCGCGAGCATCTGCCGCGTCTGACCGAACGCTTCTACCGCGCCGACAAAGGGCGCTCCCGCGCCATCGGCGGCACCGGCCTCGGCCTTGCCATCGTCAAGCATGTCGTCTCGCGCCATCGCGGCCGGCTGCTCATCGAAAGCACCGAACGGGTCGGCACCACCTTCCACGTCTGGCTGCCGCAGGGCCACGAGCCACCCGCGCGCAGTTGAAACAACCAGGGTGCATTCGCCAAGCCCTTGGGTTATGTCACATCACCACCACGCGAAACCTCCAAGGACTCCCGCCCCGCCAATGACATCCCCGCTCCGATTCGCCTTCGGAAGCCTCGTCGTCGGCCTCATCGTGTTCGGCATCAAAGGCGCTGCCTGGTATGTCAGCGGCACGGCGGCGCTCTATTCGGACGCGCTGGAATCCCTGGTCAATGTGTTCGCGGCCCTGATGGTGATCGTCGCCCTGCGCGCCGCCGCCAAGCCCGCCGATGTCGAGCACCCTTACGGCCACGCCAAGGCCGAACTCCTGAGCGCGATGGCGGAAGGCGGGCTGATCGTGCTCGCGGCGGTCCTGATCCTCGAACAATCCGCCCAGACCATCGGCGACCCCCATCTCCCGGCCAGCCCGGTTCTCGGCCTCGCGCTCAACGCCAGCAGCGGCATCGTCAACGTGATCTGGGCCGTGGTCCTGACCCGTTCGGGGGCCGCGCGAAAATTCCCGGCCCTTGAGGCCGACCGCTCCCACCTCGTCGCCGACGCGATTACCACGGTCGGCGTGGTCGGCGGGCTGATCATCGCCATCCTCGCCGATATCCCCCTGATCGATCCGCTGATCGCGGTCGGCATCGCAATCCAGATCGCGGTGATCGGCGGGCGCACCATCCTCAACTCGCTGAGCCTTCTGCTCGACCGCGCGCCGCCGCCCGACATCGTCGCCCGCATCCGCAGCCTCGTCGGCACCCACGCCATCGGCGCGATCGAGGCGCACGACATGCGGATGCGACAGGCCGGACGATCGAGCTTTCTCGAATTCCACCTCGTCGTCCCCGGCACGATGACGGTTTCCGAATCCCACCTTATATGCGATCGGATCGAAGCGGCACTGAAGGAAGAGATGCCCGGCGTCATCATCACCATTCATGTCGAACCCGATCACAAGGCGAAACATCAGGGCGTGCTCGTCGTCTGACCGCCCGGCAGAAGGACATCGGAATGCTCAGACTCGATCGCATCGTCACCCGCGGCGGCGATACCGGCGAAACCTCGCTGGCGGATGGCTCGCGCCTGCCGAAAAACCACCCCCGTATCCAGGTCCTCGGCGCGCTGGATGAAACCAACACCGCCATCGGCACGCTGCGCGTCACCTGCGCGGACCGCCCCGAAATCGACGCTCTGCTCGCCCGCATCCAGAACGATCTGTTCGATCTCGGCGCCGACCTCGCCACTCCCGGCACCGCGCGCCGTGGCCCCGCCCTGACCGAGGAGTATCTGGCCAAGCTCGACGAGGCCGCCGGAAACCTCAACGAAACCATCGAACCGCTCCGCAGTTTCGTCCTGCCCGGCGGCACCGAAGCCGCCGCGCGCGCCCATCTCGCCCGCACCATCGCCCGCCGGGCCGAGCGCGACCTCGTCGCCCTCGCCGCCGACGAGCCGATCTCGCCGATCCATGTCCGCTACCTGAACCGGCTGTCGGACGTCATGTTCATCCTCGCCCGCCACCTCAACGACAATGGCCGCGCCGACGTCCTCTGGATGCCCGGCGGCGGCTGATCCCGCCGCCTCCGCTCAGAGCAGATGAAACCCGGCAACCTCGCCCTTTTCCAGCGTCAGCCCGGTCAGAACCTGATCGCCGTCATGGAGCGTGACCTCGAAAATATAGGTCAGATAGGCCCCGACCTTCTGCGTGGTGACGAACTTCACCGTATAGGGCTGGGCCAGCGGGATCTTGCTGTCGATCGCCTGCGCCTGCGCCGCAAATTTCGTCGAATCCACACTCGCCTTGAACGCAGGCGAGGCGGGTGCGACGAATTGGGCATAATCCGGATGCGCGATCGCCGCGAGCATCTGCGTCATGTCCTTCGTCGCCAGCGCCGTCCCGGACGTCGCCGCCCGCGCCCCCGGCATACCGAGCAATGCCGCCGCGACCATCAGCCCCGCGTAAACCGATATTTTCATAACCTGTGTTTCTCCTGTTCCACCCACGTGAACCGCAACGCCAAATTGCGCCGATCGCGCGGCCCTGCCATCATGGCGACTTGATGGAGACCAATCAATGACCGACCATTTCCGTGGCCGCCTCGCCCTCGTGACCGGTGCCTCCAGCGGCATCGGGGCCGACATCGCCCGCCACCTCGCCCAGCGCGGCGCCGACCTCATCCTCACCGCCCGCCGCGCCGACCGGCTCGAAGCTCTCGCCACCGAATGCCGCCTGTTCGGCGTCACCGTTCAAACCGCACCCGCCGACATTGCCGACCCCGCCGCGCGCACAGCCCTCGCTGAACGATTCCCGGCCACCGACATCCTGATCAACAATGCCGGTCTCGGTGCCTTCGGTGCGTTCAGCACGACCGACGAGGCGAAAATCACCCGGATGATCGCGGTCAACATCACGGCCCTGACCCATCTGACCCATCTGTTCACTCCATCGATGACATCGCGCGGCTGGGGCCGCATCATGCTGGTCGCCTCCACCGCCGCATTCCAGCCGGTTCCGCTCTACGCCGTCTATGCCGCGACCAAAGCCTATGTCCTCTCCTTCGGCAACGCGCTCGACGTCGAACTCGCGGCCCAGGGCGTCCGCACCAGCGTCCTCTGCCCCGGCACCACCCGCACCGAATTCTTCGACGTCGCCGAACAGACCAAATCCGGCTTCGTCGAACGTTCCGCCATGACCAGCGCCGATGTCGCGCGGATCGGCCTCGACGGTCTCGCAAAAGGCCGCGCCACCATCGTCGCGGGCACCATGAACACCGCGATGGCCATCGGCACCCGCCTCACCCCGCGCAGCCTGAACGCCCGGATCGCCTATCGGATCATGAAACCATGAACAACGCTCAGTCGATCCAGCCCTGATGAGCGGCGCGCAGCCGATCCACGCCGAACTCATCGCCGTCCTGGTCGCCGTCACCGCCGCCACCCCCCGATTCCTCACTCTGCTCGACGGCAGTGCCTTGCCCGCCGGCCCGCTCGAATCGGGTCACCGCTCGCTCCAGGCCGGCCTGCGCAGCTGGGTCGAACGCCACACCGGCCACGCGCTCGGCCATATCGAACAGCTCTACACCTTCGCCGACACCGATCGCAGCCGCGCCGGCCGCAGCATCTCGATCTCCTATCTCGGCCTCACCGCCGAAACCCGCGCCCCGCTCGGCGGCCGCGTCTCCTGGCAGGACTGGTACGATTATTTCCCGTGGGAAGACCGCCGCACCGCATCCGACCTGATCGAAACCCGCATCGCCCCCGGCCTCGCCCGCTGGGCCACCACCGCAGACCGCGCCGCCCGCGCCACCCGCTGCTTCGCGCTCGATGACACACCCTGGAACGAAGACCTCACCCTCGCCCGCTACGAGCTACTCTACGAAGCCGGCCTGGTCCCCGAAGCCCAGCGCGACGGCTGCCCGCCGCACGGCGATCCCGTCCCCGGCCTGCGCATGACCGCCGATCACCGCCGCATCCTCGCCACCGCGATCAGCCGCCTGCGCGCGAAAATCAAATACCGCCCGATCGTGTTCGAACTCCTGCCCGAGTTGTTCACCCTGCTCGATCTGCAACGCTGCATCGAAGCCTTGGCCGGCCACGCGCTGCACAAAGCCAATTTCCGCCGCCTGATCGAGAGCCAATCCCTGCTGGAAGAGACCGAAAGCTTCGCCTCCGGCCCCGGCCGTCCCGCGCGCCTCTACCGCTTCCGCGCCGCCATCCGCACCGAGCGCGCCGAAGCCGGCACCCGCCTGCCGCTCGCCCGGCCTTGACCTCGATATACTCAGTCTTAATATAAAAAGCGCAATCAGCGGCACATATCCCCGCAGATCGAGCCATAAATATACTCATTCAGAGTATAAGGACCGACCCATGAACGCGCTCGCCGACCCCGCCTACCTCAAACTCGCCCACCACATCCCGCCCGCCGAATGGGCATTGATGCACGAGGATGTCACCGCTATCCGCGCCCTCAAACGCGCGCGCAACGCCATCATCCTCGCCCATAACTACCAGACCCCCGAAATCTACCACGCCGTGGCCGACATCGTGGGCGACAGCCTCGCCCTCGCGCGCGAAGCCACCACCACCAGCGCTGCGGTCATCGTGGTCGCCGGGGTGCATTTCATGGCCGAAACCGCGAAACTCCTGAACCCCGGCAAAACCGTCCTCACCCCCGATTCCCGCGCCGGCTGTTCCCTCGCCGACAGCATCACCCCCGCCGATATCCGCGCCCTGCGCGCCGCCCACCCCGGCATCCCGATCATCGCCTACGTCAACACCTCCGCCGCGGTAAAGGCGGAGGTCGATTACTGCTGCACCTCCGCCAACGCCCGCCGGATCGTCGAACACGCCGCGCACGCCGCCGGCACCACCACCGTCATCATGCTGCCGGACCGGTTTCTCGCGGCCAACACCGCACGCGAAACCGAAATCACCATCATCCCCTGGACCGGCGCCTGCGAAGTCCACGAACGCTTCACGGAGGCAGATATCGCCCAGGTCCGCGCCCAATACCCCGGCGTCGCGATCCTCGCCCATCCCGAATGTCCCGAACCCGTGGTCGCCGCGTCCGATTTCTCAGGCTCCACCGCCGCCCTCGCCGCCTATGTCACCGAACACCGCCCCGCCCGCGCCGCCCTGATCACCGAGTGTTCGATGGCCGACAACATCGCCGCCGCCAATCCGGCCACCGAATTCGTCAAACCCTGCAACCTCTGCCCGCACATGAAGCGCATCACCCTCGCCAACATCCGCCACGCCCTCGAAACCATGACCGAAACGATCGACCTCGACCCCGGCATCCTCGCCCGCGCCCGGATTCCGGTCGAACGGATGCTCGCAATTCCATGAAACACATCATCGGCGCAGGCATCGCCGGCCTCACCGCCGCCCTCGCGATGGCGCCGGAACCGGTCACACTCCTCACCGCCGGCACGCTGGAGCACGGCGCCGCCAGCCTCTGGTCGCAAGGCGGCATCGCCGCCGCCACCCTCCCCGACGATTCGATCGCCTGCCACATCGCCGACACCCTCGCCGCCGGCGACGGTCTCTGCGATCCCGAAGCCGTCGCCCGCATCATCAGCCAGGGCCCCGCCGTCATCGCATCGCTGCGCCACCTCGGCGTCGCCTTCGACTCCACGCCCGGTCTCGAAGCCGCCCACTCCCACCGTCGCATCGCCCACGTCCAGGACCGCACCGGCCTCGCCATCACCACCGCCCTCGTCCGCGCCGTCCGCGCCGCCCCGCATGTCACCATCCGCGAACACACCACCGTCACCGCCCTCCACGCCCCGGACGGTATCCTCGCAGGATTATGGGTCGCGCACGGCGCCACCCCCGCCTACCTCGCATCCAGTGCCGTACTGATCGCCACCGGCGGCATCGGCGCGCTCTACCACCACACCAGCAACCCGCCCGGCGCCACCGGCACCGGCCTCACCCTTGCCGCCCGTGCCGGTGCCGTCCTGCGCGACCTCGAATTCATCCAGTTCCACCCCACCGGGCTCGACACCGGCCAGACCCCGATGCCCCTGATCTCCGAAGCCGTGCGCGGCGAAGGTGCGACCCTGATCGACGAAACCGGCCAGCGTTTCACCACCGAACTCGCCCCACGCGACGCCGTCTCCCGCGCCGTCTTCAACCACCTCGCCACCGGCCACCGCATTTATCTTAACGCCACCTCGATCCCGCGCTTCGCCGCGAAATTCCCCACCATCGATGCCGCCTGCAAAGCCGCCGGCATCGACCCCGCCACCACCCCGATCCCGGTCCGCCCCCTTGCCCACTACCACATGGGCGGCATCGCGACCGACGCGCAAGGTGCCACCACCATCCCCCGCCTGTTCGCCGCCGGCGAAGCCGCCTGCACCGGGCTGCACGGCGCCAACCGCCTCGCCAGCAACTCCCTGCTCGAAGCCTGTGTCACGGGCGAAGCCGCAGGCCACGCCATGGCCGCCCTCACCCGCGCCACACCCGCCGCCATCCCGCCACGCCCACATCCCACCAGCCGCGCCACCGCCCCGATCCGCGACCTCATGAGCCGCCATCTCGGCGTCCTCCGAACCGATTCGGGCCTCGCCACGGCCATCGCTGCCCTCGCCCCCACCGCCGCGACCAACGATGCCGCCCTGCTCGCCCTGATGATCGCCCTCACCGCCCGCGCCCGCACCGAAAGCCGCGGCGCCCACGCCCGCACCGACCACCCCTCCCACGCGGCCACCGCAACACCCTCCACCATCACCCGCGCCGCAGCCCTCGCCGCCTGCCCCCACCGGATCGCTGCATGACCACCCCGCTCCCCCGCATCCTGATCGAACCCATCGTCCGCGCCGCCCTCCTTGAAGATCTCGGCCGCGCGGGCGACATCACCGCCGATGCCGTCATCCCCGCCGCCACCCGCGCCCGCGTCGCCTTCGTCGCCCGCGATCCCGGCATCGTCGCCGGGCTCGACTGCGCCGCCCTCGCCTTCACCCTGCTCGACCCCGACCTCACCCTCGATATCCTCCTGCCGGACGGCAGCGCCCTCCACCCCGGCGATATTATCGCCACCATCGAAGGCAACGCCCGCGCCATCCTGTCAGCCGAACGCGTGGCGCTGAACTTCCTCGGTCCCCTCTCCGGCATCGCCACCGCCACCAGCGGCATCGCGCACTCCATCGCCCACACCAAGGCGCGCATCACCTGCACCCGCAAAACCACCCCCACCCTGCGCGCACTGCAGAAATACGCCGTCCGCTGCGGCGGCGGTGCCAACCACCGTTTCGGCCTCGACGACGCGATCCTGATCAAGGACAACCACATCGCCATCGCCGGCGGCGTCGCCACCGCCATCGCCCGCGCCCGCGCCGCCGCCGGCCACCTCGTCAAAATCGAATGCGAAGTCGACACGCTCGATCAACTCACCGAAGCCCTCCGCGCCGGCGCCGACGCGCTCCTGCTCGACAATTTCGACCTCCCCACCCTCCGCCACGCCGTCGCCCTGATCGACCGCGCCGCCATCATCGAAGCCTCAGGCCGCATCACCCCGCAAACCGCCCCCGCCATCGCCGAATGCGGCGTCGACCTGATCTCCGCCGGCTGGCTCACCCACAGCACCAGAGTGCTCGACATCGGACTCGATTTCCTGCCCTGAGGCTGGCATACCTTCGGCCATGACAAGGTCCTCCTTCACCACGGCCACCCTGCTCACCGCCGCAGGTGCCATCCCCTTCCTCGCGACCCTCGCCATCATCATCACCCAACCGACCAACGCCCCCGCCGCCACCGTCGCGATGATCACCTACGGCGCCTGCATCCTCAGCTTTCTCGGCGCGGTCCACTGGGGTTTCGCCCTCGAACCCGGCGGCATCGTGAGCGACCCCAAACTCAACCACCAGCGCCTCGCCTTCGGCGTCGCCCCCGCCCTGATCGCCTGGGCCGCCCTGCTCATCCTCACCTTCGCCGCCGCCCCCCGCGCCGCCACCGCCGTCCTCATCGCCGGCTTCTTCGCCACCATCATCGGCGAAACCATCGGCCGCGGCCGCAACCTCGTCGCATCGAACTACCTCGCCCTGCGCTGGACCATCTCGATCCTCGTCCTCGCCGTGCTGATCATCACCCTGTTCATCGAAATCATCGGCATGCGCCATGCGTGAGAAACGTCCAACAAACCCTTGATCTTAAAAAAATATTAAAACCGATCAATCCGAGCTCTCTTCTCCTACCCAAAGCGAATTCGGCCGGAAGTTCTGCGTAATTCTTTCGTCCTTGTCGCCATAACAGGCTTCAGTCGATTGATCGCAACGCTATTCTCGTTCGCCTTTCCAGAGCGAGTTTTCCCTGAACATATCCGTTACAATTCCGTTACTATCAACATACCACCAGCCACGAATAAGTTCCTTCGGTATTTCCGGAAAAAAGACCTCACCTCGTGGATCCACCTCCACGATCCAGAGATCCGGATTGACTCGTGCCGCAGCATGGACGTGTCGCTTTAACGTTCGTTCACAATGCTCGATGGGCCGATACCGCGGATTGCGATCATATACCCCCGTCAGTTTACCCTCCCCATCAACCTCCCAGGCACCGCGAATCGCCTCGGCCGGCACGCGCTGATCGGGCCGGTAGTCCCAATCAATATCATAGACCCAAGCCGATGGACTTGCTCTGGCGAGTTCAATGAGCTTGGCCTCCTCCGAAAAACTCCGGACCTCGCGTATAGTATTTTCCAAAACCATAATCCCACCGGTTACTTGGAATGCACTTGAAGATATGAATAAAGGAGACGTTGGCTACTCCTTACACGTCTTCAAAACCGATCGTGCCACCTCATTTGGGATTATGTACCATGCGTCTTGATCACTATGGATCATCATCCCTTGAAAATTATCGATCTCAAGAGTCATTTTCAGTGCGCCAATTACGCTGATGTGTAGAACCCTATCAAGCAACCGACCGTCATTCTCGTCTGTGTAGAAAAATATAAATTTATTTCCGTTTTTATCTTCATAAGTTGAAAACCCATCTTTTTCAACACCATCAATCGTAAATTTTTTGAGTGAGCAGTGTATCATTTGATTTTTGAATTTGCAGAGGAAGTCAAAATCCTCGTTTTGTTTTAACCCAGCATTGTCAATAATATATTCATTTATTCCTAAAATTTTATTTTTTTCAGAAATTTTTTTCTCAAGAATTGGCAGAGAAGAAATCAACGATTCTTTTGTAAAAACTATAGATTTACCGGCGTGGCCATAAATCAACATTCCAACATATCTATTTTTGAGTATCACGTTCTTCGCTGCAAAGAACAACGGTATAGCCACAAACGGACGCGTCAACCTCACATCGCTCTTAGAAGCCATAAACACCGCCACATCGCCAATATCCGTTGGCCGATACGAGATCCTAGATAAGACGTCAGGAGAATTATAAGCCATGTTTGCAAACGATAAATTATTTGGCCCAAGCGGAAAAAATATCTTTTGATCCTCAAACTGAAACATAAATTCATCAATATCTATTTTTTGATTATTCTTAATATATTCGCTGATATTCATGAATTTTCTCCTGTATTGTAAATAGTTTCCCATACGCGAGTGACTACGTTATAAACGCGCGCGTATCGTACATGTACACGGAATTCGGTGAAGCGCTATCGTATAAACATGCGGCAAACTTAACATTACCCATATTCGGCTTCAACAACTGTGACAGAGGCGTGGTATCCGTGACGGTGATTGGATCTCCCATGATTTTTAAACCATCTGGCGGTTGAAGGAGGTAATCTGGCATCTGGTCGCCGCCCTGATATGTAATCGAATAGATTTGAGATGTATCACCTCCCGTTTCAATAACGTTTCCAAGTTTATCTGAAATTGATGCTCCGTGCGGGGCAAATACAGTAATAGACGTATTTTCAGGAACTGTGAATGTTTTTCCTGAGGCCATACCATGACCTGACAACACTAAATCATTATTTCTTAGATTCCCTGTATTCAATATCCGTACAGTATCATCTGAACTTACTGTTGATTCTAGAGGAGAATCCTCGGTAGCATCGCCAATCCCCCCACCCTCAACCGCCCCCTCCTCACCAGCTCCCGCAAGCCCAGCCCCCGCCGCCCCGCCGGCAAACCCGCCAAGGCCACCGCCAACAACCCCGCCAATCGCCCCGCCGATCGCCTGGCCCGTGGCCCCATATCCCAGCGCCGCCGCAGCCTCCCGCCCGCCGATACCGCCGACCACACCACCGCCGACCCCGCCAACCATTCCGCCCACCGCCGCGGCCACCCCATAGGCAATCGCCGCACCAGCAGTCGCCACCAACGCTCCCCCCACCACCATCGCCTGCATCGTCGCATTCAACCACCCCGGCACCTCGGCGCCGATCGGCATGACCGGTTTGCTGATCCCGGCGATAAATACATTGGGCGAACCGCTCATGATCGTCGCGGCACAATTCAGCTGGTCGCCCACCCGTGCAATCGGATGCCCATTGACCAGCACGGTAGCCACACCGCTCGCAACCGGGCGGGCGGGTCCATGCTGGCTGCAATTGCCGAAACTTGCCGCCGCCATGGTTGCCGGCAATCCATTGATCAGCACATTTGGTGACCCGATCGACAGCATGCCGGACGCCGGGCCATGAATGGTGCGCCCAACCGCCTCCCCCATCAACCCGCCACCTCCGGTCGCAGCAATCGCCCCGCCCACCGCTATCGCCAGCGGCGCCCCAACGCCGGCCGTGGCGACCACCAGCACACCAAGCGCGACCCCGATCATGGCACCGAACAACATCCCATCCAAAGCCCCGCCGAGCGCTTCGGAATGCGCAAACGGGTCGGTGACCCGCGCCGCCGCCGCCAGGCTCATGTCCCGGGATCGATCGAAGCGAGCGCCTCGGCGAATTGTGGCTTGTAGCGGTCGAATTCCGCCTCGGCAGCCGAAGCCGTCGCGATAATCACGCGTTCCGACGACACGCCGATAAAAGCGACCCACTGCATCACGCGTGTGATGTCGGACAACCAGCTCACCCGGAGCTGCACCACGTCCATCTCCTTGAACCGGCTTGTCCACCGCGTCAGAAACTGGGGCTCCCGCAATCGCTTCTGCATCTCACCGACCTGAATATCCACAAAAGAAGCCAGACGCTCGGTTGAATTCTCCGGCAGAAACGGTTCGAATCGGTCGCGCGTGATCACCACGTTGGGCACGATCCCCGATGACGGGGCGGGCGCCGGCACCGCGTAAACGATCATGGAACGATCGCTCCACCCCTTTGGACAAGTCGCTCCAAACTCCATGCCGTCTCCAAAACAATTAATGTTTGGTATAATTTTAGTTGTTTATAGTCAAAAATCGATCTTTCGATCAAATATCGTAGTATATTGCGTGCTTGGCAAGCCGCGATCCGCACCACGAGCCCAGATGCCAAACCGCGACGAACCCGGCAGCAATCACGATCGCGGCACCCGTACGATCGGGCACGCCCCATCAACCATGAGCCTCTCAACCGATACGTCACAAAAATGGATCTGGAACATCCAGCGATCTGGCCCTATCCTGCCTCAACCTGATCACCCGCCAACGGGAGTCCAAAATGCCCGATCTCACCGGCTCCTGCCACTGCGGCGCCACCAGCTGGACCCTCGAAGGCGATCCCGGCTCGGTCACCGCCTGCAACTGCACGCTCTGCCGCCGCTACGGCGTGCTCTGGGCCTACGATTACGAGAGCGAGCGCATTCGCGTCTCCGGCCCCACCAAAACCTATATTCGGGCCGACGACCCCAAACCCGGCATCGAAATCCATTTCTGCCCCACCTGCGGCAACGTCATCTGCTGGCGCGGCCTCGCCACCGACGCCTCGAACCGGCGCCGTATCGCCGTCAACATCCGCCTCGCCCCGCCCGAAGCGGTCGCGCATCTGCCCATCGACCATTTCGACGGTCTCGAAACCTGGAAAGACCTCCCGTCCGACGGACGCTGCGTGCGCGATCTCTGGTTCTGAATAATCACAACGCCGCCTCGGCCCGCCTCACCGCCGCCAGCGGCGCCGCCGCGCGCCCGACCACCCGCCCCCCGATCACCGCGAGCCAGTCCCCATCAGCCGGCGGCAACGGCAACAATCGGATGAGCTTGGCATCCCGGTCGAGCGCAACGGCGCGAAACGTCCCCCGCTCGGTCTCCATCGGCCCGTCCAAATGAATGACGCGGGCAATCGGATTGCCCGCGTCATCCAGTCCCAGCCATTCGCGGGCGCGTTCGCCCGCTTTTGTCACGATGCTGTCGCGGCCACGCACCCAGCGGAGCCGCATCCGGTCAGTCCCGTCCCTGCAGGGACATCGTCATGCACTCTTCGCCATGATCTCGTCGGCGATATTGCGCGGCACCGGATCGTAATGATGGAACTGCATGGTGAACGAGGCGCGGCCCTTGGTCTGGCTGCGCAGGTTCGAAATATACCCGAACATCTCCTTCAACGGCACCTGCGCGCGCACAATGATGGTCGAGCCCGAGCTCTCCTGATTCTGGATCATCCCGCGCCGGCGGTTCAAATCCCCCACCACGTCGCCGACATGATCCTGCGGTGTGGTCACCTCCACATCCATGATCGGTTCGAGAATAATCGGGCTCGCCTTCTTCATCCCCTCGCGGAAACAGGCTTTTGCCGCAATTTCAAAGGCCAACGCGCTGGAGTCGACGTCGTGGTACTTGCCATCGACCAGCGTGTACTTGAAATCGACAGTCGGGAACCCGGCCAGCACGCCGGTATCCGCCTGCACCTTGATGCCCTTTTCCACCGCCGGGATGTATTCGCGCGGCACCGCACCGCCGACCACCTTGTTCTCGAAGATAACGCCGCCATTCCGCTCCATCGGCTCGAAAATGATCTTCACCTCGGCATACTGCCCCGACCCGCCCGACTGCTTCTTGTGGGTATAGGTCTCGGTATGCGCCCGCGAAATCGTCTCGCGATACGCCACCTGCGGCGCGCCGATATTCGCATCGACGCCATATTCCCGCCGCAACCGGTCGATGATGATCTCAAGATGCAACTCGCCCATGCCCGACAGAATCGTCTGCCCGGTCTCCTGGTCGGTCTTCAGCCGCAGCGAAGGATCTTCCCCGGCCAGCTTCTGCAACGCCAGCGTCATCTTCTCGACCGCTTCCTTGGTCTTCGGCTCGACCGAAATATCGATCACCGGCACCGGGAACGCCATGCGCTCCAACACCACCGGATCATCAGCGGAGGCCAGCGTATCCCCCGTCCCGGTATCCTTGAGCCCGACGAACGCCGCAATATCCCCGGCATGGACTTCCTTGATCTCCGCCCGCTTGTCCGCGTGCATCTGGAACATCCGGCCGATGCGCTCCTTGTGATCCTTGGTGGTGTTCAGCACCGAATCACCGGATTTCAGCGTGCCGGAATACACCCGCACGAAGGTCAGGGTGCCGTATTTGTCATTGATGATCTTGAACGCGAGGCCCGAGAACGGCGCATCCGGGTCGGCCTTGATCCGGCGCTGATGATCACCCTCCTCCTCGCCTTCCTCGACCGCAACCTTGATCCCAGGCACATCGACCGGGCTGGGCAGATAATCGAGCACCGCATCAAGAAGCGGCTGCACGCCCTTGTTCTTAAACGCAGTTCCGCACAGAACCGGGCGGAACGCGCCGGTGATCGTGCCGGTCTTGATCGCGCGCTTCAGCGTTTCGACCGAAACATCGCCTTTCTCGAAATACTCTTCCATCCCGGCATCATCGACCGAAAGCGCGGTGTCGAGCAGCACCTGCCGGTGCTCCTTCGCCTGCTCCATCATCGCCTCGGGAATCGGCTCATCATGGAATTTCGCGCCGAGATCGCCGCCCTCCCAGATGATCGCCTTCATCTCGACCAGATCGACCACACCGATGAAACTGTCCTCGATCCCGATCGGCAGCTGCAACGGCAGCGCAATGATATCGAGCTTCTCCTTCAACGTCGCGAACGCCCGGTAAAAATCCGCCCCGGTCCGGTCCAGCTTGTTGATGAAAATGATCCGCGGCACATTATACCGGTCCGCCAGACGCCAGTTGGTCTCGGACTGCGGCTGCACCCCCGCGACACCCTCGATAATGAAAATCGCCCCATCCAGCACGCGCAGGCTGCGATTCACCTCGATGTTGAAATCGATATGGCCCGGCGTATCGATAATATTGATCCGGTGCCCCTTCCACTCGCAGGTCACCGCCGCCGAGGTAATGGTAATCCCGCGTTCCCGCTCCTGGTCCATGTAATCGGTCGTGGTGTTGCCGTCATGCACCTCACCGATCTTATGCGACACGCCGGTATAATGCAGAATCCGTTCGGTCGTCGTCGTCTTCCCGGCATCGATATGCGCGGTAATGCCGATATTCCGGATCAGGTCGAGCGGGTTGCCGGCCATGAGAGTCTCCAAATTTTAGCTGATCAAGATGAGTGACAGCGATTTCAACGAAAATCGGGCGCGACCACCGATCCAACACGGCAATCCACCCGATCACGACCGGCCTTCGACCAATCCTCCCCCAATAATGCCGCGCACCCGACCAATTTGCAACCCAACCACAGCGGCCCTCCCGCACTCCCGCGTGTTTATGGGCACGCCATCGGGCGCAGGGGAGGAAAGAAGAGTTCTTTTTCGCAAAAAAGAACCAAAAAACTCTCTGACTCGGGGCACGTGCCTCTCGAACGCCCGTGCCCCAACTAACAAAAGTTTTTTGCTACTTTTTTTCAAAAAAGTAGCCCTTCCTTCGCCTTACTTACCTTCCCCTAACCTTTTCCGGCTTTCTCACCCCCCGCCGTCTATGCTTATAGTCCCATGTGACCGAAGCACCCCGCCCTCATGAAGCCTTGACCGAAACCCTCAAAGCCATCTTTGCGGGTTTCCATCGCGAGGCGGTTCGGCTGGCCCAGCACCACCGGGCCGCGATGCCGATGGTCACGCTGTTGCTGGGTTATTTCAACCGCGTGGTGATCCGCTTCGCCCGATCCGCCGCCAAGCCCGCAGCGCCACCCCGCCCGATCCGCGAACCCGCAGCGGACACCACCGAGACCGCGCCGCCAAAACCCTCCCGCCCGCGCAAACCCTCGCCGTTCTCCACCCAATTCGCCTGGCTGCTGCACCTGCTGCCGACCACGCCAACCACCGGCGTCGTGGCCGCACAGGCCCATTACGACCTGATCGCATTCGTCAATTCCCCGGACCTGATCGCCCTGCTCGCCGCCAAGCCAAGCCTCGGTCGTATCCTCCGCCCGATCTGCCGCATGTTCGGCGTCAACCTCCCCGACCACCTCCGCCCGCCACCCCGCGAGCGACGCCAGCGCAAACCCAACCCCAACCCGAAACCCAAGCGCATCATCTGGCCGATCCCCCTCGACCCCGCCGACATCCGAATCCCCGACGCCAACTACCACGGCGTCCATTTCGGCCCCGGCAACCGCTTTTGGCCACCCCGACGAAAATACCGAAAAATTTGCCCCTGAACGAAGGCAACTTCGCACGCCCAAATCGTTACGATTCCGTAATATTATCAACGACGTCAATGGCCACCTGCCAGCCACCGAACCGCCCGATTTTTTCAGCCCGGTGCGCCTAAAACGCCGCCTCGCCGAAAATCCGGGTGACATCGCCGTGCCACGCACCGTGATACCGCCCGAGCCAATACTCCGCCTGGGTCGGCCCCCCATCCGCGATCTCCTGCAACGGTGCGAGATACATGCGCTCATCCTCGCCGGCCGCGTTCAACCGCCCGCGCGCGCGCAACCCCTCGGCGGCGATCGTCACCACTTCACGCGCCAGATCCCGCAACGTGCCTTTGCCGAACGCGATATCCAGCCCCGATCGCGGCACCGCCTCGCGCAGCGCGATCACCTGCTCGTAGGAAATATCCCGCACCAGCGCATGAGCCGCCGCCAGCGCCGCATCATCGTAAAACAAGCCGGTCCACAACGCAGGCTGGGCCAGCAGCATCGCCGGATTGCCCGAATCGGCCCCCCGCGTCTCGATGAACCGCTTCAACCGCACATCGGGAAACGCGGTGGTCGCATGATCGGCAAAATCCCCGATCGTCGGCGCCTGTCCCTCGAACCCGGCCATCGATCCCGCCATGAAATCCCGGAACGACCGGCCCGACACATCGATGTAGCGTCCATCGCGATAAACGAAATACATCGGCACATCGAGCAGATACGCCGCATAGCGCTCGAAGCCGAACCCCTCCTCGAACACCGCCCGCGGTATCCCCGAGCGCGCATTGTCCACATCGAGCCAGGTCTCCGCCCGGTTCGAAAGCATCCCGTCCGGCTTGCCCTCGCGGAACGGCCCGTTGGCGAACAGCGCGGTCGCCAGCGGCTGGAGCGCATACCCCACCCGCATCTTGCGAACCATGTCCGCCTCGGACGAAAAATCCAGATTGGCCTGCACCGTACAGGTCCGCAGCATCATATCGAACCCGCGCGACCCCACCTTGGGCATGTAAGCCCGCATGATCGCGTAGCGCCCCTTCGGCATCCAGTCGAAATCCTCCTGCCGAGCAGTCGGATGAAATCCCAACGGCGCAAACCCCAATCCCAATCGCGGAGCAACGCGATGCACCCTCGCAATATGCGCATCGATCTCGGCCTTGGTCTCGTGCAGCGACCCCACGATCCCGCCCGACAATTCGAACTGGCCGCCCGGCTCCAGCGAGATCGAAAAATTCTTCCCGGTCAGCCCGATCGGATTGCCCCGATCCAGAATCGGCGTGAGCCCTTCCTCGGCCCCGATCGTCTCAAGCAACGGCCGTATCCCGCCCTCATAGCGCGGCGGCTGATGCCCGCTCAGGGTGAAACCGAAACTCTCATGTTCGGTGCCGATCCGGAACTCGTCGGCAGGTTTGCACCCGGCCTCGAACCAGGCGGCCAACTGGCTCGCAGATGTAATCGCCGTGGCATCGGCCTCTCCGGGGTTCGACAAGCGCGTCTCCTGATCTCAACTCTGATCCGGTGCGGCAAGGAGGCGCGCAAGTCCGGCGATGGCGGCGGTCTCGGCGCGCAGAATGCGCGGCCCGAGCGAAACCGGCGTAACAAACCCATGCCGTGCCATGCCGTCAAGTTCCCCCGGTGCAAACCCGCCCTCAGGTCCCACCAGCAACGCGCTGGCTTGCAAATGCCGCATCATCGCCAAAGGCGGCGCATCCCGCCGTTCCGCCGCAACGAACAACTCCCGCCCCTCGGGAAACGCCGCCAGAAACCGCGCCAGCTCCACCGGCTCGCGCACCTCCGGCACGCTCAACCGCTCGCATTGCTCCGCCGCCTCGGTCGCGATCGCGCCCAGCCGCTCCCGGTTGACCCGCATCGTCTGGCTCCGCTCGGTGAACACCGGAAAGATCGCCGAGACCCCGAGTTCGGTCGCCTTCTCGACGATCAAATCCGTCGCATCCCGCTTCACCGGGGCGAAAACCAGCCAGCAATCCGGCTCGGCCTCCATCGCCCGCGCCTGCCCGCCCACAGCGAGCTCCGCCCCGTGCCGGTCGATCCGCCCGATCACCGCCTCGAACTCGCCGTCCACCCCGTTGAAAATCCGCAATCCGTCACCGGCACGCCGCCGCATCACGGAACCGAGGTAGTGCGCCTGCGCCTGGTTTATGCCAATGACGGCACCGGTCGCCAGACGCGGCTGCACATGAAGGCGAATGATCGAGACCATGCGAAACGCTCTACCAGCACAACGCCGATTCACCGATATCCGCAACACCGGCTGGATCACCCGCCTGCCGCCCCGCATCCGCAACTACGCCCTGCTCGCAAGGCTCGACCGCCCGATCGGGATCTGGCTGCTGTTCCTTCCCGGCCTCTGGAGCATCCTCCTCGCCGGCGCGACGCCCGAACGCAGCGCCATCCTGATCGCCCTGTTCGCGATCGGCGCGATCGTGATGCGCGCCGCCGGCTGCACCGTCAACGACCTCTGGGACCGCAAGCTCGACCGGCTGGTCGCCCGCACCGCCTCGCGCCCTCTGGCCTCCGGCGCGATCTCGGTGCCCCAGGCGATCGTCTTTCTCGCCCTGCTCCTGATCGCCGGCCTCGTCATCCTGCTGCTGCTCGACCGCACCGCCCAGATCCTCGGCGTCGCCTCGCTGGCACTGGTCGCGCTCTACCCGGCTGCCAAACGCGTCACCTTCTGGCCGCAGATGATGCTCGGCTTCACCTTCGGTTGGGGCGCACCGATGGGTTACGCCGCCGCCCACGGCAGCCTCGCATGGCCGGTCCTGCCCCTTTATGCCGGAACCATCCTGTGGATTCTCGGCTACGACACGATCTACGCCCATCAGGACCGTGAGGACGATGCCATGGCCGGCATCAAATCGACCGCCCTGAAATTCGGCGCCCGCACCCGGACCTTCCTGATGGTCTGCTATGGCGGTGCCATCGCATTGCTCGCCATCGCCTTCATCCTCGCCGGGCTGAACGAACTGGCCCTGATGATGCTGATCCTACCGGCCATGCTCCTCGGCTGGCAGATCGTCCGGCTCGACATCAACAACCCGGCCCGCTGCCTCGCCCTGTTCAAACTCAACCGCGATGTCGGCCTGCTGATCGCCCTCGCCATCCTGCTGGGGCAATGACCGCCCCCGAGGATTTCATCCGCAACGCGACCACCCTCACCGCCCCCGCCCTGATCCCGGATATCAGCCTCTACCTTGCGACCGAAATCACCCCGATCTGGCAGGCGACAGAAGCCTATCTCGCCGAGTCCGGCATCGCACCCCCTTATTGGGCGTTCGCCTGGCCGGGCTCGATCGCCCTCGCCCGGCACATGCTCGATCATCCCGATCTGGTCCGGGGCAAACGCGTGATCGACTTCGCCGCCGGTTCCGGCCTCGCCGCGATCGCTGCCCATCGCGCCGGAGCCAGCGCGGTCACCGCCATCGAGATCGACCCGATGGCCGGTGCCGCCATCGCCTTGAACGCCGCCTTGAACAACGCACCGGTGACCGTCCGGATCGGCGATGTCACCCGCACAAAGCTCGATGCCGATCTGATCCTGTGCGGTGACATCTGTTACGAAGCGCCGCTGACCCGGCACATCTGGCCATGGCTGCGGGACTGCGCGCGTGATGCGGATGTCTGGGTCGCCGATCCTGGCCGCGCCTATGTCCCCACTGCAGACCTGACCGAATTCGCCCGCTATGTCATCCCCACCACGGCGGAACTGGAAAGCCGGACCAGCCGCGAGACAATATTGTATCGCGTGGCGCCTTCGCCCCAAGCGTAAAGTTTTTCGGCTTATTTTCCGAAATCGAAAGCGGCGGTTAACCGGGCCTCACTACATTGACATCTGGTTGACCCCTGCCACCTCGGGCAGTAAGCAAGTGCAGCATTTCGATATGTTTCTCCAACGATCGACTGATTGGTGATCACCATGCAAGATGTGCGTGAAGCCCTGATGCAGGGGCGCAATTCCGCCGGCAAACTCGTCCAACGCCCGTTATCGCCACATCTCCAGGTCTATAAGCCGCAGATGTCTTCGGCTCTCTCGATCTTCCACCGGATCACCGGGGTGGCCCTGTCGTTCGGTGCCGTCCTGCTCGCACTCTGGCTGGCCGCCGCCGCCACATCCCCCCATGCTTTTGCCGTCGCTCAATCGCTGGTCGATTCAATCCTCGGCATGATCATCCTGTTCGGCTTCACCCTCGCTCTGTTCTATCATTTCTGCAACGGCATCCGCCACCTGCTCTGGGATGCCGGCTACGGGTTCGATCTGCCCACGATGTATCGCACCGGCTATGCCGTTCTCGCGGCGAGTGCGGGGCTGACGGTGTTGTTCTGGGTCATCGGGCTGGTCATTCTATGAGCGCGCCGCGCGGCGATCAGGCGGTCCGGATCATGCGCTCATCGCTCGGGCGCGCCCGTGGCATGGGGTCGGCGAAATCCGGACTTGGCCATTGGTGGGCCCAACGGCTGACCTCGCTGGCGTTGCTGCCATTGGCCCTTTATTTCGTGCTCTCGGTCTTGCTCCTTGAAGGTGCCGATCAGGCCGCGATGCTGCGCTACATGGCCGAGCCGTGGAACGCGGTGCTGTTCATCGCCCTCATTCTGGCCCTGTTTTATCATCTGCAACTGGGTTTGCAGGTCGTCATCGAAGACTACATCCACGCCGAGGGCAAACGCCTCGCCAGCCTTCTCGCGATGCGCGCGGCGGTCGGCGCGTTCGGCCTGCTCGCGCTGCTGTCGGTTTTGAAACTGACTTTTTGATCAATCAGGACATCGTCTCATGAACGCCATGTCGAAGCCATCGCTCGGCGCCTACACCATCATCGACCATACCTATGACGTGCTGGTGGTCGGCGCCGGCGGATCGGGTCTGCGTGCCACCCTCGGCATGGGTCAGGCCGGGCTGAAAACCGCCTGCATCACCAAGGTCTTCCCGACCCGCAGCCACACCGTCGCCGCCCAGGGCGGGATCGGCGCCGCGCTCGGCAACATGGAACCCGACGACTGGCGCTGGCACATGTACGACACCGTCAAAGGCTCGGACTGGCTCGGCGATCAGGACGCCATCGAATACATGGTCCGCGAAGCGATCCCCGCGATCTACGAGCTCGAACATTTCGGTGTTCCGTTCAGCCGCACCGAGGATGGTAAAATCTACCAGCGCCCGTTCGGCGGCCACATGAAGGAATTCGGTGCCGCCCCGGTGCCTCGCGCCTGCGCTGCCGCCGACCGCACCGGCCACGCTATCCTGCACACGCTGTATCAGCAGAGCCTCAAGCAGGACGTCGAATTCTTCGTCGAATATTTCGCGACCGACCTGATCATGGACGATGAAGGCAGCTGCCGCGGCGTGATGGCCTGGTGCCTCGAAGACGGTACGATCCATCGCTTCCGCGCCCAGTTGGTGGTTCTCGCCACCGGCGGCTATGGCCGCGCCTATCTGTCGTGCACCTCGGCGCACACCTGCACCGGCGATGGCGGCGGCATGGCGTTGCGCGCCGGTCTGCCGATGCAGGACATGGAATTCGTCCAGTTCCACCCCACCGGCATCTTTCCCGCCGGGTGCCTGATCACCGAGGGTGCGCGCGGCGAAGGCGGCTACCTCACCAATGCCGAGGGCGAGCGCTTCATGGAGCGCTACGCCCCGACCGCCAAGGATCTCGCCTCGCGTGACGTGGTTTCGCGATCGATGACGATCGAGATCATGGAAGGGCGCGGCTGCGGCCCCAACAAGGATCATATCCTGCTGCATCTCGAAGGGCTGAGACCCGAGCAACTGCACGAGCGCCTGCCCGGCATTTCCGAAACCGCCCGCGTGTTCGCCGGTGTCGAGGTCACCAAGGCGCCGATCCCGGTGCTGCCGACCGTGCATTACAACATGGGCGGTATCCCGACCAATTTCCGCGCCGAAGTCCTCCGCCCCACGGCATCGGACCCGGACGCCACCGTTCCCGGCCTGATGGCGGTCGGCGAGGCCGCCTGCGTCTCGGTTCACGGTGCCAACCGTCTGGGCACCAATTCGCTGCTCGATCTCGTGGTATTCGGCCGGGCCGCCGCGCATCAGGCGGCGAAAATCGTTACGTCCGGTGCCTCGCAACCCAACCTGCCGCCGCGTGCCGGCGAAGCGTCGCTCGATCGGCTGGACGCCACACGTCACGCCAAGGGCGGCACAACCGTCGCCGCCCTGCGCGACAACATGCAGCGCACCATGCAGAACCACGCGGCGGTCTTCCGCAATTCGAAAACGCTCAGGGAAGGTGTCGATAAAATGTCCGGCCTCTGGCACGGCATGAAGGATCTGGCGATTTCCGATCGCGGCATGATCTGGAATTCCGACCTGATGGAAGCCCTCGAACTCCAGAACCTGATGGGCAACGCGATCACCACCATGGTCTCCGCCGAGGCCCGTCACGAAAGCCGCGGTGCCCACGCGCATGACGATTACACCGAACGCGACGATCATGAGTGGATGAAGCACACGCTGGCCCGTTGCACGCCGGACGGCGCGGTTTCGCTCGACTACCGCCCGGTCCGAATGCAGACGATGACCAACGATGTCTCGGTATTCCCGCCCAAAAAGCGCGTGTACTGATCAGGGGATTTGCACAATGGCCGAACTCACCCTCCCGAAGAACAGCCGCGTCACCCAGGGCCACACCTATAAGGCCGAGCCCGGTGCCACCCGCATCAAGACGTTTCAGGTCTATCGCTGGAACCCGGACGATGCGGGCAATCCCCATACCGACAGCTACGAAATCGACCTCGACAAATGCGGCCCGATGGTGCTGGACGCGCTGATCAAGATCAAGAACGAAATCGACCCCACCCTGACCTTCCGCCGCTCCTGCCGTGAAGGTATCTGCGGCTCCTGTGCCATGAACATCGACGGCACCAACACCCTCGCCTGCCTCAAACCGATCGATGACGTGACCGCCGAGGTCAGGATCAACCCGCTGCCGCACATGGCCGTGGTCAAGGACCTCGTGCCCGACCTCACCCAGGCCTACGCGCAATACCGCTCGATCGAGCCGTGGCTGCAAGCGGATACCCCGGCCCCGCCGGACGGCGAGCGCCTGCAAAGCATCGAGGAGCGCGCGGAACTCGACGGCATGTGGGAATGCATCCTGTGTTTCTGCTGCACCACCTCCTGCCCATCCTACTGGTGGAATGGCGATCGCTATCTCGGCCCCGCCGTTCTGCTCGCCGCCTATCGCTGGATCGCCGATTCGCGCGATGAAGCCATGGGCAAGCGCCTCGATGCGCTGGAAGATCCGTTCAAACTCTACCGCTGCCACACCATCATGAACTGCACCCAGACCTGCCCGAAAGGCCTCAATCCGGCCAAGGCGATCGGCAAGATCAAGCAGTTGATGGTTGAGCGGCAGGGATAGGGTAAAGCGAGCGCTTCTTTTTTGTAAAAAAGAAGCAAAAAACTTTCGCTCCTTGGAGGCACGGGCGTTTTCACCGGCACAGTCCCAGATCGGCAGAGTTTTTTTGCTTCTTTTTGTTCACAAAAAGAAGTCTTCCTTCCCTCACTTCCTTTCGGGCAACACGCACAACATCTCATAAAGCAGATTAGCCCCGATCAGCGCGGTCGTCCCCGTGGTATCGTAAGCCGGCGCAACCTCGACGAGGTCGGCCCCGACCAGATCGAGTCCCGCACAGCCGCGGATGATCTCCAGCGCCTGGATCGTGGTCAGACCCCCGATTTCCGGCGTGCCGGTGCCGGGGGCGACCGAGGGATCGAGACTGTCGATATCATAGGTCAGATAGACCGGCCCGCTGCCCATCAGGCTGCGCACCTCGTCCATCAGCGGCGCGAGCGAACGATGCCAGCATTCCTCGACCGGAACGATCCGGAACCCCTGTTCGCGCTGCCAGTCGAAATCGGTGGGTGCGTAGCCGGTCCCGCGCAGCCCGATCTGGATCGCGCGATGCGGATCGATCGCGCCATCCTCCACCGCCCGGCGAAAGGGAGTGCCGTGGGCGATGCGTTCCCCGAACATGGTGTCGTTCACATCGGCATGGGCGTCGATATGGATGAACCCGACCGGCCCATGCTTCGCCGCCATCGCCCGAAGCACCGGGTAGGTCAGGGTATGATCGCCGCCAAGGATCAGCGGAATGCAATCATGCCGGAGCACGTCGGCGATGCCGGTCTCGATCAGCCCGACCGATTTTTCCAGATTATAGGGGTTGGTTGCGATATCGCCGAGATCGGCGACCTGCATCCGCTCGAACGGGGCCGCGCCGGTCGCCATGTTGTAGGGTCGCAGCATCACCGACTCGGCCCGGATCGCGCGCGGACCGAACCGTGTGCCGGACCGGTTGGAGGTGCCGATATCCATCGGCACCCCGATGAAGGCGGCATCGAGCCCGGCGGCGGTCTCGGCCTGGGGCAGGCGCATCATGGTCGCAATGCCGCCGAAGCGGGGCATGTCGTTGCCGCTGGTCGGCTGGTTGAAGTGCTGCGTCATAAGCCGCTCCCTATTTTGTGCCGAACAACCGGTCTCCGGCATCGCCCAGCCCGGGACGGATGTAAGCGTGTTCATCGAGCTCGCGGTCGATCGCGGCGGCAAAGATCGCGACGTCCGGATGTCCGCGGCGCAGCACCGCGACGCCTTCAGGAGCCGCGATCAGGCAGACGAATTTGATCGCCGAGGCGCCCGCGCGTTTCAACCGGGTGATCGCGGCTTCCGCCGAGTGTCCGGTCGCCAGCATCGGGTCGACCACCACGGTCAGGCGTTCGGCCATGTCCTCGGGAACCTTGAAATAATATTCGATCGGCGTGTGGCTGACCGGGTCGCGATAGAGCCCGATATGCCCGATCCGCGCCGAGGGCACGAGGTCGATCATGCCACCGAGAATACCATCCCCGGCCCGGAGGATCGAGATGAAGCAGAGTTTCTTGCCCGATACCTGTCGCGCGGTCATCGGCTCCATCGGGGTCTGGATATCAACCGGCTGGACCTTGAGGTCGCGCAACACCTCGTAGCCCATCAACAGGCTGATCTCGCGCGCCAGCCGACGAAAATCGCCGGTCGGCGTCTCGATGCTGCGCATCAGGCTGAGCTTGTGCTCGACCAGCGGATGATCGACCACCGTGACCATCGGATCGGTCATACGGCGGTCCCGGCCAGCGCGCCGCGTTTGGCGGCGGAACGGGGTGCCGGAGCCTTCGGCTTTGCGGTTTTTCGAATCGGTGCCGAGGCAGGCGGTGCCAGGGACTGCCCGGTGATCCGCTCGATCTCGGCACGGAATGCGCGCAGATAGGCCTTGAGATCGAGGTTGTCCGCAGCGTAGTCCCGCGCGCCGGCACCGAGCCGGGCGCTCAGCTTGCGATCTTCCAGCATCCGCAGGGTGGTCTCGGCGAGCCGGTCATGATCGAGCGTCGGCGTCACCAGTCCGGTCGTTTCGTGGTGGACGAATTCGGTCACCGTCGCGGTATCCGAACCAATCACCGGCGCCCCGGTCGCGAGCGCCTCGCGCAGGCTCCACGATGCGACGAACGGGTAGGAAAAATAAACATGCGCGTCGGAACGCTGAAGCAGTTTCACATGATCATCATAGGCCACACGCCCCAGAAAATGCACGCGGTCCGGATCGATCCGATCGCCGACCTCGGCCATCAACTGCGAGCGCCAGGTTCCGCTCGCCGGCGCGGCGCCATAGCTGACCTCGTCGCCGCCCACGATCGACACGACGACATCGCGCCGCGCCGCCAGAACCGCCGGCAATGCCCGCATGAAGGTGTGGAACCCGCGATAAGGTTCGAGATTGCGCGCGACATAGGTGATCAGTTTCTGCTTCGGCCCGACCTTGAGGTTCCCGACCCCGAGATTGCGGCGCCGCGCCATCGGATCGGGTTTGCAGACATCCAGATCCACTCCTTCACGGATGATCGAAATCCGCTCGCGCGCCCATTCCGGGTAGGTCCGCCACTGCCAATGGGTCGGCGTCTGACCATGCTGTTCCAGCGCGATCGCCAGATGGTTCACCCCGTTCTTGGCCCGCACCGCGCCGTACCGGTCATCGGACATCGGGAATTCCGGATCGAAATTCACATCCGTCCCGTCGAGCCGGTAGTAGAACTCGAAATATCCCAGGATCGGCACGCCGGGGAACACGTCGCACAGGTTGAGCAATTCGCCCCAGCCGTGATGGCCGATGATCACATCCGGCACGAAGCCGAGCGCCTTGATCTGGTTGGCACCGGCATACCCGGCCTCGGCACGGCGCATCGCGACGTCGAATTCGCGCGCGCTCGGATGCACCGCCGCGTGAGTGGCGGGCGGCCGCGCATAGGTCACCTTGCGCACGCCCGCGAGATTGTTGCGGTTCGGTTCGGTCATGAACACGATCTCATGGCCGCCCTCGGCCAGGAGATCGCGCACGATATGGAGATACTGTCCCGGAAAGTTCTGATGGACGAACAGGAACCGCACGGCGCGTCGCTCAGCGACGGCCGCGTGCCACGGCCTTCACCTTCGCACGCGGCATCAGCGTGAGCCGCACGGCTTCGAGGGCGGCGAGACTCTCGGCTTCGCAGGTCTCGTCGCTGCCGACCGGACCCGCCTTGGAACCGTCGATGAAGCTCGCCTCGCATGAAAGTTCGTATTGCTCCGCCGCCGCCCCCTGCAACCGCACCCGCAGCCCGAGAAGCGGCAGCGCCATGCCGCGGCTGCCGCAATAGGCCCCCGCTTCGACCCAGGGAGACAGCCAGCCGCGCCCGAGCACCGCCTGATACGAGAGATCCTCGGCGGCGATACCGTCCGGCGCCGAAATCGCGATGCCTTCGATCCAGTTGGCCGAACCGGGCTCGCCCAGCCAGTCACCGAATTTCGCACCGACATCGCCCCGGGTCTGGATATGCGCCAGAACATCCATCACCTCGGGTTCGACCGGCGCGGGTGCCGGTGCCGCTACCCCGTTTGCCAGGCGCATCACCTGCAGCCGCGGCGAGGCATCGGCGCGCCCTGCGATCTGATAGACCGTGACCAGCACCTGTGCCGGCCCTTTGGTGACGCGGACCAGCGCCGCATCGCCCAGACCATCGAGCCAGCCATCGGGACGAAACCCGGTGATCTCGACCCCGCCACCGCCGACCGGCGGCGGCGATACCCGTACCCCGGGCAGGCCCTGATCGGCGGTCGCACCCGCATTGGCCTCATTGACGATGCAGAACAGGCCGGTATCGAGGGTCATCAGATGCGCCGAAACCTTCAACTCCTGGATCGATCCTGCCTGCAAGGCAGCAGCGGGTTCAGGCACCGGCGGCATCGCCGGGGTGGCGGCTGCGGTCTTGGCGGCGGATTTGGACATCAAGGCGTCTCCGTTAGGAATTCGGGTTGGCGAGTGCGAACGTGTCGTTGATCGGAGGTTGTAATCGATTATTGAGATTGCCTAAATCCGGCCGCCACGCAAGCAGGGTCTGGTTGATCCGTGCTGCCGGCAAACCGAGCGGGAGCAGAAAACCCCGACCTGTGGCTTTGATGCGCGCCGCCTGAGCCCCGAGATCGAACCCGGCGGCGTATAATCCGCCGCGCCACATCTCACCCAGGGCGAAACACCAGGTTTCCGGCCAGATCGAGGGCAGGAACCCCAGATGGGCGCCTGAACGGGCAATCAGCATCGCCGCCTCGCCTTCGGCATAGGCGCCGGTGATCATGACACGCCCGGTCTCGATCAGCGTCGAATCCCGCTCGCTGGTCCCGATCAGCACGAAACGCAAAGGAAGGTCGCGGGCCGCCGCATCCCGCGCGCAATCGAGCAGCACGTCATACCCCTTGGCCGGACCGATCCCGCCGACCACGGCAATCAGCCGCGCCCCGGTGGCCGGAGGGTTGCGCAGCGATACCGGTGCCCGATCATCCTCCCACGGGGTCACGGTGACGGAAATGCCCGGAAAATGCCGTCGCAGCCGCCGTGCGGTGTCCTCGCAAGGCACGCTGACCCGGCGGGCCGCCCGCAGCTGCGCCGATGAGCGAGCCACCAGACCGGCAGGGCCGATCGGGTCGGTCAGTTCGCTGCCTGCCTCGGCAAGGCAGGAGGCACACGCCGCGACATCCGGCTCCCCGCAATAGCGCCGTGCCGGACCGATCAGGTTCACCCTCTTGCAGAAATGCGCGTAATCATGAACCACGAATTCAGCGGGAATCCCCAGCGCCGCGGGCAGGTTGAGCAGCGACGGGTCATGGCCGAGCATATGGTGGAACTCGACATAATCAGGATTCGCCGCACGCAACACGGCGATAAGGGACGCGAACTGCGCCGGCAGCCGGTAACACAGATTTGGATACGCCGAAGCCGCGCGGTCGGTCAGTCGCGCGGTGCCGATGCCACGTGCGCGCGACCCAGGCTCGGAGAAATCGGGCTGAATCAGGATCGGGCAGACCCCCGCCGCGCGGAGCGCGCTCATCCGCGCCGTCACGATCCGCGCGATCCCGCCGCCGTGGTCATGCGAGATCAGGATGACCGACGGTCCCGCCCCGACCTCTGCGCGAAACCGTGCCCGATCGAGCCGAAATCGCACCCGGCGGAGCGGGTCAGCGGCATGATGCGCCTCGATCAGGGCGTGATAGCCGGGATGGCGGCGTTCCAGAAGTTCGAGGTTTCGCGCGCAGAGCGCCGAACCGGCGGCACCGAACGAGACCCCGCCATGATGGGCCACGAACACGCCCGGCACCGCGACATTGCGGAACCCCAGGGCCACCGCGCGTCGGCACCAATCGTTCTCCTCGGCATAGCCCTGCGCGAACAGAGCGACATCGAAGCCACCGACCGCACGCAAGGCGTCGTGCCGGATCGCCATGCAGAAGCCGATCGCGGTGGGGATCGTGACAACCGCACTGCCGTTGACCCGGCGCGCCAGCCGATCGAGCCGGCCGAGTGCGGCGCGATCCGGCACCGGATTGCCGCCGCTGCGGTCGGGGTAGCTCAGAATGGTCGCCTCATTCGAAAGCGGTGTGGCGCTCGCGATATCATCACCGGCATAGAGTGCTGCCTGCAGGCGAGCGGGCGCGCCGGGCGGCAATTCGATATCCGCATTGAGCAGCAGAATATCGCAGCCCGGCACAAGCCGCCGCGCGAGACGAAAGCCAGCATTGGCGGCGGCGGGAAACCCCCGATTATGCCGCTGGCGCCGCAGCACGATGCGTCCCGCCACCGCCTCGGCGCGCAACCAGCGAGCCAAAGCGGGGTCCGGACTTGCATCGTCGATCACGATGATCGGCATCTCCGGTGTCGCTGCAACGGCTGATTCCAGGGCGATTCGCGTTGCCGCTTCGTCGCGGTAAACCGGCATCACCGCCACCAGCGGCGCTCTGGTCCCCGGCATCGCGACCGTCCTCGATCTCGGGCGCACCGCCGCAGCGGGCCGGTTGTGCAACGCCGGATCGATCGGCGTCCCGGCGACAATCTGCCCTTCCGGCCCCACAATCCGGAACGGCGGTGTGAGGCGGCGCAGGCGCGCGGGGCCGAGGCGGAATCCATGGCGTGGCAGGAACCCTGATGCGGCAACCGGTTCGAGCACGGCGCGGGGACGGATCATGCGCGTGACACCGCATCGATCGATCAGATGGAGTTCAGGCGCGGCCTCGGGTGCCGCAGGCCGAACCACCCACCCGGCCAACCCGTCGCCTGCGGCGGCAACGATACCGACGAGACGACGCATCCGGCCGAGATCGAGCGGGCTCCCCAGCATATCCGCGCCCGCGATGGTCGCCCGGAGAAACGCAACCGATCCGAGGTCGCGAGGCAGGCGATCCACCGGTCGCCCATCGGCCTCGAACCGTGCCTCCTCACCGCGCATGACGATGCCGGTTGCGCTCATCGCGATCCAGCCGGGATACCCCGCAGTCGCCGCCGCACGGGTCAGGAAATCGGTAAAGTCCGGCGAGGGATCGATCACATGCCGCGACAGCAGCCTCGCGAGGGCTTCCGCCGCACCCGCGAAATCGTTCCGCCGCGCCACGTGTCGGGCCAGCGCAATCCAGGCCGGTGCATGATCGCATTCAAGGGCGCTCGCCCGCAAGGCGGCACCGGCATCCGGTGCACCCAGTGCGGCGATCACCAGAGCGCATTCATAACGTGGCCGCGGGTCCTGCGGCGCGATGCGGCTGACCCGTTCGAGCCAGAGCCGTGCCGCGGTCAGATCACCGGTCTCGATCGCACGGCGTCCGCGTTCCCACGCATCGGCCGCCTCCGCGAGGCGGCGCTGGCGGGTGGCATCAGCCGTCACGCTCAGTCGCCGGCGGCTTGACGCGGCTGGGGATCGTGCTGCTGGGCGATTTCCGCAAGATCGACCCGGGCCTCGTCGACCCCCTGCGCGAGCGCCCGGTTGAGCCATTGTTTCGCGGCAACCACATCAGCCGGACCCGCAAGACCTTTGCGCAGATAGCGCCCGAGCATGAGTTGCGCGACCGGATGATTGAGCGCCGCCGCCTTGGCGAACCATTCCTGTGCCGCGACCCGATCGGTCGGAATGTCGTGACCCCCGCCGTGGAGAGCGCCGAGCGCAAACATCGCACCGACATGCCCTGCCTGCGCGATCTGCAGGAAAATATCGCGCGCACCGGCATGATCGCGAGAGCAACCCTGGCCATGCAGCTTCATCTCGGCCTGCAGGGCCAGCGCTTCCACCATGCCGGTCGCGGCGGCGGTTGAAACCCACCGGTACGCCTCGACGAAATCGACCGGAACCCCGCGCCCCTCGCGCAACAGCCTGCCGTACCAGAACTGGGCGTTCACGATACCTTCGGCGGCGCGGCGCAGCCAGATCGCGGCCCGCGCCTCGTCGCGTTTCACCCCGATACCTTCAGCGAGACACACACCGAAATTGAATGCCCCGATCAGATCGCCCGATTCGGCGGCGCGCTCGAACCACTCGTGGATCGGCAGCCCATCCACCGAGGATTGCCGCACCGCGCCCTTGAGAATGAGATTACCAAGGTCGGCGCCGGCAGCGGTATCCCCCTGTTCGGCGGCGCGAGCGAGCCATTTGGCGGCTTCCTCGGAATCGCGCGCAACGCCGGCACCGGTCAGATACAGCATCCCCAGCGCGCGCGCCGCCACACGATGCCCGGCTTCGGCAGCAACGCGGAACCATATCGCCGCCTCGGCGTAATTCGGCGGCAGATGCCCGCCACGGGCATAGACATCGGCGACGAGCGCCGCCGCTTCCGGATCTCCTGCGATCGCGGCCCGGCGCAGCCAGGATTCGCCCTCGACGGGATCGGGCGCGCATCCGTGTCCGGCCAGCAGCATCGCACCGAGCTTGGCCTGCGCATTGCGGATGCCATGAATTGCCGCGCTGCGATAATGAGTGAGCGCCTTGGCCGGATCGGGCAGAACCCCGACGGCCTGTTCATGGATCACGCCGAGCAGGTAATGTGCGGTCGGCAGATCGGCCTTCTCGGCCTCCTCGAACTCATGGCGGGCAGCAACCGTCTTCTCAGCCGTATCCGCCCCCCGCATCAAAATCATGCCGAGGCCGAGATGCCCCTGCGGCCATTTCTGCGCCGCCGATTTGCGATACCAGAGCTCCGCTGCGTCAGGATCGCGAATCCCCTCCGGTCCGTGAGTCAGAACATAGGCAAGCAGCGCCTGTCCGTCAGCGGAGCCGGCCTCCGCCGCCCGGCGCGCCCAGATCAGAGCCGAGGGATAATCGGCCTCGGTCTCCGCCGTTGTTCCCCCATCCCCGAACAAGGCGGAATTCGCATCGAACCGGCGATTCTGCAGCCCGTGGATGAACAGGCCGGCCAGACGACACTGGCTTTCGACGTGCCCCGCTTCGGCTGCCCGAAGAAACCATCGGGCCGCTTCGCGCGGGTTAGGCGTGAGGCCGCCGCCCGGCATGTAGGCGGTGCCGAGTGCGTGCTGCGCCTCGACCAGCCCGGCATCGGCGGCAACAACGTATAGACGGGCGGCCCGCGCCCATTCACCCGCGCCAGCCAGATCGTCGGCGCGCCGCAACGCCCGCTTCGGCGAAAGGGACGCGATACGGTCGATCGCGCTCATGACATCATGCGTAAGCGACGATCGTGGTAAGGGGCCCGAAACACATCATGGCTCACGCATACTGTCATAAGCGACCGGCATGATCTTGGTGATGAAGTAGGACATGATCGTTCGCCGTCCAACCTTGATGTTGGCATTCAGCGGCATGCCCGGCACCAGCCGAAATCCGGGCGGCACGTTGTGCAGCATCAACTCATCGAGGGAGATATTAGCACGATAATAGAGCGAATGAGGGCGGTTGGGCAGGGCGGAGCCACCCTCGCCGGGTGCCGTTTCGGGGCTGAAACTGTCGGCGCTGATCGACTGTAGCGTGCCTTTGGCGGAGCCGTAGCGCAGAAAGTCGAAGGTATCGAAATTGATCGTGACCGGATTGCCGACATGCACATAGCCGGATTCAGTGCCGCTGATATCCGCCTCGATTTCCAGCGGTGCATCGATCGGGACGAGGGAGATGAATTTCTGGCCCGACTGCAGAACCGAACCGACCGAGACATGTGCCACGGTCAGCACAATCGCATCCCGGGGTGCGCGCAGCACCACAAGCTGGCTCTGCAATTCCGCCTTCGAAAGATCCTGCTGCGCCGTGACCAGCTTGCTGGTGGTTTCAGCCAGATTCTCCGAAACCGTCGCCGCCCATTTTTTTTCATAGGCGTCGCGTTCCGCGCGCTGTGCCGCAAGATCGCTCTCACCGGCTGCGGCAGTCGAGACCGCGCTCGACAGCGAACTCGAAACCGACAGCCGGTCGTTCAACGCGATCAGGGAGTTCAGCTTGCTGCCGACCTGCATTTTCTGCAACTGGGTCCGCATGTTCTCGACATCCTGAGCGACGTTGACCCGCTTTTTGTAAAACCCGGCCTCCTCCTCGCTCTTGGTGACGATCATCCGGAGTTCGGCAATTTTTTGATTGTAGTTTTCGATCGTATAGGTTCGCTCTGCCTTGCGACTCTGGAATATCGCGGCCTGCAGCGTCTGGGCCGGATTGGCGTGGTCGGGCGCATAGACGCCACCGCTCGCCTCGGCCTCCAGACGGGCCTTTTGCGCGGACAGAGCGACGACCTGGGCGCGCAAGGCGGTCAGATTGGCGCGCGCGAAGGTCGGGTTGAGCCGCGCCAGGAGTTCGCCCTTGTGAACGATCTGCCCTTCGTGAACATCAATCGACTGCACGATCGACGTATCAAACGGTTGCAGCATGATCGTCGGGGCCGAGGACACCAGCTTGCCTTCCGCGGTCACGACCTTGCTGACCTTCACGGTGGCGGCGATCACCAGCAGGGCGAAAACCATTGCGGTAACGATCAGGGCCGTATAGCGCGAAATCGGCGGCACCGGCGTTGCGATCACCGCGGCGGTGGGCGACTGGAACTCCAGCAGCGCCATCGGCGTATCGTCGAGCTGACCCGGGCTGGCCAAAGCCAGCCCCATGCCACCCCCAGCGGCGCCACCCCCGACCGGGGCGGCGCGATCAGTCCCCTTGCGCAAGCGTGGGAGTCGGGGCATTGCGGCCTCCTTCAGGGTTCATGTGACGGTTCTGCTGGAGCCAGAGATGGCGGTAGATCGCGCAGCGTTCGACCAACTCGCCGTGTTTGCCGAGATCGATCACCTGCCCCGAATCCATGACCAGGATCTGATCGCATTCCACGAGCGAGGCCAGACGATGCGAGATGATCACCATGGTCCGCCCCCGCGCGATGCGCAGCAGATTGGCATTGATGAGTGCCTCGCTCTCGGGATCGAGGGCGCTCGTTGCTTCATCCAGAATCAGCAGGCGGGGGTCGGCAATGAGGGCACGGGCGATCGCAAGACGCTGTTTCTGGCCACCGGACAGATTGGGCGATCCTTCCTGAATGAAGGTCTCATATCCCTGCGGCAGGCGTTCGATGAACTCCTCGGCACCGGCAAGCCGCGCCGCTTTGATCGCGTCCTCGAAGCTGAGGCCGGGACGACCTGCGATGATGTTGTCACGCACCGATCCGCGAAACAGAAAATTATCCTGCAGCACGACACCAAAACTCTTGCGCAAATGGCGCAGATTGATCTCGCGCAGCTCGGTATTGTCGATCTTGACCGCGCCGGTGTACTCGCGATTGATCCCCTGCAACAACCGCGTGACCGTCGACTTACCCGAGCCGGACCGTCCGACGATGCCGAGCATGGTGCCTTCCGGAATTGCGAAACTGACCTTGTTCAGCGCCGGTGTCTTGGTCCCTTCATAGGTGAAGGTCACATTCTCGAAGGCGACCGAGCCGAGGAACTGAGGTCGCAGCCCCGTCGTCAGCGCACGCCGCTCCGTCGGCCGATTGAGCACCTGGCCCACGATGGCCACCGCCGCGCGGGCCTCCTGAGCGTCCTGAATCAGCCGGGCAAACGACACCAGTGGACCGGCGACCCGACCACCGAGCAGCATGAACCCGACCAGCCCGCCGAGAGCGAGGGGATTCTGGGAGGTCACCGCAAGATAGCCGCCGAGCAGCAGGACACCGCCCTGAGCATAGCGCTCGAACGGCAGCGAGAGCACGACCGGCCAGTTCGACAACCGACCCATCTGGAGATTGAGCCGGCTGGTTTCCGCGACCCTGGTGTCCCATTCGTTCGCACGAACTTTTTCGAGAGCAAGCGCCTTGACCGTCCGGATGCCGTAAACGCTTTCGACCAGTACCGCGCCCTTGGCACTTTCCGCCGCGATGATCTTGCCGGTGAGCCGCGCGATCGCGGGCAGGAACGCCGTGATGATCACCGCGATGATCCCGGAGGCGATCAGGATGGTCCAGGCCAGAAAAGCATCCAGGTAGAAGAGGATCGGCATGATCAGCGCGACCATGAACATGTCGATGAAGGTGGATAACAGCCTGCCGGTGATGAAATCGCGCACACGGTAGATCTGGGTTGTTTTGTAGGCCAGTTCGCCGGCCTGGTTTTTCTCGAAAAAATCGATCGGCAGGGTCATCAAGCGGTCGAAAATCATCAAATTCAACCGTGCATCGATCCGGTTCGAGAGGATGACCAGCATCATCCGTCGCCCCCAGGTGAGCAGAGCTTCCCAGATCACGCAGACCACGAAAATCAGGGTCACCAGTATCAGCGTGTTGATGCTGCGATAGACAATCACGGTATTGAGCACCACCATGATCATCAGGATCGGCAGAACCTGAAGGATGGTCAGCGTGATCGAGCTGATCGCGACATCCCTGAGGATACGCTTTTCGATCAGAACCATCTTGAGGAGCAGGGAGAAGTTGAACGGCGGTTCGACCTCCTGCCCGTCGCGCTCGCCGCGCACCAGAAGCACGGCGCCGTCCCACACCTGGCGGAGCTGAATTTCATCGACAGCCACGGGAGCCGACCCGACCGGCGCGCGCGGATCGCGCAGAAACACGATCGACCGCCCGGGATCGTTCGCCACCATCAGGGCCGCGCCACCATCGCGCAACAGGAGAACGACCGGCGCTGTCGTTTCCACTTTCATCAACTGGCGGAAATTCATCATGATCCCGCGCACCCAGAGCCCGGAATCCCGGAGCCAGTCGACCAGATGCGGCGAAGACGGTGCCGGCTCCTTGGGATCGAGCGTCAAGGTCTCGATATCGAGATCAACGCCGTGAAAACGGGCTGCGGCTTTTACCGCCAGAATGCGGACGTGCAGGGATTCCGTGTCGTCGCTACCGCGTTTGGACGAGTCGGGGCCTGGACTGTCGTTCGGGTCATTCATAGGGCGGGCTATCCCTTCCATTGGCGCGGCGGTCGCGCGACCGGTCGCAGATCTGCATGGGGCTTCGTTGCGGCGCATACGATTTGCCGCGTTGCAACAAACCAGAGTTGATCACAAAATTCAACGAAATAGATAAAATTCTCCAAAACCTGCGCGTCCATAGCACATCGCACCCCGGCTTCTATAGCTGAATATGGTTAAGTTCGTCTTACCGGACCAGCCAATCCCGTCGGTTTGCACGGGATGGTCTTGCCGGAAAGCCCCGGTCGCGGCATCAGAACCGAGGAACGACCTTTTATCGCCCCGCCCGGAGTAAGCCCCTGATGGAAATCCGTCCCGCAACGACCGACGACCTGCCGGCATGTCAGGCGATTTATGCCCATCACGTGCTGGAAGGCACCGGCAGTTTCGACGAGGTGCCCCCATCGCTGGAAGCCATGACGGCCCGGTACCGGCAGATCGTCGAGGCCGGACGATCGTGGCTCGTGGCCGAGGACGAAACCGGCCTGCTTGGTTTTGCCTATTACGACCAGTATCGACCGCGCACCGCCTACCGGTTCACCGCCGAGAACAGCGTGTATGTGCGCGAAGATGTCCGCGGCCAGGGGGTCGGCAAAGCCCTGGTTGCCCGATTGATCCGCGACGCGCGATCCTCCGGCTTCCGGCAGATGCTCGCGGTCATCGGCGATTCCGAAAACATCGGCTCGATCGGCGTCCACGCCAGCCTGGGATTTCAGCGCGTCGGCACCATGCGAGATGTCGGATTCAAATTCGGACGATGGCTCGATGTGATCATCATGCAACGAAATCTCGATGAGGACGGCTGACCCCGAAGCACGCGACCTATCGGGTCTTTATGGGCATCAGGCCCCCACCTTGAGATTCTGCACCGATTCCTCGAGTTCCGCGAAGCTCGGCATATACATGTTGGGCACCATCTTTCGGCCGATCTCGACGCTGACCTGCGGTGCATTGCCATGCAGATGAGCCACCAGAACGGCCCTTATCACCTCGAAATAGCGCGAATCTTCCTCCACGACGCCGCGAATCCGGGTCGATAGCGGGGCTGCGACCCCATAGGCCAGCAGGACGCCGAGAAATGTGCCGGTCAGGGCTTCGCCAATCATCTCACCCAGAATTGCGGGCGGCTGATTGATGTGCGCCATGGTCTTGATGACGCCGAGTACGGCGGCGACGATACCCAGTGCGGGCAGACCATCGGCCATGATCTGAAGCGTATGCGCGCCGTGAAGCTCCTCGACCAGCGTCTTGCGTAACTCGCGCGCCATCACGTCCTCGATCTGATGCGGGTCATCGGCATTCATCCCGACCATGCGCAGATAATCGCAGACAATGGCCGTCGCGTGATGGTTTTTCAGGATACGCGGAAAATGCTGGAATACCGGGCTTTCCTCGGGGCGCTCGATATGCGCTTCCAACGCCATCGCTCCCTTGGTCGATGCGAGCCGCACCAGATAGAACAGCAGACACAGCAGGTCGGTATAGTCGGTTTTCCGGAACGAACCGCCCTTCAGGACTTTCTTGAAATCCGCCAGAGTGTGCTTGATGTCATGCAGAGAATTTCCGGCAATGAAGGTACCGATCGCGGCCCCGCCGATCGTGATGAATTCCATGGGCATGGAACTCATCAGCGGCCCGATCGCGCCGCCGGTGAAGATAAAAACCCCGAATACGCAAACGAGGAGAAACGCGACACCTCCCAAACTCAGCATAATTCACCAGACAATTCAGATCGTTCAGTCCTTGTCGGGTCATGGCGCGGGAGCCCCATGGTTTTTGACCCCAGTGTCCGGTGCGGGTCGCAGCACCAGAATTGCAACACGCCGGTTGGCCGCCGCCTTCGGCTGGGCCGGTATCAGCAGCCGCCGATCGGCATAGCCGGCAACGGCGCTGATCAGCACTTTCGGCAGGCCGGACTGTTCCATCAATTGCCGCGTCGCGTTGGCGCGATCGACTGAGAGATCCCAGTTGCTGTGACCGGGAATGAGATACGGCGTTGCATCGGTGTAGCCGGAGATCCTGATCCGGTCACCGAGCCGTGCCAGAATTGGAGTGATCTTGCGGATCAGATCCTGCGTCATCGGGTTGGGCTCCGCCGAACCGAGCCGGAACATCGGCCGCTTGTGCGCATCCATGATCTGGATTTCGAGACCGCGCGGGGTCTGGGTGATGCTGATCTGATGCGAGACCGGCTTCAGCGCCGGGTCGGCGGCGATCGCCTGCTTCATCGCGGTGGCGGCGGCGGTGAACCGGCGCTGGCCCAGATTGCCCGCGGCAAGCCCGCCCGCGGCCAAAGCCGCAGCCGACGCCGGTACCGGAGCAACCGGTGCCATACTCGCCCGTTCAGCCGGCCCGGCTCCGGGATGCTGCGTCCCCCGCTGCGGTCCGGACTGGTTTTCGAGTTGATTACCACTGACGGTCAATGGCCGGATCTGCCGCCCCTGCGGCACGTGAGGAACCGTGTGCGAGACGGGATTGTGACCCACAGTCACCCTCACCGCCCCGAGATCGGAGGTCAGCGCCCCATGATCGAACGGGGTCCGCCCGCCAAACGGCTTGCCTTCGCCGGAGGCACCACGATTGAGCACATTCGCCTGGCTGAAATAATCGGCGAGCCCGATCCGCTGAGCCTGCGTCGTCGCGTTGATCAGCCACATGAGGAGGAAAAATGCCATCATCGCGGTCACGAAATCCGCGTAGGCGACCTTCCATGCCCCGCCGTGATGCGGCGCATCGACATTTTCATGCCGGCGGATGATGATATTTACCGCCTGATTACCTGCCTTGCCGGTTCGTGATTTCCGTATCGCCATCGAGTCTGCTCCGCCTTCGCAGCGCAGTATCGCGGGAGAAGATTAACGAAGATTGAATCGGCGGCGGCTCATGCGATTTTAAGTGCCCGGACGAGGACGGCAGGATCGATATTGCCCCCCGATAACACCACCCCGACGCTGAGCCCCGCCAGCGGCACCGCCCCGGTGAGCGCCGCGGCCAATGCCACGCTACCGCCCGGTTCGACGATCAGTTTCAACTGACCAACCGCAAAGCCGATCGCGCGCAGAATGGCGGGTTCGTCCACCGCGACCATGCCCGCGAGACGGCGGCGGTTGATCGAAAACGTCAAATCGCCAGGCGCCATCGCCATCAAGGCATCGCATAACGGCGAGCCCGTGCCGTCATTGGCGACGATGGTGCCCGCGCGCAGGGAACGGGCGGTATCGTCCCAGCCCTCGGGTTCCACGCCGATCAACCGCGTGCGCGGCGAGACGGCTTCCAGCGCGAGGGCGCAACCGGCGGTCAATCCGCCGCCGCCGGTGCAGACGAGAACGAGGTCGAGCGCCATACCTGCCGCCTCGGCATCCGCCACCAGTTCGAGCGCCAGCGTCCCTTGCCCGGCGATCACGTCCGGGTGCTCGAAGGGCGGGATCAGGGTTGCACCGGTCTTCGCCGCGATCGCCTGCGCAATGGCGGCACGATCATCGGTGCGCCGGTCGTAGTCCACGATCTGTGCCCCCCAGCGCGCGGTGGCAACCCGCTTGATCGCCGGTGCGTCGTCCGGCATCACGAGCGTCGCCGTCATTCCGAGCGCCGCCGCCGCGCAAGCGACCGCCTGACCATGATTGCCCGAGGAATAGGCCACCACGCCGTGCGCCCGTACCGCCTCGGGCAGGTTGAGCAGGGCGTTCGTCGCACCGCGCAACTTGAAGCTGCCCGTGCGCTGCAACGGTTCGGCCTTCACGAACACCTGCGCCCCGGTCGCCTCGTCGAGCACCGGCGAGCGCAGCGTCGGGGTGCGCACGATATGCGGGGCGATCAGGCGATGTGCGCGCAACACATCATCCGGCGTCGGCGGCATCATCGGGAGGGTCGCATCACGGCGGAGGGTTCGGTCGGCATGAACATCGCCTCGTAGATGGAATAGGTTTCGATCACGGCACCATGACGCAGACGCCGGACCGATGCCAGCCTGACCACCTCGGTGAAGTTCGGCGCATCCGGGCGGGGCATGTAGGATGGTGCCACCAGCAGCAGGCGGGTCGGCGTGCGCAGCCCCGGTCGGCCAAAATACTGCCAGCGCGGGCCGGTACCGGCTATGGTGATGGAAGGCGGCGCATCATGCGCGAGTTCCGCGACCAGTCCATAATCGGACGCCGCGACGATGGCGAGATGCTGTGACCGCGCCTCTTCCCCCACCACCGCCGCCAGATGCCGCCACCCGGCAAGCTGCAACGCGGTCGGATCGCGCCGGACCGGCAACGGCAGCGGTGCCGCGATCGCCTGAACATAGACCAGCGCGGACATGGCCGCCCCCAGAGCCGCCGCCGGAACCAGATAGCGCCGGGTGATCCGCGTCGCGACACCCGCGGCAGCCAGAGCGGCACCGGGGATCATGATCGCGGGCCAGTTCGGCTGCACCGCGCCCGAAATGACATGCTCGGCGAACACCGCGCCCGGCACCACCACGCTCACCCAGACCAGACTCGCCGCCGCCGTGCGGGTGCGCAGCGCCGCGATCACGCCGATCGTCGCCAGCACGAAAATCCCCGGCGTGACCAGCCCGATCTGCCCGCCGACCAGAGCGGCAAAATTAGCAAACGCGTCTTCGGGGGCGAGATGCGTCGTCCGCCCCCCCTGCTTGGCGAAGCTGACCCAGTGATGCACCGCGTTCCACCAGACCACCGGCATGAACAGCGCGATCGCGAGTGCCAGACCGCACCACGGCAACGGGCGGCGCAACGCGGCCCGCCCTTGCGCGGTCACCAGCAGCCAGAGGCCGACCGCGGCAAGGATCAGGACGCCGGTATATTTCGACTCGAACGCGAGTCCCGCCATCGCCCCGGCGGCGAGAAACCACCGGTCGTCCCTGCTCGCGTGCCAACGCGCGGCGGCGGCGATTGTCGCGGTCCAGAACAGCAGAAGCGGCGTGTCCGGCGTCGTGATCACGGCTCCGGCGTTGAGCACCAGCGTCGCGTTCAGCATAATCGCGGCGATCAGCCCGGCTTTGCGATCGGGAAACAAATCCTCCCCGGCCCGCCAGATCAGCAAGGTGCCGCACGCCGCGCCCAGGGGCGAGAGTAGACGAATGCCGAGCGGCCCGTTGCCGAGCAGCGCAGTCCCGGCGCGGATCCACACCGCGATCAGCGGCGCGTCGTCATAATAACCGGGCTGCAGATGCTGCGACCACAGCCAGTAATACGCCTCGTCAGGCGCCAGCGGCACCAGCGCCGCAGCAAGCAGCCGGATCAGGGTGATGCCGGCGAGAGCCGCGAGCCAGCCGTTCCGTGTCACCGCGCGCGCCAGACCAGCGTCGCCGAGACCGCGTAATTCCACACCACGCCGATCGCGGACCCGACCGCGCTGGCCGCAAGACCTGCGGTATCGCCGCGATACAGCGCGCGCGCGATACCGATATTGGCGACCGCACCCAGGCCGCACACCAGCATGAACAGCACCAGCCCCCGCCAATACGCCCCGCCCCGCAAACGGATCGTGCGGTAAGTCAGGCGGTTGTTCATCTCGAAATTGCCGACCATGGCAACGATCGTGCCGATGGTCTGTGCCGTCGCGAAATGAACCCCGGCGCGTCGCAGGATCAGGGTCACCAGCAGGTTCACCGCCATGCCGAACGCCCCCACCAGGGCGAAGGCGAGAAATCGCAACGGCACCACCCCGCCCAGCGCCCGATCGATCAGCAACCCCGCGAACTGGACCAGAACCAGAATATCGAGCTTGCTTTCCCCGGCCTGGCGCGGGCGAAACCGGTAGGGGATCTCGACCACACGCAGCGGCTCGCGTGCCGCCAGCATCAGATCGAGCAGGATCTTGAACCCCTGCCCGTTCAGGCGCGGCGTCAATGCCTCGAAGGTCGCGCGACGCATCAGGAAAAAACCGCTCATCGGGTCGTTGATCGGCGCGCGGGCGAGCATCCGGGCCAGCCGGATTCCGGTTGCCGAGAGCCGCTCGCGCAGCGGCGATGCCAGGCCCGCCGCGTCGCCATCGCCGACATGGCGGCTCCCGACCGCCAGATCCGCCCCGCCGCGCACGGCATCGAGCATCAGCGGCAGACGGCTCTCATCATGCTGAAGATCGCCGTCGATCACCGCGACGAATTCCGCCGATGTTGCCAGCGCACCCTCGATCACCGCCGAGGACAGGCCGCGCCGTCCGACCCGGCGCAGGCAGCGCACCCGCCGGTCGGTCAGCGCAATCCGGCGCACCTCGTCAGCCGTGCCGTCCGGGCTGTCGTCATCGACGAACATGACCTCCCAGTCGATTCCGGCGAGAGCCACATCGAGCGACGCGATCATCGGCGCGACGTTGGGCCGTTCACGGTAGCAGGGCACGACGACGCAGAGCGTCGGCCCCGGCGCGTCATTCATGGTCGATGGATCAGGCGTCCAGTGCCTCCAGCACCGCCTCGGCACGGCTGACATCGAACCCGCCAGCCTGTTCGACCGCGAGATGCGTCACCACACCGTCCTTCGCGATCAGGGCGAAGCGCTGGCTGCGCATGCCGAGGCCGCGCGCCACGAGGTCGAGTTCGAGGCCGAGCGCGCGGGTGAACATGCCCGAACCGTCGGCCAGGAAGGTGATCTTGTCGCGCCCGTTCTGGCTCGCCGCCCAGGCCCCCATCACGAACACGTCGTTCACCGCAAGGCAGACGATCTCATCGACGCCCTTGGCCTTCAGCGCGTCGTACTGGTCGAGAAACCCGGGCAGGTGCTTCGCGCTGCAGGTCGGGGTGAACGCACCGGGCACCGCGAACATCACGACGGTCCTGGACGCGAACAGATCACCGGTATCGATTTCCTGCGGCCCTTCGCTGCCCGGTGTCATCAGCTTCATCGCCGGAATCTTGTCGCCAACCTTGATCATGATGCGCTTTCCTGAAAATTGATTGAGCCTCACCTAGCCGAAGAGGGGCCGTTCGTGAAGCAGGATCAGCTATAACGCTCCTCCAGCCACGGATCGGCGCGGTTGTTGTACCCGCGGGTTTCCCAGAACCCCTGGTGATCGGCGGTCGCAAACGTGATGCGCCGGACCCATTTCGCCGATTTCCAGAGGTAATATTGCGGCACCATCACCCGCAGCGGTCCGCCGTGCTGGCGCGAGATCGGCTTGCCCTCCCACGTATGAACCAGATAGCAATCCGCCGCCGTGAACTGTTTGCGCGTCAGATTGGTGGTGTAATCGTCATGGCTCTCGAACAGCACATGGGTCGCCTCGTTGCGCGGCCGCACCAGATCGACGATCGCGGCAACCGGCACGCCTTCCCAATGATTGTCGAAGCGCGACCATGTGGTGACGCAGTGCATGTCACTCACGCTGCCCTGCTGCGGCAGGGCCATCAGCGCGTCCCAATCCAGCGTCACCGGGTGATCCACCGCACCGTCGATCACCAGCCGAAACGCCGCTTTGGGGATTTCTGGCTGAATGCCGAGGTCGAGCACCGGCCAGTCGCGTACCAGATGCTGGCCCGGCGGCAGGCGCTGCTGATGCGGTGCCGTGGTTCCGGTCAGCCCCCGCCCCTCACGCGACCATTCCTCCTTGCGGCCGATCAGCTTGTCCTTGATCTGGCCGAACCGGCTCACGCCGTCATTCCCCGCTTCGGTCATGTCCCGCCCCTCAATGCGAATGCCGATGGATCGGATCGACCCAGGCAACCTCGCCCGGGGTCTCGACCGGGTCGATATCGAGGTTGACGACGACCGCCTCGTTATCCGAGCGCACCAGCATGCATTCCAGCCGCTCGTCGCTGCTCGCGTTGATTTCCTGATGCGGCACATAGGGCGGGATGAAAATGAAATCGCCCGGCCCGGCCTCGGCCACGAATTCGAGCCGCTCGCCCCAGCGCATCCGCGCCCGGCCCTTCACCACGAAAATCACGCTTTCCAGCGCACCATGATGATGCGCGCCGGTCTTGGCCCGGGATCGATCGTCACAGTGCCGGCCCAGAGCTTCTGCGCACCGACCCGCGCATGATTGATCGCGGCAGCCCGGCTCATGCCGGGCGTCTGCGGCGTGTTGGGATCGAGCTGGTCGCCGGGGATGACGCGAACGCCGTTATGTTGCCAGTCCATGGGTGCTCCCTGCAGATAGACGGAAGAAAGGTCTTCTTTTTTGCAAAAAAGAAACAAAAAACTCTTGTTCATCCAGGTCCGTGCCGTTCGTGCGCCCCAGCCCCAGATAAATGAAAGTTTTTTGGTTCTTTTTTACAAAAAAGAACAGCTTGCTTCACCGGTTCCTCAACAACCTCGCCTTGTCCCGATCCCAATCCCGCTTCGCGACCGCCGCCCGCTTGTCATGCTGCTTGCGCCCTTCGGCGATCCCGAGCGTGACCTTGGCCATGCCGCGCGGGTTGAAATGCACGTCGAGCGGCACGACGGTCGATCCCTGGCGGGCGACCGCGCCGATCAGCGTATTGATTTCCTTGCGTTTGAGCAGGAGTTTGCGCGGTCCCTTGGTGTCGAAGCGCGACAGCACCCCGCCCTGATATTCCGGGATGTACATGTTGAACAGGAACATCTCGCCGTCGCGCTCCCCGGCGAACGCCTCGGTCAGCGTGGCACGGCCCATGCGCAGGGATTTCACCTCCGCCCCGCGCAGCACGATCCCCGCCTCCATCGTGCTGAGGATCGTGTAGTTGAAGCGTGCCTTGCGATTCTGCGCGGCGATGCCGTGCGAAATCAGCATCGACTTTTTCTTGGGCTCCGCCATCAGTTGATCAGCCCGGCCGAGACCATGGCCCGATGCATCCGCTCCCGCGCGGCGTCGCTGAGCGGAGCGAGCGGCAGGCGGCATCGCGCCGCGCCGTAGCCGAGCAGGGAGGCGGCATATTTCGCGGGCGCCGGGTTGGTTTCGGCGAACATCGCATCGTGCAGCGGCAGCAGGCGCGCCTGAATCGCCATCGCCCCCGCCAGATCCCCGCGCTGCCAGGAATTATGCAGTTCGGCGCACAGGCGCGGGGCGATATTGGCACTGACCGAAATGCAGCCGTGCCCCCCGGCGGCCAGGAAGGCGAGTGCGGTGTGATCCTCGCCGGAGAGCTGGCAGAAATCGGGGCCGCAGGCGGCGGTGGTATGGAGCGGGCGGGTGAGGTTGGCGGTTGCATCCTTCACGCCCGCGATGTTGCGGTGTTGCGCGAGCGTCGCCATCGTCGCCACGCTCATGTCGATCACCGAGCGCGACGGAATATTGTAAATGATCACCGGAATATCGATCGCATCGGCGATCGCGGTGTAATGCAGGATCAGCCCGTCCTGGGTCGGCTTGTTGTAATACGGCGTCACCACGAGCACGCCATCGGCCCCGACCGACTGGGCATGACGCGCGAGTTCGACCGCCTCCGCCGTCGCGTTGGAGCCGGCCCCCGCGATCACCGGCACCCGCTTCGCCGCGATACGCACGGTCAGTTCGACGACGCGCTTGTGCTCCTCATGGCTGAGGGTCGGCGATTCGCCGGTGGTACCGACCGGCACGAGCCCGTGGGTGCCCTCGGCGATCTGCCATTCGATGAAACGTTCGAGCGCCGCCTCGTCGATGCTGCCGTCGTCGTGCATCGGGGTGATGGTCGCTACCAGTGAGCCGTGGAACATATTTGTCTCCGCAATTGCCCGCAACCTATTCTCCGCAACGTGCGGCGACAAGGTATGGGAGTGCCGACCCAGTCCTGCTAAGTGAGCGCGCATGACGAGGCTGATCACATTGTTCGCGATGGTTCTGGCGCTGGCCAATGCCGATGCTCCGCTCGCCCGCGCCGCGATCGTCCCCGCACCCCCGCAGCCCGATCCGGCGCTGGTCCAGATCATGAACGATGTCCGGTCGAACGACTGGTCGGATGCCCAGACCCTCGCCGCCGCGCAGCCGGACCGGCTGGTGGCCAAGCTGGTGACCTATTTTCGCCTGCTCGATCCCGGCGAAGCGAGCGAGGGCGAAATCAGCGCCTTCATGGCCCGCAACCCGGACTGGCCCGAACAGGGCGTGCTGGCGCGCCGGTGGAGCGAGGCGCTCGCCGCCGATCCCGACCTTGCGACGGTCCGCCAGCAATGTGCCCGGCGGATGCCGGTGACGGCGGCGGGCAATGCCGCCTGTGCCGCCGCGTTCAATGCGGTAGAGCCGGAAAAGGCCGGGCGTTTCGCGCGCCGGGCCTGGGTGGAAGGGTATGCGAACCCGGCCGATGCAACCGCGTTCCTCGGCCGGTTCGGGCCGCAGCTGACGCCGCAGACCAGTTGGGAGCGGTTTCAGAACCTCGCTCTGGCGGGCAACGTCCCTGCGGCGCGGGCGACGCTGCCCTTGCTCGACGCCTCGGATCAGGCGATGGCATCGGCTTGGCTCGCCTATGCCTCCGGCACCCCCGATCCCGTTGCGCTGGCTCAGTTGACCAACGCGCAGCGCGCAACACCGATCCTGTTTTTCGCGGCACTGAACGCGGCACCCGATCCGGCCTCGAAGCTCGCCCTCTGGCAAAGCCTGGGCCCGATCGCGGAGACGCAGGCAAGCGGGCTGGCGCGGGCGCTGTTCTGGGGCAAGCAGCAATCGCTGGCGCGGGATCTGCTCGGGGTCAACAATTTCAAAGGCGCCTATGCGCTGGTCGCCGCCGCCCGTCCGGTCAGCAAGCCGCAAATGGCGAGCCGCGATTTTCTTGCGGGTTTCATTGCCTTGCGGTTCCTGAACGACCCGACCCTCGCCCGGCCCTGGTTCATCGCCCTCAGCCATGATTCGACCGCGGTCATCACCCGGGCGCGGGCGTTCTACTGGCTCGCGCAGACCGAAAGCGGCACAGCGGCCACGGCGGATCTGGTCAAGTCCGCCGCCTATCCGGACACGTATTACGGCCAGCTCGCCGCCTTGCAGATGGGCCTGACCCCGGATGCCCTCGGCGCCCGCATCCGCGCGATCGCCAATCCGCCGGTCACCGTGGCTCAGGAGGCTGGATTCGCCGAGCGCGACCTGCCCCAGGCGGCGGTGCTGCTGGTCGAAATGGGCGCACCGCGCCGGGCCCGCGCCTTTCTGTTCCGGATGGCGGAAGTCTCGCCGGGGTTCGATGCGCGCTACCTCGACGCACGGCTGGCCGACGGCATCGGCCAGGTTTCGACCGCGGTGATGATCGCCCGGCTGGCCGGCGTCGCCGGGGATATGCTGGTCGGCCTCGGCTGGCCGATCCCGCCCGGTCTGGTCCCGCTCGATCCTCCGGCGGGTGGCGTTGGACCGAGCGTGATCCTCTCGCTGATCCGCCAGGAAAGCAGTTTCGATCCCGGTGCCATGAGCGGTGCCGGTGCCGAAGGGCTGATGCAGTTGATGCCCGGAACCGCGCGGATGATCGCCACCCAATCCGGTCTCGGCCTGCCCGCCGCCGGACTGATGGGCGATCCCTCGGCGAATATCGCGCTCGGTTCGGCCTATTTCTCGACGCTGATGAGCCGGTTCGGCAACTGCCTGCCGCTCGCCATCGCCGCCTACAATGCCGGGCCGCGCAACGTGGAGAACTGGATCGCGACCAATGGCGACCCGCGCCTGCCCGCCGGCAATGGCGGCATCAACATGATCACCTGGATCGAGCTGATCCCGTTTGCCGAAACCCGCAACTACGTCCAGCGCGTCACCGAAGGGATCGTGGTGTATCGCGCCCTTGAAGGCAAAGCCGCGCGTGACCCGATCAGCCGCTGGCTCGCCAGATGAGGCGGCTCGCCACGGTCGCATCCTCCGGTCTCGGCATCGGCTTCGCGCCGTGGGCGCCGGGCACGTTCGGCTCGCTGCTCGGCCTGCTGATCGGATGCCTGCTGCTCGATCATGGTCACGCGCCGCTGGCCGCCGGGGTCGTGATCGCCAGCGTGATCGGGCTGATCGCGATCCCCCGCACCGGGCGCGCCACCGAAGACCCCGGCTGGATCGTGATCGACGAGGTCGCCGGCCAGATGATCGCCCTGCTCGGCCTGCCCTACCTGACCGGATCGGGCGTGCTTCTGGCGTTCCTGCTGTTCCGCCTGTTCGACATCCGCAAGCCCTGGCCGATCAGCCTCGCCGATGCCCGGCACGATGCGCTCGGCGTGATGGCGGATGACTGGATCGCGGGGGTGTTCGTGCTCGTCATTCTGGTCGTGCTGCGCCAGATCTGGCCAGGAGTCGGGTTGTGAACGCAAAGGCGCTGGTCGCGCTGGCCACCGCGCGCGGGCTGCGCATCGCAACCGCGGAAAGCTGCACCGGCGGAATGATCGCCGCCGCGATCACCGATAGTGCAGGATCTTCCGCGATCTTCGGCTACGGGTTCGTCACCTATGCCAACGAGGCCAAGACCTCGATGCTCGGGGTTGATTCCGATGTCATTGCAGCCGAGGGAGCGGTGAGCGAGGCGGTTGCGCGAGCGATGGCGGCAGGAGCTTTGCAGAATTCGGGTGCCGATCTGGCGGTGGCGGTGACCGGCATCGCCGGCCCGGATGGCGGTTCAGCGCTCAAGCCGGTGGGCACGGTGTGGTTCGGGCTCGCGAAGCGCGGCGCGATGGGGATCGCAGAGCGCGTGGTATTCCCCGGCGATCGAGCCGCGATCCGCGCAGCGACGGTGGATCATGCGCTGCGACTTTTGATGACCGCGATGACCGCAAGCTGAATCACCGTCACGAAACCGTTGCGGAGCCGTTGCATCCGGAACCCCGCCGCGCGGGTATTCCCTGCGTGGTCGACGTTGGGTCGATCTTTTTTCCGGAGAGACACGATGAAATTACGTACCGTTCTGATCGGCGCTGTCGCCGCGCTGGCGATCGGCGGCACCGCACTGGCCGCCATGGCGACCGACACCGTGATGGTCGGCGGCGCCGCGATGTATCCGACCAAGAACATCGTCCAGAATGCAGTGAATTCAAAGGACAACACCACACTGGTCGCCGCGGTCAAGGCAGCCGGGCTGGTCAAGGCGCTCGAAGGCAAGGGTCCGTTCACCGTGTTCGCACCGACCAACCAGGCATTCGACATGCTGCCCAAGGGCACGGTGCCGACCCTGCTGAAGCCGGCGAACAAAAAGGAACTCGCCTCGATCCTGCTTTATCACGTGGTGCCGGGCGATTTCACCTTCGACACGCTGAAGGCCGACATCGCGGGCCATGGCGGCGTCGCGAAGCTGAAAACCCTCAACGGCGCGTACCTCACCTTCAAGATGAACGGGCCGCACAACATCGAAGTGACCGACGCCAAAGGCGGCACCGCCGACATCATCATCTATGACGTCAAACAGTCGAACGGCGTGATCCAGGTGATCAATCGCGTTCTGATGCCGTGAACGATCGCTGCCGGCCGGTTCCATCCGGCCGGCGCGTGATCGCGGCGACGAGGATAACGATGACAACGGTGAGGATCAGACTCACGGCGGGCGTACCGTAACCGAGGCCGCCGATCGCGCGCGGCTTGTCGGTCCAGTCGGCGAAGGATGCGCCCATCGGCCGCGTCGCGATATAGGCGAACCAGAACGCGAAAATCTCGTTCCAGCCGAACCAGCGGTAACCGATCACCGGGATCAGGAACACGATGGTGAACAGCACCGCCGACATCTCATAGCCGAGGCCGAGGCTGGAGGCGGTGAAATCCCCCGCAGCCGTGCCGAGGGCGAAAGTCGCGACCACCGTGGCCCAGTAGAACAATTCACGCCGCGTCGTGCAGATCGTGTGGATCGAAAGGCTCGACTCCACCCGGTGCCACAGGATCAGCACGATCGCGAGCGTCCCGCCGAAACCAAGGGTGGTCAAGGCATAGGGCACGCCGAGCACGATGTGGATGACATCGGCGATCATCGTGCCGAATATACTGATCATCACCACGACCAGCCAGTAGACCGGCGCAATGTAGCGCCGCACCGCGAGTTGCAGGACCAGTGCTGCGGCAAATCCCACAAAGCCGGAGATCACCGCGAGATACGGATTGACGTGAAACACCAGAAAATCCGACGTCGCCTCCCCCATCGCGGTGCTGAGGATCTTGATGACCCAGAACATCAACGTGATCTCGGGCACCTTGGTCAGCATCGGGCGACGGTTCACGGGGCGCAAGGCGGCAGCGGTCGAACTCATGCGTGAGGATCTCCTTCGACGGTCGGTCACGAATGTGCCGGGGTGGATAGACCATCGATGCGCCGCTCGCTGCCCCCCGGCCCGAACCGCGCGATCAAGTTTACGCGAGGGCGATCCCGGTCAAAGCATCGGCCTACAGCATCGCCAGCCGCTCCCGCGCGTGCGGCGGCGGATGCGCCGCATCGATTTCGGCAAGGTCCTGCGCGGTCAGTTCGATCGCCGCCGCCGCCGCGTTCTCGCGAACATGCGCGAGGCTCGACGCTTTCGGAATCGCGATGATCTTGCCCGACCGCAGGGACCACGCCAGCGCAATCTGGCCGGGCGTCGCTCCGTGCCGCTGCCCCACCTCGCGCAGCGCCGCCGAACGAAGCAGCCGCCCGGCCTGGCCGAGCGGTGAGTAGGCCATCACCGGCATCGCATGCGCGCTGCACCAGGGCAGCAGATCGAACTCGATGCCGCGTTCATCGGGGTGATAGAGCACCTGATCGGTGGCGCAATGGCGTCCCGCCTGCAGGTCGGCGAGTTCCGTCATGTCATCGGTATCGAAATTCGAGACCCCCCAGTAGCGGATCTTGCCCGCCTCCCGCAGGCGCTCGAACGCCTCAACGGTCTCCGCCAGCGGGTGCTGGCCCCGCCAGTGCAGCAAATAAAGGTCGATATGATCGGTGCCGAGCCGCTCAAGGCTCGCCGCGCATGATTTCGCCACCCCGGCCGCCGAGGCATTGTGCGGGTAGACCTTGCTGACCAGAAACACCCGGTCGCGCTGCCCCTCGATCGCCCGGGCAACGAGGCGTTCCGATTTTCCCTCGCCGTACATTTCGGCGGTGTCGATCAGCGAAAGCCCGAGATCGATCCCGGCCCGCAGCGTCGCCACCTCGTCAGCCTCCCGGGCCGGATCGTCGCCGATGTTCCACGTGCCCTGGCCGAGGGCGGGAATTGCCGTGCCGTCCGGCAAATCGACCATAGGGATCATGAAGGCCTCCGTTCGTTGTCACCGTCTCATATCGAGCCGCGCCCCGACCACGCCAAGCCCCGATTTAACCGGCATGGCCGGATCGCCCCCACGCCTTGCGCCGTGCCATTGCGCTGACAAGATAGCAGGGCGAAAGCGAGGATCGCGTGGCATCACGGGCAAGCTGCAAACGATATCTGCGCGTCGCGGAACTGACCTGTCACGTTGAGCCGCAGGGGTCTCGACTGGACCCGTAAATTCGGCACGAACGTACCCGATGCCCTGAAGGCACTCGCCGTCGATACCGCGATCATCGACGGGAAAATCGTGGTCGAAACCCGCGCCGGTGCGTCCGATTTCTCGGCTTTGCAGGCCGATCTGCACGATCACCGATCGGATCGTTTCACGTTCTACGGGTTCGATCGGTGGATTCACCGTCTCGTCGGCCTCGGCGAGCGCGGTGGGCTCGCTTATTCTCGGCGTCTATCATGACGGCGATCTCCCTCCGGTCGGCCGCGTCGGCCCCGCGTTTTCGGCTTCGGTCGCGCGCGATCTGTTCAAGACGCTCAAACGTTTGGAGACCGACGCCCCACCCTTCGCCGCCCCCCTTACCGCCGATGAAGCCAGACAGGCCCGTTATGTCCGCCCCACGCTCGTCGCCGAAGTGGAATTCCGCGCCTGGACCGCCGACGGTCATCTCCGCCACGCCTCGTTCCGTGGCCTGCGCGAGGACAAGCCGGCCAGCGAAATCGTCCATGAAACGCCGCAGTATCAAGCCGCCGCGAAACCGCAGCGCCGTACCATCACCCTCACCCACCCCGACCGGCTCTACTGGCCCGATGATGGCGTCACCAAGGAAGGGCTCGCCGATTACTATCATGAAATATGGCCCAGCATCGCCCCATACATTACCGGGCGACCCCTCGCCCTGCTGCGCCGCCCGACCGGCATCACCGGGCCGCATTTCTTTCGGAAACACGCCTGGAAAGGCCTCAACCGCAACATCCGCCAGTTCGACGACCCTGCCGCCCCCTTGCCCGCCACGGGCAGCAAACCACCCCGCGCCCGCAAGCGCTGACCCGTTCACCTCTTGCGGCTGCGCTCCGAGGTTTCCGCCTTCATGCTCTGGCGCAGCGCATCCATGATTTTCACCACATTCCCTGCCGGTTCCGGAGCGGCCTTGGGCTTTGGCGCCCGTTTGCGGCCTTTCTGGCGGGCGGCGATGATCTCATGCAACCGCTCGTGCAGGGGAGCAGCCAAGCCGGAAAACAGCCCGAAAAACAGGCGGGATATTTACCCTTGGCCGGGGTTAAGCCGCCCCGGGCTCGCCACGGATCGGCACGATCCCCTGCCCGGCGATCAGCGATTCGGCTTCGGCAATCGCGGCATCGAGGGCGGCATCGTCGGTTCCCTTGGCAACGATCGCCACGCCACTGCCCGAGTCGCGGTAAAACGGGTAGCTCCCCAGATCGAGCATTGCGAACCGCGCCTGGATTTCCCCCAGCCCCGCCGCGATACTGCCTTCCTTCACACCGATGCCGTGCACCGCACGCATCGAGATCGGCGCGCCCCGGCGCAGCGCGGGTTCGAGTGCGGTGAACATCGACTGCATGATCCGCGGCACGCCGGCCATGACATGGACATTCCCGATCGAGAACCCCGGCGCGATCGTCATGCTGGTCGGAATCGGCACCGCGCCACGCGGCAATGTCGCCATGCGCTGGCGAGCCGCGTTGAAATTCTCCGGACCCAGATGCGTTTCCATCGCCTCCCAGGTCGGTTGGTGTTTCTCCCACGGCACGCCGAACGCGGCGGCGATACATTCGGACGTGATATCGTCATGGGTCGGCCCGATGCCGCCGGTGGTGAACAGATTGTCGTAGGCGGCGCGGAGTTCGTTTACCGCGCGGATGATCCGGTCCGGCACATCGGGCACCACGCGCACCTCTTCGAGCCGGTGACCGATCGCGGCCAGACGGCCGGCGATGAATTTGACGTTGATATCCTGCGTCCGCCCCGAGAGGATCTCGTTGCCGATGATCAGGATCGCAGCGGTCGGATTGGCGGGTTCGCTCATGATATCCTCACAGAAAATCGCGCAATAACGGGATCAGCGGGCGGTCCGCCGGCGGCATCGGATATTCCTCCAGCCGCGCGGGATCGACCCAGGCCAGCGCCTGACCCTCACGCGAGGCTGGCACCCCCACCCAGCGGCGGCACAGATAGAGCGGCATCATCAGATGAAAACTCTCATAAGCGTGCGAGGCGAAGGCGAAGGGCGCGACATCCGCTGTCTTCACGGCAATCCCCAATTCCTCGTCGAGTTCGCGGACCAACGCAGCTTCAGGCGTTTCACCCGGAGCCAGCTTGCCGCCCGGAAACTCCCACAGCCCCGCCAGTTTCTTCCCCGCCGGGCGCCGTGCCAGGAGGATTTTGCCGGATCGGTCGATCAGGGCACAGGCCACCACCAGCAGCAAAGGTCGGGGTCCCTCGTTCACGCTGTCCACCGGCTCGCGAAATGCCAGCACCTCCCGGGTAATCTCGAAATGGCGCACCGCCTGGCGAATACCGGGCCGGCTGATGAATTTTTCATGACCCGTCCCCGTCTCGGTGAATCCGGCACGGCGCAGCACCGCCAGCGAGGCGGCGTTGTCGTCAGCGACGGTCGCCACCACCCGATCGATCGCGAGTTCGGCAAACCCCCATCGCAACATGAGCAGCACCGCCTGCCGCCCATGCCCCCTGCCCCATGCCCGCCGCGCCACCCAATAGCCGAGTGAGGCAGTCATTCCGGACTTGTCGAGGCGCAGCCCGGCACAGCCGATCATCGTGCCGGCATCGTCGGTGATCGCGAACTGGTAAGCGATTCCGGCCTCGCGGTCGGCAATCGCGGCGGTGATCCAGTCCCGTGCCAGGTCCGCCGGGTAGGGAAACGGCGCCTCCGGCAACAGGCGGCAGATTTCCCAGTCGTTGATCAACTGGTGCAGTCGCGCGGCGTCACCCGCTTCGATCGGGCGCAGCGCGGTTTTGACCCGCGGTTCGGGGAGCAGGGTATCGGACACGGGACTCCTGAGCTTCAGTTCGTGATACCCTGGGATAGCCGCTCCACCGCCGCGCCGAAAGAGCGGTTGATTTGCTTTCGGCCCCGGCGCAAATCTCGGATATGGACATGCTGGCAGAACCGATCGACTCATGGCTCCGTAGCGCCTGCCTGGAGGCGCGGGACGCCGGACGACACTTGGCGCAGGCGCCGGCGAGGCAGCGAGATGCGGCGCTGGTAGCTGTTGCGGGGGCGATCCGCCGTCATCGGGAGGCGATCATGATGGCGAATGCGGAGGATATCAGGGCGTATTCCGGGACGGATGCGTTTCGGGACCGTTTGTTGCTCACGGAGCCCCGAATTGAGGCGATGGCCGCCGGGGTGGAGATCGTTGCGGGGCTGCCCGATCCGCTGGGGGGAGCGCTTGCTGAGTGGGAGCGACCAAACGGGCTGGTGATCAGGCGGGTGCCGCAGCCGATCGGGGTGATCGGGATGATTTATGAGAGCCGGCCGAATGTGGGGGCGGACGCTGCGGCGATCTGTTTGAAATCGGGTAATGCGGTCATTCTGCGGGGCGGGTCGGAAAGTCAGCATTCGGCGGGGGCGATCCATGACGCGATCAGCGAGGGGCTGCGAGAGGCGGGATTGCCTGCGTCTTGTGTTCAGATCGCGCCGACGACCGATCGGGAATTCGTTGCTGCCATGCTGAGGGCGACCGGGATGATCGAACTGATCATTCCGCGGGGGGGCAAATCACTGGTCGAGCGGGTGCAGAGAGAGGCGCGGGTGGCGGTTCTGGCTCATGCCGAGGGGTTGAACCATACATATGTCGATCGCGGGGCTGATCTGGCGATGGCACGGGCGATCCTGGCCAATGCCAAAATGCGGCGGACGGGGGTTTGTGGGGCGACCGAGACGTTGCTGATCGATGGGGCGGTGGCGGAGGCGTGGCTGCCGGTGCTGGTGGGTGATTTGCGGGCGCTGGGGTGCGATTGCCGTGGGGATGAGCGGGCGCGGGCGATTGTTGCCATGGGGGAGGCGCAATTCGATACCGAATGGCTGGATGCGGTGATTTCGGTGGGGGTGGTCGATGGGCTGGAGGGGGCGCTGGCGCATATCGGACGGTATGGATCGTCACACACCGATGCGATCGTGACGGAGGATGCCGAGGTGGCGGGGCGGTTTCTGGCGGGGATCGATAGTGCGGTGGGGATGTGGAATGCCTCGACCCAGTTTTGCGATGGGGGGGAGTTTGGATTCGGGGCGGAGATCGGGATTGCCACGGGGCGGGTTCATGCGCGGGGGCCGGTGGGGCCGGCGCAGTTGACGACGTTTCGGTATCATGTGGTGGGGACAGGCCACGTGCGGCCCTGAGCGATCCGGTTCCGCGATTCGGGGATCGGCGTGGTTTGCGGATCGGGTTGCTGGGGGGGAGTTTCAATCCGGCTCATGCTGGTCATTTGCATGTGGCGCGGGCGGCGATGAGGCAGTTGGGGCTGGATCAGGTGTGGTTGCTGGTTTCACCGGGGAATCCTTTGAAGGCGGGGATGGCGATGGGTTCGCTGGAGGAGCGGCTGGGGTCGGCGCGGGGGATTGCGGATGGGCGGCGGATTCTGGCGACTTCGGTGGAGGCGGCTTGGGGGACGCGGTTTACTGCCGATACGGTGAAGGAATTGCGAAGGCGGTTTCCCCGGGCGCAATTTGTCTGGTTGATGGGGGCGGATAATCTGGCGCAATTGCCGCGGTGGGACCGGTGGCGGGAGATCGTTCGGGCGGTGCCGGTGGCGGTTTTGCCACGGCCTGGGGAGAAGCGGGCGGCTTTGGCGGGGCGGGCAGCGCGGGTTTTGAGGCATTTGCGGGTGAGGCCGGGGCGGTTGACGGGGCCGGTGGGGTGGGCATGGTTGCCTGTGCGTGAGAATCCGCTATCAGCCACTGCGTTGCGTGCTTTATCATCAGGAGAGCCATCATAACCCGTCCGCCGAGCCGTACTTCGAGTCCCCCTGCCGCGCCGCGCAAGCGCAAGGCGCCGGTGGTTGCCGAGATTTTGCCGAAAGTTCCCGGATCGCCACGCAAGAAGGCGGTGGTGGCGGGGCCGAAACCGCGGGTGCGGAAGTCGGCCGAGGGGTCGCCTGACCTGCTGGAGCGGATGCAAAAGGCGATCGTTTCCAGCCTTGAGGATGACAAGGCCGAGGATGTCGTGGCGCTCGATCTGGCGGGGCGGGCGAGTTTTGCCGATCGGATGGTGATTGCGACCGGGTTGGCGGATCGTCAGATTGCGGCGATGGCTACTCATTTGATCGAGAAGCTGGCTGAGCTGGGGGTCAAGCGGGTGCAGACCGAGGGGGCTGGCGGGTCGGACTGGGTGCTGGTGGATGCGGGTGACATTGTGGTGCATCTGTTCAAGGCGGAGGCGCGGGCGATGTATGCGCTCGAGAAAATGTGGGGGCCGGAGCTGGACGAGCCGGAAGGCTGATGCGGCTGATTGCGGTCGGGCGGGAGAGTTCCGGGCCGGCGCAGGAGTTGTTCGTTCGGTATGCGAAGCGGGTTGGGCTTGAGCTGATCGCGCTGGCGGATGGGGTTGGGAGTCCGGGCGAGATCAAGCGGCGGGAAGCTGCGGCTATTTTGGGCAAAATTGCGGGGTCTGATTTCGTCGTCGTGCTCGATGAGGGCGGGGTGATGCCTGACAGTGTGGGGTTTTCGCGGCTGTTTGCGGGGTGGGCGGAGCGCGGGCGGGTGGTTTTCGTGATCGGCGGGGCCGAGGGGCTGGATGGGGCGGTGCTGGCGCGGGCGGGGGTTGTGGTTTCGCTGGGGAGGCTGACGTTGCCGCATATGCTGGCGCGGGTGGTTCTGGCGGAGCAGTTGTATCGGGCACAGTGTATTCTGGCGGGACACCCTTATCACCGGGCCGGGCGGCCCTGATATTTGTTGCGGTATCGTAACTAATTGGGTGTGGGCGGGTGGTGGTTCAGGCGTGGGTGGTTCGGGGTTTGATCCAGGGTGGCCAGAAGCGGTTGCCGGGGGCAAAGGGGGTTGGGCGCGGGAGGATGCCGTTATT
>Ga0315298_1000263_pt1 | contig 106245 bp, 65 predicted proteins | sample WHS_1_MG_FD_203077 | JGI IMG/M metagenome (GOLD analysis project Ga0315298, IMG submission 203077) | Extremophilic microbial mat communities from Washburn Hot Springs, YNP, Wyoming, USA - WHS_1_MG | ecosystem: Environmental > Aquatic > Thermal springs > Hot (42-90C) | place: USA: Wyoming...
ATAACAGGCAACTGCGGAGCCGAGTTGACCTCATTGACAGTGATGGTGAACGAGTTAGTGGCACTGAGTGCTGGTGTGCCATTATCAGTGGCCTTTGTCTTGACCGTGTATGTCCCCGGGCCCTGGGTCTCGGATGGCGTCCAGGTAATGATACCGTTGGTGTTGATACTCATGCCTGGCGGCGACTCAAGTAACTGATAAGAGATCTGGTTTGGCGGCCAGTCTGTGTCAGTGGCCGTGTTAGTGATCACAAGCTGAGTCAGTTCATTGACCACGAGGTTTTGGATAACAGGCAACTGCGGAGCCGAGTTGACCTCATTGACAGTGATGGTGAACGAGTTAGTGGCACTGAGTGCTGGTGTGCCATTATCAGTGGCCTTTGTCTTGACCGTGTATGTCCCCGGGCCCTGGGCTTCGGACGGTGTCCAGGTGATGATACCGTTGGTGTTGATGCTCATGCCTGGCGGCGACTCAAGTAACTGATAAGAGATCTGGTTTGGCGGCCAGTCTGTGTCAGTGGCCGTGTTAGTGATCACAAGCTGGGTCAGTTCATTGACCACGAGGTTTTGGATAACAGTCAACTGCGGAGCTGAGTTGACCTCATTGACAGTGATGGTGAACGAGTTAGTGGCACTGAGAGCTGGTGTGCCATTATCAGTGGCCTTTGTCTTGACCGTGTATGTTCCCGGGCCCTGGGTCTCGGATGGCGTCCAGGTAATGATACCGTTGGTATTGATACTCATGCCTGGCGGCGACTCAAGTAATTGATAAGAGATCTGGTTTGGCGGCCAGTCTGTGTCAGTGGCCGTGTTAGTGATCACAAGCTGTGTCAGTTCATTGACCACGAGGTTTTGGATAACAGGCAACTGCGGGGCTGAGTTGACCTCATTGACAGTGATGGTGAACGAGTTAGTGGCACTGAGTGCTGGTGTGCCATTATCAGTGGCCTTTGTCTTGACCGTGTATGTTCCCGGGCCCTGGGTCTCGGATGGCGTCCAGGTAATGATACCGTTGGTATTGATACTCATGCCTGGCGGCGACTCAAGTAACTGATAAGAGATCTGGTTTGGCGGCCAGTCTGTGTCAGTGGCCGTGTTAGTGATCACAACCTGAGTCAGTTCATTGACCACGAGGTTTTGGATAACAGGCAACTGCGGGGCTGAGTTGACCTCATTGACAGTGATGGTGAACGAGTTAGTGGCGCTGAGTGCCGGTGTGCCATTATCAGTGGCCTTTGTCTTGACCGTGTATGTTCCTGGGCCCTGGGCCTCGGACGGTGTCCAGGTAATGATACCGTTGGTGTTGATACTCATGCCTGGCGGCGACTCAAGCAACTGATAAGAGATCTGGTTTGGCGGCCAGTCTGTGTCAGTGGCCGTGTTAGTGATCACAAGCTGTGTCAGTTCATTGACCACGAGGTTTTGGATAACAGGCAACTGCGGAGCTGAGTTGACCTCATTGACAGTGATAGTGAACGAGTTAGTGGCACTGAGTGCCGGTGTGCCATTATCAGTGGCCTTTATCTTCACCGTGTATGTTCCCGGGCCCTGGGCTTCGGACGGTGTCCATGAGAACAATCCAGTGTTTGGGTCAATACTTGCACCTGTTGGGGCTGAGACTAGCTGGAAAGTAATTGTTTGATTTGGATTTGGGTCATTGGCGGTTATTAAGAATTGGAGTAATTGGTTTTCATCGATGAATTTATCACTTATATAATTGATTACAGGTGGGAGGTTTTCATTTGATACGATTACGTTTGGGGCACCTGGAGTGGGTTGAACCATCCAGAAATAATTTGTTCCTTTTGCACCGTCTGGGAATCGGCCCTGGCTAACATCATTAGTTTGAGGTCCGAAAATGACGCAATCGACTAATCTTCCGTCTGGGGCAAAGATCCCTATTTCTTCGCCGGATACGCTAAGTTTAAAATTGACATGCAGACTTTTATTAGTTGGGTTGGATTGATTAGTATCCTCATCAGCCCACACTAGTAAATACTCTCCTGGGGCTATAGTGTAACCGTCGGGTACAACGAACTTGAATTTATTAGTTAAGTTGTCTGTGAGGCCATAGCCACTGAGCTCGATTGTATCGACACCTGCGTTATAAAGTTCGAACCAGTCGTCAAAGTGTCCGTCAGCTGGGTCTCTAATGGTTTTAGAGTTGCCTGCCATCCATTCGTTTATTGATAGCTCGGCGGGTTCACTTGCGGGATTGTTAGTAGCTGCTGGTGTATTGTAATAAAACGCTCGTTTACCAGCTTGTTTACCATCGGGGTAACAACCGAAGGAGTATCCATTCTTTAAGTTTACGTAATGGAGATAATCAACAATTCGGGATCCATCGGTCAGGAATACATATCCTGAGAACGGGCTAATGGTAAAGTTTGCATGAAGTTCACCGTTTACATTTTGTTGAGTCTGGGAATCTAACCAAACGAGTTTAAATTGTCCGGGACCGATAACTGTATTCTGTGGGAATGCCCACAAATTCAAATTTGTTTGGTTGTTACTTAAGAAAAGCCCGTCTAGAGAAACAAAATTTGTACCTGTGTTGAGAATTTCTACCCAGGGATCTTTTTCGCCAAACTGGTCTGAAATAGATCTGATATTAACAGGCAAGACTTCATTTAATCTCAGGGTGGGGAACGGGCTAATAGTTGAAAAGACAGAATTTTGTTTACCCGGAGTGTAAGGAGCCCCGAAAAGCGGTGCATTATTTTGTATTTCTGCGATAAGTTCGATCCCAAAGACAATATCGGAGCTAGTTTGATTAACTTGGTGTACCTCTACAGCTATTGTGTTATCCCCGTTGACTAATAAGTCTGCTGGGACCTCGAAAGGCCCTTCATATGCAGCGTCACCAACAGTTGCGGATGCAAATGTATTATAGGTAGGCGTACCATCGGGCATTCGGATTCTGAATAATTCCTGGCCATTTAACCAGATAACTGCCCCGTCGTCGATGACAGTCCTAAGGATAAGTTTTGTACTGGAAACGTTATTTGTGTAAGTGAAATGTTTTCTGAAGTAATAGGTAGTTTTGCCTAGAGTGAGTAATGTATTTTTGGGTGCCGGCAGGGATGCGTCTTCGTAATATAAAAGAGCATTACCAGATGCCCAAGACGAGTCATCAAAGAAAGTTTCTTTCCAATTTGGACCAGGATCTGAATCAGGCTGCAGATATTTCCAGTTAGCATCGATTGGGATCAATGTTATTGTGGAATTAGTTTGTGGAGCATTAGTTGAGGTAGTAGCAGCAGCCCAGTTTGCGACTCTATCATTGTCCTGATTGGGATCGATTAATTGCAGAGACGAACCCAAGCCGTCGGCCAGAACCGGCCATGGAGGATCATCATCATATGTGACCTGGTTAACTATCTTATTTTGTTCTGGGGATGCTGCTGGTATGATGAGAGAAATAGTTTCGCCACCTTTATCTAATTTTCCCTGGTATTCGCCGACGACGGGAATATCGAAACCATAATAAAATGCAAATGCTTGCATGTTTTCGGCGACGATGATGTAGCTATTAGGCTTTATTATTGTTCCTTGAGGAAAGGTGAAATCAACTCCATTGAGTTTCCATCCTGACATATCAAAAGCTGTTGTCCTGGATTTGTTGTATATCTCAATAAACGCTGCATCGGGGAATGGCGGGTTATACATGATTTCGTTGATGACGATGGATTTTTCTGGGAGATCGGGTTGAGTGGTGTTATTCAAGACAATTGTTTGATTAGCATTTGGCAGTGGTGATCCGTATCTGTCATAGCCAATGATTTGCAGCGTATTCATGCCTTGATTTAATGGCACTTGTACAGTCCACGAAGAAACGGAATTCCAGGTTACAGGGTAATTAGTGTTGTTGATTTTGATAAATTGGAGATCAACTGGTGCGGTGCCCGATATTGTTACAAGGTTTGTATTAACTGTTCCGCTGCCAGTAGTAACGGTGAACTGTGAGTTTCCGCCTTCATTATTGACTACAGTGAGTAATGAGTTCCTCATAGTCGCGACCCAACTTTTGACGCCTGCAGGTGATTCGGCAGGAATGCCTTCTGAAACAAATGCGGCATATTTAGCGTCCATTACTTTACCAAATTTTTCAGGGAGCATTGGACCGTTAGCGATTTCTTTAAATGCTTGCAGGTATAGCCTTCTAAACTCCGGAGTTGAATATATTTTACCCAGGTTTGGATCTGCGCCGTTATATGAAAATAAATTCTCCGGGCCGGGGCCCCATGAGCCACTGTTACCAAGGATTATATTAAAGTCGAAAATGATCATCTTCCACCTGTCACTAACAGGCTTATATGCATACATATTTTGTTCGTTTTGAGCTCCGACGCTGTCCCAATTACCTAATGCATGTTCTAATGCGAAGGTTCTGAGCCATTGTTCCATGTCTGCTACTGCATTAAGGCCTGCGGCGTAAGCTGAGCCAGTTTTATTATTATTTGCTGCATCAATTAAAAGGAAAACATTTGAGTAATTATTGGCAGTATTATTTGCTGCTCTGGTTAAATAATTCCATCTATATCTAGCCAACTTATGTTGATTGGGTATACCGTTTACAGTTGTTGTATACTTATTTAGTGTGCACCAGGAGCAATTATTAAATGACATGTATCCCGTTGCGGCGTCTTCCATTTCGAACCAGGGTTGCAATTTATAGAGTTGGCCATCGGTATCATTGTAAAAGTATTCTTTAATATAATCGGCGTTAGGAGTTTGCATATCTTCCATTAACCAGCCGCGCTGATTTCCGTTCACATAAACGTTTACAAATCGTCGGTACAACCATGGAAGGCCAAGTTGTCTGGCCATCCAATAGCCTGTTTGTTCTCGTTGAAGTGTTCCATCATCAAAGGCACCATTGCCGGGGCCATGAAGTTTGTTAAAGTTATCTGTGCCAAGGACTTTATTATCAGGTGGAATATCGACTGAATAATGGCAGCCACCGCCAATAGGTGAATCAAATCCCTGGTGGTATGGGCTACCGGCGTAACGTGCACCAATGTTATAAACCACTCTGAAGTTACCATATACGAATGTTCCTTCAACAGGTTCGTTACTCAGGATCGGTCGATTAATCCAGGAATTGATAGCATTCTGGGTGAACCACATTCGGTATGTACCAAACGCACTTAATCGCTGCGGTTCACCGAATCGGATTAGCGCTTCCCGACCAGAAATTGATGCGTTTTCTGGGAAAATTGATGTAGCTTGTGGGTTTCCGCTGTCTGATGCTTGTATATAAAATGCCACAAGTGTGCCGGCTGCCTGACCGGGTATTGTAGCCGAGTAAACGCCGTCATTTGCGACTTCATCGCCGCCGGTTCCATCGTCCCGCATTGTGACTGTTGAGTAAGAAGTTTGTGGATCTTTACGGTATTTAAGGTAAACCGACGCAATTCCATTAGGGTCGTTTACCTTTGCAGAGACGACAACTGGTTGATTATTTGCTGGTAAGATTGGCCAGGTCTCCACATCATAAATAGCAGGGCCTGAATTTGCTACACTGCGACTGTTTTTCTGACCTGGTGTTCCACAGTTGTATGGTGTAAGTAATCGACCTGTTGCTTCCATCCAATTACCATGGAGTCGTAGGATAATTTCAGGGAAACCTTTAAGCCAACGGACCTTTGCACGTATAGTAACAGTTCCTGACGGGATACTAGACAACTGACCTATAATTCTGTTGGCGCCGTAATCACCACGACCGCTAGCCCGAATATGTAAGGATTGAGAACTATTATATCCGCCCAGACCGGCTGACGTTTCCAGTGATGATCGGACATGATTTCCTCGGCAAGCCCAATAAGTTAGCCCGGATTCGAAACCCGGGTTTAACACCAGATTTGGTCCTGTTCCAACTTTTACTTCTACATCATCGACCAGGCATTCGCCTTCACCTGATAAGAGAATTTCGATATATTTGGCATCGCCATATCCATTATCCATAGGGCCTGTGGCTTCTATAACGGTCCATGTAGTTTTTGCTGTTTCATCGCCGTCAGCCCAATTAGAAGGAATTCTATGATTTGAATTAGGATCAATTAACTCCAGGCTACTACCTCCACCATCAGACCATTTACCCCAGCGTCCTCCATCTTTGTAAGTAACTTCATCAATGACACAATAGATCAAATTAGTGATTAATTGGGCCTGGGTATTAGTTGATACTACGAAATCCGGTGCTGCTAATGCAAGGCGTTCGCCTGCGTGAGAGAGTCTTCCCTTGAAGTTGCCGACAGTGTTTTGGGAATTCAGGTTTGGATACTTTGCTAAGAGGTTAGTAATGTTTTTTGCAACGACCATGTAACCATTTGCTTGAATTACAGTGTTTGTGGGGAATACAAAATCAATGCCATCTACAAATTTCCATCCTGTAAGGTTAACCGAAGTTGAGCCTTTGTTATATAATTCGATGTACTGGTCATCGTCATCGCCACTTATGGGGTTATACATAATCTCGTTTATGACAATATTATTAATTTTAAAGGGAGTATTGTTTGTTCCAAATGTCCTTGAGATAAGTGGATAAAAATCTTTTGCACCGTCTGGATAACGTCCGTATGAAACTCCATTTTCCTGAGGGCCGAACTTTACGCAATCAATGACAAAATTTTTCTGTGGTGAAATAAAATATACTGTTTCTCCGCCGCTGCTGAGGGCAAAACCGAGCTGGGTTTCATCATAATATACAAAACCTCCTGGAGGGATAGTGGTTCCTGCAGGGATGACAAACTTGTTGGTTGAGAAATTATCGGTTAGGATACAGCCAGATATATCGACTGGAATATTCGAATGATTATAAAGTTCTATAGCATCTGTGAGAGGTGGATCTGTGTGAGTCAATATTTCATTTATTACAACGTTTTTAAGCGTTGAAAAATAATAGCCATCGGGTTTACCCGGAGTACCCCCGACTAATTCACTAATTTTCCAGGCTTCAGGGTCGTTTTCACCGAATGATGGTTTGGCAAGGACGATGGAGTGGCCGGTGTTATCTGCCCCGGCAGGCCAGGGCGGGTTATTAGAGTAATTAATTTTCAGGAATATTGCGTTTAGTTCATTTCTTAATCGGATAGTTCCACTGGTTTTGAGGCTTCCGGAGTACGGACCAACTACATTTGTAATGTTATATACTGCTTTAATATCTTCAGGAACCCTGGCGATAACCAGGTATTGTCCTCCTTTTATGATTGTGCCCGCCGGAAATGTAAAATCAATATCGCCAGAAATCCTGTATCCACTTAAGTCTTCTGGAAACGGATTAGAGTTAAACAGCTCTATAAATTCCAGGTTTCGGTTATCTGAGCGTGGAGCTGGTTTGTACATTATTTCTGTTATAACCAGACCAGTCTTACGGCTAGATGGCCCTGGAGGTTCGTAAGGGGTTTTTAAATTTTGTACGATTGAACCAGTAGCTGTGCCGTAGTCTGAGAATGTTGCCGATGCTGCTTCATTCGTTGTGTGGCTTGTGGACACGAGCCCGACATAGATAGGATCGGTCATGCTAATGGTGACAGTGCCAAGCAGTACCCAGGTTTGACCGTCGAAACCCGCAAACCCGGAAAACTGATCTCCATTTCTTTGCAACCTTAGCCAGGTGTATGGTAGGTTTGGTTGTAACCAACCAGAACTATTGGCATTGGCGCCGTCAGTCTGCCGATATTTGAAGAAAGAACCGGCCAGGCTCGGGGTTGTAAGGACTGCAGCAAAAGGACTCGATTGATTGAGTGAAGCTCTAGCCATTAAGCCTGCTTGTGTCCAGGGGTCTGTTTGGTCCAGATTTGAAATCCTTACTTTGATATCGAAGTTACCGGTTTTTTTCTGGAAGCCCATGGTAAATTGGTCTTTTGTTCCACCAATGTCAGAGCTTTGAGATGTGATAATATAAGCATTATTGGTAAGAGATACTTTTCCTGCAATCTGCGGGGACCCAATGTCCTGAGGAGTAAATTCCATAGCCACGAAGGAGACAGATGAATTAGGCGCAATAGTGTTTGGAGTTACAGCGGTATCTTTTATGTTATTGATGACAACGGTATATGACTGGCCAAAAGTCAGCGGTGAAACAGTTAAAATAACTGTTCTTGTATCAGAGCCAAAGGCTGCCGACGAGATAGAAATCCCGTTGTTAATGGAATAGTTGGATTTGTTAAGTGCAGTGGCAGGATCCAGAGCCTCTGAGAAAAATAATCTGACTTCTGAAATACCATAGTTTAATGCCCCAAGGACTGTTGGTGGTTTTATATCTGGTAGCACTGTTAAAACAGCTTCGTCGCTAATGGTGGTCCCAAGAGAATTAGAAATTATGCATCTGAATTTAGCTCCATTATCAGAGAGCAGGACAGGGGCGTTAGTATACGCCGGGTAGATCGCCCCGGGGATATTTGTACCATTTTTCTGCCACTGGAAATTAGCGCTTCCGATGCTGCTGAGTACTACACTAAATACAGCAGTCTCATTTTCATTAGTTGTAACGTTTTGTGGTTGTTGCCCTATGATTGGTGCTGAAAACACAGTGCCTAGTGGATAAAGTCTAGTTACAGGGATAGGTTCTTCTATTGTCCCGTCTGGCAGTTGCCATCGGACGGCGAGATTATCGCCACCTGTGCCTTCGGACATTATTGCCTCAATATAATAAGCCTTGCCAGAAATCAGATTTATTGATGTTGATTGTTGTGATGGATACTTACCCCATTCTCTAACCCCAGTCCAACCCGGGACATTAGCGATCTGGACTTTGTTTGCTGGCTGGTCATCTGTGCTTAAATAGAGCACGGACTCATCATCGCTCGAGATCCAGAAGATGTATGAACCTGTAACAGGCGGGATTATATAACCTCGAACACGTTGACCATATTGCTCCCAGACATTGATTGGCATTTCGAAGCCATTTGTGTAAATCTCGATAATGTCTGGTGAGTCCGGGTATTTGGCCAGGGCGTATAAACTGTCTAGTGAATAACTCGAGCCAAAGTAGACTTCACGCAATAGCCCCTGTAATTTTGGGACATATGCCTTAAATGAAGCTTGTGTGTTTGGCAGGATAGCGTTTGCAGTGGACGAGCGGTCAGTGATGTTATTAATAGTTACGGTGTAAGTAACTCCATCGGTTAGGGCTGAAGTGACTAAGACAACCGTTTGGCTATCTGATCCTATGTTAGCATTTTGGATTTGAATATTATTGTTTACTGAATAATTCGATTTGTTGGTAGCCGACTGAGCGTCTACTGGTTCTGAATAGACTATAATAATATTTGTCGCACCGGCATTAGTAATGGATTGTACTGTAGGTCGTGTATTATCCGGCAAGACATTAACCGTAGCAACACTGCTAGTTGCAATTCCTGCTGAGTTTGTTACTACGACCTTGTAGTTTCCGGCGTCAGACGGCCTAACAGGGCTGATAAAGAGATTGTCATTTGTTTTGGATGTCAAAATTGAATCGTTTTTATACCATTGAAATCTTAGCACTGGACTGCCTGTTGCTTTAACCTGAAGTATAAGATCTGACCCATCTACAATATTTGTGCTGGCGGGTTGTTGGATGATACTTGGCGCTACAGGTTGCGGAAGAACTAAGTTCAGATTGTCGAACGTAGATGTATTTAAGGCATTATTATTGTGTGCTGTAACTACCACTCCAACATAAATTTCCGACTGCATAGATATCGTGACTGAAAAAACCAACGACCAATCTGTGCCATTGGCAGACTTATAACCGGTGAAGATATTACCCGACCTGACAATTTTTACCCAGTAGGGAGCTACAGCCCCATCACGTGGCGTGTTGTGATCACTCGCACTACCGGTTTCCGGACGCCACTGGAAAGATGTGCCATTACCTGGAGTGACAATCATCATAGCGTGGCGGGAGTCTGGATTCAATGTTTCTCTGAACATCACTCCGGCTTTAGCCCAGCTATCAGTGTTTTGTTGCGATAGGACTCGGACAGATATCTCGGCATCTCCAGTTATTGGACAATACATGAAATGAAAAGCGTCCTGGTAGTTCCATATATCATCACCGCTGCCTTTGATGGTAAATGAGTTATTATCAAAGAAGGCATCTCCAGCAAAACCGACATTTCCTATGTCAGTATGAAGCCAGGGCGATGGCAGCGACGCAGCTTCAGTCAATAAAGACGAATAAACCAGGCAAATACAAGTCCACAAAACGTAAATAAGTTTTTTGTTGTTCATACAATCGGGAAAAGATGAATACATGAAAAAGAATCGAATTAAAAGATATTTTTTAAAATTACCTGCAAATGAATTGAGATCCGACAATATAGTAAAAATGCAACTAATCATAATAGTAGGAATAGCAAGTTTTTAGCCAATATTAACGAAGTAAATTTTTTAAAAGGTCGATGGAGCTCGGAAATCCTGTGAGTAAGAGAATCCTGGTGGCATTACTGCAAAACTGGGTGCAGGATGTGAAAATTTTTTAATATGTTCTTAAGCAACGAGTTAGGGATATTCAAACAAGAATTGGAGTTCGTCTTTACTGAGGCTTTTTGCAAAGCCTTCTTCACCAAGGACATCGGCAATGGTTTGAGATTTCTTTTGTTGGAGTTCCCAGATTTTTTCTTCAACTGTGCCCGGAGCGATTAAGCGGTAAGCATTTACGGGTTTGGTCTGACCGATTCTATGGGACCTATCGATAGCCTGAGCTTCAACTGCAGGATTCCACCATGGGTCATACAGCACAACGTAAGAAGCAGAAGTTAGATTTAACCCAGTTCCAGCAGCGCGCAAGCTGAGCAAGAAAACCGAAGGTCTAGGATCGTTTTGAAATCTTTGTACGATTTCCATGCGATTTTTTGTGTCACCGGTAATGATGTAAGTTGGGATACTCCTGGACTGGCATTCGTTGTCCAATATTTTAAGCATCTCTACAAATTGACTGAATATGAGGACCCTTTGGCCTTCTGCAAGTAAAGGATCCAGCAATTCAAATAATGTATCAGTTTTTCCTGACGGCGCATTAACTCCGGTAAGCAAAGGATGACAACAAATTTGTCTCAGGCGTGTAAGAGCTGCTAGTACATGTATTTTTGACTTGGATATTCCTTGTTCAGCAATAGTTTGGAAGACGATTTCTCGACTTTTTTTAAGCTCGGCCAGATATAATTTTTTTTGCTCCTCGTGCAATTCACAGTCACGGCGTTGTTCTGTTCTTGCGGGAAGATCTTTAGCGACCTGTTGTTTGAGGCGGCGCAGCATGATAGGCCGGATTTTTGCTGCCAGTCTTTTTCTAAGAAGGCGTTGAGAGTCATGGTTTTGTTTGGTGGATTCGTAATTTTTTTCAAAGACAGATCTTGGTCCGAGATAACCCGGCTGAACGAAGTCGACTATGCTCCAAAGGTCCAACAATTTATTTTCCAGTGGGGTTCCGGTTAGTGCCAATCTATGTTTAGCTTTAAGTTGTTTAACGCAGGTTGTAATTTGAGTGTCTGGATTCTTAATAAATTGTGCCTCGTCCAGGATGATAGCTAAAAACTCAAATTTTTGTAATTCTTCAAGATCTCGCCTGAGCAATGCGTAATTGGTAACTATCAGCTGATGGTCTGGAATAGTTTTTCTTAAGTTGTGTCTTGCGGCACCGCTTTCGAGGACCAGGACTTTTAATGTTGGAGTGAATCGTTCGGCTTCTCTTCTCCAGTTATGGAGTACTGAGGCCGGGCAGATGACGAGAGACGGTTGTGGTGTTTTATTTTGATTGTTAAGCCATACCAGCCATGTAAGGGTCTGAATAGTTTTTCCCAGCCCCATATCATCGGCGAGAATGCCACCTAAATTAAGTCTTGATAAGTAGCATAAGAAATCGAACCCGTCTTTTTGATAAGGTCTGAGTTTAGCTGTAATTTCATTTGGTATTGGAGCCGGGGGAATACCTTTGAACGATTTGATGCGTTCTTTGAGTTCGTTATAGAAAGCGTCTTTTTTGATTGCTTTTGCCAGGGTTATTTCGTCGAGATTGACTGCATGTAGAAGATTGACCTGTTGAGGTAAGGGAGAGAGGGAGTCGAGTCCGAAGTCTGCCACAGTTTCTTTTGCCTGGTGCAGAGAATCGATATCGATTTCTACCCATCCTGCATCTGGAAGCTTGATAAACCGTGAGTTGGCCGAGGCCAGGCATTCGAGGTCGGCCTTAGTAAGTTGAATACATTCTGATTCCCACTCGGCAGAAACGCTGAACCAATCGATCCCGAAACCATTGATATGTAATTTTGGTTTAACTTTCTTTTGGCCAAATAATAGTTTTTTGAACTCTGAATTTCCTAGATATTCTGAATCAGCTGGTCTTTTTGCCCATGCATTAGCTAAATTATCAAAGAACTCAACATTTGCATCAGCCAACCAGAGTCCGGGTTCCGGATTGAACCAGCCCAGCGAATCGAGCCATTGAGTTGCTTGGGTTAATCTGTGGTCATCCAGAAATTCTTTCTTATTAAATTCTGGGGCAGATGCTGGATTTTTTTTAATCCACTCATGGCCTGTCCATTCCCATAAACTATTGTCAAGATCACTAATAGCCTGGAGTCGGAGTCTGACTAAATTTTGGTCCATTTCGAATATGAAACGCGGTCTGGCAGTGTGAACTTTACAAATTTCATCCCAGACAGGATTAGTATTGAAGTACAAGCCCCTCATCTTTGAAATGAACCGCGGACTAAATTTTTGGATTGGCACCATTTTCTGGCAAAGCCAATTATCTAAGAGTTCTTGGCCTGGAGGGTTCTTGATCACGATAAATTCACCTTTCAATAATGCAACAGTTGGATGACCGGCAAAGAATACAAGCTCATCTAATGGAATTTTTACACCATCAGCTAGTTTTACTAGCATTGAAATAGCTGGTGTTTCGTTGTCTTTGTAAATGTCTGGAAAAAACTCTCCGATATGTCCGTAATAATTTAATGGCTTGTTTGAATCACTCATGCAGAGTAAACGTGTATGTCCCCATTGAGTGATCCACCGAAGCAATTCCAGACCCGTTAGAAAGAAAGTTGAAGTTTCTTTGGGGAAATCGGAGTAGTTTTTTGCAATCCATTCAATAAAGGACCATTCATTTAAATTATAAAACTCACGTTCGTTGGAATGTTTCTGGATAATTTCTTTGATCTCAGCCAGGCTTTTAATTTTTTCGCCTTGTCGGGGCTTGGTAATAGAAATCTGCACACTGAGAGATTTGAGCTGTTTTGCATTCTCATACGGGGCTAAAGAGCATCTGGCTATTATTGAAGCTTTAGGCGACTCTATAGTCTCATCAGGAGCAATTAACCAGGATTCTGTGTCAGTAGCGATTCTTGTGAGATTTTCTTCTAATTCAGCCTTTGCTAAACGTTCTGGGTCTGCCCACTCAGAAAGTTCTGTTGGAAGCGGCCTGTGTGACCTGTAAAAAATCAAACATAGCTCTTCCAATCGTTCATTGCCAAATTTGCTAACCACCCTTTGCCACCAATCAGGGATTGAATCAAAGTCTTTTCGGGAGATTTGGAGTTTTTGAAAGTAATCTTCGAGCAGAATCCATGCTCTTTGCAGATCTCTACAGTTTGCGAACAACCTTAAAAGCTCGGTGCGTTCCTGAATTGCCGATTTTGAATCTGATAATTGTCTTCTTAATTCTGCAAGCGCTCCATATGTCTTTTCAAAGACAGAGTTCTCGACATCATATCGTGGGTCGGATGTTTTATAGTTTTTGTTATTCTTTGATTTTTTGTTACTTGGCATTTTAATGTAAAAATACTCAGTCTATAATCCCACATAATTTGCCATTAATAGTCAATAGAAAATACAACTCAGGCCTTGGCTATGTGTGCCAGATGTTTAAGAGAGAGGCATGCCTGGCTCTTTTCTACAAAATCAATTAAAGCACATTGTAAATGCTAAATGTTTTTAAAACTCAGAATTCCAGGTAATTCTTCATTGTTATAAAAAAAAATATTTATATAGTTGAGACAGAATAGAAAAATGACAGCGAATTAGCGCATATGATTAACGTGTCAAAGCTAATTACCTGTAAACACGAAGGTGTGTATATCCGGCTTATCAGACCAATGATTTGGTAATCCTTTTAATTATGAAGGAAATTTTCAATGTTTGGAAAAAGAAAATTTTGTCCAAAAAAGATTCGCAACTTTCAGAAGAACAAGACAGCCAGGTTAGTGGTGCTGAACCAATAAGTACCATAAATAAGCCAGTAGCTGAAGATGTAAGGCATGAAAATCATGGTCTATGGATTTTTGAGTTGCGACCTTCAGAAAGTTCTATTTCTGAAATCAAAGATCTCAATAGTCTATTCATCCTGTTGCTAATGCGATCGCTAATCATGTGGCAGTTTATCCTCTATCTCTTAAATAATAAAAACAGTAGGATTCTGGTTTATCCTAAGATTGAAAATGCACACATTTTAACGCTCGACTATCAGCTTGCATCCATTCGACAGGTAGAAGAGAAATTAAAAAAGCTTTCCGACGCATTATTGGTTTCTTCAAACCAGTTAGATCTAACAGAATTCGTAGATCAATTTTTAAATATTCCCTTTAGTATTGCAGGTATCAACTCTGATCAAAAAGACCTACATGTTTTTGAGCAAGCTTTTGGTGAAGACAGGTTAGATAATATTTTACAAAGACTTATCGCAATGCGCCTTCATGAAGCTCCGTTTTATTCTATTTTCAAAAATGATAATCACATAATTAAGTCTTCGTTGATGAATTTTTGGAAGCCGGTAAGTATTTGGATTAACCCTGAAAAAGACAATGTCCGGGATAATACTGGTAATGCCGTAAAGAGCATCCATCAGAAGACTCAGGATACAACACAATTAACCACCAGGTTTTTAAATTGTAACATTGAACAAGCTCTGAGAATCCTGAACGCTACTAAGCACATTCATTATTTTTCTGATTTGAGTTATACGGGCGCAAGCGCAATGCGTACAAACCTGTTACCGGCAAAAGAGGTACGGTCGAAAATCCTGGATTTGATTAACCGTTCAATACATCTTCAGCCATCCAGGGCAAAGCTGATTCAAAATAGATCCAATTTACAAGCCGCAGACGTCTGGTCATGCATGATAATTTTCAAGCTTCCGGAGAATTTTTTTCTTTTATCAGTGTCAGATCTTTTATCGGCAGATAAAGCTGGCATTGAATCTAATGAACAGAATAAAACTGAGAGCAGCTTAAACACGAGACTTCAATTCTCGAATATAACTGAGATGATAAGAAAGATTCGAGACAAAGCCGGATCTAATATATTTTTTATAAATGATTCGACATTTGTAATGTTCCCGGAGATTAGCGAGGCAATCCATCTGCTATCTTTTATTAGCACTCAGTTAGAACAGTCCCAGCATAACTCCACTAACAATGAATGGCTGAAAGCTTGTTCTTTAGATGTTATTTTATTTTTTACCTCAGGTGAGTTAAACCAGCGGCTGCTTATAAGGAAGATGTTCGGCTGTGAAATCGATAGTAACACAATAAGAAAGACAAAAAATCCAATCAGACATGAGCATTGTCAGGTTAATCTAACAATAATGGACAATTTAGGTCAGCTGGTTTGTTGGCGAGATTCCCTTAAATCGTTAGCAATGGAGATCTTAGCGTTATCAATTTCCCGGGGCGTCTCAGATAAAACTGATCTGAACAGAAGTAACACGAAAAAGGAGTTCATTAATGCTGTCTGCACCATAATATTCCGTTATGGGTTAGATTCGGAAATTGATTCTGAATTATGTTTAATATTGCGTAATGAATTTGCCAGGCTAGCCAAAGGCTATGATGATAAACCTGAAGTTATAAAAATGATAAGCTTATTAAACGATTGGGTGCGCCAGATATCCGATTTGAATCAAAGTATCCCTGATCACAATGAAAAGATCCGATGTAATGTTGTATATAATTTTTTCACTTTAGTCTCAGAGGTGCTAAATATTTGTAGATTGAAATGGCTATATACACGTTGAAACCAATTACACCTTTAATGGTGGGCCGGCGACATGAAACGTTGGAATTGTTTCTGGACGCATGGCTAATCCCATCTATGATATTTGATGCGATACACGCTTCTTTATACCGGGCGTTTCCTGAAGTTCAATTATGGGAACATCTTCATTCGTACGGAAGGAATAACAAGTATCCAAACCCAACCGAAAGATTACAAAGATTCGGTTCTTTGCGAACTTCAGGACTTTTTCCGGCATTTCGAATTGCGGACGGTTTCCAAACTTTTTTCAGCACTCCAAAAGACCACAGGCTAACAGACGGATATATTCAGCGCTTTGTTCCATCAGTGGACTTTCCCGGGAAGTGCAATATACCGTCACCTCTTAAATTCCCTATGATCACTGCCGAAAAAATAAATACCAGTAAAAGTTCAATTCAATGGATGCCCAAACATAGCATTGAAAAATGGCTAAACAATAAACAACTATCAGAAAGCGACTTTAAAAGTAGTGAAGATTTTTTTGTACACGAACAAGGTTTTACTCATCCAAATCTGTCTTCTGGAAAGGCTCTGGCAATCAAATTTCACGTCAGGTTTCACGACTATGTTTCGTTGATAACGGAGGCTTCTATGCCAATGAAGACGGGCACAGACGGCTTAGATTATCTTGTTAAAAATTCAGGACAAAAAATAACCGTAGGCGGATATGATTCACAATTTATTATAACTAAAGATTTAAGCCGTTCCCTTTCAGAATTGCTTCCTGTTGGACCAACTATTGAGGGCAATCGAGTGAAATGGCTGCTATTAACCCCTGCAATTTTCATTAAATTGCACAGGGCAAATGACAGGCAGGTGTTTGAGTATCCTGGTGGCTGGCTGCCATCATGGATTGATCCTCAAACAGGCCAGGTGATGCTAAAAAAAGAAGTCCCCGTCAGAACGCCCGCTATGACCAGAGCGCAATGGCGTAGTAAAATTAAATCAATAGAAAAAATAGACTGCAGACTGGTGGCTGCGTGTGTTGGTGTGCCAGTCATTATTACGGGATGGAGCAATCGGAGACACTTGACAATTTACGAAGCAGAGAAGAAACCGGGATTTAAAAAGGAATATTATGCAGTACCGGCCGGTTCAATTTATTATTTTGAAGGTCCCGACGCTCCGATTTTAGCTACGGTTTTATCATGGCACGGTTCTGAATACTCAAACGTGTCAGAGATAAAAAACCGACGGAGTGGAATCTTAGGTGAGAAAGGATTTGGTATTGGTGTGTGTGGACCATGGTGAACTATGAAGTCAATTGAAACATAACGATAACAAGAACAATGAGAACTTATTTAATTTCGTTGTTAGCGCGAACACCCGTTCATGTGGGAGCTGGTTACACTGATGGTATAATTTACAAACCCATGCGCAGGGAACGTAACACAGGCTTTCCGATAATACCAGGTTCAACCATTAAGGGTGTGTTTTCCAGATTATGGTTGGACAACAAACCAAATGATCATAAGGTGTCAAGGTCTGATATCGGCCAGATACTATTCGGGAGTTTAAATGAAGATGATTCCATTCATGGGTTACTTCGATTTTCTGAAGCCAGGACTTTGGCCTTCCCTGTGCGGTCTGCAAGGGGGTGTATGGCATGGGTAACTTGCCCGTTGGTCTTGAAAAGATTCTTGCGCGATACAGAACTGGATGACCTTCTAAACAAGGATGATTTGGTGTCGAATATTTTCAGTAAGCAATTAACAGATTCAAATGCAGTCTTTATGAAGAACTCGGCATTATCGATTTTTTCTGGCAACGATTGCGATGTAGTCCTGGAAGAATTTTGTTTCAGATATTTAGCCGAGTTACCAGTTTCATTAATAGCTCTAATGCAAGCTTTATTTAAAGGAGATCCCGTTTGGAATGATGTAGGCCAGAGATTGGTCGTGCTCAACGACAGTATGTTTGGATATTTTGTAAAATCTGGTTGTGATATTATCAGAAAAATTTTAGTAGACGATTCATTGGGCGTGGTGCGTGATAACAATTCTGTTTTGCAGGAAAACCTGCCGTCAGAAACTTTTTTGTATTCTACCATGAATGTGAGTGATGCGCCGGATTCACAACACTCTCTCATCGGTGGTAAACTGCCTGAAGAGCTATTTATTGAAAAAGTTAACCGTAAAGCTTTTCAGTTTGGAGCAGATACTACTATCGGCCTTGGCTTATGTTCAGTCGAGGTAATAAACATTTCAAAACTTAAAGAGCTAAGTTATTCATGAAAACTCTGAATCAATTAAGGGCAGTTCATGCTTTAAAATTTTGGAGTAGTGTTTATTCAAGTCCTCATGGAACAAACGAGAGATTAAAATCTCTTAAAAATATTGAGTTAGATTCCGTATTCGATGAGCTGTTTTCACTAATATACTCAGGGGGCCTGATTCAGGCTGTTTCTATTTCGAATTTTAAAGGACAGCCTTATCAAATAGTGATATTAGAGATTGCCAAGCACCTCATTGAGACACCATACTTGATTAAGAGTTTTACAAAAAATAAAATTAACAATCTGGAGCAATTTGCTGAGGAGTTAGTTAATGCAGACACATATCAGCTTCGGCAAATGACTGATGAAGCAATTCAGTATTTGGCCTATTTAAAAAATTTCAGAACTATATCTAAAGATGTCTAAAGCATTGTCGTTTGCTATTTATAAGGCGTTAGGGAAAAATGCTATCCTTTGTGAGAGCAGAAGTTTATTGCTTAACAAGTTTGATCCACTCGAAAATCGTGTCTCCGATAAATTGAGCTTTTTGGAGCGCATAGTAAAAATTAAACCTTCTCCCCAAAAGCTAAAATCATGGAAGCAATGTCTGCTAAATGAACTGAATATCACGTCAGATAACATCGTTTTTGCAAAACTAAGAGCATCCCTTTTATTAAATGACTCGTTTTTGGTGAACTTTCCTGGTAATTCAATAAGTTTGGAAAGATTTTCAGGTGTTCCACTAATCTCAGGTCAGGCAATAAAATCTTGTGCAAGGCGAGTGGCTATAGAAAAATTACATGATTCAAATGCTGACTCTAAAACCGACTTAGCCATGAAGATATGCTCAGTCTTTGGCCTCGCAGTTTCTGATTTAGCTGACACATCAGATATTGCCTGGGCATGTGGTTTGTTTTGGAAAAAAATTTTACCTGAGATAAACCATTATTTTATTTCCCATCACAGAGATCGTGAGCTGCAAAGCCAATGTGAATCGACTATATATTTTGGGTTAATGGGAAAGGTTCGTTTTCTACCTGCTTTTCCATGGGAGTTAGCATATCCAGATCTTTCAGTAGAAGTATTAAGCTGTCATCATAATCGGTATTATGAAACCTCGAGTTATTATTCAGAAAATAAGAGGGTGAACCTTAATGAAACTCTAAGTCAGTTTTCGGAGGCATTGGATATAGAAAGGCCAGAAGTAGAACACATTTTGGGTATATCTGCTGGTTCGGTATTTGCATTCCCAATTGTAGGAGAAAAGGCGTATGTGGATATCGCAAAGAATTGGTTGATGGAAGGATTAGCAATTTATGGGATTGGGTCCAGGACCAATTCTGGCTTTGGTTGGTTTGATGCTTCATCGGAAATCCAATCCATATATGCTAAGGATTTCGACTCTGAGCGAGCTGTATCGGGTTTCAGTTTATCTGGTTATACAGAAACAGAAGTCATTGCCGACGAGAAAAAAGAAACAAAATCGACGGTCGACTTGAAGTTATCAGTCAAAGAGACTGAGAACCAGACAAACGTTACTTTTTTGAATAAACTGAATAATTTCTCAAAACTTTCAGATGAAGAAAAAAGGGTGTTGGTGAATATATTACGAGCAGAAAAACGCGAGGTCTGGGAGGATATTAAAACAAAAGCTAGAAAAGGTCATTGGGCAAGAATTGAACAGGAGATTCGGTTATTTGCAAAGAAAACAGGCTTGGGAAAGATGCCATGATAATACAAGAATTTCCATATGAACTAATCACTCCGTGTTTTTGTGGTGGTGTCAGGCCTTATCATAATGCATTTATCAGGGGACCAAGTATACGAGGTATTTTAAGATGGTGGTTTAGAGCATTAGGCGGTTTTATGTCATTGAATCCTATGCCGTTGCCGGAGCAGGAGCGGTTCGTGTTTGGTGGAAAAAATTTAAATAAGCCTATTAATGGCTCATTAATAACTCGGATTTTACCAGAAACTGAATCAGAGGCTAAATGTTTTGGTAAATGGGGAGTGCCATCGTCAGCGCAGGATCACTCGTTTGCCATGCCTGCATATTTTTCGTTTCCGATAGAGAAAGGCAGGGCCTGTATTTTTCCTCCATACAGATTTACCTTGCAACTTTGTTGGCGTGGGCAACAAAGATTTATCGAAGACATTGTTTCATTAGCCACTGTGTTTGGTTGTTTAGGATCTATAGGGTTACGTGCTAAACGTGGGTTTGGCGCAATAAAGCCGCTAAGCAATAATTTTAACTTACCGCAAGCACTGACCAGATTCCTTAAGGCTAATAATCTCATTATAAAGTCCATTCCATCATCGAGTTTAAAAGACGCGGTGAATAATCTGGCGCATTGGTTAAAACAATGGCGTGAATGGCTATTTAAGAAACCGGGATTCAAAACAACCGTACCTGTAAATAAGTATATTAAGAGTGACCATGATATTGGATTAAAAATTGCAGGTGGCGCTAGCGAGTGTGTTGTTTTTAAGCCGGCATTGGGACTTCCGATCATACAAAATTTTTCAACTGGTAAGTCGATTAAATACGAAATAAAGCTTGGCAATTTTATATCAGACAGATTTGCGTCACCAGTGATTTTACGTCCATATCAGGAGATGAACGGCCAATGGTTTGGTTTAGTAATTTTTATCGAGTCACATAAATGGCCTGATAATGCTTTTGTCCTGGCAAACAAACAGGTGCAGAAAATATCCTTAGAGCTGTATGAGGCTATGAAATCAAGTCTGCCGGATCATAAATTCCTTTGTAGGCAGTAGATAACCTGGTATTTTATAGGGAATAATGTTGATAATCGATAAAACAGGGGAATAAAAACAAAAAGATTGGAAAAATAAACCGAGCTTGTTTAATCACTATAAAAAATAAACCAACAATAGACTGTATGCTGGCAAAAAGAATAATACCGTGTTTAGATGTCCATGCTGGTCATGTCACTCGTGGAGTTAGGTTTGGCAGGGCCGAAGCCGGAGAACTGAGAAACGTTGGGGATCCGGTGGAGTTAGCTGTCAGGTATAACGAACAGGGCGCAGACGAAATGGTTTTTTTTGATATAACAGCTAGTGCGCATGGGCGGCAAACAATGATTGATGTAATTGAACGGGTAGCTGAACGATGTTTCATGCCACTGACTGTCGGCGGCGGTATCAAGTCCGTTGATGATATGTCAGCAATGTTAAAAGCTGGGGCAGATAAGGTGAGTATTAATACGGCAGCTGTAGCAAATCCGGATTTAATACGTGCCGGCGCCGAAAAATTTGGAAGCCAGTGCATTGTGGTTTCAATTGATGCAAAACGAACATCATCAACGTTTTGGGAGGTTTATACTCATGGTGGACGCAAACCGACTGGCTTGAATGCTGTTGAGTGGGCGATAAAAGCCGTTGAGCTGGGGGCGGGGGAGATCGTTCTGAACAGCATCGATGCCGATGGCACAAGGGCCGGGTATGATATAGAAATAACTCGACGCATCAGTGACAGTGTGAATGTTCCTGTAGTCGCCAGCGGTGGTGCTGGTAAGCTTGAACATATGGCTGAGGTTTTAATTCATGGACACGCTGATGCAGTCCTGGCCGCAAGTATTTTCCATTTTGGAAATTATACCATTGAACAGGTCAAGAAATATCTTGCATCGCTTAATATTATCGTAAGACTTTTGGAATGATATTATGAAATTCATAGAAAGTATAAAATTCAATAGCGACGGACTAGTGCCAGCTATAATCCAGGATGCCGAAAATAATCAGGTTCTTATGATGGCATGGATGAATAAAGAATCACTTTTAAAGACGCTCGAGACAGGTAATACAGTTTTCTGGAGCCGCTCGAGGCAAAAGTTTTGGATGAAAGGCGAGACTAGCGGCCATACACAAAAAGTTGTAGCTATGTATCTTGATTGTGATGGGGATACATTACTAATAAAGGTCAACCAAAAGGGTGCAGCCTGCCACGAAGGGTACAGATCCTGCTTCTTTAGAAAAATTGACGAAAAGGATTATTCTTTAGTTGTTTGTGAAAAGCAACTTGAGTCACCAGAGAAAATCTACAAAAAAAAGAATGAATGAATTAGTTTTATTTAATTCTACTGAATACTGGATCATCTTTGGCTTATTAGTTTTTTCCAGAGGCGCAGATTTTCTGAGCACCTGGATTGCTACTCCAAATCTTGTTTTAGAGGCAAATCCGTTGGCCAAAAAAATGGGTTGGAAGTGGGGAATTGTGATTAACATTATTTTGTGTATTATTTTTTCATTCTGGCTCTTACCAGCCCTGGTGGTAATTACAACCAGTGTCCTCGTCGCTGCCAGAAATTTTCAGTCGGCTTGGCTCATGCGAACAATAGGTGAACATTCTTACAAGAGTTGGATGTCAGAGAAAGTCAAGATGGCGCCGTTAGGTTTATATCTTTTTTGTTTATTGTCCCAAACATTTCTGCTTTCACTGGTTGGAATTGGCCTGTTGATATTCAGCGAAGAAAAGGTTGTGCCATTAGGCATTGGTACCGGCCTGATCACTTATGCATTGGCTGTAGCGATTTATACGATTATTGGTGTTTGGAAAATTAAAAATTCTGAGTACAATCTTTTTAATACTAAGTACAATTAAAAACAGCTATGAATTTCTTTTATCCTGATTTTGAGACATTCAAGGAATTATCAAAGGCAGGAAACCTTATTCCTGTTACTTGTAGACTTTTAGCCGATACTGAAACGCCCTTATCGACTTATCAGAAGTTTTGTCAGGATGCACAATCCTTCTTGTTTGAGTCAGTAGAAGGCGGAGAACATGTTGGTAGATACTCTTTCCTGGGGAGTAAACCCAGGGAAATAATAATCCAAAAAGGGGATACTATCGAAGTAATAAAAAATGGAAACACAAGAGAGACATTCATGGTCTCTTCTGAAAACCCTGATAAAAGATGTAATGTAGTCAAGGATGTATTGGAAGTTATTGAGCGTGAGCTTAAGGAATATAAGCCAGTCATTGTATCTGGTCTCCCAAGATTTACTGGCGGTGCAGTTGGATACCTTGGTTATGAGTTTATACATAATGTGGAACCAGTAGTTCCAAAACCTCAGGCTGATGAGCTTCAGTTACCTACGGCTTATTTCATGATTACTGATGAACTCGTCATCTTTGATAGAGTGACGCAAACAATTATTTTATTGGTTAATACTGCGTTGAATGACTTTCCAGATCCCGAGTCGGCATATGCATCTGCTAAAAAGAAAATAAACAAAATGATCGAACTTTTTAGCAAGCCATGTAACATGCTCCCTGTATTAATGCCATATGACACTCCAGAAATTCCAGTTGAATCAAATATTAAGAAGGAACAGTTCATTGCAAATGTAAACAAGGCTAAAAAATATATAACAGCAGGTGATATTATTCAGGTTGTAGGTTCTCAGAGGTTTTCCACAAAATTAACTTGTTCGGCTTTGGATGTTTATAGATTTGCTCGGACTATAAATCCTTCGCCATATATGTTCATGTTAAATTTGGGTGATTTCTCATTAGTTGGTGCATCCCCTGAGATTCATGTCAGGTGTGAAGACCGGAATGTAGAAATTAGGCCAATAGCTGGAACCAGAAAACGGGGCAAGACGAATGAAGAAGACATACGAAATGAACAGGAGCTATTAAATGATCCAAAAGAACGAGCCGAACATGTGATGCTTGTAGACCTGGCCCGCAATGATCTGGGTAGAGTGTGTGACTTTGGTACAGTTCACGTCAAGGACCTCATGGTTGTGGAACGATATAGCCATGTAATGCACATAGTTTCTCAGGTAAACGGAAGACTTTCCGGGGATAAAACCGTATTTGATTTGATGCGGGCTACATTTCCTGCAGGGACACTCTCGGGAGCTCCTAAGATCCGGGCTATGCAAATAATTGCAGAATTGGAAAACACTCAACGTGGGCCATATGGAGGTTGCGTTGGTTATTTTTCATTTAATGGAAATCTTGATTGTTGTATAACCATAAGAACTGCGGTAATCAAGGAAGGCAAAGCATATGTTCAGGCAGGGGGAGGGTGGGTGGCTGATTCCGAACCAGAAGCTGAATTTCAGGAGACTGTAAACAAAGCTAAAGCAATGCTCAAAGCAATTGCGCTAGCCGAAAATTGCAGGAATATTAGTAATTTACAAGTTTAGGAAGTTTTACCGCTTGTTTTTACTCGGCGGCATAAACATATCTTTCCACGTAAGGTTGCATTCTTTGACCATTTTAATGCAGTATTCGAGACGGCCAATGTCGTTTTTGCCTCCATTATTTGTGCCAAATGAAAATTTTGCGCCTGCTTGCTTTGCAATCTTAATAAACTTAGCGCTTGGAATTTTATATCGGTCATTGATCTCAATAGCCACATTATGAGATACGGCTGCACCAACTACGCGTCTGATTCGTTCTTCTGTCCATAATTTGTCATATTCTGAAGCTATTGCCTCAGGTAGAAAAGTGGCGTTAGCATAAATATCTATGGGTTCGTTTTCTAAAATCGATACTATTCGTTCGACATACATATCCATAAATTTTTGTTTATCTTTGATTTGTACTTCGTCGTTTATCCAGAGGCGAATGCGTTTTCCTGACTCATCAAAGAATGTCATTGCATCAGTAAATATATAATCAAATTTGGATATTGCTTCCTTTGAAAACAATTTTGTCCACTCACGGCCTTCAGCTTGCATTGCTACAAACACAGGTTGGTTGCTAATACTGGCAAAGAAGTTCAAAAGTGTAGCATCATTAGTTATAGCGAAACCAAGGCCGCAGTTGGCGGCAACTCCGTATGCGATTCCGGTCTTTCTCGAGTGCTCGAGTAGTTCTTCTAAGGTCAACCCGCCTTTCAAGTGCGAGTGAAAATCAATGAGCGGAAAGTTCTCGGATGCTAATCTGATTATCTCGGCATCAATTTCGTCTGCTTTTATTCGCTTGCTAACAGTACTGGGTTCACTTGATGGTAAAGGCTTAACTTTGAGATTTCTGTAAAAAACCGTGCTTTTAGGATCATGGCATTGTAACGCAAAAGTTCCCGGATTTAGTTTATTAACATCATAGCCGTCAGGTAACTCGAGTTCTGAGTAATCTACAACCTTTATATCATTTACCCAAACGGTTATATTGTTGTCTTGAACTTTAATTTTCACATTGAACCATTCGTTATCATTTACCAATTGTTTGTAGATATTTCTGATTCCGTATAAACTACCGGTTTTCTTTAGCTCTTTGTAATTAGCATCGCCTTGATAGGTATTGTTTATCTGGATTTCAAAACCGTTTGTTGGCCAACCATCCTCTTGAAAACGGGTCAGAATATATATCCCTGAGTTGGCACCAGGCTTAGTTAAAACGTCTGCAGAGAATTCAAAATTTCTAAAACTGGCTTGTCCATCTTTGCCAACATAGAATAAATGAGAGCGATTTCCACTGCAGACAATTGATCCGTCTTCTACCTTAAATGATTCTTGATTTTCGGAAGCTTTCCAGCCAGTTAGACTTTTTCCGTCAAATAATGGGATCCAATTATCTTGCGAGTTTGCTGTAAGAGCAAAAGCTATGGCAAAACAACATATTAAGGTATTATTGATTTTCATACTGTCTTAAAAGCCTAAGCCACCGTTCTTTTGCAAGCAAACAAAATCTTGTATTTTCAAAAATCAAACCCAAATCATCACTATTGAATACCAGAATTTTAAAATATTCAGAGACAGTCAGATTCGGGACATCAAACATAATCTCTCCCCCAAATCTGTCCTGAATAAATTTTGAACTAAAAACTTTTTAATCGATTACCTTCTTAACATTGGAATATGAGTTTATCAAAAAAATCTTTTATTTGCTGGCTAAACCTATATAGTTGGCCAATACACTATATGAAAAGAATAATTAACTTTTTGTTGGTAGTTAGTCTTATTGTTGTTTTTGGAGTAAACACCAAAGCTCAGACCGAAGGTGTTCAGACAAATTCGTTTTGGCCGGCAGATGATAATTTTCCTGGTAAAGGCCCTTTGCAAAAGGCAGATTGGTTTAGAAAACTCTGGCAACAGCGCAGAGGGCAATGGCAGAAAGATGTTCAAAAAGACCAAAACGCAATTGCTTTTGTAGGCGACTCAATTACCCAGGGTTGGAATCTTCAGGAATATTTCCCAGGTTTTAAAGTAGCAAATCGTGGAATAAGTGGTGACACAACACGCCAACTAAGATATCGGTTCAAGGAAGATGTTATATCTATAAAGCCATCGGTTATTGTACTATTAATCGGGACAAACGACCTTGGACTGGGTGGCACACCCGAAGATGCAGCTGACAACATAAGCGCAATCCTTAGCCTTATAAAGACTGAGTTGCCTGGAACACCTGTTGTGGTTTGTAAAGTGATGCCGCGACATCCGGAGTTTGCCGAGAAAGTCAAAAAACTAAATGAACTCGTAGATAAGCTGGTTCAAGGAGAACCCAAATTTATTCGTTGCGATACCTATAGCATCTTTGCAAATGAAAACGGTGTCCCGAGTAAAGATGAGTTTCCTGATCTGTTACACCCAAATGCAAAAGGTTACGCTAAATGGAGAGACGCGTTGCTTCCGATTTTTGAAAAATTGAATTTGCGTTAAAAAATTTACCCTTTGTCAGCAATCTTTGTGGCTTAAGTCACATAGTGACAACGTAAATTGCTTATTGAAAAGGCATTGTAACAATTGACCCAATAGCTCTGGAATTTTTCAACAAACTTGAAGGCCTATTTGAACTATGGAATAGCTTTAACGCATAGCATTCAAATTTCTTACTGGCTGAAGCATATAGGAGTAATGAAGTTATATCATAAATTTTGCTCTCTGCGGCAATACATGGAATTATTTTATAATCCTGAACCAGATATTCGAAATTGCGCCCGTCGTTCGCCACGATGCGATCCCAAAAGGCTTAGAGTATTCCATCTCAAGTCTTGTTGATAGCATGCGGTCCTTATAAACAAGATCAACAAACTTTATGTTATCAATCCAGGCTTCTATTTTTTCTTCTGTCACCTTAATTTTGAATCGGTAGAATCTGTCTTTTTTAAAGGACATTGATTTTGTAGTTTCATTTTGCGACGCGTCGCTGCCGTTTATACTTGAGATGCCGACCACGTGTCCGCCCCAGCCGCCTGGTATGAAGGAGCAATAAGAATCACCTACTGGAAAAGTTATCCCGCAAAAAAAGTCGCTGCTATCGAGTCTGGCTGCGTCTATTATCACCTCATAGTTCATCTTTGGGAAGGGATTGGTCCATGTTATCCCGGTAAGATCATTCCCTGCTTCAAGAATTATTAGATGCTCTTTGACCAGGACATTTGAGTGTCCCGGAAATTCAGTAATTTTCCATCCAGCTAGAGATGAACCATCAAACATAGGTTTCCAGTCTATGCCGATGGGAGAATTCACACTCTGTTTTGGGGTTTCGGGTATGCTTGTATTTACTGTAAGAGCTGAAGGCGGTGTGCTATTAGTCTGAACTTTATTTGTGATTGTGATTTCACCGTTAGCCGGATTAATACAAATCAAAAATGAAATAATTATCAAGTTTAAGGAAATAACAAGTTTCATAGTTTAATCAGATTTGAAACCTGGGCAACGTCTTTATCGCCACGCCCGGATAGGTTTACGATGATTATTTGATCTTTATCCATTTTAGGAGCACGTTTAATCACTTCTGCTAATGCATGTGCAGATTCTAAGGCAGGTATTATACCTTCCAATCTTGCTAGTGTTAAAAAGGCGTGCAGTGCTTCATCGTCGGTTGCGTACGTGTACTGTGCACGTTTGATGTCGCGTAACCAGGCATGTTCAGGACCAACTGCAGCGTAATCCAGGCCTGCTGAAACACTATGGGTAAGTTGAATCTGGCCATGTTCATCCTGAAGCAGATAAGATTTAGTGCCTTGCAGAACACCTATTGAACCGCCCTGGAACCTGGCTGCATGCTTGTTTGGTATAATGCCTTCGCCACCGGCTTCGACCCCGATCATTTGAACAGTTTCATCATTAATGAAAGGATAAAACAAGCCCATGGCATTAGAGCCACCGCCCACACAAGCAATCAATAAATCAGGAAGGCGATGTTCCTTTTCTAAAATTTGGTGTCTTGCTTCATCACCGATAACTCGTTGAAAGTTTCTCACCATGAGAGGGTAGGGGTGCGCGCCATAAACAGTGCCCAAAATGTAATGCGTGGTGCGAACATTTGTGACCCAATCACGCATAGCCTCATTTATGGCTTCTTTTAATGTTTTTTGCCCTGCTTTAACCGGGACAACTTCAGCTCCTAGCATCTTCATTCTATAAACATTTAATGCCTGTCTTTCGCAATCGGTTTCACCCATGTAGATGACACATTTGAGGCCGAACATAGCACTGACCGTTGCAGTGGCGACTCCATGCTGGCCTGCGCCAGTTTCAGCGATTATTCGGGTTTTTCCCATCCTCCGGGCAAGCAGTATTTGGCCTAATGCATTATTTATTTTATGGGCGCCGGTGTGAAGAAGGTCCTCACGTTTTAAGTAAATTTTTGCACCACCGAGTTCTTTGGTAAGCCGTTCTGCCAAATACAATGGTGTAGGCCTTCCACAAAATTCACGCAGATAATATTGAAGCTCATTTTGGAAGTCTTTGTCTTGCTGTGCCTTGAAGTACTCAGCTTCTAATTCTTCAAGCGGGTGAACTAATGTCTCCGGCACAAACCGTCCACCATATGGCCCAAAATGACCTAATTGGTCTGGAACATTGGAGTAAAGCGTGTTTGCCATAAAACTTCGTTTCAACATTTGAATTATGCTCTATAACGTACAGTATCTCAAGTGTAATTGTTGGTGTTAGGCTTGGTTATTAGTTTTTTATTATTTCTTCAGCTATTAGATCACCCATTTGTGTTGTGCTGACGACTTTATATCTGTGTTGATTTTGTTTGGGGCAGATATCGGGTGTAACGATTCGAGCATCCAGAATATTGTCTATGGCGCGTTCAATGGCTACAGCCGAATCTCCCTGTCCAAAGCTATATCTTAGCATCAAGGCAGCGGACAATATTTGTGCGATCGGATTTGCAATGTTTTTACCAGCAATGTCAGGAGCTGAGCCACCCGCTGGTTCGTATAAGCCGAATGTGAGGCTACCTTTTGTCTCACCAAGACTGGCACTGGGCAACATCCCTAATGAACCTGAAAGCGCTGCAGCTTCATCACTAAGGATGTCACCAAAAGTGTTTTCGCATACCATTACATCAAATTGATTCGGCTTAAGCATTAATTGCAGTGCAGCGTTATCTACAAACATATGTTCCAATTTCACATCCGGATATTGATTCGATACTTTAGAAACAACCTCTCTCCAGAGGACACCGTTCTCCAGTACATTTGCTTTATCGATACTTGTGACTTTTTTGTTGCGCTTTTGCGCTGCATTAAAGGCAACTCTGGCTATATTTTCAATTTCTGTTTCCGTCAAAGTCATTGTATCAATTGCACGTTTGATTCTCTCTCTTCTTTTTATTGGCAATTGGTTGTCTATGAATTCGATCAGTTTAGGCCGACCAAAATATAACCCGCCAGTGAGTTCTCTTACTATTAAAATATCTATGCCTGAACCGATTCTATCGTTCTTTAAAGGACAAACATCAAACAATGACGGTTTTACGCGCACTGGCCTGAGGTTTGCAAATAGTGAAAATTCTTTACGTAATCTCAGAAGTGCAGCGCGTTCAGGCCGGTTTTCTGGAGAAAGATCCGGATCACGGTGCGGCAGACCAACCGAACCGAACAATATTGCATCTGCTTTCTTGCATGTTTCTAGAGTTTCATCAGGTAATGCCTTGCCTGTAGCATCAATCCCGGCCCAGCCAACAAGGCACTCCATAAATTCAAATTTGATTTCAAATTTACTCTCAATTGCCTGAAGCACTTTAATTGCTTCACGCATCACTTCTGGGCCTATTCCATCTCCGGCCAACACTGCAATTTTATATTTAACATCCATATAAACTGACAGAATAACTCATTCTAAAGGGGATGGAAAACAAATTTTGGACTATGGCCGGATTTTAAAAAGCACCACCAGGAAAAACCATAATAATACAGCACCAGCAACTGTTAAAGGACCGAACAATTTATTGGCTATTCCAGTTAAGTCGGTTGCGATTACAGTAATAAAACATGCCCAGAATCCTCCCGGCAAACATTACAAAGTAAACATGGCAAGCTGTATAAATAAAGGGTGAGACTAGATTAAGTATTTTGCTATCTTCCACATTATTAAGTGCATTTAAAATATACAAACCAACTGTCAGTACAGAAGCTATTGCAGCTACGAGCAAGAAATATTGCATCGGAACGCGCTTTATTGCCGAAAGCATTGTTAATGGATCAACTAGTGCAAATGATTTTGTTATCGCGATGGAAATCAAGGCCATTGGCAGTAAAAATAGTACGAATAATAGTGTGATTTTTTTGATTAACCTGATGGAATCAGGCATAAACATTTCTGCAACAAAAATAACAGCAATAATAACAATAAAAATTAATGCCGGTATAGATAGCGAAAACTCATAACCAGAATCATAAACCGAAGTCAGATTAGAAAGCTTACTAACACGATTTTCGCCCTTTGATGAGTTTTCTAATATGTCTAATCCAACTGTGAACAGGCTGCCTATGTAAAATAAACCAACAATCCCGTCTACAATCCAAATTCTAAAGAGTAGCAATTTATAAAAAGTAAAAATACCGCCGAAAAGCATTACTAGCGCAATGAATAAGCCGAGTGTCTCTCCAGTTATAGGAAATAATATTGCCTGAAATATGACCTTTAAAAACGATTGTTTATTATATTCGGCTTCATGAAATAGATCTGCTTTATTGAAACAGCTGGATCCACACTTTGGACACGTATATAACACATTTGATCCCACCTTTAACGGGCTAATGCAGTTTTGACATAGCTGAATATTGCATTTGGGGCACCAAAATTCAGACGTAAATCCGTTACATATATCACATTGATGGAATATGACATTAGCTAATTCTCTGTCCATATGAATTCACTTTAATAAATATAGCGGCCAATCCATGGACTAGATTGGCCGCACAGAAAAAGCTAAGACTAAACGCTAAACATCACAAATTTCTATAGCTTGCCTTAAGGAGACTAGTGGATCACGTTTGGGAACAAACTCTTGGCCGACAAACCCCTTATACCCAGTGGCAACTATAGCACGCATTATTGCTGGATAATATAATTCTTGAGTCTCATCGATCTCGTTTCTGCCTGGATTTCCACCTGTATGATAGTGTCCAAAATATTGGTGATTCTTCTGTATGGTCCTGATGATGTCTCCTTCCATAATCTGCATATGGTAGATATCATAGAGGAGTTTTATATATTCTGAGCCAACACGTTTGCAAACTTCTACGCCCCAGGCTGAGTGATCGGCCATGTAACCTTTGTGATCGACCTTGCTATTGAGCAATTCCATGCAAACTGTGACTTTATATTTTTCGGCAATTGGCGCTACTTTTTTGAGACCTTCAACACAGTTTTCAAGACCCTCTTCGTCGCTAACACCTTTTCTCTCGCCAGCAAAACAAATAATGTTAGGAAAACCAAACTTAGCAACCTGAGGAATCATTTCCTCAAAACCTTTTACAAGTTTTTCATGATGATCACGTTTATTGAAACCGTAATTAATGCTATCGGGGCCATTACACATTGCGCATGTGAGCCCAAATTCTTTTACAACTGGCCATTCATTTGGCCCAAGGAGTTCTATTGATTCGATACCAATTTTTTTGCAAGCCCTGCAAAGGTCCTCCAGACTAATGCTTCCGTAACACCAACGTGAGACAGAATGTTTTATATTGCCTTTTGTTTTATACTCTTGAAGTTGAGCCGGCAATGTAGCCGCCGGTGATAAGGAAACTGCACTTAATAAAGCCGCTCCACTAGCTATTGTTCGTAGAGCCTGGCGTCTTGTTATTTGGTTTTTCATATAACTCTATTTTTAATATCAATACTAAACAATATTTTTGACTATCAGTCAAATCTAATACCAGCTTCTTAAGACAAGAAAAAATCCATTTTGCTCATTAATAGCCAGTTTTAGTGTTTAGCGTGTGGACCAGATTATTAAGACTGGACTCTGCTTCACTGGACTAACAAGCTCACAGTTTTTTCGGGAAACCAAATATTTCTTTGCGATGCTCAATTCTATTATTTGGGATGATAAGCACGACCCATGGCGAATTGGTGTTAATAATGTTTGCTTTTATAGAGACATTAGAACGACCTGAGTTATTGGGAGGAACGATTATATCTGAGGTTTCTAGTCTGACATTTGCCGAGAGAAAGCTAAGTTTGATTTCATTATTGTGGTGAATATTGATATCTATCTGAAGTGCTGAATCATCTATTTGTCGCTTGTTGAGAGATAATACTGGCATGGTTATGGGGTCCAGCTCTGTAACTTCAAATGAGTGGATCGTAAAAGAAATGGGAGGTCGGTTGTTTAGGATAAGATCATAATAGCCCGGCGAAAGTTCCATTTGTATCGATTGTTTTTTCGAAGGTCTTTTGATTTTAGTTTCATAATGAGTTAGCCTGTTGACAATCAGTAATTCAGAGGGCAGGCGAGCCGAATTATTTATTATAAGTGTGCCCGGACCAAATAAATCCTGTAACGTAAAAATCCATCTTGCCGATGGATGAACCCAAACCTCTTTATAATTATAACAATTTGCCGGTGGCCAGTAGGGTATATCATTGGTTTCATATGTCTGGATTCCGACAGGCAATGAGCCTGCTATATCTCCGGACATTGCCGTGTATTGAGGTGCAAAATCCCATCCTTCTCCATACATAGTCGATTGTGCGAATGGGTTTTTGCCCAGGATCCATTCAAGTTGATGTATAGCAATTCGCTCGCATTCGAAGTCATTTCTTAATTTAGCAGCAACAGCGAGAGCTTTGGCTTGTGACAAAATAACGCCGTAGTGTCCTCGGAAATCATGCCAGACAGGGAATCTTCTCAGATAATAGTTATTTCCCAACGGTATGCCGGCTTTAACCTGTGCAATAGATTTCGCATCGGTAAACTCGTCTGCTCTGTATATTGAGGCAGGCAAAACGTAATAAGGCGATGTGAATTCACTAATCATTTTATAAAACTCGGAATTTAGCAAGACTGTATAGTACCAATTGATCCAGTTTGTTCCATTAGTTTGTTGCTGAAGTTCATTGCTTAATAGCCACAAAGCAACAATTGGAGTCTGGTCATGAGCCCTGTGAAAATATCTTAATATCCTATTCCTGGAGGAATCTGTATAAAACCAGCCAGCAAAAGGTAAGTCAAATAAATCACAACATTTCTCCTGTACTTCTGTAACAAAGTTTGCCCATTGTTTTGCCATCTCAAGGTAGTTAGAATTCTTAGTGCTTTTCCATAACTCAATAGATGCGATAATACCCGCAGAAGTGGTTTCAGTGTTCTTTTTTGTTATTGAATTAACAGCAAATTCCCAGTCCTGAATTGCTGCTAAACGACACTTTTCCGAAAATTCGGGATCCAGCTTTTTGTATAATCGACTGGCAATTGATTCTGCAGCAGATGCTAGAAAATTATCAAAAGGGTTTTTACCTACTTCTCCCTTTGTATCATCCGCCGTGTTTGGAATATTGTCAGTCCAATAATCCATAGTAGCCCAGTTAACTCTAAATCCATCGCCAAACCTGGTTTTCAAAAGCCAGTCGACACCCCATCTGGCTTCGAAAATTAATTGCTGGATTAATCTATAGTACGGCGTTCCTTTGAGATCCGAGGTGTTATTTAGTTTTTCGAAATATTTGGAGATTGTTTCAGCCAGTGACAACATTGAATATGCTGATTCAGCAGTATTGACCACACCCTGAGAAAGATCGCCGGCATCGTGCCATCCGCCATTTATTATAAGTCTCCTTCCATTATGTTCAGCATACCAGTCTGCATGACATATATCATGAATTCCCGGAACGGCATAGCCACATCTCTCACAAAAATAAAAATTTAAAGTTTTCCATAACGTTCCAACCCAAACATCATTTTGAATCCTAAAAGGCCTCGTCGTTTTACCACCAATTTCAATTACATAAACACCCGGAGTCTCAATTTCAGTAAAATCCATGACTTGAAAAACTGGACGATTGATGGACAGGCTCGAATCAGATTTCGCTTTCGGTTCTCTGCCTGAATATGGGAACCACTGATTTGTGGTTTCTTGCAATTCCCTGGTCAATACAATTCGTCCTTTTCCGGAAAAATTATAATCATCAAAATTAAACCAGTCTATTGGACCACTTAGCCTGAGAACCCGAAAAAATCTGTCAGTCTGCCCAGTTGTTATAGCTTGTTTTATTCTGCCAGTTTGATAGCCGGTGTGAGAGTATAAGATCTCAGTATCCCTTGGATACCAGCTTTCAAAAATATCCGGCTCTACTGATTGAAGTTCTAATTTATCAAGATAAAATGTAGCCAGATTTGTCGCACCGGGTTCGTGTCCTTGAAGACGATAAATAAAATCTACTGATGCAACCTTGTCCCTTGGCAAATGTGCAATCTCAAAAACCACATGATTCCATTGGTCTGGCTTTAACAAAATATAGTTTAAGCCAGAGCGACCACTTGAGTCTGGAAGCTTAATCAGGCCATCATTTCTTAGTTGTATGAGGAATGATATCACCTTGAACCCCGGTAAGTGCGGATATATGTAAACTGATAGTCTGTTAAAATTTTCCCAGTTTTCACCGTTAGCCTCATATCGCGCTATGGCTACACCAAAAGGACGCCCACTGCGAGTGTCAGGTCTTTCGGGTATGGTTATTGATTGGAGCCGCAACGCTTTTGAACCGGAGAAGCTTTTTTCTTCGGTAACTGATAATTCAGCAAATCCGTGCTTTGACCATTTATCGAGATTATCCATATCATCTAACAATCTGCTGGATAAAACTGTTTTTGAGAGCCATCGCACTGACGCGCTTCTATTTTCATCGATTTTTAATGGGAGATGAATATCCGAGTTTGAGTTCGCGTTGCTGTTAATGCAAAGGACGAACAGACACATTAAAATGTTAAAAAATTCAGTCATGGATCTATTTTACCAGCCTTCAATTTTTTAGAAACCGAATTTTTGTCGATATTTAATTAAGATTCTAAATAAAATTATTGAAAACATTGTCAGATCTGGTATTTCTTGGGCGAGTATGAAAACAAAATTGAAAATCCATTTGGTAATATCTGTAGCGGCTATAGCCATTGCCTTGAATATTAATCTAGTGGCTGGAGTAACAACGAATAAAATAATTGTTAACGCGAACCAGCCAAAAGGCCAGATCAGTAGAATGATCTACGGTCATTTCTCCGAACATCTTGGCAGATGTATTTATGAGGGTTTCTGGGTCGGCGAAAATAGTACTATACCAAATACTAGAGGTATAAGAAATGATGTAGTAGAGGCCCTTAAAAAAATCAAGATTCCAGTTTTGAGATGGCCTGGTGGGTGTTTCGCTGACGAATACCACTGGATGGATGGTATTGGCCCTAGAGAATCTCGTCCCTCTATAGTAAATGTCCACTGGGGTGGCGTAACCGAAAACAACCACTTCGGAACACATGAATTTATGGATCTCTGTGCGCAACTGGGTTGTGAGGCCTATATTTGTGGCAACCTGGGTAGCGGAACAGTAAAAGAAATGCGCGACTGGGTGGAGTATATAACCTTTGACGGTCAAAGCCCAATGGCTGATCTTAGAAGAAAGAATGGACAAGATAAACCTTGGAAGTTGCGTTTCTTCGGAGTCGGAAATGAAAATTGGGGGTGCGGTGGAAATATGACCCCTGAATACTATGCGAATGAATATAAACGCTATGCAACCTACGTGAGAAACTATGGCGGAAATAGAATTTTCAAAATCGCCTGCGGCCCAAGCGGCGGTGATTACCGATGGACCGAAGTTCTTATGCGTGAAGCAGGACGCTATATGAACGGTTTGGCACTTCATTACTATTGCGGATCCGGCAGAAAAAGTAGATCAGCCACCAGGTTTGAGGAAGTTGACTGGTTCCAGCTACTTAAAAACGCCTTGAGAATGGATGAGTTAGTATCTAAGCATTCTGAAATCATGGATAAATATGACCCACAAAAACGAGTTGCACTTGTAGTCGATGAGTGGGGTACCTGGCATGAAGTTGAGCCAGGAACTAACCCAGGGTTCCTTTATCAGCAAAATACTTTACGTGATGCCTTGGTCGCCGGAGTCACCCTTAACATTTTTAATCAACACTGCGATCGGGTGAAAATGGCAAATATCGCTCAGACAATAAATGTGCTCCAGGCAATGATCTTAACAGATAAAGAGAAAATGATCGTCACGCCCACATACCATGTTTTTGAAATGTATACTGTTCACCACGATGCAACATTGATTCCAATCGAACTGGAATCTCAACCATATAATTTTGAACAGGATAAAATCCCGGGGCTTAATGCGTCTGCTTCCAAAGATAAAAATGGCGTATTAAATATCTCCATCTGTAACCTGAACCCAAATGATGACGCCTTTGTATCAATCGAGTTAAACGGCGCAAAGGCATCTAAAGTCATCGGCAGGGTACTCACACATTCTGATATGCGCGCGCATAATACATTTGAAAATCCAGATGTAGTTAAGCCCGCTGTATTCGAAAACTTCAAAGTCAATGAAAACCTTGTTGAGGCCACAATCCCCTCGAAGTCTGTAGTGGTTTTAAGTATTAATCCTTAATTCCAGAACTGAAATAATAGTTTGGAGTTTAACGCAGAACTCATCAATAAGGTGAGGCCTGAACAGACTGTGTTGTCGTTTCTAGCTTGCTATTATCCTGATGGTTAAACTGAAGCTGGATACAAAGGCATTGATCTGAAAACCAAAGTACTGCATTTAAGAAAAGCATAAAAAAATCAACGACAATACACTGAAATCCGACCCATGCTCTGCGGTCAGTACTGCCCCTGAGCATGGGTGATGAAAAGAGCATTAATCCAGAGAAATCTGGGTCACCATGTTATTGTTAACAACATATTAAAGCAGGTCTGCTGTTATCCTGAATTTGTGTGCCTGTGCCCAATGATTCGACCATTACTTAGTGTTTTATTAATAAACAGGGCGGATGGTGATGAATTAATTTTTGATTGATCAGTGAAAACTATAACAGGAGAGCGGCGCCTGAGAAAATTAGATTGGCCTCCTGGTATTGACCTAACAGTTATAACTGCACTGAGGAATTGATGAAAAGACATAGTCGGATTAAGCTTGATTCCTGATAGATAAAGCTGCAGTCCGTTCTTGAGGTTTTTAACAACTTAACTTTTCCGCGAAGATTGTTCACTACAGAAAATATCAGGTTTTTTTGCAGTATTCCTTTGTCTTATTTTTCATTAGTAATGCTTAATAGGTGCACAATTATGCCTTTTATCAGAAAAATTAAAAAAGGAAAACTCGGTCTATCTGGCAGAAGTCCAAAACTACAGACGAAACGGAAAAGTTAAACGACGCGTTATCCGTTAAATCGTTGAAGAAGAAGACGGAAAAATCGTAAGATGTGTCAGATCTAACTCTGTTGAGATAGCGAAAGAGTAACACAATATCTCGATTATAAAGTTTTACACGAGTTTGCTCAGAAGCTTGGCCTGGCGGAGGTCCGTGGAGACAAGTCAAAGTTTATTTTGTTGTTGGAATGTGCCTAGCTGATTAGCAGAAAATTGATGTATAAATTGCCTGAGTATGTGGAACATACTGCTTTAAATGAACTTTTTGGGTTAGAGTAAGTCAGAGACAAGTAATTATATGAGGCGGTTGATGAGTTGGAAGATTTAGATTTCAGTGTTATCGAGAACCGATTATTTGAGAATCTTTCCAGACAACAGACAGAAAAGACTGCATTGGTACCAGATGTTAGAGGACCTTAAATCCTTTAACCAGCAGGTGATAACAGGGTTAAGGATGAAATAAAAGATAGAGAAAGAAATTTTAAGTGGGATTGAAAGGGAGGAAATATATCAGCATCAACACATGCTATAAGTGCAGAACACTCAAGTGTATGTTAATGAATTTGAGTTTATGGTATGGAAACTGATGCCATACATAATCCGGAATTAGAGATAAGCAAAAGAGAATGTGCCATGCGTGATTAAGAGAGTACGCCCCTCAAAAAAGCAAAGTTTATGGGTTATTATTTGTTATATGGCTATGCGATACTTTCGAAAATTCAATACAAGCTAAAGAAAACGGAGATTTCAGATGCAGAAAAAGATTTTGAAACAGCGTGAATGTAGTTAAAACCTTGCTCTTCTGACGAAATCCATAAGCTGGGTTTGATGTTACCAATTCAGAGGGCTCACAAAAAATGGTTAATTGATGTAAAATTCATTGATTAAGAGTATGAATTAATTATCTTCAGCAATTAGTAATTATGAATAGAGTTTTTGGTCCGTTAATTCTAACAGTATTATTGTTTTCTCATGTAATCTGTATCAGCGCGCAATCTGATAAAGCAAGCAACCCGATCATCTTTGCCGACGTGCCGGATATGTCAATGATACGAGTCGGTGACACATATTATATGAGCAGTACCACTATGCATATGTGTCCCGGAGTTCCAATCATGAAATCTAAGGATCTTGTTAACTGGGAGATTGTTAATTATGCGTATGATATCCTTGAAGATATGGACGAGACTAATCTTGCAAACGGGAAAAGTGATTACGGCAGAGGGACCTGGGCTAGTTGTCTGCGTTTTCACAAAGGAACTTATTATTTAAGTACTTTCTCGAATACATCTAGAAAGACCTATATTTTCGTAACCGATGATATCGAAAAAGGTAAATGGAAGCGGATTGCTTTTTCCCCAAACCTTCATGATCACACGATCTTTTTTGATGACGATGGACGCATTTACATTATTTGGGGTGTGGGAAAGTTATTTATTGCGGAGTTAAAAGAAGATTTGTCAGGCATTAAAGAGGACACGAGGTCTGTACTTATTGAGAATGCAAGCGCTCCAGCTGGTACAAATATAGGACTTCAAGCCGAAGGCTCACAGCTTTTCAAAGTAAATGAAAAGTATTACCTCTTTAATATCACGTGGCCACGCGGTGGTGTGCGGACAGTAATAATTCACCGAGCCGACAAGATTAAGGGCCCATACGAAGGAAGAGTCGCCTTACAAGACAGAGGCATTGCACAAGGTGGACTGATTGACACATCTGACGGACGCTGGTTTGCTTATCTATTCCGTGACTATGGTGCTGTAGGCCGAATTCCTTATATTGTACCAGTAAAATGGGAAGATGACTGGCCCGTGTTGGGAATAGATGGGAAAGTACCTGATTTTCTTGATTTACCAGCAAGTAGGGGATTGATACCAGGTATTGTTGCTTCTGACAATTTTGACCGCAAGAATGGAGAACGACCTCTACCACTCGTCTGGCAATGGAATCATAACCCCGTCAACGATTATTGGTCGGTAACCGAACGAAAAGGTTTTTTACGACTCAAGACTGTAAGTGTTGTCGACGATTTTGAAAAAGCCAGAAATACGCTGACCCAAAGAACATTTGGCCCGCAATGCTCAGGCTCGATAAAGATCGATGTCAGAAATATGAAAGAGGGAGATTTTGCAGGTTTGGGATTGTTACAGAAAAATTATGGACTGGTCGGAGTGAAGTATGAAAATGGAATGAAAAAAATTTCAATGGTTGCCGCACAGCGAAATTCTCCTCAGGAAATAGAAAGCGTTACTCTGAATACCGAAACAGTATTTTTAAAAGCAGAGTGCAATTTTAATAATTTAACCGATACTGCTCGGTTTTACTACAGTTTAGATGGGGAAAAATGGAAACAGATAGGAAGTCAGCACAAAATGATTTACAATCTTGCGCATTTTATGGGATACAGGTTTGCGTTGTTTAATTATGCGACGAAGTCAACAGGAGGCTATGTGGATTTTGATTGGTTCAAAATTGACAATAAATAGCTTCAGTCAGTCATTTTGGGGCATCATAATGCGTCGTCTTAACTGTCAAATCCATATCTTTGTAGTCCTCGGGAGTTTTACGTTTTTGATGAATTTTTGTCTGCGGCTTGTCAGTCAAAATCCATAACTCATTTTTAAACTGAGTTTTTCGCGGACGGGTTGCTTGCTCTACCATTCAAAACTCAAAATTCAACAATTGATCTTACAGAGCCGATGATTTCTGTAAGTGTTAGCCAGCCTATATGTTCTTACCATAAACTGAATGTTTTGCAGATTTGGAGTCTGGAGATGTCTCCAATATTCCAGAGTTCGGAGTTGACTAATTTTGATTTTTCTTTTCTGTAGCAGCAACTGTTTCCTGGTTTTCCCAACCGCCACCGAGTGCTTTATAAATCGAGACTAGCGCAGTTGCAGCGCGGGTTTGCGCTTGAGCAAGTTGACTTTGAGCCGATAATTGCACTCGTTGCGCATCCAACACAGTAAGGTAATCTGTAATTCCGTGTTCATATCTTTGTCGAGCAAGGTTCAATGCCTCCTGAGCGGCAGCTGCAGATTGCTGTAAATATCTGAGTTGCGCCATAGTTTTACCATACTGCACAAGTGCATTTTCGGTTTCTTCAAGCGCTGAAAGCACAGTCTTTTCATAATTGGCAAGGCTGGCTTCGGCGCGGGCGTTTGCTGCTTTAATTCGTGCGCGTACGCGTCCAAGATCAAGTGCAGCCCAACTGATTCGAGGGCCTAACGAATAAGTATCTGCACCAGCTTCGCCGAGGCCTGATAAATTTCGTGCCTCCAGTCCGATACTGCCTATAAAGGTAACTCGCGGGAACAAATCAGCTGTTGCAACACCAATTCTTGCTGTGGCTGCTGCTAGCGCGCGTTCGGCGGCGCGGATGTCAGGGCGACGACGCAATAAGTCTTCAGGCTTTCCGATATAAATTTTTTCAGGAGCAATCGGCATTGGTGACTCTTTTTTATCTATCAGCTGTGACTCAAGCGCTGTTGGTTGCTGACCTGTTAATACACTTAACCGGTGGATAGCCAGTTTAATTCTTGTTTCAAGAGCAGGAATAATCGCTTCGGTAGAAGTCCATTGCGATTCAGCCCTGCGCACATCCAGCTCAGTTCCGCGTCCGGCTTTGAATCGAGCGGTAATAATTTCGTAAGTTTCGCGTTGCGATTTTGCATTTTGCTTTGCCACTTCTAATTCATTTTGAGCGCCTCTCAATTCAAAATAATTCCGTGCAACTTCAGCAGCAACACTAACACTCACAAACCTCCGATTTGCTTCAGTCATCTTCAACTCCGCGTTACTGGCTTCCACTGAACGCCGGACCCGACCGAAAAAGTCCAATTCCCAGCTGGCGTCGAACCCTCCATTAAATAACTCATATTCGCGAACGTCCCGTGGCTGTCCTTTGCTTGCATCTTTACTGGGGGTACCTTTCTTATAACCGCCATCGACGCGCACAGTTGGGAATTGGTCAAGAGAAGCGAGGTTCCTCATAGCGCGGGCTTCTTTTACATTAGCAATTGCAATTTTTACATCGTAATTGTTTTTCAAAGCCTGTTCTACCAGGCCGACAAGCTGGTCGTCGTTAAACTGTTTCCACCATTCAATAGTTACAGGCTCAAAAGCATAGTTTGATGAGACATTTGAAAAATTTGGATTAACTTTGACTGCTGGTTCTTTGTAATTTGGTCCAACGGCGCAGCCACTACTGAATAAAATCGCGCTAAAAAGGCCAACAATTAAAAGAGCCGTGACGATAGATGTAGCACCCCCGCCTGCTTTTGAATGATTATCAGGCTTTGACCTTTCGCCTGTAACTCTACGAATGACAACGTAGAACACAGGAGCAAGGAAAATACCAAAAGCTGTAACGCCAATCATTCCCCAGAAGGCCGCAGTTCCGATTGAGCGTCTTAACTCTGAGCCGGCACCAATTGCAATCATCAGCGGCAACACACCTAGTGAAAACGCAAAGGAAGTCATTAGTATAGGACGCAACCGTAATCGACAGGCCTCAAGCGCCGCCTCGAATCGGGTCATTCCTTTTTCCTGCAATTGGCGTGCAAACTCAATTATCAGAATTGAGTTTTTACAGGCAAGCCCGATTAATGTAACCATACCAATTTGAACAAAGAGGTTGTTTTCCATCCCCCGCACCCAGATGGCAAGAATCGCGAACAACAGAGCCATTGGAGTGATAAGAATAATCGCAAATGGCAACGACCAGCTCTCATATTGAGCTGCCAGCACAAGGAACACCATTAGCACGCAGATCGGAAAAATTAATATACCGGATTTACCAGCCATAATTTCAAGCAGGCTGAGTTCAGTCCATTCGAATGCCATTCCCGGCGGCAGGATTTTACTGGCAAGTTCTTCCAATATTTTGATTGCGTCGCCGGAACTAACACCGGGTTTTGTAACGCCGCTCAAATCTGCGCTCGGATAAAGATTATAATGATAAATGGCAGTTGGACCGGCAATATCTTTAATTGTCACAACTGTGCCGAGTGGCACCATTTCACCAGAAATATTGCGGGTCTTAACATTTAGAACATTCTCAGGCCGTGCCCTGAATGGCGCATCTACTTGAGCATTTACATGGAATGGCCTGCCAAATAACGTAAAATCATTTACATAAAGGCCACCCATATAAACTCCCAGTGTTTCCCAGATGTTTGCAAGCGGCACCTGCATTGTCTTTGCTTTTTCTCGGTCAACGTCAAGGAGGACCTGTGGCTCATTTGCGCGGAAAGTGGTAATTACGTTAGCAAGGCGCGGGTCCTGGTTTGCGGCAGCCATCATCTGAAATGCGGCTGTTTGCAAAGCTTGAACACCCAGGTTTGCCCTGTCCTCAATTTGAATCTTAAATCCGCCGACTGAACCAAGACCATCCACCGCAGGGAAGTTAAACGCTACCGCCATACCCTCGGTTACTGTCGCAAGGCGCTGACGAATTTGAGCGAGAATTTTTTCTGAAGTTATACCTTTCTTTCGGCGCTCTTCAAATGGCTTTAGTCGAACAATAAATGTTACAGCGTTTGCCCTGTTACCAGAAGAAAGCATTGAGTAGCCATCTAATCTGACTATAGCCAGTACCCCGTCAATGCCCGTAAGCATATTTTGAACGCGAACCCCAACCTCGCGTGATCTTTCAACAGAAGCACCGTCGGGAAGTTGCAGATAAACAATGAGCCCGCCTTTATCCTGCTGAGGTATGAATCCTGTGGGGACTGTTTTGAAGCCTAAATAGGTAAGTCCAAGCAAGCCACCATAAAGTATTAAGGCTATCACGCCGTGACGAATTACATGCTTTAAAGTCTTCGCATATCCTGATCGGGTCCCTTCAAAAAGCACGTTAAATCCTTTAAAGACCCAGCCAAAAGTTCCGTTGATAATCCGTGTGAGAAGATCACTCTTTTCGTGATGTGGTTGCAACAACAGCGCGCAAAGTGCTGGGCTGAGTGTTAACGCGTTAAACGCCGAAATAATTGTAGATACTGCAATTGTCAGCGCAAACTGTTGGTAAAATTTTCCCTGAATGCCTGGCAAGAACGCCGTTGGAATGAATACTGCGCTTAACACAAGGGCAATAGCCACGATAGCGCCACTTATTTCATCCATAGCAATTTTTGTTGCTTCGACAGGGTCTTTGCCTTCAGAGATATGGCGTTCAACATTTTCCACAACAACAATTGCGTCATCAACCACGATACCGATTGCAAGGACAAGTCCGAACAGTGTGAGGTTATTGATTGAAAAACCAAGGGCGGCCATCACTGCAAACGTTCCTATCAATGAAACCGGCACCGCAATAATTGGAATGATAGAGGCCCGCCAGGTTTGAAGGAATAGTACAACGACGATTATTACGAGCGCCATTGCCTCAATAAGTGTATTTATCACCTCATTGATAGATGCGCGAATGTACTCTGAGTCGTCGCGCATTATTTTATATGCAAGACCCTTTGGAAAACGTTTGCTCAATTCTTGCATTGCCTGGCGGACTGCATCGGCAGTTTTGATTGCATTTGAACCAGGCAGCTGGAACACAGGCAGGAAAACAGCCGGCACACCATCTACATTTGCCTGCATATTGTAATCACGGGCGCCAAGTTCGATCCGGGCAACGTCCCGGAGGCGGGTGATTTTCCCGTCTGCTTCTGTTTTGACGATAATATTTCCAAATTCTTTCTCAGAGGTGAGACGTCCCCTGACCAGCGCGACCAGTTGCATAGGAGTACCCCGAGGTGCTGGGGGCTGACCAAAAACGCCGCCTGCGACTTCAACGTTTTGTTCGCGGATAGCTGCAACAATATCTCCGGCAGTCAGGTTTCGAGATGCAGCTTTTTCGGGATCAATCCAGATCCGCATACTGTAATCACGTGCTCCGAAAATTAACACATCTCCAACACCAGGTAGTCGCGCCAGAACGTCCTTTATCTGGAGGTAGGCATAGTTGCTAATAAAGACCTCATCCAGGCTTTTATCCGGCGAATAAATACCAACGGCAATAGTCATACTTGGTGAGCGCTTTCTGACATCAACCCCAAGACGCCTTACCTCTTCAGGCAATTTCGGAAGCGCAATTTGAACTCGGTTTTGAACCTGCACTTGAGCAATGTCTGTATCGGTGCCGACTTTAAACGTTACCTGAATTGCTACTGAACCATCTGAACTGGAAACCGAAGACATATACAGCATGTTCTCAACACCGTTAATTTCCTGCATTATTGGTACCGCTACAGTATCAGCAACAGTTTGCGCGCTTGCACCAGGATACTGAGCCTTTACAAATACTGTCGGCGGTGTTACGTCAGGAAACGATGCAATCGGCAGGCGATAAAGGGATATCAGACCAACCACCGTAATAAAGATTGATAATACGCTCGCAAATATCGGGCGTTTTATAAAGAAATGTGAGAATTTCATAGCTTGATCCTCAAGGTTAAAAATAACCTATTGTTTTTGATTTGTACCCGGAGTCTGAAATTTTTGTTGTGTGTCTCCACCTAAAGGTTGTTGACCCTGTTGCGGTTGCATCCCCGGAGCAGACATAGGTTTATTGGGATCAATAACCTGCACTTTGATGCCAGGCCGAAGCATCAAAAGTCCACTCGTAACAACATTGTCATCGGGTGTTAATCCTTGCAAAATTACCCTCTGCATCCCCTGAGCGGCACCCAGGACAACCGGACGCGGCTCAACCACCTGTTCATTGTTCAGGATATAAACAAATTTACGCGTCTGCTCAGATAATATGGTGGCTTCAGGTATTAAAAGCGCAGAATCTAATTTTTCTACAGGTAATCTTATTCTTGCAAATGCCCCCGGAATGAGCGTGCGATCTTTGTTCTGGAAAATACCTCGCAGTTTTATAGTTCCGGTTGTTGCATTTATTTTGTTATCGGTAAAATCAATTGTTCCTTTATGTGGAAATCCTTCCTCGCCATCCAGAGCAGCTTCGCACGGCAATATAAGTTTGCCATCTTTGGAAAAGGCGAGTTTTCGATATTTTAAAAAGGATCGCTCATCTACATCGAAGTAGCAATAAATCGGATCAACTGAGACTATCGTGGCAAGCACTGTTCCCGGCGTATTGCCCCCACTCTGAACAAGATTTCCAAGTGTTACATGCCGCTGATCAATCCTGCCATTTATTGGTGAGATAACCCGCGTATATCCCAGATTTAATTCTGCACTTTTTACAGCTGCCGCAGCCACACCAACCGCAGACTCGGCAACTGAGACACCAGCAATTGCAGCGTCCAGTGCCGATTGTGCCTCTCGGAAATTCTTGGAGCGCATATCATATTCTTCTTCAGAGATTGCTTTTGCTGCAAGCAATCCCTCAGCGCGTTGCAAATCATTTTTAGCTAGTTCGAGTCTTGTTTCTGCCTGGTTTTTGTTTGCATACGCCTGCTCAAGAGCCGCTTTTGCACGGGCAAGCTCAGCCTTTGCGCGCTCAAAGTCAGCTTCAAAAGGCCTCGGGTCAATCACAAATAACAAATCAGCGGCTTTCACCTCAGCGCCATCTTCAAAGTGAATTGATTCAATGTAACCGGAAACCCTTGGTCTAACCTCAACATACTCAACTGCTCCAATATGTCCCGGATATTCATCCCAGTTAGTGACTGCAGCTTTTATTGGATGTGTTACTGTAACCATCGGGGGCCTTTGAGGCGGGCCACTGCCTTTTGGTTTACATGATGTAAAAATGACCGCTATCGACAATATAATCGCGCCGGACATTAATATGTTATTCCCACTTTTCATATATTTCTTAGTTCATTGTTAAAATTTAAATCTTCTGCCGAAGGCGCTCTTAAACCAGCTGCGAAAAACTTAATCATCTGTTTCAAGGCAGTCTTTGTGTCTAAAGGATTACAAGCGCCATTACTCATTTTTTCGAGTTTTTGCGGATTGCTCATTAGAAAAGCAAGCGCGCCCCAAATAAATTCTAATCGCCATTGTAAATCTGCTTCTTTCAAATGAGGAACTGCTTTGTGAATGAGCTCGAAAAAGCCTTCCCTTACATCTTTGTGTCGCCGATATAATATTTCGTGAACCTTTGGGTGAGGATCAGAAACAATCCGTCCAATCAGTTTTCTTATGATATGCGCTTTTGATGGTTCACTCTCGGCAGCCTGTAATGGCGGTGTTAACATCGCTTCAAGGACTTGCTCGAGTGTATACGTTCCATCTGACTTCCTGAACTTTCTTATTAATTCCTTATGCTGTTTATAGACCGATCCAAACCTTCTCTCCAAAATTGCAATAACTAATCCTTCTTTTGACCCAAAATAATAATATACTGTTGCAAGATTTACCTGCGCTCGCTTAACAATCTTGCGTATAGATGTTCCCTCGATACCACAGTTTGCAAATACTTGTTCTGCGGCATCAATGATTCGTTTCTTTATTTTTTCCCTATCCTTTTTCACTTTTAAACACTCGTTTAAAACTATTGTTTGAAATATAACCGTTAAAATTGATTAGTCAAATTAACCGTTTGCAAAAAATTTTGAAGGCCCTGCAAATATGATAATAGCCCTTCAAAGGGAGGTGTTATTTATCATACCAGTCTTAATAATGTTCTACGAGTGAAATAAAATGACCGGATTTTTTTCAAAAGAGTTTTAAAATCTCCTTTACCTGACTTGAAATCAGGTATTTAGGTGATCGGTCAAGGTTGGTCTTTCTCTCTTTTATCAAATTTCCCATTACATCAAAAATTTGAACTGATGATGGTACAAATAAGGGCTGTGGCTTATCTGCATTATTCCAGCAAATTGCAATGTACTTTTTTCCGCTTCTGAAAACATAGGCGCGTATTTCCTGATTTTTTATAACTTTTACACACTCGTCGGGGACGCCGAGTAGCCTGCATAACACCGCAGATGCAACATACATTTTTCTTGGGGTTCCACCGTATTCGTACAAAACTCCGCCGGCATCGGGAAGATTTATTGTTCCACAGGTTCCTGCATGAAAAAAGATTTTTCGTACTCCGTAAGCAAACGATACGGCCACGTACTTGACTATATGTTCGGCTGCGGCACGTTCAGATTGCCAGCGGCTACGGTTCATTGCCGAATCACCTGCGGTAAAAGGAATCACAGGCGGGTCATCGTCGGCATAACAGCCCCATTCGGTAATCCAAACAGGTTTATCGCCACCGCCGTTTGCCAGCATCAATTCCCGCAGTGTTTTGAACGATTCTTCAAAACTCTCTGCATCACGTGGCGGGTCATAATTATGAATATCAAAAATATCAAGATATCGCAGCCCGCCATGGGTAATGAAGTCATGCGTAAGTCCCGACTCAAGATTTGCGCTTATCCCGCCAACAACATAACAACCAGGATTCGCATCCTTCATCCTTTTATATGCGAGCGATAGTAAACTTATGTAGTCATCAAGCGAATAGCCGAATTTTCGTGGCAAGGCATAATCCGTATAAACTGGCTCATTCAGGATTTGATAATGCGAAATTGAGCGCGGTTTTAAGTCATTCATGTGACTATAATGCTTCACAACTTCAGCGGCGTGATTTGCAAAATCGGCGGGGTTCTTTGGCATGAACGCAAGCGGAAGACGAGCCTTTAAATAACTGTCGTTGCCTGCTGCTTTGTTAATCTCCTGCGGTTTTGCACTTGTTGACCAACGCGCCGACGGAAACGGCAGTAACACTTCGACCCGTCCATTCAGGTCTGCCACTCGTTTTATCTGTTCGTCCGGAATTGAAAAATCAACCTTTGTCGGTTCCGGTTCAATTGTGTCCCACTTTGCCGACCAGTCCCGCCACCATACAATTCCTGCCTGATGTGTCAGCTTTACTAAAAAATTCCACGGATAGGCATGATTAAACCCAAGCGGCGAATCAATTGCATTTTCTACTGGATAGATCACAGCACAGCGCAATGAATTCGATGAATTTCCATATGAATAATTTATCCTGAAAAATCCAGGCCTGCCCTGATTTAAATTTTTTAATCTTAAACTGCTTCCGCTGTTAGGCTGAACATTTAACAAAATCTCCCGCTCATAGATCGGCTTATCAAAAAAATCCGTAACAGTAATCTTTCCCGATATTTTTTGAGTGCTTTCGCTATTGTTAAAGGCAACGACTTTGGCCTCAAATCCCTTTGCGGGTTTGATGGAAATATTATTCGGGACTGTGGAAATGAGGAAGGACTCGGCTGCGGTTCTGGGCTGATACGCCGTTGCTTTATCGCCGTGCTCAAGTTGAACAGCATCGATCCAAACCGTTGCCGTGTCGCATCCTGTGGCTTCAAGATCGACACCAACAGCAATAAAGAAATACCGATGAGTTGGTTTGAAACTAAACTCATATCTCTGCCAGTTTTTTGTTATCGTTACCTTTTTACTTTGCCGCCTGCCGTTTGGGTCGTTCACAATTAATTCGCCTCTTGTCTCATCGGCATCAGCGCGAATATATGCCGATAAAGTCATGACGTTATCCTGACTGACTTTAAACCAACCAATATTAGCAGCGAAAACACGTTTTACCTTTTGCGCAACAGGCGTAAAATAATCAAAATAAAACACAGGTAAGTCTCTCTGGTTTAGCGCTATTTTCAGGCTTTTGTTTCCGTGGTACGCGATTTTATTGTCAATTTCGCCCTCTAACCTATAGAGATTCCCGGCCCAGCCGCTCAGACCGTAGGTAAAACTTCCCCAGCCCGCGTCATCGCATTCGAAACTACTATTCGGGACCATATTGATAACACCGTCGCCAGTGATCTGTGGAAACCACTGTCGTCCTTCTTCAATTTTTACAATTTCCACATCATCAAGCCACAGTACGCCCGGACTTTTGAACCAGAATTGAAGCCGACTCGCTTCTGCGGGGAGGTCAGAGCTTGCCTGGAAAATAAATTCATATTTACGCCAATCTCGTCCCACGATGAATGCTTCTGAAAGTCCGGTATTTTCCCAGTTCCTTGTGTTGCTTAATCCGACATCAACCACATTGCCACGAATCCGCTCTCCACGCGCGAAAAATGTCAGCCTGTACCATTCTCCCTTCTTGATAGTTACTTTTCCGACCTGACAAATCATGGCATGGAAATCCGGTCCGTCTCCTTTAAATTCAAAGCATTCAAGTTTTGCACAATGTTTTCCGTCCCTGCCGATGTCTGTATATAACTTTTGTTTTACGGAGGCATTTCCCGCAGAGCTCCAGCTTTCCGGAGTGTTGTTGTCGGAGATACTTTCAAAATCCCCGTTAAACACCAGATTCCCGTCGCAATTTCCCGTAACCAAAGCAAATAAAAACAGGAAAACTGAAATAATTCTTTGACTCGATTCCATAGTGTTTCGAACACTCAAGTGCTTTAAAGGTGATTGACGAATATTTTCGGGTAATATTCGCGGATTGTGCATGGTTATTATTAATTCGAAGTTGAAGCGGGCTTCATCTTTAAAGACTTTACTAGAAACGCCAGCCTATCCGCGGATTCCTCAATTAATAACGAAGTCGGTTTTCCTGCACCGTGTCCGGCGCGTGTTTCGATCCTTATTAAAATCGGTGCCGACCCGCCTTGTGCATGTTGAAGTGCTGCTGTATATTTGAAACTATGCGCAGGCACTACACGGTCATCGTGATCAGCCGTTGTAATTAAAGTGGCTGGGTACTTTGTTCCTGGTCTTATGTTGTGATATGGCGAATAGGCATAGATTGCTTTGAACTCTTCGGGATTCTCGGGTGAACCGTAATCCGAAACCCAGGCCCATCCGATAGTGAACTTATGAAACCTCAACATATCCATAACACCCACAGCGGGTAGAGCAGCTCCAAATAAGTCTGGTCTCTGGTTTAACACCGCACCGATTAGCAGTCCGCCGTTGCTGCCTCCAGCTATTGCCAACTTATCCGGCCGCGTATACCGATTCGCAATCAAAAACTCCGCTCCAGCAATAAAATCATCAAATACATTTTGCTTTCTTAATTTTGTCCCTGCCTGATGCCATTCCTCGCCATATTCGCCTCCGCCACGAATATTTGCCACCGCATAGATCCCTCCCATTTCGAGCCAAACAAGATTTGGCACAGAAAACGCTGGGGTTATTGAGATGTTAAATCCGCCGTAACCATAAAGCAGCGTCGGATTTTTGCCATTTAACTTTAAACCTTTCTTGTATGTGATAAACATTGGCACTTTTGTCCCATCTTTACTCTTATAAAAAACCTGATGTGTCTCGTAATCATCGGGGTTAAACCTGACATTTGGTTTTTTGAAAAGAGTAGTCTTTTTCGTGTTTAAATCTAACCTGTATATTGTTCCGGGCGTGGTAAAACCTGTGAACATGAAGAAAGTTTCGGTGTCTTCTTTTTTACCATAAAACCCGGATACAGTCCCCATCCCCGGCAATTGAAGTTCGTACTCAAAACGACCATCCAGTGAATAAATTTTGACCTGACTATGAGCATCTTTTAAATAGGTTACGACAAACCGATTTCCAATCACGGTCACACCCGTCATTGTCTCTTTGGCTTCAGGAATGACTTCGCGCCAGTTTTCGCGTGAAGGGCTTGTGATATCAATCGCAACAACTCTGCCGCGCGGTGCGTTCAAATCTGTCTTGAACCAAAACACCGTGCCGTTGTTGTCAATGAAATCGTATGCGGCGTCGAACTCAGTCAACAGTGGTGTTACCTCCGCATTTGGGGCTTTCAGATCAAGGTAAAAAATGCGTCGTTTCGGACTTGTGCCCTGCGAAGATGAAATTATCAAATACCTGCCATCGCTTGTCGTTTCAGGATAGAAATTCCACTCTTTTTGGTCGGGCCTATGATAAATCAACCTATCCTTATCTTGAGGCTCGCCTAATTTGTGGTAGTAAAGTTTATGATAGTAATTTACCTGAGTTAATTTGGAAGAATCGTCTGGTTTATCAAACCTGCTGTAGAAAAAGCCTTTGCCATCAATTGTCCACGCAGCTGAAGAAAATTTCACCCATTCGATTTTATCGGGCAGGTCCGCACCGGTTTCAACATTGCGAACCCGCCATTCTTCCCAGTCAGAACCCGCGCTTGCCACGCCATAAGCCGCGTATTTGCCGTCTTCGGTCACAGAAAGGCCGCTCAATGCAACGGTGCCGTCCTTTGAAAACAAATTCGGGTCGATCAAAATTCCTGGAGCGCCTTCAAGGCTTTCTGTCATGTAAATTACGTTTTGATTCTGCAAACCGTCGTTGCGCGAATAAAAATAACGTTTGCCTTTTTTAAAAGGAACTCCGAATCGTTCGTAATTCCACAATTCAGTTAATCGTTTTCTGATACTTTCACGCTGTTGAATTTTTCCAAGATATTCAAACGTTAACCGGTTTTGTTCTTCAACCCAATTTTTGACCTGTGGCGAATTCAGATCTTCAAGCCACCTGTAAGGGTCGTTGACTGCAACACCATGATAATACTCAACACAATTAGTTTGCGGCGAAGCTGGATATTTTATTGTGTATTTCGTATGTGCACACGATGTTATTAGAAAAATCAAAACGCTGATTCCTGCTGCAATAATAATTTTTGAACGCAAGAATTCATTCTCAGTTGGTTTCATTTTTATTTACTATCTGTATCTAGCTTACTTTGACGTTGTTTGAACCTGACGTCAATAATTAAGCAGTGCATCTTTTTTCTAAAAATCGTTTTTGATCTTAGAGCTGGATAGGAATAACAAGGCCACAGGCTTGAATACCTGTGTTACAATCTATTGAGGTCGGGGTTCAATACCGACCCATGGACGGTGTGGTAGCTGCCACTACAATTTTGCGGATGCAGTGGAATGCGTCCATCAAATAAACTTGGATTGCAAAGTCTGAGATTTAGTCTTTATCTTGATTACATCCGGTTTTGCAGGTTAAGCTAAAAATTCTAATTAGCTCCTGGTTGCAAGTGCAGGTTGAGTCCAAAATCCACAAGACACGTGGTGCAATAGACATGTTTTGAAATCCCTTGTGTCAGTCTGATTGGGTATGGTTTTGATTTATAGAAGCAGTAATTGCGTTAAGATTTTAAAAACCGGCGCAAAAGAACGAAAAAGTTATTTTATCAGGATTTTGTAATTATTAATAAATTAGTTTTGTTAATAAAACTAAATCATGAAAATTCAAAATTTTGATTTTACACAAAATTATTGCTTGCGTGCAAGTAATAATTTTATATAAAAATGGGTCGTCTCAGCAAAAATACTATCAATTTTGGTTCGGGTGAACCAGGAATTGATAGATCAACTCAGGAGTAACATTATGGTATTAAAAAACGTAATAAAATGGATTGCCGTTTATATGGCAATCGGAGTTTTGGGCGTGGGTTCCCTGTACGCTCAGAATTTTAAAACCGTACAGGTTGGGAGCCCTATAAAAGACGGAACAGCTGTAGCAGTTGGTTCTGATGGTTTCGATTTGACAAGCTACAGTTCTACAATGTGGGGAACGTATGATGAAACCACATTTGTTTATATAATGATGACGAACGAATTCGACGTCAGAGTCCGGGTTGAGCAGAATGAAGGGAGTCAATGGGCACGGGCCGGGATTATGGCAAGGGAGCAGTTAAACGCAGGGGCTGCACCAGGTTCTGAAGACTTCAGTCCGTATGTCGAGGTTCATGCTACTCCGTATTCGCCTGTAATTTGGCAGGGTGGCGCATTTGTGCCGCGGTCTGATCCGTTTCGTGGCTTTGAATGCAACAGACGACTTGGCTGGGGTCAGGCCACTTCATCTACATCTGGTGGTACTGTTGTTCCCACAAATTCATGGGTTCGATTGGTCAGGATGGACGGGCAATTTACTGCATATTTTGGGTATAACGGTATAGATTGGACGCCTATTGTTTCAATACCAGAGTGGGAAGGTTGTCCTGAAGTCTTACATGTTGGGGTGCATTATGCTTTGGAGTATGGGAATCTTGGTGGTGCGCCGGCTGAACTTATTGCTACTTATCCATGGACAGCTAAGTTTAGAAATTTGACTATAATAACGCCCCAACCGCCTAAGATTATTGAAAGCCCAAAGGACATCGAGGTTCTGGCAAATCAAAAGCTTGTACTAAAGGTTAAGGCTGATTATTTTGATCCTTTTGAATATCAATGGAAAAAGGATGGCTCACCGATAGAAGGTGCTACGAATGCTGAATTTACTATACCAATAGTGACTTCTAGTGATGCTGGTAACTATTCAGTTGTGGTTAAAAATAAATTTGGTGAGACAGAGACCACCCCTGCAATGGTTAAAGTCATAGTGGACAATATAAATCCGCAACTGCTTAAGGTATTAGGCATAGGCAATAAAGTATATTTGACATTTGATGAGCCAGTACAGTCAGGTGGTACATTTAGTATTGCAGGTGCAACTGTGGTAAGTAGTGTCGTGGATGACTCCAAGTATGGGATGATAGTTACTCTTGGTTCAGCTTTAGTGGCAGGACAGAGTTATACGATCAATGTAAGCGGCGTGAAAGACCTTGCTGGTAATGTTATTGATCCTGTGTCTAAGGAATTTGTTGGCCTGGCTGTGTTAAACGGAAAAGCGGTACGGGAGTATTATGCAGGATATACAGGCGGATCAATAGCGGATTTAATGCAATATGTTAAAAATAATAGCCCAACACTGGTAGAATTAATTTCGGCTTTGGAGACGCCGTCAGGGATTGGTGAGTATTATGGCCAGAGACTGGTCGGGTTTTTGATCCCGCCTGAGACGGGGACCTATACATTTTATTTAGCTTCTGATGATCAGTCTCAGGTATGGTTAAGTACCGATGAGACACCGGCGAATGCATCGCTTATTGTGGAAGAGACGAGTTGGGCTGGGTCAAGAAATTATCAGCGCAAGTCCAGGCCGATTTCTCTTGTAGCAGGCAAGCCATATTTCTTTACTGTATACCACAGGGAGGGCACCGGTGGTGATAACCTGGCTGTGGCATGGATCAAGCCCAGTGATGGCGATAAGACACCGGCTGACCTGGGTGGTGAACCTATCCCTGGAGATTATCTTGCCCTGGTTTACAACCCGAATAATTCTACCGTTAACATCACTGAACAATCTCCGGCCACAGTTGAAGTTCTTGAGAAACGCTCCGTAACGCTCAGCGTAAAAGCCACTGGTTCTTCAGACATGGGTATGGCTCTTACATACCAATGGAAACGGAATGGTGTGATAATCGAAGGCGCTACTACACCTACATTGACAATAGACCAGGCAGAACTGGGCGACAACAATGCCGTATATACCTGTGATGTTTCAGTCTTTGGTAAGACCGTCACGTCTGCTCCTATGAAGTTGGTCGTAACGCCAGACAAGGTGCCGCCTACTGTGGTTTCTGCTGGTTTTATGCCGGGCGGCAATTTCATAGGGATCATGTTTGATGAGAAGCTGGATCTAGCCAGTGCCACTACGGCTTCTAACTATAAAGTTAACGGCACGCCTGCTGAAGAAGCATACATGACTCCAATTAATTCCTTTAGTTTCCCTGGATATTTCTTTGGCGGTGGAAAGGCCGTTGTGATTAAGGCAAGCGGTATTCAAGGAACGAATATAACGATTCAGATCAGTGGTGTGATGGATCTGGCATATAATGAGATTGTGACGACGAATATTGCAGTTCAGATATTAGGCTCAGGATTGACGTCTAAGGATATCGGGTCGGAGTTTGATCCAGCATATCCGGGACAAGTATATCCATATAGCTCAACTGATTTTGATGTTGAGGCTGCCGGGTCTGATATCTGGAACAATGCAGATGGCTTCCATTTCCTGTATCAGGAAAGAACAGGTGATTTCGATATGGTTGTTCAGGTGGCCGGTTTACTTCCTATGTCACGTTGGAGTAAGGCAGGGTTTGACGTTAGAGAGACACTGGAGCCCGGCAGCCGTAATCGATCGTTTATTGTGGCGCCAGAGGGTGGCCCAACGAAGGACCCAGTCAATGGTACGGGTGTCGATCAGTATGAGTCAAACTTCAGAGCAGATCCTGACGGTTCATCATCTACATTGACAACAAGCGGCGATGCGCCATATCCGAATGCATGGATCAGGTTAAAACGTTCTGGCAGTACATTCACAAGTTATCGGAGCGTAGATGGAGTGAATTGGACTGAATGGGCAACAGTTACCGATACTGCGTATCCGGCTAAAATATATGTTGGTATAGCCACGTGTTCACATTATAATGGAGAGACCACGGTGGCCGAGTATAGGAACCTGAATCTAAACTATGTGCCGCCTGTGGTTACCCCGCCAAAACTAGTAATTAGAAAGATCTCCAACAACCAGGTAGAAGTCGATTTACCAGCAACAGGCTGGATACTTGAATGGACTTCTAGTTTGACATCGGCAGAGTGGACGGCGGTACAATCTTCAGGTACTGTTCATGGTGATATACTCACCGTCACGGTCGATATAAATGGTATTAAATTCTTCAGGGCGCGGAGACAATAGAGCCCATATAAATACTAATGACAGGGCCGAGCTTTGAAAGCTCGGCCTTTTTTTGTAATCATTCTATTGACTGCAAGGCGTTCAAAATTTAGGTTGAAGCTATGAATGGTTTAAAAAATGATGTTAGTGCGCCATCGGTTGAAGGAAACATTGGTGTAAGGAAACCTATTCCACCGGCAAAGTTAGATGCACTGTCAAAAGAGATATTGCAGTTAAAAAAGAAACTTAATGCTGTCATACTTGCGCATAATTATCAGGTGCCTGAGATCCAGGACATAGCTGATTTTGTGGGGGATTCTCTTGGATTATCCCAACAAGCAGCTGCTACTGAAGCTGAGGTGATTGTTTTTTCGGGGGTTCATTTTATGGCGGAGACAGCTAAGATTCTTAACCCCACTAAGTTAGTGGTCTTACCAGACAAAGACGCTGGTTGTTCGTTGGAAGAAAGTTGTCCGGCATCTAAATTATTGGAATATCAGCAGAGACATCCGGGCTTATATACGGTGGCATATATAAATTGCAGTGCCGAAGTAAAAGCACTTAGTGATATAATATGTACCAGTGGCAATGCACTGCGTATTGTTCAGGCCATTCCAAAGGAAAAAGAGATCTTGTTTGTGCCAGATGAAAACCTTGGTTCGTGGGTCCAGGAACAGACAGGCAGAAAGATGCATTTATGGCCGGGGTCCTGTTATGCGCATGTTGAAATTACTCATGAATCATTGTTAAAGCTTAAAAGGGAACACCCAGACGCTTTAATCCTGGCGCATCCTGAATGTACTAAATCTGTTAGAATGTTAGCTGATGAGGTATGCTCGACTGAGGGTATGGTAAATATTTGCAAGAAACATTCAGCCCGATCATTCATCATAGCTACCGAGTCTGGTATAATACATAGGCTGAAGAAGGAATGCCCAGGTAAAGAATTCATACCTATGCCTTCGCAAAATTGTCAATGCAGCGAGTGTAAATACATGAAGATGAACACATTGGAGAAACTATATGACTGCATGGTTAATTTGAGTCCACGCATTGAGTTACCTGAATCATTAATCCAACGTGCTCGCAGACCAATTGAAAGGATGTTAGAGGTAACGACTGGTAAGAATGTAAAGGTGTAGCCAGTGTACATGTTTTTGGCTGGATGTTCGTTAATGTCTGGGGTGAAATCGTCGGTGGATCTCAACCAACCTTGGCTCAGCTACGTGGGTATAAATTTCTGTGGTACTAATATTTGAGTGACCGAGTAATTCCTGGATGACGCGCAGGTCTGCACCATGTTCCAGCAGGTGCGTGGCGAAGCTATGTCTGAGCATGTGTGGAGTAATGTTGCGAGTAATACCGGCTGAGAGGAATCTTTTTTTAATTCGCAACCACATTGTTACATGTGCGAAGGCAGTACCACGATTTGTTAAGAACACAGTGGCAGGTGAGTGTTTTTTGACGAGATGCGGTCTTCCGTAGTTTAGATATTCGACCAGGGCTGAGATTGCTTTTTGGCCCACTGGTACGACACGTTCTTTATTACCTTTGCCGATCACTGTGACGAAGCCGGCATCAAGATTAAGTTGTTCCAGTCTAATTGATCGGAGTTCAGCGAGCCTGAGTCCGGACGCATAAGCTAGCTCCAGGATTGCCTGATCACACAACGTGGACGGCGAATTGTCATCTGGTTTTTTGAGGATCAGGTCGATCTCCTGATCTGACAATGCCTTTGGCAATCTCTGCCATCGTTTTGGAAGTGACAGATTTTCAGCAGGGTTAGATGGTAAAAAACCTTCTAATTCACAAAACTTGAAGAAAGCTTTTAATGCGGCGATTTCGAGGTACAGACTTTCCGGGCTGAGGTGGCTTAATAAACGCGAATGTTCATTTATTATTTTCCGGTTTCGTTCCTCACTTATGAAATTTGCAAGGTGATCATACTTTACCTGAGTCCAGGAGTTTAAACCAATTTTTTTGGCCCAATCCATAAATCTGTTTAGTATGAATCCGTATGTTTTTTGTGTGGCTTCTGATTGTCCGCGCTCGTGTCTGATGTATTGCAAGAAATCGTCTAACAATGCTTCCATTTAATTATTTAGTTTTTGTTTTTACCAGGAGCACTGGTAATTTGGTGAGATGTCGAACTTTGGAGATTGTAGAACCGAATAAGATATCCTGAAAAAATCTGTGTCCGTGGGAACCCATTGCGATCAAAGTGCAACCGTGAGCTTCAGCGGTCTTGAGGATTTCATCAGGAGGGTTTCCGAGGGCGAGAACCCAGGATGTTTTAAATCCTTGATTATTAAGCTTGTTTGCGAGGTTTTGTAAATAAGTGCGGTCTTGTATCATTTCTTCAGATTCTGCGAGCTGCAGGCGTTCATAGTTTCTAGCTACCCAACCGTCAGATACATGTACCAGTAGCAATTCCGAGTGCGTCAAACTGGCTAACTGTAATACATGATCAAGGAGCGCTTGATCGTATTTGCTGTTTTCCAGTGCGATTAATATTTTCTCGTACATGTTATATCAGCGGTTTTATGGATTAGATTATGGCATCCATGAGTAATTTAACATTTGCTCCAATTATAACCAAAGCAATAATCCATGCAATAATTCTGGCCCATTTTGGTGTTACCCATACACCCATAAGCGATTTGTCAGATGTAAACATGAGTAATGGAACAACAGCAAACGGTAATTGCAGACAGAGAATGACCTGACTGAGGATTAGGAGTCTAGCCACACCACTATCGCCATAGATCAAAGAGATTGTAGCAGCTGGGACAATGGCAAAAAGACGAGTTATTATTCTGCGTAACCATGGGCGGATCCTGAAATTTATAAAACCTTCCATAACTATTTGTCCGGCTAAGGTCCCGGTTAATGTAGAGTTTTGACCTGAGGCCAAGAGGGCCAGAGCGAATATTGTGCTGGCAAATGATGCGCCGACGATGTCATTCATCATTAGATAGGCATCCTGGATTTCGACAACGTGGGTATGACCTCTGGCGTGAAAAACAGCTGCAGCAACAATAAGTATTGCCGCATTAACAAATAGTGAAGATGCAAGAGCTACTGTGGTATCAAGTGTAGCATAGCGTATGGCTTCGTTCTTGCCTTGAGTGGTGCGTTCGTATTTTCTTGTTTGGACCACGGATGAATGAAGGTATAAGTTATGTGGCATGACGGTGGCTCCAATTATACCGATGGCCAAGTATAGCATTTCGGGATTGGTAAAGATTTTTGGACCTGGCACAAAACCGAAGGCGATTTCTTTAAACGACGGTTGAGATAATATAATTTCCAGAACAAGGCAAAGTCCGATTGTGAAAATTAATGTAAGGACAATTCCCTCCATGGCGCGGAAACCTTTATCTTGCAGGTACATGATTAGCAAAATATCCAGTGCAGTAATAATTATACCACAGACAAGGGGAAGTCCGAACAATAATTTCAGTGCAACGGCTGAACCGATAACCTCGGCCATATCTGTAGCGCAAATGGCAATTTCACAGAGTACCCATAAAATGATGACTACTGGCTTCGGAAATCTGTCTCTGCATGCTTGAGCAAGGTCTTTTCCTGCGGCGATCCCAAGCCGCGCGCTCAGGATCTGAAGTACAATACCCATGAAGCTGGCTAGCAGGATTACACAGAGCAATGAATAACCGAACCTGGAACCGCCAGCTATAGCAGTTGCCCAGTTACCCGGGTCCATATAACCTACAGCAACAAGATACCCCGGGCCTGAAAAAGCCAGGGCTTTTTTTATGAACCCGGCGGCTTTTGGAATGGCAATCGTTGAGATGGCGTAGTCGAAGCCCTGAGGGTTTGTTTTTGTCTGGGGCTGATGTTTTTTATTGTCAGCTTCGTTTGCCATTTTGGTGGATAGACTGGTAGCTTACCGCTTCAGTTTACTGGACTGGGCGCGTTCGCGATATCAGTGTTTTCTTTTAATGTCTTATAACTCTGGACGACCCAGTCGCTCAAAACTTTCTGTGGGTTTTCAACTACGTCAGAATCGATTGTAAACTCTGTTTGGCCGGTATTTTGTTGGATAAGTTTAAGTCCGAATTGAAAGTCTTTAAATCTGGTTGCACAGATTTCTCTGACGGGCTTGTTTTCTGAGTTTGCAATGTCTATGAGCCTCTGGATGGCGGATTCGGTAAAATTAAGTCCGAGTTTAAAAGATTCCTTGAATCGTTGTGCAAACTCCAGGATCACGTGTCTACTGATTTCCTTAGATTGCAGTTCTTGTTGTTGGAAGAGGTTTTTTAAAGCTAACGATGGGTTTTCGATGACCTCTTTGGTGACGATGAATTTTTTAATTTGGGTTGACGGTAATTCAAATTTAAAATCACGGAAGATCTTTTCGCAGACGGTCATTAGTCCTCTGGCGCCTGTTTTTTCCTCAGCGGCCAGTTCTGCAATTTTGCGTAAGGCATCTTCCTGGAAAAGGGTTTCAATTCCATAAGCAGCAAAGGACTGTTCGTATTGACGGATTATGCTGCCTTCAGATGATTTCAATATCTGGAACAGGTCATCGACATTGAGAGGATGACAAACAACGCGGACCGGTAGCCGCCCGATAAATTCCGGTTCAAAGCCAAAATCGATGAAATCTTTAGTTTGAGCATGTTCCATGAGTTCAGTTATTTCCATTGGCTCGCGCGGCTTGGCTGCAAATCCGATTGTAGCTGCATTCAGTCGGCGTTGGATAATTTTCTCCAGTCCGTCAAATGCACCGCTTACAATGAAGAGGATGTGCCGGGTGTTGATTACTGATGGTTGTTTTCGGCCTGTTTGTGTCATCTCCAGCATTGCTTGAATCTGGCCCGCTATGTCATGTGGAGCCCGAACTGGTACTTCTGTTTCTTCCATTAACTTTAGTAAATTAGTCTGGACGCCCCGACCGCTGACGTCTCTGCCGGTTATATTTTGAGCCGAGGCTATTTTATCGATTTCATCAATATAGATAATTCCGAACTCGGCTTTAGATACGTCGCCATTTGCGCGGCGCACAAGATCACGTACCAGATCTTCTACATCACCACCTACGTAACCGGTTTCCGAAAATTTAGTGGCATCGGCCTTGACAAATGGAACACCGATTAATTCTGCAAGGCTACGGATAAGGTAAGTTTTACCTACGCCTGTAGGGCCCATTAGAAGTATGTTTTGCTTCACATAGTTAGGCTGAGGTACCCCATTCAAGGCAAGCCTGGCGTGGTTGTAATGATCGCAGAGCGCTACACTCAGGACCTTTTTGGCCTCGTCCTGCTTTATTACAAAACGATCCAGATGTGCCTTTACTTCCTTGGGCTTTAGATCAAATTGGAACGGCTGTTCTTTAGATTCATTTGTTGAGCTGCCGGTTTGGTCTGAGTGCTTGGATGCCATCGGCGGCCTAATAGCAAAAACGAATTGCCGCCGCATAAATTCATCCATCTGCTTTTGAATCTCTTCAGGCGTTAATTGTGCCGCAAACTTATGTATTTTCATATTGTTTAACCTACCAACTGAGACAATAGACTAATTCGTGTCCCGGGTCAATTGAACGAAGATTAAACGTAAGAATCCAGCTTTTAGTAAAACCTGGCAAATAATCTCCCTGTTCTCTATCTTAAGAAGGGAAAACAAATTTCAGGTTTGGCTGTGTATTGGAAACTCTGCATCCGTAATATGCTCTCTAACCGGTGCAGCAAGCCATATTAGAACCCCAGTCTCCGCTTTAATTTTGATAACCTCGTCAATTGACCAAAATGGCTATTGCACCGGTTGAGACCTTTGTTAGTGCCTACGTAATTTTGTTAGAAAAAGATTCTGGTAACCGATAATGCCATGGTTTAAAGTTTTTATCGTTTTAGTGTGCGAGTAATAACAAGCTCAATATGAAATTGTTAAATCCACATGCAGAGAATGACATGGGAAACGCCAGAGGACCCAATGTTAACCGGTTTAATTGGCTTAATAAGACAGTCGTAGCGATTGCATTTGCTTCTTTGTTTAGTGATTGGTCTCATGAGATTGCCACAACGCTTTTGCCTGCATTTTTAGCCACGATGGGTGCATCAGCCGGATGGCTTGGACTGATTGAAGGGGTCTCAGATGGTGTTTCCAGTTTTACTAAAATGATATCCGGTTATTATACCGACCGTTTACCAAGGAGAAAGCCGATAGCCGTGGCTGGTTATCTAATTACTGCTGTAGCAACTGCATCGATCGGTCTAGCTACGCATGCATGGCATGTAATGATTGCACGGGCATCAGCGTGGCTGGGGCGGGGGATTCGGACTCCTGTGCGCAAGGCACTTTTAGCTGGAGCCGTGGATAAAAGTTCATATGGTAAGGCATTTGGCTTTGAGCGAATGATGGATACGTTGGGTGCAGTAGTTGGACCTGCAACGGCTTTTGTGTTGTTGTCTATCTTCCACAACAACTACTCATTGTTATTCTTGTGTACACTGGTACCTGGGTTAATAGCGGCATTGCTGATCGGCGCTTTGGTAAATGAAAAAGATAGGATTCGTGTACAGTACGTTTCTTTTTCAGGAAGCCTCATGTCTCTGCCGACAGATTTTCAGAAATTTTTATTAGCCGTTGGTATCTTTGGAGTGGGTGATTTTGCGCATACCATGTTGATTTTATTCGCTGTTCAGAAATTAACGCCGATTTATGGGATCCAGACGGCTTCTGGTATAGCTGTTGGCTTGTATATGGCGCATAATGTATTTTATGCTGGTTTTTCTATGATTGCTGGTTTTCTCGCAGACCGGTTCAGGAAAAATGTTGTGCTGGCTGCTGGTTATTTTACTGGCGCGTTAACTTTATTGCTGGCAGTGCTTTTGCCGGCATCCGTTGCTGCTATGGCTCTGGTTTTTATTGCTGGTGGCATTTATGTGGCCATAGAGGAAACGCTGGAGGATTCATTCTGTGCGGAATTGGTCGATGAGCAGAGTCACGGCATGGCCTTTGGGTTATTGGCCACGGTAAACGGTGTTGGGGATTGTTTATCAAGTATAATCGTTGGTTGGTTGTGGACGGTAATAGGGGTGAAACAATCGTTTATTTACAGCATAGTTTTGTTTATTATCGGAGCAGTAATGGTGCTCAGGATTAAAAAGAACAGTTAATTTGCTGTTGAATTGTTATACGAGCTTTAGCTCTGTAACGACAATGAATATTTTACATGAGATAAATTGTGAATCTAGAGCTATGCCAGGACTAGATTATAGCGTCCTTCAAAAATGCATGCGGTGTGGCTTTTGTTTAGCTGTGTGTCCTACATACAATGCTACAAAGATTGAAAAACATAGTCCCAGAGGCAGAATTGCATTAGCCAGAGCAATTGCTGACGGAAAGATGGAGTTAACTGATTCCTTTGCTAAAGAAATTTATTATTGCTTGGGCTGCCTGGCCTGTGCAAGTGCGTGTCCTGCAGGGGTGCAATATGCAGAAATATTTGAATATATCAGGGCAGAAGTTGAGAAAAAAAGACTAATGCGTTCCTGGCTAAGACGATTCGTCCGATGGTTTACTGTAAAATGGCTCTTCATGGATTTAAAGAGGCTATTTCTTCTTGGGAAGATTATTCGGATTTATAAGAAATGGGGTATCCAAAGTTTTTTAAGAAGGTCTGGTTTGATAAAGCTTCTGCCTGAATATCTGCAATATTTAGAATCGTTGACGCCTGATATATCGCCTAAACAATCAGCCGATCTGATTTTGCCGGTTGTTTCAGCTATCGGTAAGCGCAGATACAAGGTCGCGATGTTGACTGGTTGTGTGCAGGATCTGATTTTTAGTGAAATAAATCGTGAGACTGTTGATGTTTTGGCGTTTAATGGTTGTGAGGTAATCACGCCACGTAACCAGCCGTGTTGTGGGTCTTTGCATGTTCATAATGGCGAGATTGAGTTGGCACAGCAGTTAGCCCGGAGGATGATAGACCTGATTCCGCCTGAGGAGTTTGACGCAATAATATCAAATGCAGGTGGCTGTGGCTCGCATCTTAAAAATTACGGCAAACTACTGATGAATGATCCGCAGTATGCCGATCGTGCACGATTGTGGGATACCAAACTTAAAGACATACATGAGTGGCTTTACGAAATCGGGATTCGGCCGTTGCCGAAGCACGAGCCGGGCGGCGAACAGTTGGTTACTTATCATGATTCGTGCCATCTGGTCCACGGTCAAAAGATTGCAGAAGAACCACGGTTTTTATTGAGCCAGATTCCCGGTCTGAAGCTAATTGAACTGCCTGAGAGTACATGGTGTTGCGGTAGTGCAGGTATTTATAATATCACGCAGCCTGAAATGTCAGAATGGTTACTCCAGAGGAAAATAGATAACATGTTGGCAACTGGTGCTCAGACCGTTGCAACTGCAAACACGGGTTGTTTATTGCAGTTGATAAACGGATTCAGGAAACGTGGCGTCAATATCCGGGTGGTGCATCCGATTACATTGCTAGCAGAAGCATATCGACGCAATGCCTCCTGAGGCTTTGCAGATTACCAGCGGCAGGGAATGCGACGCCAGCACTTTTGGGCTAACCCTGGCAAAGGAGTTGGGCCTGGACCGGATTATCTATTTCCCGGAGCGAGCGATGGGTGCGGTGTGCTCTGGCGCTGATCGTGGGTCGGTTGGTTTATGCCGGCAGTGGTTTGGTTACAACCGGGACTGCAAACTGCGGCTTCAGCAAATGGTCATCGGGCTGTTGTGCAACAGGGATGGCTGTCCAGTTGGTGTGGAAGTGTTTCGGGGCAATACTGGACGACGCCACAACGGTTGAGGGCAAGATTGCCTAGCTGCAAACGCAGTACGGCTTGAAGGAGATCATATTTGTTGGAGACCGTGGGCTGATCACGCGGGCAAATGACAAGGCGCTGGCAGGAGTGCATGGGCTGCATGTGATTTCTGCTCTAAGCCACCCGCAGATGTTGGAACTGTTGTAGCGTGAAGTGATCCAGCCTGAGCTGTTCGACCAAACACAGATTGTTGAGGTACTGGACCCGGCCCGACCGCAGCGGCGGTATTTTTTATGTCGGAATCCGCAGCAAGGAAGAATCGGTTGCTTCCTGCAGAAAGCTCAGTCTGGTTGAAGAGGCTTTTCGGAACTTGAAGACTGTTTGGCTGCAAGTACGGCCTGTGTATCACAAGACCAATAATCGGATACGGGCTCACGTGTTCATATGCATGTTAGCGTACTATTTGCAGTGGCACATGCAACACCTGTTGTGGGCGGGGCAATCAAATTGAAACTGAGATAGAAAATGGGGTTTAAACTAATCTTCGGGCTCGATAATTTTCCATTCATGGATGCCGGCAGCCCAATCTTTTTGGAGTTTTACGACAAGTCTGAGTGCTGTAGTTGTAACGGGTTTAAACGAGACTTCGTTCCAGTGATCTTTTTGTATGTGGTAATTAATTTTTTCTGCTCCGGGTTCAGGTTCGAGCGGCTTCCATTGTCCGTTGTCCAGCCATTGGATTTCCCATGCTTCTGGTAATTTACATTCGCCGCGGCCCGTATCATCGAACCAATAAACTTTAGCACCAGCTGCTCGTATGGGCTTAGGCCAATTGTACTGGACCCATTCGGTTGTTCCTTTATGTGGCCACCAATGGCAGAGTGCAGCAGGTTGTTGAGAACTGCTGGTGGGTTCGACTCCGTCATTGATGCCCCAGGGCTGGCAATTGCCGCTGACAAATGAAAGGCTAACTTTGGCAAGGGCTTCAAGGCCCCCTGCGTTTTGCGGTACAGGTGATAGTGGCATCCAGACTTTCATTGGCCCGGCTTTGCGGTTATCCCAGGCATAATACGGGATAGCTTTAAACGTAAGTTTTTTCGGTTTTGGCATTGGCTGGTACAGTGAATTTGACCAGTCCAGTTCAGGGGTTAATTCGGCATCGCCTTTGATTACAACTATGCCGTTTGGAAATAACTCAGTTTTCTCAAACGTGATGTCGGAATTTAGTCCTATATAAATTTTATCCAATGGTTGTGGTTGGTCACACTGTTCCAAGCAATATACTATTGGCCCGCGCTGCAGGGCAATGAGTCCACGATCGGCCTTTACATTTGGATTTGCAATAATTTTTTGGACTGGCATTTGCATTAAAAGTGTAATCTTATCGCCAGATTTCCAGGTATTACTGATCACAAAGTATCCATGGTCTATTTGCGGGTTATTTAGCAGGATATCGTTTATAGCTATGGTAGCTTTATTACACCATTGTGGGTTTCGCAAATGTATAGCGAAGCTTGTTGGTGAGTCTAATTTAAATTCAAATTCTACCTGACCATTCCAGGGATAATCAGTTTTGACGGCTACTGTAACTTTTTGATTGTTGATTGATGCGGTTACACGGCCTTGTATAAACAGGTTTACATATAGATCATTTGTTCCGGTTGCATATGCGTAACCGCCGATTGAAGCTATGGTGCGGGCCACATTCGGTGGGCAACATGCGCATCCGAACCACTCAGACCTGTGATGAGTACCCGCACTTTCCAATGGATTTACATAAAAGAACCTTGTTCCATCTTGTGAAACGCCGGCAATAACGCCGTTATATAGAGACCGCTCAAAGACATCAGCGAATTTTGCATCACCGTATAAAAGACAAAGCCGATGGTTCCACTGTGCAAGTGCAACAGATGCACATGTCTCCTGATACGCTGTTAGATTAGGAAGATCATAATCTACGGTAAATCCTTCGTTATGTGCGCTGGGGCCAATTCCGCCGGTTATGTAAAGATTGCGGTAAACGGTATTTTTCCAAACTCGGTTAAGCATCCTGAGCAGCAGCGGATTTTCGGTTTCAGTGGCTACGTCTGTTACGCCGCTCATCAGATAAGCGGCTCTGACAGCGTGGCCTTTGATGTTCTTGTGTTCAGTAATTGGGACATCGTCTTGCCAGTATGAGCCGTCGTATCGATCAATCGGTATGTTATGTTCCATAGCGAAATATTTTTTTCCGCGGTTCTCCACAAAAAATTTGGCAAGCTCAAAGTAACGTCGGTCATTGGTGACATGCCAGAGTTTAATGAGGGCCAGTTCTATCTCTGGGTGACCGGGATATCCCAGGCGTTTTGGCGGCGGGCCAAAGACTGAATCAATATGATTTGCCAGCTTTATTGCAACATCGAGCAAGTTGCGTTTGCCCGTTGCCTGGTAATGCGCCACGGCAGCCTCTATGAGATGTCCGGCACAGTATAGTTCATGATTATCACGCAGGTTTGTCCATCTTCGACCTGGTTCTTTCACTATGTAATAGCTGTTTAAATAGCCATCAGGCAGTTGTGCTTTTGCTAATATTTCGATCAAATCGTCGAGTTGCTTTTCAAGTTTTGGATCCGGATGTGTTGCAAGAGAGTAAGATGCAGCTTCAATTGCTTTATAAACATCCGAATCCATAAAGACCGGGCCCGTGTAACCGTTAGTGGCGCGTGCTGCTGCTAGTCTAAGGTTATTGATGTTTCCAGACTTCTCTAGATTTTCAAAATTGATCGGTAATGTGGCGACTCTATTGGTTTCTTGTTTTGGTCTCCAGAATGAATCTGCGATAGTTACATCGGTGAATGGAACTGGTTTCAATTTCACAAGATCCATTGCATATACAGGCAGGTAACTGGCAAGTAAAAAGACCAGACACCAGTAATAGAAAGTAAAACAACAGACACACCTTGTTGTATGCAGTGAAATATTGACCTGAGCAGTCTTATCTCCCAGGCTTGAGCTAATTAGGGTTACAGGTTTGATTATCTTCATTTTGTTATATTATTTAGCTATTACTCTTTCGCGCAAGAAATAAAAACATTCAAATTCCAACCTGTTCAGCTAAATAAAAGTGTGGCTTTAATATGCAATAAAAAATCATCTATATTTAAGCAAAACTACGATATGATGGATGAAAAACAGAATTTACAAATAGACAATAGAATAGTTTGGAGGGGTGGATTTTATCCTGTACGAATTTTGGGTCATTATTGGAGGATCGGGGTTCAACCCGGCCCACGCGGATGGCATGGAAGTTTCTTTTCTCTAGACTTTGTGTTAAAATGATTAAAAAGAAAACAGATTCAGGTTAGGCTGATGTTTTTCTATGCAAGGCTAATTTCAGGTTATGGCCCGGTTTTAAGATCTGGGTAATATTGCATTTGATTTGCTCGGGTAAAAGATAACTATTTCAATTTAGAATTTTTGATATTAGATTGTTAACATGTCTATTATGAACAGGCCATTTGCTGAGGTGGGTGGGATTACGCAGATGATAGTTCCTGATCTTTGGCAGCAGGAGGCGGTTTCGGCTTTAAGAGCAGGATTTGATGTTGTTGTACAAGCTCCTACTGGTGCAGGTAAGACTCTTATTTTTGAGATTTGGGCGAACTTTGGGAAGACACATTCTAAGGTTATATATACGGTGCCGACAAGGGCTTTGGCCAATGATAAGCTTGCTGAATGGCGGGCTAAAGGCTGGAATGTTGGTATAGCGACCGGTGATCTTTCAGAGAACCTGGATGCCCCAGTATTAGTGGCGACTCTTGAGACCCAGAAAAATAGGCTTATTCGTGGTGAGGGCCCGGCATTGCTTGTCATAGACGAGTACCAAATGCTTGGTGATCTGGACCGGGGTTTGAATTATGAGTTAGCTATTGCAATGGCACCGATGGAAACGCAGCTGTTATTGCTAAGCGGCAGCGTGGCGAATCCACAGGACATTGTAAAATGGTTGCAACGGCTGGGTAGGAAAGCAGTTTTGATCAAGCATGATATCAGGCCGGTGCCTTTGGATGAAGTTTATGAGGGTCAGCTTGATGCGCGGGTACCGCAAAAGATTAAGGGCTATTGGCCAAGACTGGTTGCTAAAGCCCTGGCTGAGGACCTGGGGCCTATTTTAATTTTTGCGCCTCGGCGTCAGGCGGCTGAACAAATTGCTCGGGAATTGGCCAGAACGCTTCCTGCGCCGAATCCGCTCAAATTGACTCCGGAGCAGCGTAGATTGGCAGGCGAAGAATTGTCAAAATTACTAAAATCCAGGATTGCGTATCACCATAGTGGCTTAAGTTATGGGGCCAGGGCAGGGGTGGTTGAACCGCTGGCAAAGGCTGGGCAATTACGTGTTGTTGTTGCAACTATGGGTTTAGCTGCAGGCATAAATTTTTCTCTAAGATCAGTTATTCTTGCCGGCGATTCATATAAACGGGGCGCAGTTGAACAGATGCTACAGCCTGATGAAATTTTACAAATGTTTGGCAGAGCGGGCAGGCGAGGAATAGATGAAACCGGCTATGTAATTGTCTGCGCAAATCAGATCGGTATTCGTGATGCACATGCGTGTTATCTTTCCCGAAACGGTCTTGTTGATTGGAGTGCTCTTCTTTGTGTTATGAGCCTTGCAGAAGAAATGAACAAGGACCCTTTTGTAGAAGCTATTCGCATCCAGGGACGGCTGTTTTCTTCAAAGGCGATTCCATTAGGTGTGGAGTTTTCTATAATGAATCCTGATGCGCCTTGTGGACTTAATACTGATTGCGAGAGAGCTCGGCATGTGAGAAAAAAAATTAAACAGATTCTTAATTCTGCTGGTCGATGGCAGGTTTGTCCGACCCCTGTTCAATTGCCTGCAGGCGAAGTGAAAGTTATCCAAACATCACCAAAAGACCCGGAGGCCATAGAAAAAATTGTACCTGCTTTAACAGATGCCGCTCTGGCAGAAAAGTTAGGTTTTGGCAATTTGGTCTCGATCCAAAAAGGGGATTTTAAAATATTTTGTCGGAGCGTAACTGTTGCTGATATCCTTAATTATAAGCAGATACTGTTGGCAAAATGGATGCGGCGATTGGTTAACTGGAACAAGCGCCAGACCACGATGGATTTATTTAGATCTACAATTGTCCCACTAGCAAAAAGGGCATTAGCAAAACTGGGATTCGTACTGGAAAAGATTGAAGTGTCATCCACAAAAATCTCCTTTGTATTAAACCTTGAAAGGTTGCCCATTAATGCCGTGGTCGATGAAGAAGGAGTTGCCTTGTGGAATCCGCCTAAGCGGTTTGTGATGCCAGAAGATTGTTCCGGTTGTAGCCTCGTTGAGCAGTGTCAACAATTGTCATCGGCAACTGGTGTGGCTCTGTTGTGGAAACGATTAGGTTTGATAGATCCCGATGGCCGTCCTACTATACGAGGTAAGATTGTTAGTTTTTTTCATCAGGGTGATGGCTTGGCTATAGCTGCTGCCTTAGAAGATCATAATTATCCTATAGCTGAATTGGTGTTTGATCTCGCTAATCTTGAGGGGAGTTTCAGATTTTGTGGAGACGAGAACCGTTGGGCGGGTAGATTGGCTATGGTTTGCAAAGAGCGTTATGGAAATATTTCTGTGCCCGGATATTTGGAAAATGGTGTTCCACCTGACTATGGCGCCGGCGCTGAACAAGTCATAGCCTCTGTCTGTAAAAACCCGAATAATAAATATCTGTGGATTAATGATCTGGCCGGTATCGGTGACATCGACCGCTTGCTCATTGAATGGCGAAGTTTGCTGAGGCAGATAGTGCATTCGCCAGACCTTGATTTGGAAAGATGGATGAAATTAAAAGAAGAAGCTTTCAATTTGTTAAATGAAACTGAATCCCCAACGCTAACCAACCTGCCGCCATTGGAACCATATCAAACGATGCGTGTCGATCACAGGATCCTGGTCGGAACAGATTGAATTGATCAAAAACTCAAGAACGGGTGATTCAATTAGATCGAAGTAATCCCATTTTTAAGGGCACATTGTACGGTTAAATGCGCGTTGTAACCGGGACCAGAATGCAAAAGCCCGGCTAAATTATCCGCGAATATGCCCAAAGCAAATCTAATATTCGCGAAAAGGCGCAACTGATCGATACTAATACCCAGAAGATTTGCGAAAGTGTGCAGACGTTAGAAAGTTGGTTAACTTATTTGAAAAAATTTTTTGCTTTTTCAAAAAAGCTTTTACTGATGGGGTGTACTTCTTCATTGCAAAGGGCTGCGAACTCTTCAAGTTTAGCCCGTTGAGCGCTGTTTAATCTGGTGGGTACTTCGACGTTCAGACGCACCAGCAGATCTCCCTGACCGTTACCATAAACATTTTTTATACCTCTGCCTCTGATCCGGAAGACTGTGCCCGTCTGCGTACCGGCTGGGATCTTAATTGTTTCCTTACCGAACAGAGTTGGGATTTCAAGTTCACCACCCAGTGCAGCTTTGACGAAACTGATAGGCACCTCGCAGATCAGATCGTCGCCATCGCGTTGAAAGATCTCATGAGGCTTAACGTGTATGAAAATATATAAGTCACCGGGCATGCCGCCTCGTCTACCTGCATTGCCATTGCCTGCAGACTTTAATCTGGTGCCTGTGTCTACGCCCGGTGGAATTTTAATTTTAATTTTTGAGGTTCGCTTTTTTTGGCCGGTGCCATTGCAGGAGTGACATGGTTTTTCCAACACACTACCTTGTCCGTAGCAATTTGGGCAAGTTTGAGCAATTCGGAAGAAGCCTGTGGAAATACCTACCTGACCCTTACCATGACAGGTTGGGCAGATTTTTTTCGATGAGCCTGGTTCAGCTCCGGTTCCTTTGCAAGCTGAACACTGATCTAACCTGGTAACGCTAACTTCTTTTTCGCATCCTAAGGCAGCTTCTTCCAGGGTAATCTCCAGATTTACGCGTAAATCTTCACCGCGTTCATAAGCTTCTGATTCAGAATCAGATCTTCCAAAAAACTCATCAAAAATTCCAGAATTACCAAAGACCTCCCTGAAGATTTCAAACGGGTCATGGAATCCGCCGTAGCCACCACCAAAGCCACTGGCTTTTGCACGCGGATCGAATGCTGCATGACCGTATTGATCATAGGCTGCACGTTTTTGCGGATCGCTTAAGACCTCGTAAGCTTCACCGATTTCTTTAAATTTTTCTTCTGCCGTTTTATCGCCAGCGTTGCGGTCGGGATGGTACTTCAGTGCTAGTTTACGATAAGCCTTTTTGATTTCTTCAGGGCTGGCGGATTTATCGACTCCTAAGATTTCGTAATAATCACGTTTTGTCATAAATAATTATTTTTGATTTAAAGGTGGTTCCTTGGCTACGATAACAGAAGCCGGCCGGATAAGTCGTCCTTTAAGTTTATAACCTTTTCGGATTTGTTGGATAACATGACCTGCCGGGATTTCAGTCGATTCTTGTTCAGATATAGCTTCATGGATATGAGGGTTAAAAGGTTGATTAGTTGCATTGATTTCTTCGACTCCGGCTTCTTTCAGGATATTTTGGAATTGGCTAAGGACCATCTGAACGCCTTTCTTGATGGACTCAAGCTTTTGGTCGTCAGCGCTGTTTATAGAAGCGATTGCAGCATCAAAATTATCGAGCAAAGGGATCAACTTCTGGACGAGTCCAAGATTTGCTGTTTCGATCAACTCTTGACGTTCCTTAAGCATCCGTTTTCTGAAGTTATCAAGCTCGGCTGTTTTTCGGAGTAATTTGTCCCAGTATTCATCAGCTCGTGCGGCTTTGGCAATTAACTCATTGATTTTTTCTTGCGATAATGTTTGCGCCTGTTGATCTTGGCTATTGCCGGTTTGCTGTTGATTATTGTTATTGTCTTTGTTAGCATTTTTCTCGTTATTGGTGGTTGCATTTGTTTCAGCCTTCACATTGGAGTTTTCGGCTGTTTCTACCTTTAATTCATTTTCTTTTACCGGATTATTTTGATTGGTGTTATTTGTTTGATTCATAACGGTTTTACAGAGTTTACTTGGATAACAAAAAATTTTTGTTACACAACGTCGTAATTCAACCCCAGCATTTATTTAAATAACACGAATTGGCGGAATATCAACTCATTTGATCTATATGAATTGGATTAAAAGATCCAGACTAGTGTGCCTACTGGTATTTTTTCGAAAAGCTGGATCACATCGGCACAGGACATGTGAATGCAGCCACAGGAGGCCGGGCGGCCAAGCCCGTAATCACCGGCCAGCCCATGGATGTAAATAAACCTTTTAAAGCTGTCAACACCTTCACCCTGATTAACATTGGGTTCAAGCCCTTCGATCCAGAGGATTCGGTGAGCGATCTTTGCATCATAAAAGCCCTGCCATGTATAACCGACAAAATTTCTTGCTTTAAATACTGCCCCGGGCGGGAGGCCATGTCCTATTTTTTGGGCTATTTTATGTAGTCCTGTTGGTGTTTTATAGGATCCGGCTTCATTGCCGATACCAAACCTTGATGTCGAAATAACGTATGTCTTGATAAATTCATATGCAGGCCGAAGGTATATACTTGGGTTGAGAGTGTTTCTTTTAAATAGATCCAGTGCCTGTTCTTTGATCCTGACTATACACAGGAATGATGAAGGGTGTATTCCTAAATTTCTGCACTTTATGAAAAACTCCTTAGGAACTAAATGATATAACATGATTCTAACAAATAAAACTTTATACAAGACGCTTTTTCAAGATCCGAGAGTTTCTGCCACTTTGTTCATATTTTTCCCGTCGGGCTGGCGGCAGATCGTTTGGGGTTCCTTCAATGAATCCGGCTTTTTGTTGGAAAAATGAAAAGGCTTGAGTCGATAATGCTATTAATTCTTTCAGTCCGGCTTGTCTGGCTTTTTCTTCAACGAACTGAACAAGTTTTCGACCGATACCCTGATTTTCGTGGGATGGCTTAACATAAAGACAGGCCAATTCGCCAATACCCGCCTCAGGATATTGGTGCAGAGCAACACAGGCCACAGGGTTGCGGTCTATCTCAAATAAATAATAGTCACCTATTTGTTTTTCAATGCTTGCATATGTCCTTTTGACCAGTTCTTCTGTGGCGACCGAGTTTTTAATAAGATTTAGGATGGTTCTGATGTCCTTTTTAAGTGCCCTACGAATTTGTTGGTATTCGTTTGCATAGATTAAAGTCCCGACACCTTCATTTGAAAAGACCTCGGATAATAGACCCTCGTCTATTTTGCCATTAATAATATGTACTCGTGGAATGCCGGCCTTGCATGCTGCAACTGCATGGGTAGCTTTTGAAATTACAGTCGGGTCAAATTCATCTGAATGTTTTGAAAGAAGTTCATCTAAACTGTTAGCCTGGAGCTGTCTGATAACTTGCCCATTGAATATAAGCCCGTCAGTCGTTGTTATATATATTACTTTTACGGCTTTAAGAGATTCAGCAAGGGCTATTGCCACACTATCTGAATTAACTCGGTATGTATTTCCTTCGCCATCAAAGCCTAATGGTGGGACGATTGGAATTATTTCATGGGCTAGTAGTGATTGAAAGAGCTCCACGTCTATTCTTTCAACTTTCCCGGTAAAAAGGTGATCTTTGCCGTGGATTATGCCCATAGGATGTGCAATGATCCCGTTGGTCGTAGCTGCGCGGAGATCATTTGTGGCCAGACCTTCCAGTATTTCATGGGTTAATCTGTTCGAGGCCGTCAATGCTAGCTTAAGCGTCTCGGCGTCGGTTATGCCGGAGCCATCCAGATTCGATGGGGATACACCTTGAGTTTTGGCCAGATCTGCAATTTGCGCCGATGCGCCATGAACAATTGCTACTTTTATGTTCAAAGACCGTAAAACGGCTATATCCATTAAAATATTTGGAAAGTTTTCACTTGTAACGATTGCTCCGTCGATGCTTATAACAAATACCTTCTCCCTGTATTGAGGGATATATTGCAAGATTCCACGCAAATCTGCCGGTCTCACTTTTTGATTCTCCTTTTAAATTATTTTGTTTGTTTTTTCTAAATGGTCAATAGTTCAATAACCCAATAAAAGTCTTATAAAATTACAATGAATCAGTGAGATAATTTATCCAGAGAAGTCAAGAAGCAGCAAGCAGATAAAATTTATTTTTGATGTCTGAACATGCGCCAGTATCCGAATAAACCACACAAAATAGCTGTAATAATTGCCGAGTTAGGCTCTGGAACTGGCGTGAAATTTATATCGTGCACAGCAATTCCATAAGAAGATAAGCCGGCAGCTGGAACAAATTTGAACGATACCTGATTTACAGGAATGCTGCCAAAATTGATCTGGACATTCCCGCTACCGCTATCATTAGGCGCCGTGCCAGTACCAGTAACTACTGTGTTAAGGCCTTTGCCTTCAACAATGTTATTTTCCGAGCCTATTACTGAGGTTGCAGCTACTGCCTGCCCAAGCAAATCTCTACCTTTGATCTCCTGGATCCTGTCGGTGTAAGGGAAGAATAAAAGCCAGACGCCTTTGTCAACATCAAAGAGGTTAAAAGATACATCTCTGACTCCTTGTTCATAGTGAAAATCTATAGTCACAGCAACTGATTGGCTACTTAAAAACAATGCCTGTAATTCGAGTGAATTTTCAGGTGGTTGTAAACCGCCTGTGTAAGTTTTTGATAGCTGAGGAGATAAATACAAAGCACTGGATGATATTGAGACAGTTATGTCATTTCCCGGGTTGTTTGAATCTATGTCGTATGACTGTTGCATCGAACCAGACGGCCAACTGACAGTGTCCCAATCTAAGATCAGTGCGTGAGATTGGGTGTTTAATAGTAAAATAGTAGCACCCGAGATTAACAAACCTCGATAGAAACTTTCCCAATGTCTAAACATTGTAAAAAAAATATACACAAAGTGTTATAAATGTCAAGACTTATAATTTATTATTCTGGTTTTGTTAGCAAAATCGTTACGCTTGAGGTTTTATTGAAAAATATTTCAAAGTTTATTTCTGGAGGATCGGGTTAGACCAGGATCAAATTTCTGACAATTTTATGGAGGGTCGGATTTCACCCTGACAGAATTATTGATTATCTTCTGGAATATTTGTAATTAGGAATGGCAAGGTTACGGACAAGAATGCCGGTGTCACATTTAATGGATGGCCATGTTCCACCCCGTCTCAACTTTGTTATGAATCTTTACGACTCCAGAAAATGTTAAATATTTGCAACTTTTATCGGCATTTTATCCATGAGAACAAGTTAACGTTCAAGACTCCAATTTGCTAAATTCTGATCAATGTCTGCTTATATTATTCAGTCGGGTTGGTTTGCCATTGAACCGAAGCGTTTCTGGGCGTCGGATATGGCCTAAATCGGTTATTTAGAAATTTTTATCTGGTTGAATCTGAACATTTTTTTCGATGAAAGCTGTGAATTAAGTTGCTTGCTTTATAAGCAGCCAGCGTTAAATTGGTAAATCATGAAACTTAATTTTGCTATAATCTTGGGAGTACTCCTTTGTAGTATGGTTATTTTAGCTGAGGATTATCAACCCAAAACTCTACCATTAGGTGCTAAGGCGCCAGATTTTGATCTGCCTGGAGTTGATGGTAAGAATTATAAACTCTCAGATTTCAATGATGCCAGGATACTTATCGTGATATTTACATGCAATCATTGCCCGACAGCTCAATACTATGAAGAAAGAATAAAAAAGATCGTAGATGATTATAAAGATAAAGGCGTAGCTGTTGTAGCTATTAACCCAAATGATCCTAATTCAGTACGGCTAGATGAATTGGGATGGAGCGATTTAAGTGATTCATTTGAGGAGATGAAGATACGAGCGCGGTATCGGAATTTTAACTTTCCATATTTATATGATGGCGAAACTGAATCTGTTTCTAAAGCCTACGGACCAGTTGCTACGCCGCATGCGTTTTTATTCGATCATGAGCGGAAGTTGCGTTATGTAGGCAGAATTGATGATTCAGAGCGACCGCAATTTGTTAAGGTTAATTATCTCAGAGACGCAATTGATGCGGTTTTGAAGAATATGGAGCCGCCCGTTACTACAACTAAGCCTGTTGGTTGCTCTGTTAAATGGGCCGGAAAGGCTGATATGGTCAAAGAGTATATGGCCAGGCTTGCAAAGGAGCCGGTGTCACTCGCGAAAGCAGATATGAGTGTTATGAATAGCCTGAGAAATACAAAAAATGGAAAATTCAGGCTTGTGACTTTCTGGGCAACCTGGTGTGCACCATGTATCGCGGAGTTTGATGAGTTTGTTAAAATCCACAGGATGTACAGGCACAGGGATTTTGAATTAATTACTGTATGTTTAAACAGACCTGACGAAGAAGCAAAAGTTTTGGAGTTTTTAAAGAAAGCTCAGGCTTCAATGACTAATTACATATTTGCTTCTGATGATAGGGAGTCATTGATGAACCAGTTTGATCCAGAATGGCCCGGGGCTGTTCCGTATACAGTATTAATTCATCCGGATGGACGGATAATTTACAGAGAAAGCGGCAGTATTGATCCTTTAGCATTGAGACGGAAAATTGTTTCTTCCATGAATGAATTAAAGCCATGGTAATGAATTTGGTCACACATGGTAGAGGATAAAACTACTCGATTAGTGTTTAATGATGGATTGGAACCCGCTGTTGGTTTAATGGGATAGAAAATAAGGCCTACAGCTTCGAATAAATTTTAAAAAAAATTAAAAAAATATCTTGCGCAGATTTATTTTTTGGTAAATATATAATTAACAAAATTAATAAATGAAGTTTTATGAAAAATCAGTCTGCACGGTTGTATAAGAATGAAGGCTACTGTTTTTTAGGGAAGGGCCGGATTAAAAAGGCCTTTACGCTGATCGAATTGCTCGTAGTGATTGCTATAATAGCAATCCTGGCATCGATGATATTACCTGCAATTGCTAAGGCTAAAACCAAGGCTATTGCCATTAAATGTAAAAGTAATCTTCGGCAATTAGGTACGGCAATATTCATGTATGCTCAGGATAACAGGGAACAATTCCCGGATTGTTCTGGAGCAGTATGGCCATGGGATCTACCGGTTAAAGCTGCCGATGCTTTTGTTAAGTATGGTGGCAAGCGGCATGTTTTATATGATCCAGCATTTTCCAATCAAGACAATGATGAACTGTGGGCTTTTGCGACTTCAGCTACGAATGAAGTTGCTGGGGAGACAGCAACAGGATATCGAGTGATTGGTTATGCTGTAGCGTTTAAAGGCTCTGGTAGGGTCCGGGCCACAAACATTACCGAGTCAATGAATCCGGCACCGATTAAACTGGCCAATGGTATAATTATTGCCCCATCGGCCTCGGAGCGGGTTGTGGCGGCTTGCGCTACATTATCAAATGGAATGAATGAAAATGACAGATCAAAGAATACGTATGTTAATATTTACGGAGGATGGAAAAAGCCGCACCGATCAGCGCACGTGCAGGGTGTTATGCCATTATTAGGGAATGAATTCTTTTTAGATGGGCATGTAGAGGCAGTTAAGTTCCAAAAAATGCGAATACGTACTGATGGAGATCCGGCGTTTTGGTGGTGAGCTATAATCCTGGTTGACCTTTTTCAATCTGATCTTCAATGTAAGCTAAGATAATTAGTTAATTCGATTGAATTAGAGTGCACATTTTGTTTGAATGATAGAAATTAAGTTTAACTAAAAAATATGACAACACTAGGAATCATAATAGGAAATCGAGGTTTCTTTCCCGATCATCTTTGTGATGCTGGAAGGAAAGAAATATTAACGATCTTAGAAAAACTTGGCATCGGAGCCGTGGTTCTTCCAGTAGATGCTACCAAATTCGGTAGTGTAGAATCCATGGCAGACGCAGCTAAGTGTGCTGAGTTATTCAGAACAAATGCTGACAAGATTGATGGCATTTTAGTTACATTACCTAACTTTGGTGATGAACGTGGAGTCGCTAATGCAATTAGATGGTCCGGTCTTAATGTACCCGTATTAGTCCATGCATTCAGTGACGATTCATCTAAGATGACAATAAAGGACCGACGCGACAGTTTCTGTGGCAAGATGTCGGTTTGTAACAACCTTCGGCAATATGGCATAAAATTTACCTTGACCCGGCTTCATACGTCTAGTCCACAAGACCCTACTTTTATTCAGGATTTAAAGGATTTTGACGTGATATGTCGGGTGGTCAAAGCTGCACGAAATTTAAGAATCGGTGCTCTAGGAGCGCGTCCTGCCGCTTTTAATACTGTGAGATTTAGCGAGAAACTTTTCGAAAAATCTGGCATATCCATTGAGACTTTGGATTTGTTTGAATTGTTTGGTCGTGTTAACAAGTTATCTGATGATGCCCCGCCAGTTAAAGAAAAGCTGAAAGAGATCAACGAATATGTAAGCACCAAAGGCATAAGTGAAAATGCATTATTGAAGATGGCTAAATTTGGTGTTGCTGTTGAGGAATGGATTTCAAGTACAAGACTTGACGCAGTTGCAATTCAATGTTGGACGGCGATGGAAGAGTTCTTCGGGGTAGTGCCTTGCACAATAATGAGCATGTTAAGCAACAAGCTTGTAAGCAGCGCTTGTGAAGTAGATGTAGCTGGTGCTGTTGGCATGCATTTATTGGCTAAGGCATCTAATAAGCCCAGTGCATTAGTGGATTGGAACAACAACTATGGTGATGACCCTGACAAGGCTGTAATCTTTCACTGCAGTAATCTGCCAAAAGATCTGTTTGATTCCAGGCCGACGATGGATATCCAGGAGATAATTGCTGGATCTGTTGGTAAGGAGAACACCTGTGGAACCATAGTTGGCAGATTAAAGCCGACTCCTTTCACATTCTTACGCATTAGCACAGATGATTTGGAGGGCAAGGTTCGGGCTTATACTGGTGAGGGCCAGATAACCAAAGATCAGCTGAAAACTTTTGGCGGTTTTGGCGTGGTTAAAATTCCAAATATGCAGAAACTGCTGAAGTATATCTGCGAGTTTGGTTTTGAACATCACGTTGCGATTAATCCGTCCAGTGTGGCCTTACCCGTTAACGAGGCTCTCACTAAATATTTAGGCTGGGATGTGTATCTGCATGCTTAGGCTAAATCTTGATGGAATTAGTAACATGGGCGCACCAAATACTGGCTGCGCCCATGTTAAAGGTATTAGAGAAGAAGGCTTATCTAGATGCTGATGTTGTAGACAATAATTAAATACATGTGCCCGGCTGAGTCACATATTAAGGAAACTTCGGATTTGATGTTGGCTGCACGTCTGCATGCACCTGGTGATTTAAGAGTTGACTCTGTTCCGGTGTCGAGGCTTTTAGAGTCCACAAACGTTTTAATTAAGGTTGATGCCGTAGGAATTTGTGGAAGTGATCTGCATACGTATCGAAATGCAAGGATTGGTGATTCTGTTGTTAAAAGCCCGTTTATTTTGTGTCATGAATTTTCCGGAATAATAGAGGAAATCGGCGCACAGGCCGAAGGCGGAGCTTTTGATTTATTGGTAAAAGGTTCACGTGTTGCTGTAGATCCGGCTATATCTTGTGGTAGATGTGAAGCTTGTATTAATGGAAATCCTAACTTATGCGCCTCGGTTAAGTTTTGTGGAGTCTATCCTGAAAACGGTTGTTTGTGCGAGAAAATAGTAATGCCGGGGAGATGTTGTTTTCAGGTGCCTGAAACCTTTGATTCCATATCTGCTGCGATGGTTGAGCCATTGGCTGTTGCTATTCATGCTGTAGATCTTGCAAAGGCTCGGGTGGGGATGTCGGCAGCAGTTATTGGATCAGGACCGATAGGTTTATTATGTTTACAGGTTTTACGTTTGGCTGGGGCTGGTCCGGTTTTTGTTGATGACTTATTCCGTTGGCGCAGAGATATTGCGGCTAAATTTGGTGGAGTTGTCTCAGATAATGAACAGGATGATTTTTCTGCATTTGTTTTAAATCACACGAAAGGAGTTGGGGTTGACCTGGTGATTGAGGCAGCCTGGGGTGGCGATGCTATCAGAAAAGCTGCAACAATAGCAAAGCCTGGTTCAAATGTAATTATTGTGGGGATTCCAGACGATGACGATTTTTCTCTAAGACATTCATTAGCAAGACGTAAAGGGCTTACAATCAAGTTTTGCCGCAGATCGAAAAATTGTTATCCGCGTGCAATTAAATTGATCAAAGAACATCAGGTCGATATCCGTAGTCTGGTGTCGCATCGGTTTAAGTTAATAGATGCTCCCTTAGCATTTAAAAAAAATGCTGGGTACGAGGATAACGTGATAAAAGTCATGATTGATATTTAATGGCAGAATTGTTTTAAATGAATGAGTAACAAAACCAGAATTAATGCAAGTTTATGAAAGCTAAATATACTATCGGTTTAGATTATGGAACTAATTCTGTTCGCGCGCTTATAGTTAATGTTTTTAATGGTAAAGAAATTGCCAATGTTGTCTGGAATTATGAACATGGTGAAAAGGGTGTGATTTTGTCTAAAGATCCAAATCTGGCAAGACAACATCCAGCCGACTATGTAAAAGGTGCTGAAGTCACGATCAAAGAAGCATTGTCGCAGGCCCGGGCAAATGTAAAAGGTTTTGATGCTACTCAGGTAATCGGGATCGGTGTCGATACTACGGGCAGTACACCTATACCTGTTGACAGGCACGGTCGGCCTCTTGCTTTTGATGCGCGGTTTCGGAATAACCCGGCTGCTATGGCATGGCTGTGGAAGGATCATACTGGTGTTGCTGAGGCTGAAGAAATAACAGAATTAGCCCGTAAACTAAGGCCGCATTACTTAAATAAGTGCGGAGGCACATATTCAAGTGAATGGTTTTTCAGTAAGATTTTGCACTGTTTACGTACTTCTCCAGATGTATTTAAAGCCGCCTATTTATGGGTGGAGTGTGCTGACTGGATACCAGCGATGCTTACTGGCACTGAGTCGCCAGAAAAATTAAAGGTTGGTGTCTGTGCTGCCGGTCACAAGGCAATGTATAATGATGATTGGGGTGGGTACCCGGATAAGGAGTTTCTCTCAAAATTAGATACCGGCCTTGGAGAACTCAGAGATCGGCTCAGGCCAAAAGCGTATACTGTGAATCAACCAGCAGGTTTTTTGACCTCTGAATGGGCCAAACGGACCGGGTTATCTGAAGGTATTCCGGTAGCAATAGGTGCTTTTGATGCACACCTCGGTGGGATAGGCGCCGGAATTAAACCGGGCACGCTTGTGAAAATTATCGGCACAAGCACATGTGATATGATGGTTGTGCCAGAAAATACTAAGCTGCCGGATATTCCGGGGTTATGTGGAATTGTTAAGGGCAGTATTTTGCCTGGCTACTACGGTCTGGAAGCAGGACAATCTGCTGTGGGTGACATTTTTAATTGGTTCGTCAGTTATATCCAACCCGGTGGACCAGAAGAAGGATCTTTTGCTGCGTTGAACAAAAAAGCCATGAAATTAAAACCCGGTGAGTCTGGTTTAATAGCCCTGGATTGGAATAACGGTAACCGGACAATATTGGTTGACCAGCGGTTAACCGGATTGATACTTGGTCAGACACTTTATACAACGCCAGCGGAGATTTATAGGGCACTTGTTGAGGCTACTGCGTTTGGTGCACTGACTATTGTGAACAGGTTTGAAGAATACGGAGTAAAAGTTGAGCAAATTATTAATTGCGGCGGAATAGCCGAGAAAGACCCGTTCGTAATTCAAGTCTATGCAGATGTAATTGGCCGGCCGATGAAGATATCCAGGTCATCTCAGACATGTGCTTTGGGCGCTGCAATAGCTGGTGCCGTAGTCGCCGGAGTATATCCCGATTGTGAAGCTGCAATCGAAAAAATGACTGGGCTCAAACCAAAGATATTTAACCCTAATAAAGAAAATCATGAGATTTATAAAAAGTTATACGCTATTTACAAAACTCTTCATGACGCTTTTGGAACTAAGAGCTGGACCGGTAGCTTGTTCAATGTCATGAAGGATTTGATAGACATACGGAATAGTATCAGAAAATAATTTTTATCAGGATAGTTTGGCCAGGCTAATGAACACTGCAGTAGAAGAACTTAAAATCAAGGTTTGTGAGGCAAATCTGAAGCTAGCGGCTTCCGGGTTGATTTTTCACACTTTTGGTAATGTCAGTGGGGCAGACCCGCAGGCTGATCTAATGGCTATTAAACCGTCGGGAGTTCCATATGAAAAATTAAAACCTGAACATATTGTTGTTTTAGCAATATCGAGCGGGGAGGTTATCGATGGCACATTAAGACCGAGTTCGGATACACCGACGCATCTGGAGATCTACAGGGCTTTTCATGGAATAGGCGGGGTTACTCACACACATAGTTTATATGCGACTGCTTGGGCGCAGGCGTGCAAAGATATACCGGCGTTTGGGACGACTCATGCAGATTATTGCAACGGTCCGATATTATGCACTCGTGAGCTGGATGATAGAGAAATCAAAAATGATTATGAAGTGCATACCGGAAAGGTTATTATTGAGAGATTTAAAGGACTCAATCCGCTAGACTACCCCGGCGTTTTAGTGGCCTCGCATGGTCCATTTACATGGGGCAAGGACGCTATGGATTCTGTCCATAACGCAGAAATACTTGAATACCTGGCCAGACTTGCTAGTGAGACATTGAAGATTTCGCCTGGTTTAAATCAAATTAAACAGGCATTATTGGAGAAACATTTTACCCGGAAGCATGGTCCGGGTGCTTATTACGGTCAACCCAAAAACAAATGAGCAAAAATGAATATGATAGCAGCAGTTCAAACAACGTCAGCACTGACCAGCATTGATTGGTGGGTGCTTGGTGGTTATTTTGCAATTCTATTGGCCATCACCTGGTGGTCAGTTTTAAAAGGCAAAGATACAGCGGATGATTACTTTCTGGCTGGAAGGAATCTTGGCTGGTTAATTATTGGCGCAGCTATTTTTTCGTCAAATATTGGCTCAGAGCATCTGGTTGGTTTAGCTGGGTCGGGGTGTACCGACGGTGTGGCAATGGCACATTATGAATTACAAGCATGGTGTCTTCTGGTCCTGGCATGGTTGCTTATTCCGTTTTATATCCACTCCAGAGTCTTTACGATGCCGGAGTTTTTGGAAAAACGATTTTCACCTACCGCAAGATGGGTGCTTTCAATTATTTCATTAGTTGCATATGTAATTACCAAGATTGCGGTTGGTATCTTTGCCGGCGGTGTGGTATTTGGCGCACTTATGCCCGAGGTTTCATTAAATCTTGGCTTTACGACATTAAATAGCTTTTGGGTTGGATCGATTCTGGTTGTCGTATTGACTGGTGTTTACACGGTGCTTGGGGGTATGCGGGCAGTTGCTTATACTTCATTTATTCAGACAGTTGTTCTAATTATTGGGTCGGCCTTGGTCACAATATTCGGTTTGATAAAACTTGGAGGGTGGAGTGAGCTAAGGGCAATACTGCCATCGGATATGTTCAATCTATGGAAGCCGTTAATTCCTGCTGGTGTTGAGGGAACCTGGGCGCCAGTGAAAGAACAAGCCCGTATGGCTTGGTATTTTAACGGGAATTATCCGTGGTTAGGAATGCTGTTCTGTGCGCCGATCGTTGGACTATGGTATTGGTGCACAGATCAATATATTGTTCAGAGAGCGTTGGGTGCCCCAAATGAGACTGAAGCCCGGAGAGGTTCTATCTTTGCCGCTTTTTTGAAATTGTTACCTGTGTTTATATTTATTATTCCCGGCATGATCTGCATGGCATTGGCCATATCTGGAAAAGTGCCAGCATTTAAGGTATTGTTAGACGCTAATGGCCTGCCGAATAGGGAAGAGTGCCAGGCGGCATTTCCGTTGATGGTTGCTAATGTCTTACCAATTGGGGTCAGAGGTATTGTAGTGGCCGGGTTACTTGCTGCATTAATGAGTTCGCTGGCCGGCGTTTTTAGTGCGTGTTCTACTTTATTTACAATGGATCTTTACCAAAAGTTTCGGCCTCAGGCTACTCAACACCAACTGGTTTGGATTGGAAGAGTTGCTACAACGATTATGGTAATAATTAGTTTGATTTGGATTCCGGTTATTCAGGGTGCAAAGGGATTATATCATTATTTGCAGTCGGTTCAGGGATATTTAGCGCCACCGATCTTTACAGTATTCTTTCTGGGTGTTTTCATGAAACGGCTCAATAGCAAAGGGTGTTTAGCTGCTTTGGTGGCTGGATTTGTTGTTGGTGTGTTTAAACTTTTAGTAGATACACCTGTAACATTGGGGATAAAAGGTTTTGAGAATGGTTATACCCCGGGATCATTTTTCTGGATTATTAACAACATATATTTCCAGTATTTCAGTTTGCTGATATTTATAATTTCTGTAATAGCGATGGTAGTGGTCAGCTATTTGACTGAGAAGCCTGATGATGAAAAGATTCGTGGGTTGACATTTGCTACTATAACGCCTGAACAACGTGCTGCGACTCGGGCTAGTTGGAATAAGTGGGATGTTATTGCAAGCCTAGTAGTTGTGGCGGTTATATTGGCTGCGTATTTATATTTCCGCGGATAAGGTTTAATTAATCATTATTCATGCCTTAGCATTTTTAGCGTACGGTATTTATGATGTCAGGTCTATTAAAATAAAAATGAACATAATTAATTATCGTTGCGATATGAAGACAAGTGGCACTTTGACAAAAACAATAGAAAGTTGTTTGAGAAGATTTGTAAAAAAATCAGCAATGCTCTTAAGCATGGTTGTCTGGATAACTGCTTTTATTTATCAAACTACGCTAAATGCTGACCAGGCTAAAATTTCGGTTAATCCAAACAACCGATTACATCAAGTTAGCCCCATGCTTTGGGGAATATTCTTTGAAGATATTAATTTATCGGCTGACGGTGGTATCTACCCTGAATTGGTAAGAAATAGATCTTTTGAAGATAGCAGCGATAAACCAGATCACTGGCAAATCAAGGCTCCAAATAACGTAAAAATTAATTCAACTATCGACACGTCACGTCCGATCAATCATATAAACCGTCGTTCCTTGAAGATTGAGGTGCCACAAAAGCCTGACTCAAAGATTTACATAGAAAATCGAGGCTACTGGGGTATGGCTGTGGAGCAGGGCAAAGATTATGAATTTTCATTATATGCAAGGGCCGTGGATGATTTTAATGGAAAGCTTGGTATAGAAATTTGTGATTCAAATCAAAGTCCAATTGTAACTGGTGAGATTACAGGTATTGGTGGTGACTGGAAAAAGTTTTCATTAATATTGAAGTCAACTAAAACAGAGCCCAAGGCATTTTTGAGGCTCAGTTTTCAATCCTCAGGGGTGTTATGGCTGGACATGGTATCTCTGATGCCAAGAGAAACCTGGAAAAACCATGGACTGCGTAAGGATCTTTGTGAGATGTTGGATGGGTTAAAACCTGCATTTGTCAGGTTTCCTGGTGGTTGCTGGGTGGAGGGCGATGACCTTGAGCATTCGTACAGATGGAAAAACACTATTGGTAAAATAGAGCATCGAAAGCCGCTGTGGAATCTTTGGCAATATTATGCAACTCATGGACTTGGCTTTCATGAATATTTACAAATGTGTGAGGATTTAGGTGCTGAACCATTATTCGTAATCAATTGCGGGATGTCTCATCGTGAGGTTGTGCCAATGGACCAGATGGGGCAATGGGTACAGGATGCATTGGACGCAATTGAATATGCTAATGGCCCGACGAATACGATTTGGGGCGGGTTACGAGCCTTAAATGGCCATCCAGCGCCGTTCAATCTTAAATATATTGAAATCGGCAATGAAAACGGTGGACCGGCGTACAATGAAAGATATGCATTGTTTTATGATGCTATAAAATCCAGGTGCCCTGAAATTAAACTTGTAGCTAATGTTTGGGGCGGGGTACCTAATAGCAGACCTTTAGAAATTATAGATGAGCATTACTACAGCGGTCCTGAATTCTTTATAAAAGAGGCAGAGCGTTATGATAGATACGACAGAAACGGACCGAAGGTTTATGTTGGTGAGTATGCTGTTACTGAGGGGTGTGGACAAGGTAATTTGAGAGGCGCGATCGGGGAAGCGGCATTTATGATTGGTATGGAACGGAACTCAGACGTTGTAATAATGGCTTCATATGCGCCTTTATTTGCCAACGTCAATTATAAGAGATGGAACCCGGACCTTATAAATTTTGACAGTTCGCGTGTGTATGGTTTACCATCGTACTATGTGCAGCAACTTTTTAGTCAAAATCGCGGTAGTGTGGTTTTGGAATGTTCTGTGGAGTCTCCCACTTTAAGTGAAAATCCGGGGAAAGGTAAGATTGGCCTGGGCACATGGCTTACCTCAGCTGAGTTTAAAGATATTAAAGTTGTCAAAGGCGATAAAGTTCTCTTTGAATCTGATTTCTCAAGTAACCTTAATGGCTGGCAAGCTATCAGTGGAAAATGGTCTGTCAACAACGCAGCATGTTATCAGTCAGAGATTATCGAGAATGCTCAGATTCATGCAGGAGATGTCAGTTGGTCTGATTATTCAATAACATTAAAAGCTCGTAAGATTAGTGGCTCCGAGGGATTCCTGATTATGTTTAATGTCCTGGACGATAAGAACTGGACCTGGTGGAACATTGGAGGTTGGGGAAACAAAGAACATGGAATCGAGTTCTGCAAAAATGGCGGGAAGTCTTCTGTTGGTCAGCACAAACCTGGTTTTATTGAAACAGGAAAATGGTATGATATACGGATCGATATCAACGGACAGAACATTAAATGCTGGTTAGATGGCCAGCTGATCCATGATGTAGATTACCCGCGAGTCAGGTCTTTGCTTGCATCAGCTGTCTTGAATCAACCCAGTAATGAGTTAATTCTTAAGGTGGTTAATGCTGCATTTACGAACGTTACCAGTGAAATCAATTTAAATTCGGCCAGATTAGCGAGTAAAAAGGTTAAGCATATTGTTCTAACTGGTGATCCTTTGGCTGAAAATTCATTAGAAAAACCTTATAACGTTATACCAAAAGAAAATGAACTCGAAATAACTGGTCATGTATTCGAGTACTCATTTCCAGGTAATTCATTGTCAATTTTTAAATTAAAGTTAAGTGAAAACTAAATGGAGGGTCATTATGAAAAAAGGTTGTCATTATTACGTAAAATATCCAGTTAAGCTTTTAGCACAATGTATTTTAGGAGTGTTTATTGCTACGGCGTCACTTTATGGTGACACTCCAAATTCGGCAGATCTACCAATTCCCCCAAAAGTGGCTTTGGTTGCTCCACCTAAGGCGGCTCCATTTGCACCGCACCAGGTAAGATTGCTTGATGGTACATTTAAACAGGGACAAGACACGGACATTGAATATCTTCTTAGTCTTGAGCCCGATCGGTTTCTTGCCAATTTCAGAAAAGAAGCCGGACTTAAACCAAAAGCACAAAGTTATTCAGGCTGGGAGACCATGGGCATAGCGGGTCATTCACTAGGGCATTATTTAAGTGCTTGCAGTTATGCTTACGCGGTAAGCGGCAACACTCAGATACTGGAACAGGTTAAATACATCGTCTCTGAACTTGCCGAGTGCCAAAAAGCTAATGGTGATGGCTACGTTGCAGCTATACCTGAGGGACGGCGAGTTTTTAAAGAGGTTTCATCAGGAAACATACGTTCAGCTGGTTTTGATCTGAATGGCGTTTGGGTGCCTAATTATACTATTCATAAACTAATGGCGGGTTTAAGAGATGCCTATCATTTGTGTGGGATTCATGATGCATTACAAGTAGAGATAAAATTGGCTGATTGGCTGGAGACCGTGTATGGCCATCTTACAGAGGAACAAATGCAAAAAGTCCTCGCTTGTGAGCATGGCGGAATGAATGAAGTATTAGCTGACTTGTACGCTGATACAGGTGCAGACAAATACCTTAAATTATCATACAAATTCCATCATAAGGCTATTTTAGATCCTTTGTCTCGTGGAGAGGATATTTTGGCCGGCAAGCATGCAAACACTCAAATCCCCAAGTTGATAGGTCTGGCCAGACGGTATGAGATAACCGGAGACAACAAAGACCGTGAAACAGCAGAGTTTTTCTGGCAACGTGTGGTTTATCATCATTCTTATGTAACTGGCGGAAACGGGGATCATGAATATTTTGGTCAGCCAGATAAACTTAATGATAGACTAAGTGTGGATACTACAGAAACCTGTAATGTATATAACATGTTAAAACTGACAAGGCATGTTTTTGGTTGGAGACCTGAAACTACTGTTGCAGATTTCTATGAAAGAGCCCTTTTAAACCATATCCGAGCGACTCAACATCCTGACGGTCGGTTAGTTTATAACCTGACACTATTGCCAGGCGGACATAAAGTATACCAGACTAAGTATGATTCTTTCACGTGCTGTGTAGGAACAGGCATGGAAAATCATGTCAGATATAACGATGCTATCTATTTTCATAACCTGGATACATTATGGATAAACCTGTTTATCGCATCGGAACTTAATTGGCAGGATAAAGGCATTACTCTGCGACAAGAAACAATGTGGCCTTTTTCTGATACCTCCAGATTGGTTATTAAATCAAGTAAACCACAGAATCTTACCCTGAAAATAAGGGTTCCTTTCTGGTCAAAACAAAACTTTGAAGCAAGAGTTAGTTCTTCTTCTAACGCCGACCACTCTGTTTACAAGAATCCGGATCCTGATGGTTTTATTTCAATCACCAGAACCTGGAAAGACGGTGATGAAGTTTTTGTCAAATTCCCTATGTCCATTAGAACTGAATCGATGCCGGATAATCCAAAGAGAATAGCGATTTTTTATGGACCAACTTTATTAGCTGCTGACCTTGGTCCTGAGAACGATCCAGCTGCCTCTCAGCCTGACTATGTGCCAGTGCTGGTAACGGATGATCGGCCAGCGGAAAGCTGGATTGTAATGGATGAAAAACTTAGCACGATCAAAACTGTTGGCGTGGGTAGACCACGTGATGTCCAGCTTAAACCTTTCTTTAATTTGCATAACCGGCGGTATACTGTGTTTTTCGATATCTACACCCAAAGTGAATGGGAGAAACGACAGGAGGAAATACGCCAGCAACGAGAACGTGAACAAAAATTAGCTCTGCGGACTGTAGATCTGCTTAGAATTGGAGAGATGCAACCAGAACGTGACCATAACCTCAAGGGAGAAAATACTTTTGCAGGTGAAGCTATGGGAAGAAAATGGCGCCATGCAGTCAACGGCGGATGGTTCTCGTGTGATATGAAAGTATTATCAAATACGTCAAATGTACTTGTGTGTACATACTGGGGATCTGACACAGGGAATAGAGTGTTTGATATTTTAGCCGATGACACGCTTATTGCAACGCAACGCTTGCAAAATAACAAACCGGGTCAGTTCTTTGATGTTGAGTATCTGATCCCTCCGGAAATCACAAAAGACAAAGAAAAAATTACAATTAAATTCAAAGCTCATCAAGGCGCTATTGCTGGCGGGGTCTATAGTGTGCGTATTCTTAAAAGTGAGTAATAATACACATGCTATAAAAGCCCACTAAGCTTTCAATTTATAGCAGTAATATACATAGCTGGTTAACATCGCAGCGGTCTTTAGTGACTGGCGCGATGTTAACTTTTTTGTTTTTAAGCTCCTGAGCGCCTGTCGTATTTACACGATGCTCATGCATGGTTTCGTTGGTTTTGCGTTTGATAATTTTCATTTTGTATAAATAAATATGAAAAATATCAGTTGACTGATTTAATTTTTTCCCAGATATTTGGTGCATAACGTAAATATATTTTCAGTTGATAAACAAGTTATGAAAAATAGTGTGCATTTATTAAACGGGATGTGCAAGTGGTTAGGCTTGGTTTTAGCCCTTGGTTTTGTGAACCTTGGTGTGGCAGGTTTACCTAAATTGAAGGTGAGTGAAAACGGTAGGTTTATTATCACAGAATCGGGTGAGCCGTTTTTTTGGTTAGGCGATACTGCGTGGGAGCTTTTTCATAGATTAAACCGGCAAGAGGCGGATCAATACTTGGAGAACAGGGCAAAAAAGGGTTTTACAGTTATTCAGGCTGTCGCCCTGGCCGAATTGGATGGTCTAAATGCAAGGAACGCTTATGGTTATGAGCCATTAGTGGATAATGATCCAACTAAACCTGCGATCAAGGATGGGGATGACAATGATTATTGGGATCATGTTGATTATATTGTAAAAAGGGCAAACTCACTGGGTATTTATATAGGTCTTTTACCTACATGGGGTGATAAGTGGAATAAAAAATGGGGCAGTGGTCCTGAGATATTCAATGAAACTAACGCTTTCGTTTATGGCCAATGGCTGGGGAAACGATATAAAGATGCTGGTATCATCTGGATATTGGGTGGCGATAGACCTGTCGAAACAGAGAGACACAAAGAAATTATTCGGGCTATGGCTAGAGGATTAAAAAGTGGTGATGGCGGAGTTCACCTCATCACGTTTCATCCAATGGGCGGACAAGGCTCTGCACAATTTTTTCATAATGAAGATTGGTTAGATATAAACATGTGCCAGAACGGACATGTAGCAGAGTATACCGGTCGGTATGACCAAACTCTTGTCGATTACAACCGAACACCAATTAAGCCAGTATTGGATGGTGAACCGATATATGAAGATCATCCAGTATCATTTGACGCGAATAAATTAGGTCACTCAATTGCTGCTGATGTCCGGCGCCCGTTGTACTGGGATTTATTTAATGGAGCTTGTGGACATACTTATGGACATCACTCGGTCTGGCAAATGTGGGCGCCCCCCAGAGAACCTATTAATAATCCGTTAATGCCCTGGTATGAGGCTATTAACCAACCTGGGGCTAGCCAGATGCAATATGCGAAAAAGTTGCTCTTATCAAGACTTTATTTGACAAGAATTCCAGACCCGGACTTAATCGTCCGGGATCGCGTGCCTACGAGTGTGCCAGGAGCAGGCCGATATTATTTTGCAGCTACCAGAGACGCAAACGGAACTTTTGCCATGGTTTATGCACCGATAGGGAGATCATTTAAAGTCAAATTAGAAAAGATAAAGGCACCAAAGATAAAAGCCTGGTGGTTTAATCCCCGAGATGGTACTGCCACCGAAATCGGTATATTTGATAATACTGGAATCAAGGAGTTTATTCCGCCAAATCCGGGCGAAATGCTGGATTGGGTGTTAGTTTTAGATGATATGGCTCAAGGATTTCCACCGCCGGGTCAAGTCCAGCGTAAATAATTAATTTATTAGCGTTTTTTCAAGTCGTGCCTTAATGGCCCCAAATTTGAAGTTTTATCCGCGAATGGTATCCACGAATGAACACGAATGTAAATTTACAGATTCATTTTTATATTTAGGTCAGTGATGAACGCGGTAGTAGGTATGGTATTATTGAAATTGGAAGTGGCTTACAGGTTTGGCTGAAGAATCTAGAGGATATCATATCTAAAGATTAAAACTTCAGATTCGGGCAAGGGAATTGAAGGTGCTAATTATTAGAGAGTTTTTTGGCATATTGTTGAGCCAGCACCATTGCACCGAGAGGAACAGCGTCCTCTTTTAATTTTGCAATTGCGATCATTGGGCCGGGCTTAAATGCGTCCATGAGGTATTTTTTCAGATAAAATTGAACTTTTTCTGCCAGGTGTGATCCTATTAAAGAAAGGCCTCCGCCGAGTATAATTATTTCTGGGTGGACCAGGTGACACACGTGTGACAAAGCGAATCCCAGGTTTTCACATAGTTTTTCAAATATGTTAATTGCAAAATTATCGTTTTTCTGGATTGCTGGCAAAAGGAACCTTGCTTCTGATCCGTGAGGTGATGTTTTAACTAATTTTGTAATGGGAGAATCGATGCCAGAGGCGACTAATTCACGAATTTTCTTATCAATGGCCCAACCTGAGCAATTGGCTTCGACTGTTGTACCAGAAAGATCGAGTCTGATATGACCAATTTCCATTTCGCCGGGTTTTTGTCCGTGGTAGATTTGATTGTTATGGACTAAACCACCGCCAACACCGCTGCCTAGCGTTATGTAAAAGACGATATTGAAATCTTTACCTACACCAAGAGTCGCTTCGGCGAGCGTAGCAACGTTAGCGTCGTTATCAACTACTGCAGGACAATTTGCAATATTGGTCAGCCAATCACGCAATGGGAAGTTATCCCAACCATGAATGTGGTGAGATCTGTCAATTACTCCTGATTGCCAGTCGATCGGACCGCCAAATCCTGCACCGATAGATGCAATTTTAAAGCCGTCGCTCAGGAAAGTTTTTATTGCTGATTCGACATTATTACGTATACCGATAGCCCCTTTTTGCTGATCAACTGGGTATCTAAGTTTTTTAAGAATATTAAAATCATTAGTTCCTATTGCTACCTGGATTTTCGTTCCGCCTATTTCGATGCCAACGATATAATTTTTCATAGTCTATTAGATTTCTGTGCTTGAATTATTGTTTTCAGAGAACTTTTTCGTTTTGGATATGATCATAAGGACTGAAACAACCGACCATAGCAGTGATATAAAGAAAAGGAATATGCCAATAAAAAAAAACTTTAGCTCCGGTACTTCAGGTATATTAAATGGGTCTGAGTACCAGGTTTTAATAAGTTTGACAGCTTGCGTAAGTGTTATAATGAGACCTGTAATAGAAATTATCATCTGAATAGTACCTGAAATTTTCTTGCCTGCAAAAAAAGTGCCTAGCCCGGGTAACCCTATAATATTTGCAATCAAGAATTGGCTTTGCGAAATCTTCATTTTATAGATTCCTATGTATACAAAGGCTATATCTAGTCTCAAGTTAAACTAAACTCAAATGATTTTTATTTTACTTCTTTACGAACAACGCGCTAGGTTGTTTTTTTATACATCATGTCTGAACTTGATATCACTAAAGAATTGTTAAGATTGTTAGAATATTTTTTTTGAAAGTAGACAGTCGAACGAGAGGTTTTTGAAAATAATTTTGGACAGTTCGGATATTTGCAAGTTATATGGAATATGAAGATTGATGATTTGAAAACTATGAAAAGTTCAATATTGGCATCCTGCATAGCGTTAGTTATTATCGCAACAACTTTTGTGTATGCCGAGCCAGATGTTAAGCTGGTAAGCTTTTATACAAATTCCTGGTCACAATGGCGTGGGCCGTATCGGGACGGTGTGGTCAGAGAAAAAGGACTTTTGAAAAAGTGGCCTCTTGAGGGACCGTGTTTGGTGTGGAGAACCAAATCATTAGGGTCTGGATATTCAAGTCCTGTTATTGCTGATGGCAGAATATTTATAACAGGAGATGTTCAGGATAAGCTACTAATTTTTGCCCTGGACATGAATGGCAAAATTAATTGGGTAGCTACGAATGGTGCAGCCTGGAAAGGGCCGTATCCAGGTGCGAGGGCCTCTGTGGCATATTCGGATGGTAGGATTTATCATTTAAATGCGCATGGACGGCTAGCGTGTCTGGAATCTTCGAGTGGTAATGAATTATGGCATCTTAATATCACTAATGAATTTGATGCTTCGAATATAACGTGGGCTTTTAGCGAATGTTTACTTGTGGATGAGAAAAAAGTTTATGTAACACCAGGTGGGAGAAAAGCTTTGATGGCAGCGATCGATAAAATTTCCGGTAAAACAGTTTGGATGAGTGCTCCATTGCGAGTGGAAAACAAAGAATCTCAAGAATCTATATCAACAGATCCTGCAGGGTATACATCACCGGTCATGTTTGAATTAGGAAACCGCAGGCTCATAGTCAACTGTTCACAGAGCCATGCATTTTGTGTTGACTCAGGTTCTGGCGAAATATTGTGGACATATCCAATGCCTACAAGATATAAAGTTTTGGCGGCTACCCCTGTTGTTTATAAGGATTCAGTATTTGTTACCGGGCCGGACAGCCAGGGCGGTACATTATTAAAAATTACAAGTTCAAATGCTGTCGTATCTGTTCGGACTAAATGGATTTCAAAATTGGATACTTGCCATGGTGGGGTTGTCGCAATCAATGATATATTTGTCGGGTCTTGGTATCGGAACCGACGTGGTTGGGCATGTTTAGATGCAAACACGGGTGAAACATTGCACCAAACATCGGCACTTGCGAAAGGGTCTGTTATATACGCAGATGGTTTATTTTATTTGCTAACAGAGGATGGTATAATGGCTCTGGCAAAAATCGACAGGGCAAATTTCAACATTATCAGTCAATTCCAATTCATAAAAGATCACCAGAACGATGTATGGGCACATCCTGTTATTTACGATGGGAAACTGTATTTGCGATATCATAATTTATTAAGTTGTTACGACGTTCAGAATGAGTAAATGCATATGTAGTGTCGAATAAATTTAACTTTTTTAATTTGGTGTCTGGACCTGGGTCTTTAAATATGTTAGGTTGTATCTAAACCAATTATGAGAAGAAGAAACTTTTTAAAAACAATAAGTGTGGTTGCCGCTGGATATGCTTTGGATTCCTTGCCTGTGATTGCCTCAGAGGAGGCAAATAATCAAAAAGCACTTGTTCCAAGGAGAGTACTCGGGAAGACAAAAGAGTGTTTATCAATAGTTGGTTTTCCGGGACTTGCATTGATTCACTATGATCAAGCTACATGTACTGATGCATTGCACAGGGCATTTGATCGAGGAATTAATTATTTCGATGTTGCCCCAGCATATGGCAATGGTGAATGTGAGACTAAGATGGGTAAAGGGCTACAGGGCATCAAGCGCAGCAATATTTTTTTAGCATGTAAGACTAAAAAACGTGATAAGGCTGGTGCACAGCAAGAATTGGAAAATTCGTTAAAAATTCTGAAGACGGATTATTTTGATCTTTATCAATTACATCATTTGGTAACCAGTGAAGATGTAAGAACTGCCCTTGGGCCCGGGGGAGCAATTGAGGCAATATTGAAAGCTAAGGAAGAAGGTAAAGTAAAATACATAGGATTCTCTGCACATACCACCAAAGCAGCCCTGGAAGCATTGAATAAATATTCATTTGATACAGTAATGTTCCCTATAAACTTTGTCGAGTTGCTAAATCGCGGGTTTGGTCGTGAGGTACTTGAATTAGCATATACGAAGAATGTTCCAGTATTGGCTATCAAACCATTGTCCAGAGGGGCCTGGCCACAAAATGTTGAACAAAAGCGAAAATGGTGGTACAGATGCATGGAAACTTCAGAAGAGGTCTCTTTAGCTATGAGGTTTTCCTGGTCTCAGAAAGGGGTTGTTGCGGCAATTCCACCATCATTTTTGGATCTCCTGGATGTTGCCATAAATGTCTCCAGCAATACAGAGCCATTGGCCGAAAAAGAATTAAACTTTCTGAAAGATATTGCAAAAAACGCTAGTTCAATTTTCCAGGCTGAGGAACAAAGAGCTCAGACTGCACATTTGATTCTAAGACATTCGTATCCTGACAATGTTTTTGAGCCTTTACGATGTTAATCCATTTTTGATGTTTTGCGCTGTTGAAGCAATTCTATCTTTTATTTAAAATCTCTTTAGACATGTGAGTCAAAAATAAAAGTGGCATCCATGTCAAAAGATTAGCTTTACGCCTCAACACTATTTTGATCGTAGTAGTTAATCCTTGTAAGATATTTGTGTAGCAGGTGTTTTTTGCTATTATAAGACAGTTTTTATGCATATATCACTGAATAATTGGATAAAATCGAAAGGTTTATTTATCAATGGCGCTAGCACTGAAAAATAAGATAAGCCAGTATTTTATTTCTCAAGGAAAATTTTTATTTACTGCAATTATCGCAGGTTTTTTTGCTCTAGCATATCCTGAGCCTGGGTGGCATGTGATCGCATGGATTGTTCCGATATTATTGTTAATAATGTTTTACAACCGGACCACTTTTCAAAGACTAAAGTTGGGATTTATAACGGGATTTGTGTTCTGGAGTATTACTCTGAGGTGGTTATTGTTAAATCCCTATAAGCCGGGTGCAATAGCGGGGTGGTTAGCATTAAGTTTATATCTTTCAATTTATATGGGTTTGTGGGCAGGCCTGAGTTTCATATTTCGTGTAGATTCAGAGACTATAACTGCGCATGCTGTTCAACGGAATCGAACTTATCGCGTGACTTTAGTATCCATGCACATTTTGTGGCCCTTATGGGTTGCTTGTGTTTGGGTGGGTTTGGAATTTATTAGATCTAAATTATTCAGCGGGTTTCCATGGAATTCATTAGGTGTAACACAATATAAAGTCTTACCCTTGATTCAGTTAGCATCGATTACCGGTGTGTACGGAATCTCGTTTTTAATGGTCTGGTTTGCTGCAGGGACAATGGTTGTTTTATTAAAAATCTATAAATATTGTAAAAAAGCAAATGAATGTCTACATAGTCCACCTTCGTTTATGTTTGGATTTAACATACCAGGTTTTTCAGCCTTAGCTCCGGTTTTGCTGCCTGTCTTTGCTATAATTGTATCTTTAGCTTTTGGATTTTTAGAAATTAAAAAATTTGCAGCTCAATCTGCTGAGTCGATCCGTTTTGGCATTGTGCAGCCGTCGATTCCTCAAACCCTTATCTGGGATGCAACAATGAACTCTAATAGATTTAGTATTCTTTTAAATTTATCAAACCGAGTAATGAAAGAGCATCCCGATTTATTGATATGGCCAGAGGCTTCATTTCCAGGAATGATTCGTTATGACACAAACATGTATGTTTCCGTAAGCAATCTTGTTAATGGTACAAGGACGTGGTTAGTTTTAGGCTCTGATGATGCCGAGCCGTGTAAACATATTAAATCTAAGCATCAGGCCGATTACTATAATGCTGCATTTTTAATAAATACAAATGGTGAAATTTATCAAAGATATTGTAAACAGAGATTAGTGGTCTTTGGCGAATATGTACCATTGGTTGACTGGTTACCATTCCTTAAATGGCTGACTCCTATTGAGGGTGGTTTTAGCCCGGGAGATGGTCCAGTGATTTTTAATACTCCTTACGTTAATATGGGTGTTACTATTTGTTTTGAGGATACATTTGCAGACCTTTGCAGGAAATCTGTCGGTGAGAAGATTGATCTGCTGCTGAATTTAACAAATAATGGCTGGTTTGGCGAAAGCTCAGCGCATTGGCAACATCTTGCCAATGCAATTTTTAGAGCTGTTGAAAACAGAGTTCCACTTGTGTGTTGTGCAAACAATGGCATTAGTTGTTGGGTGGATCAACTGGGAAATATTAGATCCGTTTTGAAAGATAATTTTTGTAATGAGTATGGGAGGGCGGTTTCTGTGTTTAATGTTCAAGTTCCCAAAAACCATCCTCAGAGTTTTTATAATAAAAATGGTGATTGTCTTGCCTGGCTTTGTGTTAGCATTATGTCTATAGGTGCTATGACTTACGGATTTAGACGATTTAAATCTTGTAAAAAATAATGGAGTTAAAGGTTCTGGCATTCTATCCTGGCAAACTTTTCAATAGTATCCGGGGTAATCTGGTATAATGAGTCAATCAATTTTATAGAAAATGTTCCAGGACCGCGACATTCTGTTGCTGCTAATTCACCTGCAATTCCAAAAACTGAAAGGGCAGAGGCAGTTGCTAAGAATAGATCGTTTTCTATTGCACAAAAAGCCCCGACAATCGCTGATGCCATACATCCTGTACCTGTGACTTTTGACATAAGTGCATGGCCGTTTTTAACAATAAAATATCTTTGACCATCAGTAATAAAGTCCTCTGGCCCGGTGACTGCCACAGTCAGATGATATTTTCTGGATATTTCCAGGGCTGACATTTTTGCATCGTTTACATTATTGACAGAGTCGACTCCTTTTGTTTTTGATTCGATACCGGCGCATGCGATAATTTCCGAAGCATTTCCTTTAAGGACTGACGGGAAAAAATCACTTATTAATTGCTGTGCTATATTTGTTCTAAATTTTGAGGCACCGGCTCCGACCGGATCCAGGATGATAGGAATTCCTTTAACTTTTGCGGATTTAGCAGCAATTAACATTGAGTTAACCCATGATTTAGATAGGGTACCGATGTTTAGCACCAGGGCGTCGGCTATTTTAATAATATCATCAATTTCTTCGGGGGCATGTGCCATAATTGGAGAGGCGCCCAAAGATAGCAATGCATTAGCAGTGGTACTCATGACCACAAAGTTAGTTATATTATGGACTAGGGGTTTAGTTTGTCTGAGTTTATTTAATAGTGAGGCAATTTTGTGTTTCATTTGGTTTGAGTATAATGGTTAGGAAACAAATTTCAAAAAAAACCATGCTCCTGGTTGACAGAAATAAATTTTTTGGTACATTTAACCAACGTTTGATTGAAACAAACGTTTGATTGAAATATGACCGATGAGGCTGAACATAGTGTGAAAAATAAAATTTTGGACGCAGCTGAGTATACCTTCGCCGAACTCGGTTTTAATGCAGCGTCTATTCGTAAAATCGCTGCCGAGGCAAATGTTAATCTCACTGCTATCTATTATTACTTCCAATCAAAAGAAGGTCTAGTCCAGGCTGTGCTCGAAAGACGCTTCGCCAAACTTAAAAATGAACAGATTAAGAATTTAAATGAGCTTTATCAAAAATTTAATAATTCATGCATACCAATTGAAGCTATCCTTGAGGCTATGATTTTACCTGCTTTGAAACATGCGGCTCAAGCTGAAAACAAAGAACTTTCTATGAGGCTCATAGGCAGATTTGTTAATGAACCAGATCGGACAATTCAGGAAATCCTTACATCCATTTTCAAAGATGTCCGGGTTGCATTCCTGAATGCGTTTAAAAAGAGCTTACCGGGTGCTTCAGAAGAAGATTTACTCTGGGGTATTGAATTCATATGGGGTGCTTTGTCTTTTATTCTTTGTAATCCTTCAAAAATAGAAGTAATGACAGGCGGCCTGTGTAATCCGTCGGATACAGACACTGTTCTTTCCAAATTAAAGCAATACTTTGTTCCAGGTTTTAAGGCTATAAACAAAACGTCTTAAACCGATATTAAATTTTTTACAGAGCTTTTAGATGAGACAATGATGGATATCTATTATTTGTCAATTAATGAATAAGACCAGAAATAATTTAAATTCAAAAATGCTGATGTTTATGAAAAGTAAATTGCTAAAAAAATTGTATATTGCATCCAGAGAAATCGCAAAAAGGTCAGGAATACCAGTTTCAATTTTAACAATAATAGCTGTTACTGCTGGATGTAACCGTGGTCCAAATCTGCCGCCTCAGATGACTCCTGAGGTTTCTACTGTAGTTATTACCCAACAGACAGTGGTTTTAACCACTGAGTTACCTGGAAGGACTGCACCCTATTTAATTGCAGAAGTTAGGCCACAAGTCAGCGGTCTAATACAAAAAAGACTATTTGTTGAGGGCTCTGATGTTAAGGCTGGAGATGTTCTTTATCAGATCGATCCCGCCCCATTTCAAGCCGCCCTTGACAATGCACTAGCAGGACTGGGCAGAGCCGAGGCAAATTTACCTGCAATTCGCGCAAGAGCTGAACGGTTTAAACAACTTCTTGCAGACAAAGCAGTAAGCCAACAGAGTTATGATGAAGCAGAGTCTGCTTTAAAACAAGCCGAGGCAGAGATTAAATACTGGCAGGCGATGGTTGAAACGGCCAGGATCAACCTTGGGTATACGAAGATTACAGCGCCTATTTCTGGTCGGATCGGAAAATCCTCGGTTACTGATGGTGCAATAGTGACTGCATATCAGCCGGTTGCACTTGCAACAATCCAACAGTTGGATCCGATATATGTTGATGTGCCGCAATCTACAACAGATTTATTAAGGTTAAAGAAACGCATAGAAGCTGGCTTAATCTCACACAGTGGTGCTAAACAGAACACTGTTAAACTTATTTTAGAGGATGGGACAATGTATCCTCTTGAAGGCACATTGCAATTCCAGGATGTATCAGTAGATCCGTCCATGGGCTCTGTAATTCTAAGAATGGTATTTCCAAATCCAGATGCTGTGTTGCTTCCAGGTATGTTCGTTAGAGCGATAGTTATGGAGGGTGTGAATGAAAAGGCCATTCTTATTTCGCAGCAAGCAGTTTCGCGAGATTACAAGGGAAATCCGATTGCCTATGTGGTGGATGAAAAAGGGATTGTTCAACAAAAGCTATTAACCTTAGACAGGGCTATTAGCAATAATTGGCTGGTGACCTCTGGACTTAACGTAGGCGATAAAGTAGTCATGGAAGGAATTCAGAGAATCAGACCAGGCGTTCCGGTTCGTGAAGTTCCTTATCAGGGTGTTGGAGGATCTAACAGCCTGGCGGGCGGCATGCCTCAAGGATTATTAAAAAACTAACTGATGGAGGTCTGAAATGTTATCGAAATTTTTCTTAAAGCGTCCTGTTTTTGCATGGGTTATCGCTATAGCTATGATGACCCTTGGTGGTTTGGCCATTTATAATTTACCTATTTCACAATATCCACCAATTGCTCCGCCATCAATTGCCATAGATTCGTTTTATCCCGGGGCTTCAGCTGAGACGGTCGAAAACAGCGTTACCCAGATTATAGAACAAAAGATGACCGGGTTAGATGATATGCTTTATATTTCATGTACTAGTGATTCATCTGGGGCATCAAGGATTGAACTGACATTTAAACCAGGCACAGACCCCGACATAGCCTGGGCGAAGGTACAGAACAAGCTGCAACTTGCTATGGCAAGTTTACCTGAGGAGGTACAGAGGATGGGCGTTTCGGTTAGTAAGTCTACCAGAAACTGGCTGCTCATAGTTGGTTTGATTTCTGAGGATGGGAGTATGGATGGCTTTGATTTGCGGGATTATGCTCAAGCGAATTTGGAAAAAGTTTTAGCCCGAATACCGGGTGTTGGCGAAGTCCAGAACTTTGGCTCACAATATGCAATGAGGATTTGGCTCAATCCTGATAAGCTGACTGAGTATGGTTTAACGATACAGGATATTATTTCAGCTCTCCGATTATACAATGTTGAGATTTCTGCAGGCCAATTCGGCGGTGCACCGGCTGTGCCGGGCCAGCGCTTAAATGCCTCAATCATTGTTCAAAGCATGTTAAAGACCCCGGAGGAGTTTTCGAATATTCCTTTAAGGATCAATTCCGATGGTTCAGTTATTAGAATTAAAGATGTTGGCAGAGCTGAGCTTGGCACTGAGGCTTATGATATTGAATCATTTCACAACGGCAGGCCGTCAGCTGCAATGGGCATTCGATTAGCCGCTGGTGCAAATGCGTTAGACACGGCTAATTCTATCAAAAAGAAACTTGAGGAAATGAGCCGGTACTTTCCGCCGGGAATGAAAGTGGTCTACCCGTATGATACTACACCATTTATCCGTGTTGCGATTAATGAAGTGGTTAAAACTTTGTTTGAAGCTGTATTGCTGGTATTTTTGGTAATGTGGCTTTTCCTCGGTAATATCAGGGCAACTCTTATTCCAACAATCGCTGTTCCTGTGGTGATTTTAGGGACTTTTGCAGTACTTGGCTTATTTGGCTTTTCTATCAATATGCTAACCATGTTCGCCATGGTACTTGCTATAGGCTTATTAGTAGATGATGCCATAGTCGTAGTTGAGAACGTGGAGCGTATTATGAGTGAGGAAGGCATTTCGCCGATGGAAGCTACTGCCAAATCTATGGAGCAGATAACAAGCGCTTTGATTGGTATTGGATTCGTTCTTGCAGCAGTGTTTGGTCCTATGGCTTGCTTTGGTGGATCGACTGGTGTTATTTACCGGCAGTTCTCGATTACCATTGCGTCAGCTATGTTACTTTCGGTAGTTGTGGCTTTGATTTTGACTCCTGTTCTTTGCGCCGCATTACTCAAGCCAGTTCCTGCTGGTCATGAGCCAGCTGAAAACGCAATCTGGTTTCTGCGGCCTTTTTTCTTATGGTTCGATAAAACATTTTTTGGTTTCAGAGATTGGTGTGTAAAATTAGTCGGTCATGCATTAGCTAAAAAACTCCGATATGTATTTGTCTACTTAATCATAGTTATTGGTTTGGGATATCTATTTGTACGCATGCCAACGGGATATCTACCGGAAGAGGACCAGGGGATCATAATGGCACAGTTGATGTTGCCCACGGGTTCTACTTTGGAACAGACCAGAGCTGTAGCAGACACTGTCCAAAATTATTTTTTAGGGAGGGAGAAAGACTCAGTTGAATCGTGCATGACCATTATCGGGATTGGTTTTTCTGGAAGAGCCCAAAACAATGGCATGGTTTTCGTGAAGTTAAAAGACTGGGAGTTACGTAAAGGTTTTAATCAAAGGGCAATGGCTATTGCACGCAGGGCAATGATGGCGCTATCAGGAATTCGCCAGGCATTGGTTTTTGCATTTCCACCGCCAGCTGTAATTGAACTTGGCACTGCGCGGGGTGTAGATTTTCAATTAATGGATCGTGGCGGGCTAGGGCATTCGGCATTGATGAATGCCCGAAACATGTTACTGGGCATGGCATCTAAGGACCCACGATTAGTCAATGTTCGCCCAAATGGTTTAGAAGATGTCCCGGAGTATCGGATTGACGTGGATTGGGACAAGGCTGGGGCTCTTGGCTTATCTATTAATACGATACATAATACTATTTCTGCTGCGTTTGGTGGGGCATATGTCAACAACTTTATTCAAGGTGGTCGTGTAAAGCGTGTTTATGTTCAAGCTGATGCGCCACATAGAATGGTTCCTAAGGATCTAGAAAAGCTTTATGTACGAAACTCTGCTGGCAAAATGGTACCGTTTTCTGCATTTGCATCGGGGCATTGGTCTTTTGGGTCACCAAGGCTTGAAAGATTCAACGGTTTTCCATCGCTCAATATCTTAGCAGAGCCGGCGCCAGGCCACAGCTCAGGTGAAGCAATGCGGGCCATGGAGGAAATTACATCCAAACTTCCTCAAGGCATTGGTTATGACTGGACCGGTCTTTCATACCAGGAGAGAATGGCCACCGCACAAGCTCCTATCCTTTATGCATTTTCTGTTTTCGTAATATTCCTTGTACTGGCTGCGCTGTATGAAAGTTGGCCTATACCTATTTCTATATTGTTATGCTTACCGCTTGGCGCAGTGGGCGGTATTATTGCAACTTCATTACGTGGGTTAACAAACGACGTATATTTTCAGATTGGATTATTAACAACGCTTGGTCTTACAACAAAAAATGCAATCCTTATTGTACAATTCGCTAAAGCGCGTGTTGAACAGGGTATGGACCTGATAAAGGCTACTTTGGAAGGTGTCCGCTTAAGATTCAGACCTATAGTTATGACCTCACTGGCCTTTGGCTTTGGTGTTTTACCTTTAGCTATTAACACTGGGGCAGGGGCAGGGGCCATGAATGCAATCGGCACGTCTGTCTTAGGCGGCATGATATCAGGGACAGTTTTTGTGGTGTTGTTTGCTCCGTTATTCTACGTAATCATTGAAAAACTCTTTAACAAGAAAGTAAATCAGTCATAAAATGAAAGCATTTAGGAGGTAATAACCATGTCTAAAAAGTTTTATATTTTAAATGCCATTATAGCTTTAAGTTTAATTGGATGTACACTGGCTCCTAAATATTCACGTCCTCAGTCTCCGGTGGCAAATAATTGGCCTGCAGGCCAGGCTTATAAAACCCTGGAGTCAACGAATCACCCATTTGCCCAGGATTTGAATTGGCAGGAATTCTATCAAGACCCTCGTTTACAAAATTTAATACGTATAGCATTAGAAAATAGCAGGGACCTAAAGTTAGCAGCGTTAAATGTTGAATTAGCGCGCTCGGTTTATGGCATTCAGCGAAATACTTTATTTCCTGCCTTGAACCTGGCCGCTAGCGGGGTTAAGCAGCGAAATTCAGCAGACTTAACAAGACCTGGAGAACCGCGAACTACTGAGCAATACAGTGTTAGTTTCGGTTTATTCTCATGGGAAATAGATTTCTTTGGTAGAATCAGAAGTCTTAAAGATAAAGCACTACAAGAATACCTTGCCACAGAACAAGCACGAAGAAGCGCTCAGTTATTATTGGTATCTTCTGTTGCAAACACATATTTAGCTTTAGCTGCTGATCGAGAAAATTTAATGCTTGCTCAAAAAACATTCGAAACTCAGAAAGAGTTTCTCTATTTAGTGCAAAAGCAGTTTGATATCGGTGTAGCAACTGAGTTGGAGTTACGCCAGGCTCAAACGATACTTGATACAGCTCGGAAAAATATAGCATTTTATACTCAGTTAGTTGCTCAAGATGAAAATGCTTTAAATTTACTCGTGGGTACCAATGTACCACCTGAGATTTTACCTTCGGATTTCAGAAGTGTTGTGCCTCCAAGGGAGATTTCTCCCGGTTTATCATCTGACGTGTTACTGCGGCGTCCTGATGTATTACAGGCAGAACATATGCTGAAAGCTGCAAATGCAGACATTGGCGCTGCGAGGGCTGCCTTTTTTCCGAGGATTTCACTAACCAGTGCAATCGGAACAGCAAGCACTGATCTTGAAGGGCTTTTCAAAAGCGGGACTGGAACATGGAATTTTGCACCTCAACTAGTAATGCCGATTTTTGATCTTCGGACCTGGTCTGCTTTAAAATATAGCAAAGTACAGCGCCAACTTATTTTAACTCAGTACGAAAAATCTATACAAAATGCTTTTCGTGAAGTTGCTGATGCCCTGGCTCTCTGTGGCACTATTGATGATCAATTATCAGCCCAGGAGTCATTAGTCTCTGCATTAGAGGATACTTGCAGATTAGCAAAGGCCAGATATGAAAAAGGTATTGATAGCTATTTGCCTTTGCTTGATGCCCAGAGATCGCTCTATGCTGCTCAGCAGGCACTTGTGTCAGTGCGTCTGGCCAAATTTGAAAGCCGCATTCGACTTTATGTGGCATTAGGTGGTGGTTGGAATAATGCCAACGATAAATCGATGTAATCGGTACCCAAATCATTACGATCCCAGGGTTTTTTGCATTTTTTGGTGAATTTTTTATTTGCAGTTTATATCTAAAAATTCAGTACGATGGCTGCAATTAATAAACGAGATAAACGGCTTAAGTTAGAATTTA
>Ga0315298_1000264_pt1 | contig 105634 bp, 92 predicted proteins | sample WHS_1_MG_FD_203077 | JGI IMG/M metagenome (GOLD analysis project Ga0315298, IMG submission 203077) | Extremophilic microbial mat communities from Washburn Hot Springs, YNP, Wyoming, USA - WHS_1_MG | ecosystem: Environmental > Aquatic > Thermal springs > Hot (42-90C) | place: USA: Wyoming...
AGCCGCCATCTTTATATAAATTCCCCACTCCCTAATGGCAGAATGGAAAAAAACGGTTGCTCTTACTTAAGGAATAACCTTTTCTCTTGACAGGTGCCTTTTAAATGGGTGCCCTACAAATCTGATCTGTTTTCCATCTGGGAATTTTGTAACTCCCCCTTGCCCCCTCTTAATTTAAGAGGGGGAAAAGAGAGGTGTTAACTCTTAAATTAGGAGGGGGAAAAGAGAGGTGTTAACTTAGGAGGGGGAAATGGAGGTGTTAACTGAGGAAAAAGGAAGTGTTAACTTAAAAGGGGGAAAGGGGGCGTTAACATAAGAGCGCGAAAGGGATGTGTTAAGATAAGAGAAGGTTGGCGGAGAAAGGCGAGGTGATAGACGACCCAAATTTTCAGAAAAATATTTGTTTCTTAGCAGTGAATATGGTAAAAGAAAAAAATGTTTAAATAAAAAATAGAAGAGGAGGTTGGTATGTTCTACGAAGTTAAAGTTCCCGAACCGAGACCAGGAGCAAAAGTAATCTCGGCGCTGGTAATTCTCAATCCTGCGGAATCCAGGAGACTGCTGGCCAAAGCAACTGTGGCTCTTCCAGAAGTACAGAAGGCCATGAAGAAAGGCATGATCATCATTGGCCGAGGAATTACCAACGCTTATGTAACTGAGGAGTTGCTAAAGACGACTATTGAGCCGAAAGCAGGTCAGACTGTTGGTTTAATTGCTCGAGGTTTTGCTAATTCTCATGCCGGCCCCCCGCCTTGCACTTGGCACGTAATCAGGGATGGGAAAGTGGTCGAAGGGGCCGATTCTAATGTAGAGATCTTAAATTTTGGTCCGGACGATGTTTTTATCAAAGGCGCTAATGCTATAGACCCACAAGGGAATGCCGGAATTTGGGCCTCCGGGATGAAGGGAGGAACGATTGGCATGTGTTGGCCGATTGTTACTCCCCGGGGCGCTCACCTCATTCAACCTGTGGGATTAGAAAAAATGGTCGCTTCCGTTCACGAAGCAGCTCTCCATTCGGGGATTTACCATTTCAAATTGAGCATGGGTTTGCCTGGAAGGATTATGCCCATAACTACAAGCAAAGTGGTTACAGAGATTCAGGCTTTTGCCATTCTGGCGGGAGTGAAAGCTTATCATATCGCCTCTGGAGGAGTGGGAGGCTCGGAGGGGGCCGTAGCGCTCGCTTTAGAAGGCGAAGAAGAAAAAGTAATTCAGGCTTTTGAATTGGCTAAGTCCGTGAAAGGTGAGCCGCCAGTCACTTTGCCGGATAAATATAAAGTTAGTTCTCCAGCTGATTATAATTATGATGCGATGGCCCAGCATGCGACCTTAGGGGGATTGTAATCTTACATTTCGCCCATCAATTCTCCTCTCCCATGAGGCTTTGTCGTCATCCACTGCTCGTCATCATAGCGAGCGCCCCCGCGCTTGCAGCGGGGGCGCGTGGCCATATCATTAATTACAGCAAATTATGAGATTACTTCCATCACGACGCTTCCTCGTAACGACTTGGCGGTCCAGCCTCCATGAGGGTACGAGCGGTAAAGGGCAATAAAAGCCATGCAAAAAAAAACTCTAAAATATTTTTTTGAACCAGAAAGTGTGGCCATTATCGGGGCCTCTAAGACTCCCGGAAAGGCTGGAAATGAGATTTTAAAGAATTTACTGGCCAATGAGTTTAGGGGGAAGATTTTTCCCGTAAATCCCACGGAAGAGGAGATTATGGGGTTTAAATCTTTCCCTTCAGTAAAAGAAATAAGAGAAAAAATTGATTTAGCCGTTTTTATTGTTCCTGCCGAAAAAACTGTTGAGCCATTACGAGAATGTGCAGAGAAAAAGGTGCCGGCAGTGGTTATTTCCTCAGGGGGGTACGCTGAAGTTGGCGAAGCCGGAGCAAAGTTGCAGGAGCAGATTCTCAGAATCGCCAAGGCCGCGGGTATGAGAATAATCGGGCCCAATACCAGTGGAATAACCAGCACGCCGGCCAAACTAACCACCACATTTTTCCCATTAGGGAAAATTCGGCGCGGCCCAATCAGTTACATTGCCCAAACAGGAAACTTTGCCACCCATACGATGAAATGGATTTTGACGGCCGAGAATTTTGGCGTGGCCCGAGTTGCCGGCTTGGGCAACAAAATAGATGTGGATGATGCGGACATCTTAGAATATTTGGGAGATGATCCCGAAACCAAAGCCGTATTAATGTATGTAGAGGGATTCAAAGATGCCCGCCGTTTTCTAATGATGGCTAAAGAGGTTACCAAGAAGAAACCGGTAATCGTCCTTAAAGGAGGAAAAACGAAGGCCGGAGCTGCCAGAGCTTTTACCCATACTGCTTCTTTGGCTGGTGATGAAAAAGTTATCGCCGGCGCTTTCCAACAGGCTGGCCTACTGCAAGTAAAGCGGTATGCAGATTTAATCAATGTGGGCAAATATATTGCCTTTCAGCCAATGCCCAGGGGGAGAAATGTTTGCGCCTTAGCTCCTTCTGGAGCTTTAGGAGTGGTTATTGCTGATGCTTGTGAAACTGCGGGATTAAAAATGGTTGCCTTTTCCTCAGAGACAGAAAGAAAATTAAGAGAAATTAGTGCTTCCTGGGTGAAAATATCCAATCCCGTAGATATGTCGGCCGTAACACCTATCCTTGGGCGAGTTAAAGCATATGAAGCTGTGCTGGAAATTCTTTTGCGCGAAGATAAAAGCGATATTATTGTCCCCATCCTTTTGGCCGCCCCTGATATACCTACAGAAGAATACAGCTTTTTACCAGAATTAGCTTCCCGCTATCCCCAGAAGGCAATTCTTATAAGTTTTACAGGCGACAAATTGACGTATGAAAAAATGCGTACTTATCTGGAAGAAAAATCCCTGCCCGTGTTCTATCCTTTGGAAGATATCTTTGAAGTCCTCTCGGTTGTTAGCCAATATAAAAGATAGAAAAATATTTATTAATGAGAAATAGTATTTCCTTACCTCATAAGCTATTCTGTTGAGTGGCGAATAACTCCTTTATTCAGCAGGCTCTGGATTTCTTCTGCGCTATAGCCGAATTCCTTTAATATCTCAACACTATGTTCTCCTATCAGAGGGGGACGGCGACGAATTTGCGGCAGATGGCCATCGACAAAAATAGGGGTTTTGATTATTTTCACTTTGCCTTTTTGAGGGTACGCGCATTCTGCTATTATTTGGCGATGGATTACCTGCGGATCTTGCATAATTTCATCAATGTTCATTAACCGGCCGCAGGGAACGTTGGCTTTGACTAGAATTGATTCCAATTCCTGGCTTTTATATTGCTTGGTTATTTTAGTAATTTCAGCAGCCAATTGAGCTCGCCCTTGGCAGCGACCATCGAGAGTGGAAAATCTTGGGTCTTCATAAAGTTGTTTTAAGTTTAATGCCTGACAGAGATTTTTCCACATTTCATTAGTGGTTACCGCTATGTAAATATAGCCGTCTTTAGTTTCAAAAGCTTGATATGGTGCTGCGGCTAAATACCCAGATCCCATGCGTTGGGGTAGTTCGCCGGTCATGGAATACATGGCAAAAAATTGGCCCATTTGCATGATGGCCACATCCAAAAGAGCGATATCAAAATGTTTTCCTTTTCCTGTTTTCTGCCGGTCGAGTAGGGCTAAAGCAATAGCATAGGCCATATGATTTCCTACTAAATAATCAACCATGGTGGGTAAAACTCTTACGGGAGGACGATCAGGTTCGCCAGTATTAATCATTATCCCCGACATAGCTTGGGCAACAGGATCATAGCCCGGACGCTCGCGGTAAGGACCAGTTTGTCCAAATCCAGAGATGGAGCAGTAAATGATTTGCGGATTTTCCTTAATAACTTTATCAAAGTCTAAGTTCAGTTTGGCCATGGTCCCGGGAGAAAAATTTTCCAGAAGGACGTCGGCTTTTTTGACAATGCGCATGACAGCTTCATAACCTTCTTCGGCTTTCAAATTAATGGCTAGGCTCCGCTTATTCCGATTAAAATTAAGAAAAGCAGAACCTTTGGTAGTCTGGCGCCAAAAATCGCCGGTTAGCGGCTCGATTTTGATGACATCTGCTCCCATATCAGCCAACAACATGGAGCAGGCTGGCCCAGCGATTACTTGCGTAAAATCCGCTACCTTAATCCCTTGCAAAGGCTGCCACGAGCTATTTTTATTTTCCATTTTTTCCTCCGCTATTTAAAATTTAACTAAAATAGCCCAACGGATTCAGAAAACCTTAAAATATTTTTAATCTCCCTAACCCCTTTTTAGAAAAGATGGGGAGGCATATCATAAAAGCTCCAACCATAAAAACTTACCCTCCAGGGCACCGATAGATTCAAAATGATTCTCATAAAAAATAAATTTATAGTCAAGGAATTTTATTGAGATCTCTGGCAAACCGACTTTTCTATCACTCCTGCGCAAGCGGGAGTCCAGAAATGCCTTGAAAATACTGAATTCCTGCCTGCTTCATGCTTCCGCAGAAATAACGGAATTACATCCCGAGGGACTTTTTCAGAAATCTCTTATTCTAAAAATGGCAGGGGGTTGCCCTTGCGGTAAACCAAGGCTTGGCAGGAAGCAATGAGCTGATTTTTTTCATCATAAATTTTGATATCGTAATTTGCTGTTTTATTAGTGCGATGGAATTCTTTGGCCTCGGCTATGAGTTTGCTTCCCAAAGGAGGGGAGGAGATATATGTAATATTCATGTTTAAAGCGACCGCCACAGTTCCATGAGAATTGGAAGCTGTTTCAAAAGCTTCATCAATCAAGGCGAATAAGGCTCCTCCATGAGCCATACCAAAGATATTTTGCATATCAGAAGAAAAGACCATTTCTACTCTGGAGTAACCTTCATCCAGGTCGACCAATTTTAACCCAAATTTTTGGGCAAAAGGTTCTTTTTCCACTTGGCGGTATATGGCTTGTTTTATTTTTTCATTCATCTTGGCTCATCTCCTTTAGCTTTTCTAAAGCTTTCGCGGCTAATTGAGCCGAATATTTATTCCATTCCCGCTCTTCTTGAGGCGAAATAAGGCGCATATGAAACTGGCAAGTTTTGGCGCCTTTAGGAATTATCTGGGTAAATTGGGCATCTACGGCGATGCCGGTCTTCTCTTGAAAAGCTTCTAATAATCCTTGGACAATATAACGCTGAACGCGACAGTCAAATGCCTGGTAGTGATCTTGATGGGGACACCAAAGCACATCGCATAGGCATTCCTGATCATTTATAATGAGGGGAATTTCTGGAGATGCCCAAATTTCTTCGTTGATATAAGTGACAAATTTGGAGACGACCTCTATGTCCTTAATGTGCGGAAGTGGAACAAAATCTCTTAATACTTCTTGGCCAATTTCGCGTCCCAATTCTATGAGGACTTGATTTATTACTTTTTGGCCAGGGGCACCCAAGTTTTTTTCCACAGCTTTTAACGCTCGAATTAGGGCCAAGGACATCATCTGCCCCCATTTGAATAAGCGGGCCGGGTCATAATCTTTATCACTCAAAGCCATTTCCCGCATCTTCTTAATAGAAGCAGCAAAATGGCGGTTAAACGTAATTTGGCCTCTGCGCCATTTTTGGTCCTCAATGGGGATATTCTCCATATCGTTTCCTCCAGCCGATTTTGGGGAATAATTATAAAATAAGAAGGCTTTTTAGGGAAGGGCCTTGCTTGACTTTTTATATCCCCTTTTATAGAATCCGATCAAGATAAAGGGGGCAATAATCAAATTAATTTCTGAAATTTTTTAGCCATTAAATATAAGGAGAGGGGTGTCATCATGCCATATTGGTTTGAAAATCCAACTTTGAAAGCATTAGTTCCCTTGGCGCTCTCTACGTCGATTAAAGGGCTAACGACTATTTTCCGTACTCCGAAAATATTCAGTGGCTCGAATGTATTGCCAGAGGGGCCAGTAGTGGGACCATCTACCATGGATGCCTTATCTTTGCACTGCTCGCGGAAAAGAGCATTTGTGGTCACAGATGAATTTAGCCAACGCCATGCCGCTAAAGTGGTGCGCTTCTTGGAATCTGGAGGTTTTACATCAATGACTTGGCCTCGCTGTCAGCCCGAAGCCCCTCTGGAAGTGGTCAGGGAATGTGCTCAGGCAATTAAAAGTTTTGAGCCCGATTTAATTGTGGCCGTAGGCGGCGGTTCAGTTATGGATTCAGCCAAAGGCGCCTGGATTATTTATGAACGGCCCGATATTACCGATTTGCGCATGATTTCACCCTTGGACAAATTGAATTTGCGCCGCAAAGCCCTTTTAGCCGCTGTGCCCACAACTGCGGGCACAGGTTCAGAATGCACAGGCGCAGCAGTGCTCCATGATATGAGCGTGCATCGCAAAATCCCCATTGCCCACGATGAATTAATCCCGGATTTGGCCATATTGGTCCCAGAATTCACTATGACCATGCCGCCCAAACTTACGGTGGGGACAGGGCTGGATGTTTTAGCCCATGCCATGGATGCGGTAACCACGCCCGCAGGAAATGAGTTTACGGAGCCATTGGCGTTAAAAGCAATTGCTATGGTTTTTCAATGGCTCCCACGGGCCTACCAAGACGGACAGAATAGGGAAGCACGGCACAGGATGTTGGTGGCGGCGAGTATTGCTGGAATAGCTTTTGGCATGAGTGGCTGTCATTTAACACACAGTCTTGGCCATTCTTTAGGTGCGGTTTTCAATATCCATCATGGCCTGGCCGTGGGCTTTTTTATTCCTTATGTCTTACAATTTTGTCAGAGAGTAACTGATAAACACATGTTGATATGTAAAACTTTGAATATTCCAGGGCAGGATGCCGCCGAGGGGTTGGAAAAATTAGTGGGGCAAGTGCGTACTTTTTTCACCAGTTTAAATGTCCCTTTGAGCTTGCAGGAAATGGGGATTTCTGAGGCAGATTTAGAAAGTAAAATGGATAAATTAGTCCAATATGCCTATGAAGATGTGGATTGTTATTTAAGTCCGAGACCAATAACTGCCGGTCAGTGTGCCAAGATATTCCAATATGCTTTCGCGGGGCGAGATATTGATTTTTAAAGGGAGGAGAGAGTAATGAAAGGATGCTACGGGCGGATTTGGGAGGTTGATTTAACGAGTGGCCAGGTGATGGAATTAACTTTGTCTGCTGAATTCATGCAGAAATTCATCGGAGGAGCTACATTGGCCGCTGCTTTGATTTATGAAAATTTCCATAAGGGAAAGGATCTGCTCGCTCCGGAAAAACCATTGGTATTTGCTGTTGGCCCTTTGACGGGCACGCCCCTGCCTATGGTTAGCAGATATGCCGTAGGAGGTATTTCCCCTTTGACTGGTTTTTGGGGGGAGGCAACAAGTGGCGGTCAGTTTCCTTTTCGATTGAAAGGCGCGGGATGTGATGGCCTGTTAATCAAAGGAAAGGCTGAACATCCAGTTTACCTTTATGTGCATGAAGGGAAAATAGAGATCAAAAGGGCCACTCATTTATGGGGCAAAGATATATACCAGACTCAAACATTAATTAAAGAAGAGCTCAAAGATGAAATGGTTAGTGTGGCTTGTATCGGCACAGCAGGCGAGAAAGGCATTAAATACGCAGGGATCATGAACGATAGCGGGCGAGCTGCGGGCCGCTGTGGTTTGGGTGCTTTGATGGGCTCAAAGAATCTGAAGGCCATAGCCGCTTCCGGAAACTGGCGACCGGAGTTACACGATCCGCAAAAAGTAAGAGAACTGGCCAAAAAGGCCGTGGCCCAGATAAACGGGCATTTAGTTTCCGTGGCCTTTCGGGAATACGGGACGATGATGTATATGGACATGGCCATGATTTTAGGAGATGCGCCAACGAAATATTTTACCAAGTCGGTATTCCCCGTTTCCAAAGTAACCGGGCAGGCTCTGCGCCAGGCCTATACGGTTCATAACTACGCCTGTATGGGATGTCCCATCGGGTGCGGGCGGAAATTAACTGACTTTAGGCCAGAGCTTGCTATAGATGGTCCTGAATACGAGACGGCTGTGGCCTTTGGGCCTTTATGCTTAAATACGGATTTGGATGCTATTATCCGAGCCAATCACCTTTGTAATGCTCAGGGCTTAGATACTATTTCCACTGGAGTTTGTATTGCCTATGCTTTTTATTTATATGGCTTAGGAGTCTTATCGGCCAAGCAAGTTGGTTTGGAGTTGAAATGGGGAGACGGAGAGGCGATCGTAAAACTTATTGAGAAAATCTTGGCTCAGGAAGGTATTGGACAAGTTCTCTCCCAGGGTGTGTTAGCAATAGCCAAAGAGTTTGGCCGTGATGAGGAGGAAGCGGCCCAGGTAAAGGGCTTGGAGATGCCGATGCATGACCCCCGCGCTTTTCATGGTATGGCTCTTTCTTATGCCACCGGTCCTCGCGGAGCTTGCCATTTGAAAGGTGATTATTATAATGTAGATTTAGGAAATTTAGTGGCCGAATATATGATCTTACCCGGAGAGAGGTTATCTTCTTTGGGAAAGAGCGAGGCAGTGGCGAAATATCAAAGTTGGAAAGAGCTTTTCGACACGCTCACGCTTTGCAAGTTTGCTCCCCTAACACCTACGCAGGTTAGTGAAATGCTGCAAGCTATTACTGGATGGAATTATGGTCCGGCAGAGTTGCTGATCGCTGGAGATCGCTCGATCAATTTAAAACGAATAATAAGCAATAAATTGGGTTTAGGCAGGCAGCATGATAAGTTACCACGCATTTGTTCGGCAGCTTTGGATGAAGGGTCAACGGCCGGGATTGAACCAGATATGGCCAAAATGCTAAAAGAATATTATCATTTTAGAGGATGGGATTGGGAGACAGGATGGCCCAAAAAGGATAAACTTTTCGAGTTGGGGCTGGATAAAGCCGCGGCGGAAATGTATCCTTAAAATGAAAGTAAAAGTTTCGTTTCAAGGTATACTATCTGAATGGGCCGGTAAGCAAAAGGTCGAGGTTGATCTTCCGGAGGAGGGAAAATTTGGCGATTTATTATCTGAGCTGAAAAGACTTTTGGGAACAAGAATGCCTCCTCAAGTTTGGCATGGAGAAAATAAGAATATGAACCCATCGGTTTGGGCCATGCGGGGCCAAGAAAGACTCGTTGACCCGCAGGCGCCCCTTAAAGATGGAGAAGAAATAATTTTTATATTAGGTATAGCAGGTGGTTAACGGCAAGATAGAAAAAATCTTAGAAAGGAGGAACCTTAATTTGCCAAAAAGAATGAAGAAGATAGTAATTTGGTATATGGTGGGGATTATGTTTCTTTTGGGGGTGACCCCCAGGATCGAAGCAGGCTTGGCGCCTTCCGAAACGATTAATTTACCCACAGCCGAAAGAATGGCAGATTTGAAGAAGATCCAAAAAGTCTTGCAAACAAAGATGGTCAAGGAAAGGTTAAAACAATTAGGTTTTACTGAGGAGAGCATCCAGAATCGATTACAACAATTAAGCGATGAACAGCTCCATCAATTTGCCCTAAAATTAGATGAAGTTGCGGTGGGGGGCAATGGAGAAGTGGTTATTTCTCTTTTCGTCATTGCGATCCTTATTGTTATTTTGATTTATCTTTTAGGCCACAGGATTGTGATAAAGAAAGGATAAACCTTTAATCGAAGGGGAGCTCCTTTTCCAAAGGGGCTCCCCCTTAATTAATACCCTAATTTTTTCTCTACATCGAAGAGAGCCCGATCTATTGCTTGCAGTCCTTCTTCAATTTCTCGGCGAGTTATCGTGAGGGGAGGAGAGAATTCTAAAGCATTGTTACCCATGCCCCTAATGATTACTCCGTGGGTTCGGCCGGCCAGCGTAAGCATAGAAAGCACATTATCTTTAGCAGGAAAAGTAGCTTTAGTTTTTTTATCCTGCACGATCTCCAAAGCGCACCATAAACCCAAACCGCGAGCTTCACCAACAACAGGGTGTTTAGCGAGCTCTTTTAATCCCTCCAGAAAAATTTTACCCATGGCCGCAGCATTGGCTACCAAGTTTTCTTTTTCGATGATTTCAATATTAGCCAGGGCAGCGGCACAACAAACAGGATGATTCCCATAGGTGTGCAGATGCAGGAAAGTGGGGATATTTTCGGCGATCTTAGAAGTAGTTGCTGTCGCTCCTAAAGGAGCATAGCCGCCAGTCAATTGTTTGGCCATAGTCATTATATCAGGCTTTATATTATAATGCTCAGCGGCAAACATCTTCCCCGTTCGTCCAAAACCAACAATAACTTCATCAATGATTAAAAGCACACCATATTTATCGCAAATTTGCCTGATTTTATCAAAGTAACCATCTGGAGGCGGTAAAGCTCCCACTCCTTGCATTACCGTCTCCGCAATAAAAGCTGCCACCAAGTCCGGCCCTTCAAAGTTGATCAAAGATTCGAGGGCATCTGCGCAAGCAAGGTCACAAGCAGGATAGGAAAGGTTTAAGGGGCAACGGTAACAGTAAGGCGGAATTAGAAAGGCATGGCCGGGAACTAAGGGAGCCACTATATTGCGCATGGGGTTTAAAAATCCCAGGGCGCTGAGGGCCCCCATGGTCTGGCCATGGTAAGCGTTTAGGCGAGAGATGATCTTGAATCGCCTCTGTTTATTGGCGAAATAGTGATATTGCTTGGCAATCTTGAAAGCTGTCTCCACTGCTTCGGAACCATCACAAACGAAACAAGTGGTGGTCAATTCGCCAGGATATAGGGAAGCGAGTTTTTTGGCTAATTGCACTGCCGGAGGAGTAATATAGAATGCTGGCGTATAATAGTGCAATTTTAAAGCTTGTTCGTACATGGCCCGAGCTACTTCTTCTCGTCCATATCCGATAGCATTGGGACGAGTATTTCCGGCCATCAGATCCAAATAGCGATTTCCTTCTTCATCATAGATATAATTTCCTTCTCCACGAACAATAACGGGGACTCTTCCTTCGGCGATATCTTTTTTTACCGTGTTATGGAGGAATAAATACTTCAAAGCATCTTCTAAGGTTGATGAAACCATTTTTAACTCCCTTTCTTTAAAATTTTTTCTTTTTTAGCAATCCTGCCTTTGCTTGTCAAATGCTTTTTTAGAATTCATTCCTGCCTCTTTTCTATCTAACTAATTACCCCTCTTTTCTAAAGAGGGATTAGGGGAGATTAATTCTTTTACTCTTTTCAAAACGTTAATTTCGTAGAGGAATGATTTACCTGACCGTCAAACACTTGTGGCATCCAGGCTCAATTCAGGCGGGAGGGGGAGAAGGGAAATTAAAATCTTTCGGGGATTGCTAATTTCCTTCTTTCTTAACATTCGCTCCCTTCTTGTTCACCTATTTCTTATTTGCCTTTCTTAATTTTCCATATTTTATAATTCGCCAATTTCCCCTCTTTTTTAAAGAGGGGTAAGGGGAGATTATTTCATCTTTTCTTCTCAAAAAGATATTATCCTAGGGCAATGGTTTATCCATTGCCGTAAATAAGGAAAGCCCAAAAAGATTTGCCCCACTCAGGATAATAAGAATTTTTCCCAAATGGTCGCAGCTCTTAGGGCAAGGGCTTGTCCCTTGCCGAATTTGGCCAGCGCTAAAGGCTGGCTCTATCAAAATAAGAGAATGCTATATCACCACTCATCCAGTGATTCATTACTGACTCCTTTTGATTTTCATTGAAAAAAAATTTTGTTATAGTAAACAAGCAGGTAAGAGAATTAATAATTTCATTCGCCACCAATCAATAAAGCCTACGGAGGCGATGTTAGAAAAGAATATCCTTCGCCTGCTATAGATTAACTTTTATTACTGAAGACGGAATTATTTATTAGCTGTCCTATGAACAAGATCCTTTGTCTTCCAGAAAATGTTTCTGAAGCAATTAGAAAAACGAAAGAAAGCCTGATTAAAAATTTTGGCGAGAATCTTGTCTGTCTGATCCTCTATGGTTCATGGGTAAAGGGATCGGCCCGAGATGATTCGGATATTGACCTTTTGGCCATCTTCAGGGAGATTACGCGCGAGATGACCGAAACTTTATTTGAAATGGAAAGGGATAGAGAAGAAATCAAGATCACCATTGTTTCTACTACTGTAGAGGATTTTGAAAAAGAGCGCCTTCCTCTTTTTACAGCAATTAAGCGGGAGGGGAGGATTATATATGGGCAGATAAATCTTTCCATAAATCCGCAAGACCCCCTTACTAAGTACAGTGATTTTTTTGAAAGGTCAGGGGAATATGAGAGGCACAAAGTAGAAATGGCCGAAGAAATGTTTGCCCGAGGAATGTTTTCGGGCATTGGTGATTTATGTTTCGTGGCTGCCAAGCACGCTGTGCAAGCTGCCCTGGCGATGAGAGGGGAGGGTTATTCGAGTAAAGTAGTCGTGCTTCTTCCTTTGATTGAGAAGTATTTTGGAGGTGATCTGAAGAAGGACTTCCAAGATCTTTTTGCCCTTTATGTTAAAGCGGAATATGGTTTGGAATGGCTCTCTGAGGAAGAAGCAAAAAAAGCCATTCACTTAGCTAAGGGCTTGCTTGAGGTATTGTATCGAAAGCCCTTGTTTCCACCTACGAAGTGGAACAAAAACAACCTATCTTAAAGCAGATATTGAGGAACATAAAAGTAAATGTCTCAATTAAAGTTTAAAGGTTTGACCCAGATATAGGTCATCAACTGAAAAATTTTTGCGCGCCCTCTCTTTGGGCGAATAAGCGGCCGTTGACGGTTTTCATGAACTCCTGCATGGGAATCAGCTCCTGTTTCAGGAACCCCTTGTCGGGTAAGGAACCGTTGCTCACCATTTCCAACACCGCGCAAACGGAAGCAGCAGTAGTCCAGGAGATGGCTCGCCATTTGCGGCCGGCGATCTCCAATGGGTAGTAGGCCCGGACAAATTCATCGCGGGAGAGAGACTTTCCCTTCCATCCCTCCACCGAGGCGTGAATATAGACCACGTCTTCGTCCACCGGCGGCTTGGCGTAAACCAAGATCTCTCCGGCCCTCTGCCGATCCCTGCGCATGAGAAGTTCATGGAAGAAAAAATTCATCAGCTTGGCATGGCCGGGGTAACGGATGGTCTTGTAGTCCAAATTTTCAACCCGTCCTTTGTAGGTTTCTCACATGGTACCGAGCCCGCCGGAGGTGGTAAAAGCTTCTAGTTGGACACCTTGGATCACGATGGTTTCCAACCACTCCAGCGCCGAGACCCATTTGATTTCCCCGTCTTCGATCACTTCGCAGTCATTCAGGTATTCGTTCACCACTCCCTCGGGAGACCAATTGAAGGCATATCCAAGCAGGCCGGTGGGATTCTGGGGAAGAGCTCCCACACGCAGCTTGATACTGCGGATCTGGTCAAAATTCTCCGCCAGCGCCGCGCCTACAATGGCAATGAAGCCGGGGGCGAGACCGCATTGAGGGGCCAAAACCGCTTTCGCCGTGTCGCTCATCTGGATGATTGCCTTGGTGGTAGGCACGTCTTCGGTCAAGTCGAAATAATGGATACCCAGTTCGTGGGCGGCCGTGGCCACGCCAAGGTTTAAGTTGTAAGGTAGGCAGGACACGACCGCATCAAACCCTTTCAACTTCGCTTTCGTTTGCCCCGGTTGGTTAATATCCAGCTTCTCGGTCGGAATAGGAGCATCCCCCCGCGGGCTAAGGCTTGCCCCGCTCACCTTGAACCCGGTTTCATGAAGCAGGATAGCAACGAGAGAGCCCACCTTGCCCAGCCCTAAGACTAAGACAGACCTTATCTTTCCGTTCATGGGGTATCTTTTTACTTCTCCTATTTAGCCAATTTAAGAATTCAAAGGGTAATTTTTTTTCGTTAGCTACTGAATCCATCCTAACTAGCTCTGCTCTCGATCAACCCAATTTTTCTGCCGCCTTGTCTGCTGTTGGAAACCTTCTCCCTATTTATTTGATTTCTGTTTGGGGTTAAATTTTATTACCTCCCCTAAAAAAGTCAAGAAAAATTTACCGCCCAATTTTTTGCTGGCATCCGGAACGTTTTCCTGTTATTCCAAAAAATATTTGGAAGCCCCCCTTACTACTCGCGGACGTCAGATTACCCCCGAGCACCTGCCCCTCATCTTATCCTTAATCCAAACCCGCTTACATCGAGGGCGGAAGTTCATCTCCCGGGAGTTATGCCGTCAGTGGCAGTGGTACCAGCCTAACTGAAACCTCAAAGACATGACCTGTAGGGAATTCCTCTTTCGCCTGGAACGGATGGGCCTGATTCAAGTCCCCCAAGGCGAAACTCCACCTTCAATGAAAGACGCAATCGTAGGAGGTGTTATACTGAGACCCATAGGGAGTAAATTGAAATAGGGAGGAAATTTAACATAACGAGCGCTGCTATAAGTGTCATTTTTAAAAAGATTGAAAAGGAAATTGACGTTTCAAACCATCTTAAAGCAGATATTGAGGAACTTAAAAATAAATGCCTCAATTAAAGTTTAAAGGTTCGACCCCAACGCACATATAAAATTTAATTGACAACTTAAATATTTATTGGTAAAGAAATCTGAAATTGCGAAAGTCAGGTTATAAAAAAAATTATATTTGTATAAACCAAAGGAATTTTTTAAATAGGAGGGATATTATGAGAAAGGCATTCATGTTTATGGCCGTTATTCTCCTTCTGGGATTCATGGCCGCGGAAGCCATGGCCGTGAGGTCAGGGGGATCCTTCAATTTCGTTGCCCCTTACGGTGGGGATCTTCTTACCCTCGACCCCCACAAGGCCACGCGGACCAATGACATGGTGGTCATGTTGAGCATTCACCGCAGTCTTTACAGCTGGGACCCGGACAACAATCGTCCTAAACTGGAATTGGGGGAGAAGGCCGATGTTTCCGCTGATGGGCTGGTGTACCGGATTTATCTGAAAAAGAATGTGAAATTTCACAACGGGCGCAGAATGACCGCGGATGACGTCATCTGGAGTTACCATCGAATCATGTCCCCTAAAACTACCTCCGCCTCCGCCCGCTTCGTCCGGATAATCAAGGGGGCCAAGGATTACGAAGAGGGGAAAGCCGATAAAATTGCCGGACTGCGGAAAATTGACGATTTTACCCTGGAAATTACCATGGAGACACCTGTGGATCCAGCATACACGCTCTATGAAGTGGGAACGGCCGTTTTACCACGGGAAGAGGTGGAGAAAAAAGGGGACGGCTTCGGGGTCGATCCAGTTGGTTGCGGGCCCTTCAAATTCGTCAAATGGGTCAAGGGGAGCGAAGTCGTGCTGGTCAAGAACCCGGATTATTACGAACCGGGGAAGCCCTATCTCGACAAATTGGTTTACAAGATCATGTCCGAGGCGGCCGCAAGGGATCTGGCCTTCCGGGCCAAAGAGCTGGATGCCACCGTGGTGGGTTCCACCCAGTACCCGGTGTACAAAGCGGATCCCCAGTTCTCCAAGAACATGGTGGAAGTGGCCGAGCTTTTCACTCGGCTCATGGGTTTTAACCCCAAGTATGAGCCCTTTTCCAAGAAACAGGTGCGCCAGGCCATCAATCACGCCATCGACTCCCGCCTGATCATCCAGAGACTCCTCAAGGGCAAGGCTTTTCCCGCGGTGGGCTATTTACCATCCACTTCTCCGGCCTTCGACCCCAACGCCAAGGGCTACGAATTCAACCTGGCCAAGGCCAAGGCGCTCATGAAAGAGGCGGGGTATGAACAGGGGTTCACCTTCGAGTGCATCGGTACGAACAGTGAGGCCTTCGGCGTGGTGGTCGTGGAAGCGATCATGCCCTTCCTGAAACAGATCAACGTGACGGTAAAACCCCAACAACTCGAGGGAGCGGCCCTGGCCGATCGCCTCCGCAGGATGGACTATCAAGCTTTCATCTGGTCTTTGAGCAGCGGAGCGGGCGGCGATCCCCTCCAGGCCCTTAACCGATGGCATTCCAAGAACCCTTCCGCGGCCGGCAATTTTGTGGGCTACAACAACCCCGAGTTCGACAAGCTGCTGGACGAAGCGGCCAAGATCCGGGACGCGTCCAAGCGGATTGAGCTGCTTCGCAAGGCCGATGCCATCTTCCGGGAGGATGCCCCAGTTTGGTTCTTCAACTACAACAAGGCAGTGATTGTCCACCAACCCTGGGTGCGCGGAATCAAACCTGTAGCTATCGAGATGACGTACCAAAACATGGCCGATGTGTGGATCGAGGAGTCCTCACCCCGGGCCAAGGAGAAGTAAAAATCAATACAGGTGATCAACCGAGTCGCCCCATGAAAACCTTGATGGAAATTCCCTTTTTCCTAATGAAAAAATAAGGGTTTTTGTGGGGCCCTTGCCCAATAAGAAGAAATAAAGGAAGGTGTTTCAAAAATCTGAAGTCTTACAAAATAAGTTTTTTCCACTTCATCCCGCCAAAAGGAAGGAAAAAAGGGAATCTTTGGTATAGAAGATGCTGAAATTTGCCCTTCGCCGCATTCTCCAGTTTATTCCCACCATTTTGGCGATCACCCTGATTCTCTTTCTCCTTTTGAACGTCCTTCCCGGGGATGCTGCCCTCATGTCCGGGGATCTTCAGGACAAGGGACTCGACCCCCGTTTCATGGAGGAGATGAGGAAGCGGTGGGGTTTGGACCAGCCCATTCATATCCGTTATTTTACTTACCTGAAGAACTTGGCTGCAGGTGACATGGGGCTTTCCTACTTGCGCAGGGAAAAAGTGAGCGGTCTCATCGCCTCCCGACTGTGGCCCACCCTCAAGCTGGCTCTGGCCGCCATGTTGATTGCCGTGAGCATCGGCATTCCTCTGGGTTTCTATTCTGCCCTGCGTCAGGGGACCTGGCTGGACGCTTTTTCCATGGTCGGAGCCGTCTCCGGCGTTTCCATCCCTCAGTTCTGGCTGGGCTTATTGCTCATGTTCTTTCTCGCCGTGAAGCTCCCCCTTTTTCCGGTTCAGGGCTATGGGGACGGGGCCTTGAAGAACATGATTTTACCAGCCTTCACTCTTGGGGTAGGTTATATGGCCCTCCTAGCGCGAACCACCCGGGCGGCCGTTGTGGAGATCCTCTCCACCGACTACGTCCGCACCGCCCGGGCGAAAGGGCTTTCTGAACTCATGGTGAACCGCAAGCATATCCTGCGCAACGCCCTGATTCTGGTGTTGACCACTGCCGGCCTACAATTCGGCTCGCTCATGGGCCAAACGGTAGTCGTGGAAAAGCTTTTTTCCTGGCCCGGTTTAGGATCGCTCATGGTGGATTCCATCTTTCAAAGGGACACTCCAGTCACCCAGGGCTGCGTTCTGCTGATCATCCTGGTGTTTTTGGTGGTGAACCTGGCCGTGGACCTCCTCTATGCAGTCATCGATCCGAGGGTGGAGTACCAGTGAAAGAGTTCGTTAAAAAAGCCCGCCGGCAAAAGAACCTGATTGTTGGAGGATTCATCACCCTGGTGGTTATAATCATGGCGATTTTTGCCCCCTGGCTGGCGCCCTACCACCCCATCGATCATGCCGACCTGATGGAGGCGGAGCAACCTCCCAGCCTCGCCCACCTCTTCGGGACAGATCAACAGGGAAGGGATATTCTTTCCCGGGTCATCTATGGCGCGCGGATTTCGCTGAGCGTGGGGCTGGTCAGCCAGGGACTTAACAGCCTCATCGGGATCCTGCTGGGAGTGACCGCCGGCTTCCTGGGGAAACGGTGGGATGACTTCGTCATGGGCCTGACGAACATCATGCTTTCTATTCCATCCCTGGTCTTTGCCCTGGCCATCATGGCGGTTCTCGGCCCTGGGTTGCTCAACATTTTTATCGCCCTGGGATTAACCAACTGGTCTTACAGCTGCCGCATCGCCCGCTCCCAGGTTCTTTTCAACCGCTCTCTCGACTACGTGACCGCAGCCCAGGCCTTGGGGTATGGGCGAATCCGTATCATGTTCACCCAGATTCTGCCCAACATTATGGGGCCGATCCTGGTGGTGGCCACGCTGGGAGTAGCTGGCGCTATTCTTATCGAGGCGGCTCTCTCCTTTCTCGGCCTGGGCACCCAGCCCCCGACGCCCAGCTGGGGCGGGATGCTTTCCACTGCCCGGGAACAGCTCTTCACCGCTCCCTGGATTTCCATTTTCCCGGGAATGGCCATCTTCATCACTGTGCTCGGGCTAAACCTCCTGGGAGACGGCCTGAGGGACATCCTCGACCCGCACACGACCAGGCAAAAGAGATGACAAAAATCTTAAGAAGGAATGAGATATGGAACTAGCCATCATTTCAACGCGTATTTTTACTGGAAACGTTAAGCAGCCCTGGGCCGAAGCGCTGGGCATTAGGGACCATAAGATTGCCGTCGTGGGAACCAATCGAGAAGTGAAGAAAGCCTGCCGCCGGAAGACTGAAATCCTTGACCTGAGGGGAAAGTTGGTGACTCCGGGGTTTGTCGACGGCCATACCCATTTCGTAAATTTCGGTCTGGCCCTCCAGCGGGTGGACCTCAGGAACCTTCCTTCTCTTGCCGCCTGCCGGGAGCGAATTCGGGAGGCCGTGGCCAAACTTCGACCCGGGGAATGGATCATAGGCCGAGGATGGAACGAGCATTTTTGGGCGGAAAAAAGGGAACCCAACCGTTTCGACCTGGATGATCTGAGTCCCCACAATCCGGTCATGATGATCCGGGCCTGCGGCCACAGCGTCTGGGTCAATTCGGCAGCTTTGGCCGCTGCCGGCATCACCAAGGACACGCCAAATCCTCCGGGAGCCAGGATTGAAAAAGATCCGGTGAGCGGAGAACCCACGGGCTACCTGAAAGAAATGCGCCGGCACATGGAGAAATTCATTCCTGCCCCCACCCTTGAAACCCGCCAAAGGGCCGCTCTGGCGGCGCAGCAGGAGGCACTGCGTTTTGGCCTTACGGGCGTCCATTCCCTGGAAACACTGCGGGAGTGGGAGGCCCTTCTGGCCTTGGAGGAAGGGGAAAAACTTAAGATCCGCGTCCACCACACAATCCCCTACGAAGCTATGGAAGAGGCCCGGTCCCGCTCCCTCAAACCCTGGGCGGGGGAAGAACGCTTATGGATTGGCCAGATCAAGCTTTACGCCGATGGTTCTCTGGGGGCCGGAACCGCTCTGCTACACGCTCCTTACGCGGACAACCCCTCCGATCGGGGGCTGGCGGTTCTAACTCCCCAGGCTCTGGGTAAAAGGGTCCGCGAGGCTTACCAGGAAGGTTTCAGCGTGGCGATCCATGCCATCGGCGACAAGGCGGTTACCCATTCGTTGAAGGCGATCGAGTCGGCGAGGGAAGTTTTTCCCGGGCCGCGGAGGGACCGCATCGAGCACGTCCAGCTCTTCCGGGCCATAGACTTACCCCTGTTCCGGCGCCTTCGGGTAGTGGCCTCGGTGCAACCGGTGCATTTGACCACAGACTGGCCGACGGCGGAGAAAAAGTGGGGTATTTCCCGCTGTCGGAATGGGTACGCCTGGAAATCGCTCTTGAACGCGAAAATCCCGCTGAGCTTCGGCTCCGATGCGCCCGTCGAGCCCATCAATCCACTGCTGAGCCTCCAGGCAGCGGTAACCCGGCAGGATTTGCAGGGGAAGCCACCCGGAGGATGGTTCCCCGAACAAAAAATAAAACTGGAAGAATGTATCAAGGCCTTTACCGCCCTTCCCGCCTGGTGTTCGCACAAGGAAAGATATCTGGGAGCCATAACGCCGGGCCGCTGGGCGGACTTGACGGTCTTTAGCGAAGACCTTTTTCAGGTCCCGCCGGAGCAGTGGTCTTCGATCGAGGTGGAGATGACCATTGTAAACGGCGAGATCGTTTATCGAAAGGCGAAATAGACGGGGGATTTTATACAGAGTCGATAGTCGAAGAAAAGAACTAAATTTCAACCGCCTCAACTCAGAGCGCAATACAAACCCAAGAATTGGGATCAAATCTTTATTTTTAACATTTGCTTTTAATTTTTCTGCGTAAACATGTACTCTTGAAGTATTACCTGATTAAATGTCAACCTTATACGACCCTCCTTTTTCCCCTCTTACCTTATCACCTTTTTCTTCCTTTTGGTTTAAGAGGGCGGAGAGGGTGAGTTACGACACAGTGTGATTGGGCAAAGTCGATAAGACGAGACTATGGAGAAAGGCAAGGATGATCTATGTAAATATATAATTGCTGCGCGTAATAAAATAACAATTTAAAGGTGATCTTGCCGGCAAAGCGAGAGTGAAAGTTGACTTTTAAAAGCAGAAAGAATATTTTGGAGATAAATCAAACAAAAATGGAGGTGCCGAATGAAGATTGAGAAAAAGTTAGAAGAAAAGGGAATTTCTTTGCCTTCAGCTCCCCGGCCGGTAGCCAACTATGTCCCCGCCTTAAGAACGGGCAATTTGCTTTTTGTCTCTGGCCATGGTCCTTATAATGATGGGCGGATTAAGATTTCTGGAAAAGTGGGAAAAGAATTAACCTTAGAAGAAGGGTATCAGGTAGCGCGCAATGTAGCTCTGAATTGTTTAGCTACGGTAAAGGATTTGTTGGGGGACTTGGATAAAGTTAAAAAAGTGGTCAAACTATTAGGAATGGTGAACTGTACCGAAGATTTTAAGGACCAACCCAAAGTAATCAACGGGGCATCAGATTTATTAGTGGAAATATTTGGTGATGCGGGAAAACATGCCCGGTCTGCGGTAGGGATGCAGGCTTTACCCAATAATATTCCTGTGGAAATAGAAATGATCTTAGAAGTAGAATGAGTTTCTTAAAGGACGCAGAGAAACGCAGATTACCTTGATTTAGGGAAAATATTTAGAATTAGAAAAAATTTTGGGAAAGGAGGCGATTATGCAATCAAGGGTTATAAATAATGTTAAAAATTTATTTATAATTATTCTTTTGGTCATTTCGACCTTTTTTCTAATTGAGGTTTCTGCGGCAGAGATCGTCACCAAGGATTATCTTATAGATAGTATTGATGCGGGAATTCAATTACATATGCGCGAAAAATTTATGGCCAATGTGGGCAAAGTTCCCGGCGAGAAAATTGTTCTTTTTGTTCATGGCGCCACTTATTCTTCCGTTCCTGGCTTTGATATTCCTCTCCCCGGGTATTCTTGGATGGATTATCTAGCTCAAAGAGGCTATGTAGCTTATTGCCTTGATATTCGAGGTTATGGCGGTTCTACTCGACCACCAGAGATGGATCAACCGCCAAGTGCCAACCCACCGATCGTACGGGCCGAAGTAGCTATTAAAGATATTACCGCGGCCGTTGAATATATCAGGAAAAAACATGAGGTAGATAAAATAAATCTTTTAGGTTGGTCTTGGGGTACAGTAACTACCGGGATGTATACTTCCCGGCACAATGAAAAAGTGAACAAATTGATTCTTTTTGCTCCGGTTTATAGTGTAAAGCACCCCGCTGCTCAAAGGTTTGAGGACCCGGTCAATCCAGGGCAGCCGAATTTAAAAATTGGCGCATACCGTTTTACCAAAGCAGAGGATGCCGTAAAAAGATGGCTAACTAGCGTGAAATCTGCCGACTGGATAGATCCCCAAGCGCGGGACACCTGGGTCAAGCTTATTTTAGAATCTGACCCTACTTCGTGGCAGAGAACACCTCCCAGTTTAAGATCACCAAACGGAGTATTGGTGGACATCTATTACATTTTTACGGAAAGGCCAATTTATGAGGCCTCCCAAATTAAAGTCCCTGTTTTGATTTTACGCGGAGATGCCGACACAGAGTCATTAGATGCAGATGCCCGGGGGCTTTTTCAGAAATTGACTTCCGCTCCTTATAAACGCTATGTGCTCATTGGCGACGGCACTCATTTTATAAATGCCGAAAAAAACCGTTGGCAGCTTTTCCAAGAAACTCTGCTTTTTTTGGATAGTAAGCCGTAACTATAATTTAGACAGGAGACGATAGGTTTCAGATAATAGATTCATCTTTCTCTGCTCCCCAGGGGAGCGAGAAAGATCGCAAATGGTAAGAAGCGGCGAATGGTTACTTAAAAATTTACGGAAAAGTAATAAGTTAAAAATAGTAAGATTGGGGGTCGGAAATCTCAGAGAAGAAAAGCTGCCGTAACCAGGCGGCGAAGATAAGAAAAGGCTAAGTTAGGAAGAAAAAAGGTTTAATTATGGTTAAACTTTTAGATTTGCAGGAGATGCAGAAACGCCATGAAAAAGGAGAGGACCCTTTTGCCCTCGCTATTGAAAAATGGGTACGCATTCGCGACTTTCTTTTGGAAAAAGACGACCCAGGGCGCTACAAGCAGGCCTTCCAATGCGGCTCCACCAAGATAATCTTTTGCCTCGATTATCAGAATCATTGTTTTCTTTGCCCTTTAGCTGGCGTTTGTTTTGATAGCCAGAGCCTTTATTACCAAATAATGCGGCACTTACAAGTCTATTCCACGGCAGGTGCTCTTTTACCTAAAGGGCCACTCATCGAGTTAATCGAAAGTTATATAAGAGATTTAGATGGCTATCGCCAACAATGGTTAAGAAAAGGGCATTCTTAGTTCGTTAAGGTCTCACCGAAGAATAAACTTGCCTTCGTAGATGTAGTTCATAATAAGAGTGGTTGCCAGAGTAGTAATTTCGATTAGCTTTCGCGATTGGCGACGGGGACTCAAATTTAAATTCAGCTCTTTAGCGCGACTGATAAGTTTATCAATAAGAGGTTCTACCGAGACACTCCTTTCCCCTGTCCAACGGGAAATCAATTCCACTAAATGATTACGATTCTTCTCAATAAAAGAGCCGGCGGGAATACGGTTTTGTCCTTTCCCATTAGAACTGAAGACTTCCTTTAGCACATCATCTACGTAACCCAGAGCCCTTTCGCGATATTTTTCTTCACTCTTTTTATAGTATTCAAGAAGAGTAAAATTTAAGCTCTCCACGGGCCTGATTAGCTCGCCATTAGTTATTAGGGGTTTAGTAGGTCCAATTTTTTTCATTACTTGATCAACAAATTGGAGTTTCTTAATTGCCCCCCAATTCTTATATTTTTGCCGCCACTTGGAACGAGGAGTAAGCCAAACAGCAAAAGTCTCCGCGAAATCTTCATCGGGATGTTTTTGGGCATAAATTCTACCCATATAAGGGCCGACCCGCTGGCTGAGATGTTTTACGTATTCTCGGGACCTGGGGTCAGGGCGGAAGAAATCTCGGTAAGGTTCATCAAACCGGCCAAAGATTTCTTGCCATTCTTTGGTCTCATAAAGAAGATAAGCATAATTTATCGCATGGCCAGCTTCATGGCGCAGAGTCATGATAAGTTCTTTTTCATCTTCTAAATCGCCATGCATTTCGTCTTCAATCATAGAAAGGGTAGGGTCAGCGTAATAAAAAGGAATGCCAATTACGGGGACTTTGTTAGGGCATCCCCAGGTATCGGTTAAATAGCATTTGGGCTTGAAAGATATGCCCTTCCTTTCCAATTCGGAGTATAGACGGTCAATTAACTTCTCTAAAACGGACCCTTTAATTTTTAAGTTTAATTCGCTGATGGGCTTATTCATCTCCATCAACTTGGTTTCCCAATTATTCAAAATCTCTTTTGTGATGGACATTTCCAAACTTTCCTCTTTAGCAGAAAAAAGCCCTCTTCACTAGGTTGTTTATAATCGCGAGAGGGCCGGTAGGATTATTTTAAGCATAGGCAATAAAAGAGCATATGTCAAGGAGAAAGAAAATAAAAAATTATTTAATAAATACAAAAAGTTATTGTTGATAAAGGATTAAACGTTTGCGCACGGGCAAGATCACGGTGGAAGCGATTATTGTCTTTAAAATATCACCTGGAATAAATATTAAGAAGCCAATTTTAATTGTCGTAAAGAGCGAAATGGGCTTTTGGATAATATAATTAAGGTTGAGGTAAAGATAAGAAACGCCAATTACATAAATTATTATTTGGCCAGTGATTAGTGCCCCTACAGTGCGCCAAAAGGTTAAATTTTCACTCCCCTCAACGATTTTACCCATGAGGTAAGCCCCCGGAATAAATCCAATTATAAATCCGAAAGATGGTTGTAAAACATACCCAGGCCCCCCGCCATGGGCAAAAACTGGCAAACCTAAGAGCCCTATAATAAGGTATAAGAACTGGCTTAAGGCACCTAAACGACTACCTAAGATTAGAGCAGCAAACATGACCATGAGCGTTTGCAGAGTAAGGGGGACGTAAGGAATAGGTATTTTTATAAAAGCCCCCACTGCCGTTAGAGATGTAAAAAAGGGAACCATAACTAAATTTCTTATTTTATTTGGCATTATTTAGGTCCTTTCATCCATGCCCACCGGATCGGTTTTTGGACATTCTCGGCAAGGAATTATTTCCTTCTTAGTTTCCATTTTATACGAGGATGGCCTTTTGTCAAAAATTTTCTTGATATTTTCAAAAATATCTTCATTTAAGCCTTTTCGCGCCATCACGATCCAGGTTTAGGTAATCCCTCACTGAAGGGTGGGTTAGATATAAAAACAATTATTTCTTGTCATTTCGTAGGGCCAGCCTTTATGGCTGGCCAATTTCGCTAATGGTTTGCCTCACAAATCTAATCTATTGTCCGTCTCGAAATTTTGTAACTCCACCTCTCCCCCTCTTAAACTAAGAGGGGGAAAAAGGGGGAGTTATAAGAAATCCACCCTTTAGTAAGGCATTACAGGTTTAGAATTTCTTTTATTGAAAAAAGCTGCTAAATTATTGTAAACTTTTTTTCATCCCTTATTTTTTGATATTAATTTGCAGGGAAAGGAGGGTCTAAATTATGGCTGAGCTGAAGAGCGCCATAGAAATTGCCCTGGAGAAGAGTAAAAAAATTGCCGGTGAAGAGGAGGCATGGCAATTGACTCCTGAACAAAAAAATGAAATTGCCCAAATTCGCCAGATTTATGCAGCCAAGGTGGCCGAAGTGGAAATTTTGGTTACCGATCCGGAAAAAAGAGAAATAGAGTTAGACAGGTTAAGAAGAGATCGAGATGGGAAAATTGAGGCCATTTATCAAAAGGCCAAAGCAAAAAAATAAAAAGCCAGAGTAAAATAGGATTTATTTTTCAGAAAGGGTTTAGATTATGCCTAAGATGACTGGTGGGAAAGCTGTTGTGGAAGCTTTGAAACAAGCAGGAGTGGAGATCGTTTTCGGCCTTCCCGGTGTCCAAATAATGGGCATCTTTGATGCCTTTTTTGGTGAACCAGATGTTAAGTTAATTACTGTGCGGCATGAGCAGACCGCTGTTTATATGGCGGATGGTTATGCCCGAGTTAAAGGAAAGCCAGGCGTGGCCTTGGTGGTTCCCGGTCCAGGAGTGCAAAATGCTTCGGCTGCTTTAGGGACAGCATATGCGTGCTCTTCCCCCGTTTTGCTAATAGCCGGGCAAGTAGAGAGTTACCATCTGGGACAAGATCGAGGGGCCCTCCATGAAATCAACGACCAATTAGATATCGTCAGACCAGTTACCAAATGGTGTCAAAGAGTGATGAGGGTGAGAGATATTCCGCAGGCTATCCAGGAAGCCATGCGGCAGATGAATACCGGGAGGCCTCGGCCCACAGAAATTGAAATTCCTTGGGATGTAGTGGGAAAAGAAGAGGAAGTATCATTTCCAAGAAAAGAAGAATTCTCCCGAAAGTCTCCGCCCTTAGAGGATATAAAAAAGGCCGCGCGACTATTACTTGAGGCCAAAAAGCCTTTAATCTGGGGTGGGGGTGGAGTTATTCTGGCAAATGCCTCAAGAGAGTTAAAAGAACTCGCCGAAATTTTAAAGGCGCCGGTAGCCACCACGCCCGAAGGGAAGGGAGCTTTTCCGGAGAGCCATGCTCTTTCTTTAGGGGGAGGTTATTATGGTTTTGGGAGTGTACGCTACCTCTCTTCGGCAGCAGATGTAATTTTAGCTGTAGGCACCAGGCTTACTGGACAGATGCGGCCGGGGACAGCCCCTAAAGAAAATCAGAAATTAATCCATATCGATGCAGATGCAAATCTCTTTAATAAAAATTTTCCGGCTGAAGTGGCTATTGCAGCGGACGCCAAAGAGGCCTTAAGGATTTTAATTGAGGAATTGGGCCAAGGAAAATTCGTCTCTAAAAGTTCTTGGACTGAAGAAGAGATGCAAGCGGCCAAAAACAAGCACCGCCAATGGCTGAAGAGAAAGGCGCCTTTACAGACGGAAATCATAGAGACTATCAGAAATAAAGTGCCTCAGGAGACTATTTTAATAAGTGGCGTAACCAATATTGGTTATTGGTGCAACTTGGCCTACCCGGTGGAGCTACCCCGTACTTATTTTACTTCCTCATATTTTGCTACTTTAGGATATGCCTTTCCCACCGGGTTAGGAGCAAAAGTAGCCGCTCCTGATAAGCCGGTAATTGCTGTAGTGGGCGATGGAGGATTTATGTATGCCATGCCGGATTTAGCTACGGCTGTAAAATATGGCATTAATCTCATCACCCTGGTTTTTAATGACCAGGCTTTCGGCTCTACCAAATGCGACCAGCAGATTAACTTTCAGGGGCGAATAATAGGGACGGATTTGCAGAATCCAGACTTTACAGAGGTTGCTAAATTATTCGGAGCAAAAGGAATAAAGACTTCGCCAGAAAAATTGGGCAGGGTGCTCGAGGAAGCGTTATCAGCCGATCGTCCAGTAGTGATTGAAATTCCCGTGCCCACTATGATAGCGCCCTTCCAAATTTCTCCCTTAGAGGATTAAGGAGGTAGAGATGAATCTTAAAAAAGGAACTATTAAAAAAATAGGAATTTTAACTGGGGGTGGAGATTGTCCGGGATTGAATGCCGTCATTCGGGCAGTAGTTAAAACAGCTATTTTCCAATACAGGCTTGATGTGCTCGGCTTTCTGGAGGGTTATTTGGGCATGATCAAGAACATGACCCGCAAACTGGAAGCGGCTGATGCCTCGGGCATTCTCCACCGCGGCGGAACAATTTTGGGTACTTCCAATCGCGATAATCCTTTCCGTTTTCCCGTGGTGGTACGGGGTAAAAAAACTTTCCAAGATGTTTCTGATCAAGCCATAAAAAATCTTGAGCGAAATAAAGTTGATGCTTTGATCGTCGTGGGTGGAGATGGTTCTTTAACTATTGCTTGCCAGCTTTATAAAAAAGGAGTACCCATAGTGGGTATACCCAAAACAATCGATAACGACCTTTGGGGTACAGACGTAACCTTTGGTTTCAACACGGCCTTGCAGACGGCCATGGAGGCGATCGACAAAATCCAAACAACGGCGGCTTCGCATCATCGCGTTATGGTTGTCGAAGTTATGGGGCGGTATGCGGGCTGGATAGCATTAGAAGCTGGTTTGGCTGGAGGGGGAGATGTTATTCTTATTCCAGAGATTCCTTATGATATTGAAAAAGTTTGCGAAGTTGTCCAGGAGAGATTTCGTTATGGTAAAAGGTCGAGCATTGTGGTGGTGGCCGAAGGGGCCGTGCCCAAAGGAGGGGATCTGGTCGTGCAGAAGATCGTAGAGGATAGCACTGACCCGGTACGTTTGGGAGGAGTTGGTTATAGAGTGGGAAATGAAATTGAAAAAAGGACGGGCTTAGAAACGCGGGTAACTGTATTGGGGCATATCCAACGCGGAGGATCCCCGATAGCGTATGATCGCATATTAGCCACCAGGTTTGGGTCTAAAGCTGTGGATTTAGTAATGCAGGGAAAATTTGGTCGGATGGTTTGTCTACGGGGCCTGAAGATTGAGGATATTGAATTGGAAAAAATTCAAGGAGAACAAAGGAAGGTTTATCCTGATGGGGATTTGGTGAAGACTGCTCGCGCTATTGGAGTGAGCTTTGGTGATTAAAATAATTATAACCTGCGTACCCATAAGGAGGTGTTTTATATGATAAAGCAATTACCCCAATATGAAAAGTTTTATGAACGTCTCGGTCTGGCAGAACATCCTTTGGGATTTTTTTATAGCAATGAAGAACCTGCCCCAGGAAAAAAACCTAAAGAAAAAGGGCATACTTGCATGATCGGCCTTCTCCGGCAGGCCCGGCAACATGGAGAGACGGTCTACTTTGATGAACAACATTTTGGGTGTGAAGGAGGAGCATATTACCTTGGCTTCCGACCAATCCCCAGGCCGAAGATAGAATATTTTTTATCCTGCGGCATTCCGGGGGAGATGGAAGGGGAACGTTATATTAAGACGCCCGAGATTGCTCGGGAATATTTTGCCTCCCTGCAACCCAGAAAAGCGCCAGCTAAATATGCTATCTTCAAATCGCTGGATAAGCTAACGGAGAAAGAAAAACCAGAGGTGATAATTTTCTTCGCCCCTCCGGATGTGCTTTCTGGTCTGGTGGTACTTACCGGATATGCCACAGAAAGCAGAGAAGCCATCCGGCTTCCTTTCAGTTCTGGTTGTGGCTCTATAGTTACTCACCCTTTAAAAGAAGCTGAAAAAGAAAAACCTCAAGCCATTTTAGGAATGTGCGATGTTTCTGCCCGTCCTTTTGTAGAAGAAAATGTTTTAACCCTGGCCATGCCTACCAAACTTTTCTTAGAGCTTTTAAATAACCAGGAAGAGAGTTTTCTAATTACTAATAGTTGGAAGAAAGTAAAAGAAAGAATTACTAAATCCAAATCTTCCTAAGCGCTTGGGGAAAATAAAAGGCGGTTATGGGGGACAATTACGCAGAAGAATGTGGCCTCCGTGTAACCTTGGCAAACCTGGAGGGTTTGGCTAGCTCGCCATTACTTATTTGACGACTTCTCTCATTTCCCTTGAGGTCAGCAATTAATCTCTGGGCCCTCCGCCATGAAATTAACCCATAGTCTCCAGAGGGGAGATTTTGATACATGACCACCAAAGACTATTATATCAGCAAAAATTTACACAAGGAGGAAGTATGAAATTAAAAGGTCAAAAAGCACTGATTACCGGAGCAAGCCGGGGAATAGGAGAAGCTATAGCGCGCGCATTTGTGGCCGAAGGAGCAGACATAGCTATTACGGGAAGGTCAGCCCCAGAGCTGGCTGCTTTGGAAAAAGAATTTAGCCAGCAGGGAGGAAAATGCGTCAGTATTGTGGCTGACCTGGCTCAAAGAGGGGCTGTAGATTATGTTTGGCAGCAAGCAATTGAAAAGTTAGGAAATATCGAAATCTTAGTTAATAATGCGGGCATAGGAAGCAGCGCCAACCCCAGACCTATAATTGATTATGATGATAACTTTTGGGAACTGTTGCTTTATGTAAATTTAACAGTTCCTTACTTATTTTCCAAAAAAGCTTTGCCCGCCATGGTCGAGCGGAAATATGGAAGAATTATTATGACGGCTTCGGTCAATGGCAAGGTTGGTTTAATGCATGGAGCAGCCTATGCCGCCAGCAAGCATGGGCTTTTAGGATTAACCAGGACCTTAGCTATGGAGACGGCTAAACAAGGAATTACGGTGAACGCTATTTGTCCGGGCCCGGTACGCACCAGGATGAATAATTTGCGTTTAGAGCACGAAGCCAAAATCACGGGCAAGTCCATAGCCGAATTGGAGGCCTCGCTCACGCCCATCGGCCGCCGCCTGGAGCCAGCAGAAATCGCTCCCTTAGTGGTTTATTTAGCCAGTAAAGAAGCCTCGGGCATCACTGGCCAGGCCTTCAATATAGATGGTGGTTTCTTAATGATATAGAGCTAATGGGGGCACCTATGGAAAAGGCGGTCATCGGCGACCCCGCAAGGCCCAATATAATTAGGGAGGGAATATGGTTTACGCCACAATTCTTTTAGAGAAGAAAGAGAAAATCATCACGGTAATTTTCAACCGTCCAGAAAAAATGAATGCCCTAAATGAACAGATGGCTGAGGAATTAGTAAAATGCCTTGAGGATCTTCACCAAGAAAAAGATGCGCAAGTGGTGATCTTTACGGGAGCAGGGAAAGCCTTCTTAGCCGGTGCTGACCTGCGGGAAAGATTTATCCCCAAGATAGAGCAGCGCAAACAAGGTCTTTTAAAGGACCCTACTTGGGAATTTTCGGAGAGAGGCGCCTTAGCTCTTTCTCGTTTACGCCAAGTTACTATTGCGGCAGTTAATGGGGCCGCTGCTGGGTTAGGATCAACCTTAGCTCTGGCGTGTGACATTAGAGTTGCCTCATCTGCGGCCCGATTTACTTTTCCCTTCTTGCGTTTGGGAATTTTGCCAGAATTTGGTTCTACTTATTATCTGCCCAGATTAGTCGGCATGGGCAAAGCCTGCGAACTTGTTTTTACCGGCGAAACTATCGATGCGCAAGAGGCAAAAGAAATTGGGTTGATAAATAAAATCTTTCCGCCCGAGAAACTAATGGAAGAGACTTATGCCTTGGCTAAAAAAATTGCCCAAATGCCTCCTGTGGCTCTGGCCATTTCCAAACGGGCTTTATATCAAGGACTGCGAGCGCCCGACCTGGCCAGTCAGCTCCAATACGAGGCTCTGGCTCTGGTTCATCTTTTCGGCACTGCTGACCATGAAGAAGGAGTGCGGGCGTTTTTAGAAAAGCGAGAACCCGAATTTAAGGGCAGATGAAGATAATGGGGTCAGGTCTTGAATTTCAACATTTTATGGAGGGTTCGTTAATATGGCTCGTCCTTTACGGATAGAATATCCGGGCGCTCTTTATCATATTACGACGCGGGGGAATGCTCAGGCAAATATATTTATCGATGATAAAGACCGAAAGAGATTTTTAGAAATACTAGCCTTTGTTGTCAGGCGATTTAAATGGATTTGCCATGCTTATTGTCTAATGAGTAACCATTATCACTTGTTGATGGAAACTCCTGAACCAAATCTTTCTCAAGGAATGAGACAATTGAATGGCATATATACTCAGAAATTTAATATCCGTCATAATCGGCGCGGCCATATTTTTCAAGGGAGATTTAAGGCAATTCTTGTCGATAAAGATGAATATCTTTTAGAACTCGCTCGTTACATAATGTTGAATCCAGTGCGGGCAGGTTTAGTTAATTATCCGGAGGATTATGTTTGGAGTAGTTATCGGGCTACTCTTGGAAAAACAAAAGTACCGGAATTCTTAAATACAGATTGGTTATTAGCAAGATTTGGTGATAATAGACGGAGGGCAGGTCAGCAGTTTTTTATTTTTGTTCAGGAGGGAATGAATTTACCGCGATCTCCTTGGCGGGATTTGAAAGGGCAAATCTTTTTGGGTGGTGAATCTTTTTTAGAAAGGATTTTATCAAAATTTTCAAAACGAAAAGAAAAACTACGGGAGATTCCTAAAGAACAGAGGTTTCCCGTTCGGCAAGATTTAAAAAATTTTTTTACTGAGATTGGTACATCGGATAAAAATAAAAGAAATTTGGCTATTTACAGGGCCCATGTGGAGGGCGGATATAAAATTGCGGAAATTGCCAGATTTTTAGGTTTGCATTATGCATCTATAAGTCGCATTATAAGCAAAGTTGATGAAATGTTAAAATTCAAGACCTGACCCCAGCGTATTAGTTAAACTCCACAAATTGATTTTGGGGGGCGGAACAAACAGGACAGATTTCCGGGCACGAACCGTCAGCCACATAGCCGCAGACCTGACATACAAAATAGTTAGTTTCTCGCGCCGCCAGGAGATGGTCAAGGGCGTATTTATAAAGCTGAGCATGGCCATCTTCTACATCTCGGGACTGGGAAAAAATTTTAAAAGCAGCGTTATCCCCGGCCTTTTGCGCCTGGGCAAGAAAATCTTTATAAGCTACTCCGGCAATATGAGTTTCGGAATGGAAACTTTTTCGAAGATTAGTTTCTGTGTCCTTAATTTCTTGCAGCATGCGTAAAGCACGTTGTCCATGGATCTCTTCGCTAAAGGAGATTACCCGAAAAAGTTTGGCAATTTGGGGCAGTCCTTCTTGAGCCGCTTTTGTCGCATAGGCTTTAAGCCTTAGAGCCGCTTTTGCTTCACCTTCATATACCGCATGCCAGGCTTTTTTTATTTCTTCGTCCATTTGTTTCTCCCCCTAACCTTTCTGAATTTGTATCTTAAGGCGATTTATTTTGGCCGTTCCAGGATGCCAAGCTTTTTTTCTGAATGAAGAAATCCAAATGTTAAAATACAAGACCTGACCCCTTTATTTTTACTAAGCGGGAGGTGTCTATAATTTGGGAATGGCCGCAGGGGATTCCTGTTCTTCTAAGTTGCCATCGGCCACTTAAGACTTCACCGAAATTATAGAGTAAACCAGCTTTTTCTCCGGAGAAACCGCGGTCAATACAAAGAGGGCATCTTTTACCTAACCAGCGCTCATTAAAAGGAGGAGGGGATGGGGGAGGTTGCTTGACTTTTCTAATCCTGATCTTCTCGGTTTTTAGCCAATTCTTAACTTGGTCTAAATCAAATTCCCATTGGGTGCGGATCTTGATTGCTGGGCATCCTTTGAGCAACCACTCATCGATTGTCCAGGGGGTTACTCCTAATTCTTTAGCCAATTCTTCTCTATTCATTTTTAAAGCCAAGGCAAAAATAATTTAAATATCAACTAAATTGAGCAATTTTTCATTATTCATTACATCAAAGGTAATGGATTCCTGCCTGCTTCATGCCTGCTTCCTGCCTGCTTCATGCCTGCTTCATGCCTGCTTCATCCTGCTTTATGCTTCCGCAGGAACGACAAATATCACCCAAGGAATGAAAATGTCATTCCCGGGAAAAGGGGAATCCAGAAGGTTCTGTCTTCTTAAATGTCGTAAAGAATCATCTAGCTTAGGTATCATTAATATTGTGATAGCTTTTTGAGCCAAGGTCAACTAAAACTTTTAAAATAAAAATGCCAGATATGGTTTTGCAACATCCATAATATGTAATTCCTTGGAGCCCTTAACTTTTTCAAGGCAATAATACTTTTTAGGGGAAAAATTTAACTAAAAATTGAAAGGGGCCAAATGTTAAATTTCAAGACCTGACCCCATCATGAGCCCAAAACATTTTAATAATTTTTAGCGATTACCGATAAGAATTATAAAAATAGCGATCAATAAAAGTAAGGGAGGGAAGATGTGGCGATCAAAGTGGGAGGAAGGTAAGATGGATATGCAGGTCAATGAAAAATTGGCCGGAGTGGTTAAAAATAAAGGGCTAAAATTAATAACCACGATAGTTATTATCTTGATCATTTTTTTAGCCGCCAATCCTTTTGTTACCATTCCAGCCGGCCATAGAGGGGTAGTGTTAAATTGGGGAGCGGTGCAAAAAGAGGTGTTGGCCGAGGGATTAGCTTTTCGCTGGCCAATTTATCAGCAAGTTATCAAAGCGGATGTGCGGATTCAGGTTACGCAACCAGATTGTGATGCAGTTACCAAAGATCAACAAGTTAACCACACCAAAGTTGCTGTTAATTACCACGTCATTCCCAGCGAGGCCAGTTGGGTATATCAGAATGTGGGACCGGATTATAAAGAAAAATTAGTTTTTCCTAAAATTCAAGAGATCGTCAAAGCCATAACAGCTCGATATACCGCTCTGGAATTGATTTCCAAGCGCGAACAGATTCGCAATGAGATGAAAGATCATCTCAAGGATGCTCTCCGACCATATAAGATTGTGGTTGATGATTTTTCGGTAGTGAATTTCAAGTGGGATCCAGAGTTCCAAAAAGCCATCGAAGCGAAACAAGTTGCTGAACAATTAGCGATGAAAGCCCAAAGAGATTTGGAGCGAATCAAGATTGAAGCTGAACAGAAAATTACCCAAGCTAAAGCCGAAGCGGAAGCTTTAAGATTGCAAAAAGAGAATGTAACTCCGCAGTTGGTTAAATTGCGCCAGATCGAGGCCAGCATTAAGGCTATCGAGAAGTGGAATGGCCAACTTCCCCGTTTTTCTGGCGGAGCCATTCCTTTTATAGATGTAAAATCTTTTGACGAGAAGTGATAAGAATTTTTCGAGCTTTGGCCGCTTCTTAATGAAGCCGTTTCCAATCAAGGATGGGGCGAGGGCGGTCACCTTCCCCGCGGTCGGGTGGAATGAGGAAAAGCAAATTATGAATAGTACCACGGGGAGAGGTGGGAGAGCCTATTTTAATAATTCTCGAGAAATAATTAATTTCATTATTTGATTTGTGCCTTCGTAAATCTGCGTAATTTTAGCATCACGCATCATTCTTTCAAAGGGGAAGTCAGTCATATATCCGTAGCCGCCCGCAATTTGCAAGGCATCGGTGGTTACGCGCATGGCTACATCTGAGGCGAACATTTTGCAGCAGGCAGACATGTATGTTTTTCGCGGATCATTAGTGTCCACCAGATCCGCTGCTTGGTAAGTTATAGCTCGAGCAGCCTCTATCTGCGCGGCCATATCGGCCAGCATCCAACTGATGCCTTGGAAAGAAGCAATGGGGCGGCCAAATTGAACTCTTTCCTTAGCATATTTAATCGCTTGATCTAAGGCCCCTTGAGCGAGACCGACAGCCTGCGCAGCGATGACCGGGCGAGAAGTATCTAAAGTCCGCATGGCATAGAGGAACCCCCGGCCTTCTTCGCCAATTAAATTTTCGGCCGGCACTTCTAATTCCTCAAAGACTAACTCGCCCGTGGGTGAACCCTTGATACCCATTTTTGATTCCCATTTGGCTACGCAAAAGCCCTTAAATTCTTTCTCCACAATGAAGGCGCTAATTCCTTTAACTCCTTGAGTGGGCTCAGTCATGGCGAATAAACTGATCAAGTCTGCAATGGGGCCGTTACTAATAAAGCATTTGGAGCCGTTGATAATATACTTGTTTCCTTTTTTGACAGCGCGCGTTTTCATGGCCGCAGCATCGGATCCGGCACTCGGTTCGGTAAGCCCAAAGGCGATCATTTTTTCTCCGGAAGCTATAAAAGGTCCATATTTCTTTTTTTGTTCTTCTGAGCCCCCGATAAGGATTGGTTCCCAACCGAGAGATTGAACTTGGACAATTAAGGAAGAGCTTACGCACGCTCGGGCAATTTCCTCGACAGCTAAGCAGACAAACAAATGGCCCTTAAAAAAGCCACCATATTCCTCGGGAACGCTTAAACCCAAAAGCCCCATATCTTGGAATATTTTTTTTAAGTCCCAGGGAAATTCTCCATTCTTGTCGATAGCCGCCGCCCGGGGCATTACCTTTTCATTGACCATTCTTCTTACTTGATCAACAAACAATTTCTGATCCTCATTTAGCAAATACATTCTTTTATCCTCCTGGTCATAATTCATGAGTTAAAGTAATAAATTCTTTTGGGAGCAATTTTTTTAAATGGCCATTTTAAAGCAGAGTTGCCTGATTGATCATTTCCGCCAAATGGCGGACTTCTTTTTTTAACCCAGCTTGGTGCAAGGCATCCATTATTTGGAGCAAACATCCGCTGCAGGCTGTAGTTACCACGTCCGCATTCGTCTCAGCTATGGCCTTGATCTTGCGTTCAGCAATTTTCAGAGACAGATCATAGTTGGCAATATTAAAACTCCCTCCTTGGCCGCAGCAGCGATTGGCTTCAGGCATTTCCAGGTATTCCACACCCGGAAGGTTATTTAAAAGCTGGCGGGGTTCGCGGAAGACGCCTAATTTGCGGCGCAGGTGGCAAGGGTCATGGTAGGTGACGCGAAGAATCTTCTTTTTTTCATTTTGTCTTAATGGTTTACCATCACTCAATTGGACTAAAAAGCTGGATAAGTCTTTCACTTTTTCTGAAAAAGTCCCGATTTTTTCTTTAATGGGATCATCGGCGGCGAAGAGAGTAGGGTAGTCCAGCTTGAGCATGGCGGCGCAAGAGGCGCAAGGAACGATAATTTGCGGCAGGTCTTCCTCGGCGAAAGCAGCGAAATTTTTCTGGGCCAGAGCCAGGGGTGTTTCTTCATCTCCAGAGCCTAAAGCCGGCAGACCGCAACAGTGTTGATCTTTGGGAATAAATACGGAAATACCCTGGCGCAGCATTAATTCTAATGCGGAGCGGCTAATTTCCGGAAAAAGGTAGTTACTCACGCAGCCTACAAAAAGGCCGACCCGCATTACTTCATTTTTAGCCCGTATCCACCCCGAATAAATATCCAAAAAAGGATCCGGAGCTAAAGGGGGAATAAACCGCCGCTGGTCAAGGAAAGGAACAGGGAAGCGCAGGTGTAAACCACTTTCTTCCGGGATTCTTTTCAAGAAAATGTTTTGCAGAACAGTTCCACCTTTTATAAGCCAGGGCATTAAATGATCACTATTGAGCAAATATTTAAAGATAGTCTTTTTAGGTAAAGAAAGTCCTTTTTCTTTAACTATCAAAGAACGGGCCTCCCGGATGATTTCATCTCCGCTTACGCCGTTAGGACAATTCTCAGCACATGTGCCGCAAAGTAAACATTGAGAAAAAATTTTACTGAAGCGCTCGCTAAGATTTAGGTCTTGCTGGGACAGGGATTCGATTAAAGCCATCTTGCCCCGAGAACTTAACGGCTCCTCTAAAGTTTCCGCATAAACCGGGCATTGGGCTAAGCAGTTGCCGCATTTAACGCATCGCCCGGCTTTTTCTTTTAAGGCAATTAATGAATTCATAGCTAATCACCATAGGCTAAAAAGATCTCGATTCTTTATCCTTGACCGGCGAAATTCCATTTTTCCGGAAAAATCTTTCCCGGGTTCAAAATATTATGGGGATCGAAAACTTTTTTAATCCTTTTCATAATTTCTAAGCCCATATCGCCAAGCTCCATGGCGATATAAGGGGCTTTGGTTATGCCGATGCCATGTTCTCCAGAAATGGTTCCCCCCAATTCTAAAGTGGCCGCGAAGATCTCTTTGACCGCCTCATGAGCTCGTTCTTCTTCACCCGGCTTTTGGCGGTCGATCAATACGTTAACGTGAATATTACCATCCCCCGCATGGCCAAAGTTGACGATAATCAAATTATATTTCTTGGCGATTTCTTCTACGCGGCGCAGAATATCCGGAACGCGAGAGCGGGGTACGGTAACATCTTCGTTGATCTTTGTGGGATTAAGCTTGACGACGGCGGCAGACACCGCTCTTCTCGCCTTCCAAAGCTCTTCCGCCTCTTGGTTATCATTAGCCACTTTGATATCTAACGCTTTATTTAATTGACAGATTCTTTTAATTTCTTCAATTTCGCTGGCTAATGCTTCGGGAGCCCCATCGACTTCGATAATTAATAAAGCTCCTGCTTCGGTAGGTAAGCCCATGTGTAAATAATCTTCCACACAGCGGATGCAGGCATTATCCATGAATTCCAGCGTCGTCGGGACTATTTTGGAGCTAATTGTTTGCGAGACGGCATGGGCAGCCGATTCTATGGTGGGAAAAATGACCATCATGGTGCGCTTGGCTTTGGGTAACGGTATTAAGCGCAGAATTATTTTGGTGATAACCCCCAGAGTTCCTTCTGAACCAACTAATAGTTTGGTGAGGTCATAGCCGACGACACTTTTTACAGTCTGCACTCCGGTGGAAATTATTTCTCCAGTGGGCAGGACTACTTCCAAACCCAAGACATAATCTTTAGTCGTTCCGTATTTTACGGCCCGGGGGCCCCCGGCACCTTCGGCCACGTTTCCGCCGATAGTAGAACTCTTCAGGCTGGCCGGGTCAGGGGGATAAAAGAGGCCAATTTTTTCTACTTCTTTCTGCAGGTCGTAAGTAACTACTCCCGGCTCCACGATAGCCAGGAGATTAGCTGGATCGACATGCAGAATTTTATTCATTTTGGTAAGAACTAAAACCACTCCTCCTTCCACTGGCAAAGTTCCACCGGTAAAACCGGTTCCGGCCCCGCGGGGAATTACCGGGAAAGGGGCGGAATTAGCCAGTTTGATTATTTCCGATATCTGCTGGGGAGTTTTAGGAAATACCACTAAATCGGGAAGGTATTTGATGTTGGTGGCGTCGTAGGAGTAACAAACTCTTGTCTCGTAATCATCATATACATTTTCTCCATCAAGAATTTGGCGTAGCCGTTTAACAATATTTTTTTCAAGCATAAATATTTTTTAACTTCTATTCCTCCTTTTTACCATGATGATAATCATGCTCCGTCCTTAATTTATTGTAACAGCTCTTGCTCACCTTTTAAATATTTTTTAAACAAGGCGCTTTGATAATTGATTATCTCTCGGCAAGTCGATAATTTAAGGCAAGGACCATGAGATACTTTCTCTCAATATTTAAGGCGAGAAAAAATTTAGATGCATCCTTGGTCCGCGCTGCTCACTTTTTCAGCGTAACTTTTTAGATAGCCCTTATTTATTTTTAGGGGAGGAGCGCTCCAAGCTTGATGGCGCTTTTTCAGCTCAGGCTCGGAGACCAGGAGATCCAGCCGACGCTGAGGAATATTAATACTTATCAAGTCCCCATCTTTCACCAAAGCGATGGGACCTCCATCTTGAGCTTCCGGGACTATGTGACCGATACAAGGACCCCGCGTAGACCCAGAAAAGCGACCATCAGTAACTAAGGCTACAGAATCAGCCAAGCCCATACCGACTATAGAAGCGGTCACACTGAGCATCTCCCGCATGCCTGGACCGCCTTTAGGTCCTTCATAGCGAATGACGACCACTTCTCCTGGTTTTATTTGACCGGCTAAAACAGCTTCACGAGCCGACTCTTCATTTTCAAAAACGCGAGCTGGCCCGGTGTGCACCAGCATTTTCTCAGAGACAGCCGATTGCTTGACTACTGACCCTCCCGGAGCCAAGGAGCCGCGCAAGATAGCAATCCCTCCTTCTTTACGCAAAGGATTTTGAGGAGAACATATCACTTCTGGATTCCTATTTTGGGCTCCTTTAATATTTTCCAGCATGGTATTGCCGGTGACGGTCATGACCGAGAGGTCCAAAAAGTGGCGAATTTCATTTAAAATAGCAGGGACGCCACCCGCTTCTTCTAAGGCTAAAATAGGGTATTTGCCGCTTGGCCGGATATTACAAATAAAAGGAACTTGCCGGCTGATCTCATCGAAAGTTTCCAGAGATAGAGGAATGTTTAATTCATAAGCCAAAGCTAAGAGATGCAGGACTACATTGGTAGACCCGCCGAGGGCCATGCTGACAGTTATGGCGTTGCGCAGGGCAGATAGCGTCAAGATCTGGGAAGGCCGCAGATTTTTTTGCCATAACTGCATAATTTGTTCGCCGCTGGCGCGAGCTAAACGGATCTTTTTGGCGTTTACGGCGTGTGCTGTTCCGCATCCGGGAAGAGATAGGCCCATGACCTCGGTTAAAAAACTGGTGGAATTAGCCGTACCCATCATCGAACAAGAACCCGGGCCCGGGCAGATACTTTCTTCTATTTCTTTAAATTCTTCTTCCGTAATTTCTCCCCGCCGTAAACGTCCTACTGCTTCACGGGCTTGAGGTAGGACTAAATCTTCTCCCTTATAGCGCCCGGGCATCATCGGTCCCCCAGTGACCATAATAGCCGGGATATCCAGCCTAGCTACAGCCAGCCAGCAAGCAGGGACGATCTTATCGCAGGAAGCTAATAAGACAAGGGCATCGAAGCGGTTAGCCTGAACGGCTAGTTCAATGGAATCGGCGATTAAGTTGCGACTGGGCAGGATATATTTCATACCCTCATGCCCTTGAGCAATGCCATCGCAGAGGGCGATAGTATTTATCTCAAAGGGTAGGCCTCCTTTAGCGCGAATACCTTGTTTCACAGCCTCCGCGAGTTGGCGCAGGTGGACATGCCCAGGGTTAATCTCACTCCAAGTATTGATAACGCCGATGAAAGGTTTGTCGAAGTCAGCGTCGGTCAAGCCGAGAGCTCGCAAAAGGGCCCGGTTAGCTACGCGGGCATCACCGGTAATAAGCAGATCACTTCTTTTTTTCATTTTTAATTCCTCACATGGAAAATTTAGTGGTTAATCTGTAAATTACTTTTCCTCCTAGCCCCTTAAATTTCCCGCTGGGGAAAGGAAAAAGATAAAGGGATTTTCTTCGTTCAGGGGTGATAAAGCTATCCGGAGTATTTACCTATTTTTTCTGGCGTATTTTCTGCATGAAGATCACCAAACCTAAAAAGATAAAGCCAATAATATCCGAATAAAATCCTGGTTTAATCAATAAAATAGCTGCCGCTATAAGCAAGATTCTTTCGATCCAATTCGTTTCGCGCAAGAACCAGCCCATCATGCCCGCAGCCAGCATGACTACGCCGATAGAGGCCGTAAAAAAAGAAGTGATGATGGACCAAGATGAGCCGATGAAGAGAAGGGAAGGCTCATAAGCAAACATGAAAGGAATAATAAAGCCTGGAGCACCGATGCGCACAGCGGCAAAACCGGTTTTCCACATATTTGAGCCCGCTAGGCCAGCTCCGGCATATACAGCCAAGGCGACCGGAGGAGTAATGGCGGAAATAATGGCGTAATAAAAAGCAAACATGTGGGCGGCAATGGTGGGAATTCCCAGTTTGACTAAAGCAGGAACGAGCAAAGCAGCCATCACAATATAAGCCGCGGTCGTTGGTAGTCCCATTCCTAAAATAATCCCTGCGATCATCGTAAAAAACAAAGCCAAGGCCAAAGATTCGCCCGCCAAAAGGAGAACAAAGCTGGTAAACTTCAATCCTAAACCGGTGAGGTTAATGACTCCTATAATTATGCCGGCACAAGCACAAGCTATGGCTACGCTTACTGTCCCTTTGGCTCCCTCTTCTAAGGCTTGGAAGATTTTTATTACGCCCATGCGCGAAGCTTTTTTTAAATTGGCCAGGATAACCACAGAAATAATCGCAAAAATACAGGCATACATGGGGGTGTAGCCGGCGAACATCATATAAATGATGATAACTACCGGGAGGAGGAGGTGGCCTTTGTTCAAAAAAACCGAGATTAAACTGGGTACCTCTTCCAGCATCCCCTTCAAATTAGTGCGAATAGCCTCGAAATGAATAGCCATAAAACAAGACAAATAATAAAGGACTGCGGGAATAAGAGCGTGCTTACACACGGTAATATATGGAAGTCCAGTAAATTCCGCCATGACGAAAGCCGCTGCCCCCATCACGGGCGGCATGATCTGTCCTCCCGTGGAGGCGGTAGCTTCCACTGCTCCAGCAAAATGAGGTTGGAAGCCTGTTTTTTTCATCATAGGAATAGTGAATTGCCCAGTTACCATAACATTGGCCACGGCGCTTCCAGAGATCGTCCCGAAAAGACCACTAGAAATTACAGCTATTTTACCAGGCCCGCCTCGAGTTTTCCCCGTGGTAGCAGCAGCTAATTCCATAAAAAACTGGCCTGTTCCAGATCGTTCCAAAAAAGCGCCGAAGATGACAAAAAGGATGACATAGGTAGCAGAGACTCCCAAAGGAATGCCGAAAATGCCCTCGGTGGTCATGTAAAGCTGATCAACTATAGTTTCCGTATTCTGGCCAGCATGCCTTAAGAGGCCCGGCATATGCGGCCCTAAATATGCGTAGATAATAAAAACAACAGCAGTAATCGGCATGGCTAAGCCAATACTCCGGCGCGCCGCTTCTAAAAGAATTAGAGTGATGATAATACCTAAAATCAGATCGAACTTGCTTAAGGGATGAACATAAGGGTACCGCGTAACAAAATATTCATAATTCCAGAAGAGGTAGATAATACTGATCAAGGAAAGCGATATGAAAACCCCATCTAGCCACCATTTCCGCTGTTTTTTACTCAGGGGGTTTATTAGAAATACTAAAACCAAGGTAAATAAAAGATGAATAGATCGGTGCAAAAGAGCTTCGGGAGCTCCAAAAGAGCCGGTAAAAAGATGGTAGCTTGACATACCCACAGCAATAAGGGCTGTTATTTTAGCGACAAGACCAGAGGCTTTGGTGGCCATATTAATTCCTCTTCTTGGTAATTCTAAAAAATGATCTCTACCTCCGTTTGTGATGATAAATTTTATAAAATTCAGGCAAAAAAATTCCCCGGGGAACAATTTCCCCGGGGAAAGAGTAAATTTATATTTTTATTTTAATGCTCCAATTTCTTTATAATACTTCAATGCTCCCGGATGGAAGGGGATGCCAATGTCCATAGCTAAGTCTTTAGCCGTAGCCCCTTTCATATCTTTAACCACTTGGCCAAAGCGGTCTAAATTTTTTACCAGAACTTTGGTGATATTATAAACTAAATCATCAGGAAGTTTAGCACTGACCACTAAATGGGTGAACCAGCCAATCCCCGGAACATCATAATCGACGCCTGGATAAGTTCCTTTAGGAACAGTTCTTCTTATGTAGCCAGCATTAAGTTTTTGCATAGCTTGAATTTTATCTTCTGGAAGAGGCAGCAAGCGGATTTTGCGGGCGGAAGCCAGATCCATGATGGAAGAAGCTGGAATAGTTGTAGTTAATAACCAAGCATCACAATGGCCATCTTTCATCAAAGCAACTGTATCGTTATAGCCCACGTGATGCACTTTAGACATATCTTTATAAGAAAGACCATACACTTGGAGCACTTGCTGCGCTGCGAATTCGCCCGTATGGCCTTTGGGACCTGGTGATATTCTTTTGCCTTTTAAATCTGCCACGGACTTAATTCCTGAATCTTCTAAAACGACCATCTGAAAATACTGGGGATACAGATTAGCTAATTGCCTCATGTTTTGCATTTTTTGCTTAAAGGGAGGCCGGCCATAAACTCCATCAACCCCTGAACTGGAATTAGAAAAGCCGATATCACATTTACCAAATTCAATAGCTTCCACATTAGCGATTCCTCCTCCCGGCGCCACGGCGATAGTTACATTGGGCATTTCTTTCTGGACAGCATCAGCAATTGCCCCTCCTAAAGGATACCAGGAGCCGCCCATGGGGCCAGTCATCATTTTTAGGTCAATTTTCTGGGCCAAAGCTCCTTGAGCAAAAATTAAGAAGGCAGTGCATAAACTAAAAATTAATAGGCGCTTCTTCATATTCCCTCCCTTAAGATTGATTTTAGCAATAAAAATTAAAAGTAAATTAACCAATATTCCCATTTTAGTCAAGATTTTTTTATTCTGACCGTTGATCACTTTTAAATTTTAACCTGAACGGGGTTGATAAATTCTTACCTGCTTAGGCAGAAGCAAACGGGGCTCATTAAAATGAGGCGCTGGTTAACTCTTAGGTACAGGCGGGGAAAATTAAGTCCTTCTGCGCAGAGGTAAAGAGCTATTTTTAGGCTTGGTTAGCTGAGGCAAGCTTGTCCCCGCCATTCTTTGCGGAAAGAAGGTGGATAAGTATATAGACGTTAATTCCCAGCCGATTTTAATTACGCCCCGTTTGCTCCTGCCAGAGGGAGGCCTGAGCCGTATCAAGCTATTTACCAAAAAACTGATTGACGGTCAGTTTTTTATTTGACCGTCTAACAGTTTTAATATTTCTCGCCAGCAGGAAACAGGCGGGCGGGAGAGAGCCTCTCTCCCGCCCGCCAGAATTAAGCTGGAATTTAAAAACTGATCGACGGTCAGTTTTCTTATGGGATCTCTGAAAAAGTCCCTCGGGATGCAATTCAGTCATTTCTGCCCAGGCGGGCATCCAGTATTTTCAAGACATTTCTGGACTTCCGCTTTCGCGCGAGCTGGCCAAATTCAGCAAGGGACGAGGCCCTGCGCCACGTTTGGGTATTATATTATCGGCAAGGAACCCGACAGAGCTAATATGGAATAGTGAAATAAGGGAATATTGGAATATTGGAATAATGGAATGATGGAGTAGTGGAAAATTGGGAAATTGCAAAGTCTCTCTTTCGCAATTTCCCTCTTTTCTAAATTCCCTTGCTAATCGCTTGGCGACATTTGGCTAAGATGGATAAAACTTCAAAGGGCTCCTCGATAAGGAAGAAAGTAGGCACTCCCCGAGGTTCTAAAAATGCTTTGGCCGCCTCCATATGCTTTTTCTCGCCCGTAAAAGTGACGTAGATGGGCTTATGAGGATATTTTTGCGCTAACTCAACTAAGAAGTCCAAAGGAGGCACTCCGGTCTCATCGGTCAAAAGAAGGATCGGGACTACGGCATCAATATTAGGATCTTTAAGGGCAGCCTCTGTTCCTTCGCGGTAGGCAAATTCTACTCCATGAAGGCCGGCGGCAAACCATATATCTACGGGATTGCGCATGCGCACAATGGGGGGGCTGATATCCTGTAAGAACTGGCGCGTTGGCTCGGCAAAGTCTGGGACGCGCAGTCCCAAAGACAAACATAAATCTGTCAAGACGACTAACATAGCGCCAGAGGGGGCCAAAAAACTCACTCTGTTTCCCGGAGGAAGAGACATGAAAGAAATTGCTTTAGCTACTTGGAAAAGATGGGAGTATTTATGAATGCGGACAATTCCGCATTGCTTTAACGCTCCATCAACTACGCGATCTTCAGCAGCCATGGCTGCCGTATGGGCCACGGCCGCCTTGGCGCCTTCGGGCGTTCTTCCTCCTTTCAAGAGAATGACCGGCTTTTTCTTAGTTACTTCCTTAGCAACTTCTAAGAATTTCCTCGGATTTTTAAAACTTTCCAAATAAATGAAGATGGCCTTTGTTTCTTCATCGTCTCCCAAATAGGCGAGCACTTCGCTTTCTTCAATATCGACTTTATTGCCTAATCCCACCACCCGGGCCACGCCAAAATTTTCAGCAGTGGCAATGTATCTCATGGTGTGGGTAGCAAAATTTCCGGTCTGGGCAATATAAGAGATATTCCCTCTCGGGATCTTGCCCAGGGGAAAGAAACTGGAAGTAAAGTTATGGGGAGTGGAAGTGTGCCCTGAGGTGTTCGGACCGATTACCCGCACTCCTGTCTCCTTGATGGCCCGGATTAATTCTTCTTGTAATCTCGCTCCGCTCTCGTCTACCTCGGAAAATCCCCCCGCTGCTAAGACGATGGCCTTAATCCCTTTGGCCGCACATTCTCTTATGGCTTGGGGGTTAGCGCTGGCTGGAAGGATAATAATAGCCAGATCGATCCCTTCGGGGAGGTCTTGAATGGATTTTTCCACTTTAAGGCCTAAAATTTCCCCTCCTTTAGGGTTGACTAAGTAAATCTTTCCCTTATATCCATTGGCTAAAATATTGCGGATGACATCATTGCCAGGTTTATGGCGAACAGCAGAGGCGCCTACAACAACAACACTTTGAGGGGCAAAAAACTTCTCAAATTTTTCTAACATTTTATCTCCTTTAGATACAAAAACTTCCCTGCATTTTTAAGAGCACATTAATTTATCATAAAAAAGGAATAAAAGGCAAGATTTTAATTTATATCAAAAAATTTCTTGACATACTGAAAAAATGAACATAAAATTGAAAAAAATTTTGATTTGATTTCAAATGGAAAACTTAGGCGAGAAAATCCGGGACGAAAGGCGCAAGCGGAAGTTAACTTTAGAGCTACTTTCGCAAAAAACTGGTCTTTCGAAGAGTTTCTTGAGCCAGATAGAAAGGGGTTTAGCTCAACCCTCGGTTAGTTCATTAAAGAAAATTGCCCAAGAATTTGGAATAAGTGTAGTTAGCCTTTTTTCTAACGAAGCAAATAGTCGTAATTTTTTAAATGTAGTGCCTGCTTTTGAAGCTCGAAAACAAGATGGTCGGAGCTATGTCCAGGATGTCAAAGTGGTGCGCCGTAATCGCCGTAAAACCTTGACTTTACCCGGTTCTAAAATCTCTTATGAGTTGATCACCCCGGATTTAAATCGCCAGATGGAAATTTTATTTTTGCGTTTTTTTCCGGGAGATTCCTCGGGGGAGGAGCCCCTTTTGGATCCCCCGGGAGAAAAATGTTTCCTCGTTTTAAAAGGTTTTATGGAGTATCGGGTAGGTGAAGAAGTTTATCAATTGGAAGCTGGGGATAGTATTTATCATCCCGCCCATATTCCCCACTCTTGGCGGGGGATAGGTACCGAACCTATCGAAGTAATCGCCGTTCTTACCCCCCCTTGGTTTTAAAAATTTTTTAAGCAGACAATCTTTCCATCCCCTGGAGAAAAGCCTGTAAATTTGATTCAGCTTGTGGTGGTGGAAAATTCTCGCGGATGATTTGCTCAAAGCTTTGCCTGGATAGGGGAAGAAGACCAGTAGCGGCCAAAGCTCCCAACATTATTATATTAGTAAAGACTGGGGAACCTAAAGATAAAGCGATCTCGGTAGCCTCGATAAACCATGATCTTTGAGTAAGCTCGGCTATAGTTTGTCTAATTTTTTCCGGAGATGGATATTCGGCATCGCCCACAGTTACGGCCGTGGGATAAATGGGTCGAGAATTAACGATGGCCTGCACCTGGGGGTTTCCGTATTGGCTAATTACCCGCAAAGCCTCTACCGGTTCCAAGGCCACAATAATATCGGCCTGGCCCTCGGGAATGAGGGGGCTGTAAGCTGACTCCCGGGAGATGCGCATATGACTCATCACCGCTCCTCCCCTTTGGGTAGCTCCGTATGTTTCGCCGATAGTTACCAAAAAATTTTCTTTTACAAAGGCTTTCCCTAAGAGCTGAGAAGCCAAGACATTGCCTTGACCCCCCACTCCGGTGATAATGATATTTAAAGGGTCTTTAGCCAGAACCATGTCAATTCTCCTCGCGAATGATGGCAGATTGGGGGCAGATATCAGCACAGACTCCGCAACCAGTACAGATGGCTTCATCTATCTGCGCTTTAGCTTTCTCTTTATTCCAGATGAGCCCGGGGCATTTAAAGATACGCGTACAGAGTCGGGCGCAGCCGCAAGATTCTCCTAAGCATTTTTCCTGATCTACCCGCATTTTGTATTTGGCTTTTTCTTCTTTGGCTTTAACCAAAGCGCATTTCCTTCGGGAAATGAGCACGCGCACTCCCTCTTCTTCATTGAGCAGGTCGAGTATCTTTGCGGTAGTTCCCTGTAAATCAAAAGGATCACAAGTTTCCACTCTTATGCCCAATGCCGCACAAAGCTTTTCTATATCCACCACCGGAGCTGGAGTGCCCATAGCCGTTTCCCCCGTGCCCGCATGAGGCTGGAAACCAGTCATGGCTGTGGCGCTATTATCTAAAATGACCATGAGGAAGTTTGCTTTATTATAAACGCCGTTGATCAAAGCGGGAATAGCTGCATGGAAAAAGGTTGAGTCTCCGCAAACAGACAATACTGGTTGGTCAAAACCAAATTTATGGAGCTGGCCAAAGCCGGTAGCTAATCCCGTACCTGAACCCATGGCGTGCATAGTTTTTAATTGAAAGAATCCGGCTGGCCCTAAACCAATAGAATAACAACCGATATCTCCCGTGACAAATCCTCCGCGGCCATCGAGCTTGAGGGCATTTTTAATCGCCCAAAAAGTAGCCCGGTGAGGACAACCGGCACAAAATCCCAGATCCCGGTTGGGGACTAAAGACTTAGTTATTTCAATCGCCTTCTGACCATAGTTTTTTTCGCGAGGGGAATAGGGCCGGTCCATTATTTTGGCGACGGCGCTGATAATTAAATCAGGATTAATTTCGCCGAAAGGATAGATATGCCCGGAATTCTTGCCATAAAAAGTCCAGGAGCCAAATTCCGAAGCCCATTCCGCAGCAAGTTCCTTTACATTGTTCTCTAAAAAAGGATCAACTTCTTCTACGAAAAGAATGCGCTTAGAATTGGCCATATGTTTAGCTAAGAGCTTGGCCGGCAGAGGCCAAGTAGTTCCTATTTTGAGGATCCCCACGCGGTCTGGCAGGCCCAAGACCTTTACGGCTTCTTGCGCATAAAACCATCCACTTCCGGAAGCGATCAAAAGAAGTTCTGGTTTCTCCGGACCAACGAACCAGTTGAAGGGAGAGTTTTCGTACATCTCCCGTACTTTGGCTAATTTTAAATGCAGCGAGAGATGGCGTAGGTGGGCCGCAACGGGAATAAAAATTTTGGAGGTATCGTATTTAGCTTTTTTTCTTTCAGGGGGGAGTTCCCCCAAGATTACATTGCCACGGGCATGGGAAATGCGCGAGACGCTCCGGATGACTACCAAGCTATTAATGGTTTCCGAGAGTTCAAAGGCCCATTTAGTCATGTCTTTGGCTTCTTGAAAGGTAGCCGGCTCCAATAAAGGCAAATCACCAAGTTTAGCTATAAAGCGGGAATCTTCTTCATTAGTAGAAGAATGCGCTGCCGGATCGTCTGCCGATACCAAGACCAGCCCGCCACTGCCCACCCCGGAGAGGTTCAAGTTCAGAATAAAATCAGAAGCGACGTTCACTCCATTTTGTTTCATGGCACTGAGAGCGCGCAAACCCGCAAAGGAAGCAGCAGCAGCGGCTTCCAAGGCCACTTTTTCATTAACTGACCACTCTACATAAATCCCCAATTCCTCAGCCACCTGCGCTAAGGAACCTATTATCTCTGAAGAAGGATTTCCGGGATAAGCAGCTGCAAATTGCACTCCCGCTTCTAAAGCTCCCCGGGCAATAGCTTCATTGCCCATGAGTAATTCGCTGCTTCCCGGAGCATTTTTCTTAATAATGGACATTTTCACCTCCGCAGAACAATTTCCCCGCCGAGAGCGCCGAGGGCATGGAGAAAAGATATCTTTAGCAGCATTTTTTGGGGAAATTTTAATAAACCTCTGCGGTCTCAGCGACCTCCGTGGTAATTTTTTAATTCGGCAAAAGATGGCGCAGAGAATCAGTCCCCGTAAGGTAAAGGAGATTCTCTTTGTTGCCCGTTTTTTTAACAATATTCTCTAAAGCTCGTTTTTTCTTTGATAGAGCAGCTTCTTTTAAATGGGCCAGATTTGCTTGGGGTAGATCAGCAATTTCAATTATTTTTCTTTGTTGGGCCTCTTCCAGAAATTTCTTTCCTCGATTAGAACGCACAATTACTGTATTCCACCCGGGAATCCCCTCAGCGGCGCCCACAGATAAATCGGCAAATTCAGCGGTCATATCAAGGCAGACATGGCAGGTCGGCCTAATGAAAGGGCGAATCAGTTCCAGGGGTATAGATTCTTTCTTTTCTGGGAAATCGATTTGCAAGACATTTGCCGGCGGAGGGGGTATATCCATTTTACCGATTTTCGAAACGGGATAACTACTTTTAAGAAACCCAAAAAATTCGCGGTAAGACAAGGCCCAGGTACAGAATAAGCCAATGACTAAAGTCGGTTTTTTTAAGTATTCTTTATTATTTAGAGGGCTTAACTGCATTTTCCTAACTGCTAAAATCTGGCAAGGAATACCGACAATGGCTAAGTTCTTATGGTCACCTTGCTCATCTTGGTTCAGGGCTTGCAGGGTGGGTGAGGCGATATAATTAGAACCAGCACAAGTTAAAACTTCTTCTTCCCTTTTGACCAGAACTCCTTCAGAAAGAACATCTTTTCCTCTTCGCGTTAAGACAGCGCCATCAATCATTCCTTCCTTTAACGCCAAAGAGATTAAGGTAGAAGTTAGGCCGCCGTACTGCGTTAGGGAAAGAGTTCTTTGATCAAGAGAGCGGGCAATTAATATCTTTTGGTGAGTGCCTAAAGCATCAGCCGGATAGGAGGTTTGAAAAATTTCTTGGTTAATAGTTTGCAGGTCGGTAGAAGTACGGGGGCAAAAGGAATAGCATCTTCCTTGGGAAAGGCTACAATTGTCCATGAGGACCACTTTCCCTTTATAGGCGCGAAAGTAAGGACAAAGACCAACACACGCCCCGCAAAGGGTGCACAGATCAGCTTTGATCACTTCTTTTTCCAGATCCTGAGGCCCCTTTATTTCCATTTCGCCTTTTCCTTTTTAAAAATAGTTGAATTATAGCCTTAAATTTAACGGGTATCCATAATTCATATCAAAGTTTAATATAGGAGTAGATCAGAAATTAACCTACTAAGATCGCAGAAATCAACAATTACCAATCTTCGATTTTATGAATTCAGCAATCGTTTTTATGGAGGTGCCGGGGATGAATACTTCAGCCACGCCCATCTCTTTAAGCTTAGGAATGTCTGTCTGCGGTATGATGCCACCTACTAAGACCATCTTGTCTCCGCCGCCTTTTTCCCGCAACTGTTGGATAACTCTTTGGGTTAGGCTAAGATGGGCTCCCGAAAGGATGGAAAGTCCTACGACATCAACATCCTCTTGAATAGCGGCGTTGGCTATCTGTTCGGGAGTCTGGCGTAAACCGGTATAGACTACTTCCATGCCGGCGTCTCGTAGGCCATAAGCGATAACTTTTGCGCCGCGGTCATGGCCGTCTAATCCCGGCTTAGCTACCAAAACCTTGATCTTCTTTTCCATATCTTTCACCTCTGCTTGAAAAATTTACCTATCATCATATCACCAAAATAAAATTGTTAATTTTCTTTCAATCCGCCCCTTTACCTAAGAGACTGTGTCATAATTATAAGTAGCTAACATTTGGTGAAGGAGCCAGAGGCAAGCCAGAGGAAGGCCAGAGGCAGGCCGGAGGCAGGCATGAATGAAGAAGCATCGGCGGGAGAAGAAGTTGTTCAAAATTGACCAACGATTTTCCGCAAAGGGCCGGCGGATCGGTAAAATAAGCTATTTGATTAAGCTTCTAAATCCGCCCGCACCGATGGAAGAGCCACTGCCTCATGATTCTGAATGAATGCCTGCCTCTGGCCTGCCTCCGGCCTGCCTCCACCCCTTTCTCCCCATGGCGACACAGTCTCTCATGGGCGATGAGCATCGGGCATTGCTCAAAAATATTAGACTTTCGATACCGATTTTGGCAAAATTCTTGCTGCTTTTCAAGGATAAATTTAAAACATTATATCAATTTAACTTATGATCAAGTTCACTTAAATATTTCTGAGCTTGCTGTAAGTCAAATTGAGCATTTAAATTAGCAAAGGTTTCTTTTGCTTCATCAAGATAAGTTTTATCTTTTAATAATCTACCTATTTCTAATTTTATTAGCCCTCCTTCATAGCGGGCACTTAATAAATTAGCCACGCCAAGGCTCCTCGCCCACCATTGGCGAGCACGGCCAGGATGGCCGGCCAGCCATTCCCAAGTGCCCCGCAGACGGCCAATAGTTATTTCGGCAATCCGCGAAAACTTACTTTGTTTGGCAGCGAAGATAATAGCCTTATAGGCCCTCTGCAAATCCTCCGCCTTTCTGGTTTTTTCGGCCAACATTAGATAAGCTTGGGCCTGATAGATAAAGTTGGGTAAGCAAGAAAAACCTCTTAAGCGATGTTGGTGGATAAGATTTGATCCTTCGTTGAGGGCAGAAAATGCCTTAGCGATTTCTCCCTGGCGCAAATAGCAGCGAGCCAGGATGGCACTGGCGTATGTTATTACTTGATAATCAGGAACGCTCCTTACTAAATCGAGAGCTTGCAGCATTTTCGCAATAGCGGCCTCTAATTCTCCGGCCTGGTCGAGGGTCGAAGCTAACATGAATAACCCCCATCCCCAAGCTTGCCGATCACCGGCGTCCTGGCTCACTTTAATTACCTCTTCACCAAGGTGAAAGCGCGCAGAAATATTTTCGGGAATCCAGAGCAAACTTTGGGCCATTTTTACACTGGCCCAACTTCGTAAGTTCCCTGCTTCCCAGTACCCTTTTGCTGACCGGCGATAATGCTCGAGGGCCGCTGGGGCATCTCCCAAGGCGTGGTGCTCATGCAAAGCTAAACCGAAATAAGCTTGGCCGATGGCGTGGGGCTTTTTTATTTTTTCAGCCAGAGCAACAGCCCGCTTATGATAGTAATGGGCTAAGTACGAGGATGGTAAGTTGTTGAAAGCTAAGCCCACGCCCATAGAAGCTAAAACTTGCTCAACATCAAAACCATGCTGCTCAGCAATATTTAAGATTAATAAAGAATCGAGCAGCAAACAGGGTGGAATCATAAAGTAATCCATCCAAGCCATAGTAGCATATATTTGGCAAAGTTCTTGGGCTAAACCTAGCTTATCTTTTTGCATCATCCGCAAGAGTTTAGGAAAAATCCGGTAGCCAGCTTGGCGCATTAGATTTTTCCCAATAGCCAAGAAAATACCCCTTCTGGTTTGGGGATAAGGGCGGTCTAAATAATTCAACGCCCGGAGCATGAATTCTCTCCCTAATTCGTTTTGCCCACGCCGAAATAGAGCTTCCCCCATTTTACGCTCTAATAGGGCTTTTTGTTCTGGCTCCCAGCGATTTCCAAAAGCTTGGGCATGTGCTTCCAGAGCGCGCCGATAATGCTCCAGAGCTTCGGCGTCAGCCGCCATTTTCCCTGCTTGGTCGCCAGCCTTGATCAGATAATCTCGCGCTTTTTCCCATTTTTGCGCCTGGCTAAAATGAAAAGCGAGCAGTCCATAAAATTCTTCCAAGCGGTCCGCAAAAAGCTCTTCCATGCATTTGCCCACTTGGTAATGGATTTCCTTCCTTTTTTGGAGAAGAATACTTTGGTAAATAGCTTCCTGAACCAGAACGTGTTTAAAAGCAAATTCCCATTCTGGAATTCTCTTTCGTTCCCGCACAATCTCCAAATTTTGGAGTTCCTGCAATTGTTGATCGAGGTCATGGCCATTTGCGGCTAAGGCCTGGAGGACGCGGTAAAAGAAGATTCTGCCGATTACCGAAGCTAATTTGAGAAGTTCTTTTAAATCTTCACTCAACGTATCAACCCGCGCCATGATTACTCCCTGGAGCGTATCGGGTATGACGGTGGTCTCTGCTTTAGCTATAGTCCGCCATTTTCCTGTTGCTTTATCGCGGGCAAAGGCACCTAAGTCAATTAAGGCCCTGATTATTTCCTCGAGGAAAAAAGGGTTGCCCTCGGCTTTATCTAAAATTTCCTTACCCAAAGATGAGGAAATTTTATCCATATGTAAGAAATTGGAAACCAATTGCCCACTTTCCAGAGGTGATAGAGGATTGAGCATAATTTCATGATAATGTTCAGAATAATTCTTTAAGGCAATGCCCCGCAGACTTAATGCGGGGGTACCCGGATCAGGACGTCCCACGTTCCAAATAAGAAGCGGAACCTCTTTGATCAAAGGATAGAGATGTTCCATCAACAGCACAGAAGATTGATCGGCCCAATGTAAATCTTCGAAGATTAAAACCAATGGTTTCCGGCGGGCCAATTGAGCAAAATAAAGTTTGGCTGTTCGGAAAACTTGATGGCCCATGGTCTCCGCATCTAAATATTTAATTCGCTCGCGGAATGGTTCCGGAATTTTTAAATTCAAAAGGGTGGCTAAATAAGGAAGGATTTCTGCGCTACCTTCAGGAAACAATTCTTGCATCCTCTTTTCAAGTTTTAGCCAGCGCTCATCCTCAAGATCATTATGGCCAATTTTAGCATCAGCTTGGATAATTTCCAAAAAGGGATAATAACTGATGCCTTGACTGAAAGAAAGAGCCCGTCCTTCAATAAAACAAAAATTATATGCGGAAAATTTCCGGCGCACTTCTGCTACTAAGCGAGATTTTCCCAATCCGGCTTCGCCTAAAATGGATACCAGTCCGCCTTTTCCGGTGGCTAAATTTTCTAAACAATTACTGAGGATATTTATTTCTTTATCTCTGCCTACCAGGGGAGAGCTAATGCCTCGTGCTTCCACTCCTCGCCAGGTTAAAGGCTTTGAGCGTATACCTAAAAGTTTATAAGCCAATACGGGTTCTAATTTTCCTTTTAATCTTAGGGGGCCGAGTTCTCGAAAAGTAAAGAGGTGATGGGTTTGCCGAAAAGTATCAGGCCCCACTAAAATTTCTCCTCCTTGGGCGAGGTGCGCCAAATGGGCAGCCAGATTTACGGCATCGCCCATTACCGAATACTCCTGTCGGTTAGCACTTCCAATATAGCCAGCTATGACTAACCCGCTATTAATGCCAAAATGGATATTTAACGATATTTGGTGATTGCTATTGAACGTTTTTAATTCTTCTTGCATTTGCAGAGCCGTCCGAAGAGCGCGTTCCGCATCATTTTCATGAGCGAAGGGCGCGCCAAAAAGGGCCATGATTTCATCCCCGATAAATTTATCTACCGTGCCCTCAAATATGTTGATGACCGGCACGAGGTGATTGAAACAGGAATTCATAAGATCACGCACATACTCAGGGTCCATGGTTTCAGCCAATCTGGTAAAGCCGACCAGGTCGGCGAACATTACGGTGACCAACTTGCGCTCTCCAGGCAAATCTAATCTTTTTTCGGAAAGAAGGGGCTCAGAGGAGGTAATTGAGGGATAATTTTTGCCTTTCACGAAGAATTCTCCGCAAAGAATATTTAGAAAACTTTTTATTAAGGCCCGATATCTGTGGTTGGATAACTTTGCTGCGCTTCTTTTGCCAGAAAGTTAGCTTATCATTTTGGTTCTGTCAAGAAGTTTATAAATCTTGCCCACCTGCACTTTTTGAATTTATCCTTATTCTAAGGCGGGAGGGGAGAGGAGAAATTAAAATCGGCTGGGAAATGACCATTTCCCTCTTCCCCACCTTCTCTCCGCCAAGAACGGCGGGGGCACACTTGTCTACACCAGATAAACTTAAATAATGGCTTCCTTCTTTTAAAATAAATGTCTATCTCCCTGCCCGTACCTATAAAAGAATATGGGCCTCATTTTAATGAGCCTCTCCCCCTCCCGCCTGAATTAAGCTGAAATTTAAAAACTGATCGACGGTCAATCAAAAAATTTATTGACAATATTTTACTGTTTTTGATAGAAGTATTCTGTTGTGTTATTAAAGCTTTTAGGAAATTAAATTAAGGGGAAAGATTTTATGAAACTTCATTAATGTCATTCCGTTAAAGCAATTCTAAATCCTGCCCGGAGATATTTCTAAATAAAAAATCTAAAAGGTGGGTAAAATGATAGAAAGGAGGTGGTTTTAAGCGTATTACAGATATTCATAAATTTTTATCCTTTGAAGATTAAAAAAGCAAGGAGGATGGAAAAATGAAGAAAATTTGGTGGGTTAGATTAGTTGTTTTGACATTTTTTGTTTTGGGGATTTGGAGCCTCTCAGCTCAGGCTGCCGAACCAATAGTGAAATGGAAAGTGCAGACACCCTGGCCTAAAGCCTTGTGGCAGCACAAAACAGCGGAAATTTGGGCCCAAGATGTTTTTAAGATCAGCGGTGGCCGCATGAAAATTGATCTTTTTGCCACTGATGAAATCGTCCCGGCTTTTGAAGTTTTTAATGCTGTCCAAAGAGGTACGCTTGATGCCGGTCATACTTGGGCAGGATATGTAATTGGTAAATATCCTGCGGCAACTCTGTTTGCAGCTACCCCCGCTTTTTTTGACCTTTTAGGATACTGGACCTGGCTAAATGCTTGGGGAGGCAGAGAACTCTGGCAGGAAACTTATGGCAATGCGCTGAAGGTCTTCCCTGCCGGTATGCTTTGGGCAGAAGGTGGTGGATGGGCCAACAAAAAAATTCAAAAAATGAGTGATTTTAAAGGTCTTAAATATCGCACCGTGCTTATTTGGGGACAGATTCTTTCGGAAGTTGGCGCTTCAGTAGTTACTTTGCCCGCTGGAGAAATCGTTCCCTCATTACAGAGAGGCACATTGGATGCGGCGGAATTCAGCACTCCTGTAACCGATCTTCCTTTAGGTTTCCATGAAGTTGCCAAATACTGGTACTTCCCTGGACTTCATCAGATAGCGGGCTTCTTAGAATTATTGGTTAATAATAAAAAATGGGAAGCTCTCCCTAATGACCTGAAAGAGGTAGTCTTAGCTGCTTGCGATGTGCAGATGGCCCGCGCTTTACCTCAATGGCTTTTAGAAGATTGCAAAGCCGTAGAAAAAGTTAGAAAAGAAGGAAAAGTTAATATTTTAAGATTCCCCAAAGAAATGCAGCAGGATGTATTACAAAGATTTGTCCAGAAATATGACAACCATCCGGATAAAATGTTCCAGAAAGTATGGAAATCTCAGAAAGAGTTTATGAAAGTTTATAACCCGTATATGAAACTGCAGAGTGTAGAGGCGGAAGTAACTTTAAAATAAAAAGATAGTCTACTATTAAAGATTTAAAGAAGCCGCTCCTCAAAAAGGAGCGGCTTCTTGGGTGAGGGGAGAAAAGTTAACATGGATAGGTGGAAAAGATTAGTTTATCGGATAGAATCCATCAGTGAATGGTCGGGCAAAATTTTTGCCTGGTTAAATGTTCCTTTGGTTCTTTTTATGTCTTATGACGTCATTATGCGGTATTTGTTTCAGGCTCCCACCAAGTGGGCTTATGAAATGACCTGGATGCTCTACGGGGCAGTTTTCATTTTAGGTGGAGCATATGCTTTGAAACACAAACTACACGTCCGCGTAGATATTTTTTATAATCGCTGGTCTCCGCGAAACAGAGCTATTTTTGATCTAATAACATATATAGTAATCTTCTTTCCTGTTTTTTATATCTTAGTAAAACACAGCATTATCTATGCCTATTATTCTTGGGAAGTACTGGAATGTTCATATATCAGTTATTGGCAGCCCCCAGTTTACCCGATAAAAACTGTCATGGCTGTTGGTTTTATCTTATTTACTCTCCAAGGGATTGCGGAATTTATTCGTTTGATTTTTCAAGTTTTTAGGGAGGAAGCTATATGAGCCCGGAATACCTAGCCGTAACCATGTTCGTTGGGGTAATTATCCTGGTTTTTGCAGGTGTACCTTTATATTTGGCTTTGGGAGGTTTGGGACTTTACTTCGGTATTGCCGGCGGTTGGGCGCCGCAAGTTTATGACCAGTTCATCAACCGCATCTTTGGCCTCATGTCCAGCGAAGTATTGCCGGCTGTTCCTTTATTTGTATTCATGGGGGCTATTCTGGATAAATCTGGAGCCGCAGATAAATTGTTTGGGGCGCTTTATGTAGCTATGGGCGGTTTAAGAGGAGGATTGGCTGTTGCTACTATTTTGATTTGCACCATCTTTGCCGCTTGCACGGGCGTGGTAGGCGCTTCGGTTACCACTATGGGAATGCTGGCCCTTCCGGCAATGCTCAAAAGGAACTACAACATTCCTTTAGCAACGGGGGCCATTTGTGCTGGAGGTACATTAGGAATTCTCATTCCCCCTTCGGTCATGATGCTCCTTTATGGTCCCATGGTGGGGCTTTCTGTGGCCAAAATGTTTATGGGAGCATTTATTCCCGGCTTTGTTCTTTCCGCACTTTTTATTGCCTATATAGTGATAATTTGCTTGCTTAAACCAGAATATGGTCCCCCCATGCCCAAAGAAGAACGGCAAAATATTTCCGCTTTGAAATTGGCTGGCGAAATTCTTCTCTATTTGGTACCACCTTTGTTTTTAATTTTGGCGGTTTTAGGTTCAATTTTCTTTGGGATAGCTTCACCAACAGAGGCGGCAGCGATGGGAGGCCTTGGCTCTATCTTAGTAGCTATTTTTTATCGAAACTTTAACCTACGGGTTCTTTATGATGGAGTAATGAATACTCTACGCATCACTTCCATGGTCATGTTTGTGGCTGTGGGTGCCTTCATGTTCAGCGGCGTATTCATGGCTCTGGGAGGAGCTAAACTCATCGGTAATTTTATTATCTCCCTTCCTTTAGGGAAGTGGGGTATTTTGGCCATGATGATGGTGGTCATTTTTATCTTAGGCATGCTCATCGACTGGATCGGGATATTATTTATTGTCGTGCCTATTTTTACTCCGGTAATTCAATCTCTGGGGTTCGATGTTTTGTGGTTTTCTTTAGTAGTCTGTGTTAATTTGCAGATGTCTTTTATTTCCCCACCTTTTGCTTATTCTATCTTTTATCTAAAGGGCGTAGCTCCCCCGGAAGTAACCATTGCTCACATTATTAAGGGGTGCATTCCTTTTTTGATCCTGCAAGCCATAGGAACATTATTAGTTATCATCTTCCCGCAATTGATTCTTTGGTTGCCCAGCAAAATGTAAATTAATATCCTTCTTGGGCGGCCTGGACGATTGCTTGCAAGTTGCTTAAGGGGGTCTGCAAGGGGATAGCACATTCGGGGGCAATAATATCCACGCCGGCGGCGATGCTGTAACGCACCTGTTTATATACATCTTCAGGTGTCCCCCGTAGAAGTGTGGTCGCATTGTTAATGTTGCCCACCAGAGACATTTCATGGTTGACTATGCTGACGGCTTCGCGGGCATCTACCTGCCACTCGAAGTGATAGCCTTCAAAGCCCGCCTCTACAAAAAGCCTGAGGCGATCACCACAATTTCCGCAAATATGGAGGATTAAAGGGCCCCCAATCCGCTGGACAAGTTCTTTATGAATGGGCAGAAGAAATTTTTCGTAGGTTCGCGGGCTGACTAAATCGCCCGTGGCATGGTCCGCTAAGACCACCACATCGGCTCCGGCCTGAAACTGAGCGCGGGCAAAAAGGAAGGTAACTTCTTTCAAGGTGTCCAAAAAGCGGCGCACTTTATCTGGATCGGTCGCTACCCAGAGGAGAAAGTTTTGGGTTCCGGCAAGATGATAGGAAATAGTCCACGGCCCCATCACTTTTCCAATCAAGGCCACTTTATCCCCATAATGGCGGCGCAGTAAAGATAAAGCTTCTAAAACTACTTTCATAGAAGGTTTCTCAAGGATATTCTCTGGAATTATTAAATCTTCAATACGTTGAATGGGATGGGTTTGAGCATCGGGCATCATCGAAGGACTACCCCAATCGACTTCACAGCCCAAAGCAGCAGCTTCCTGCTGCACACTAAATTCGGGCATGATGGAATCAAACCCCAAAATCTCATGGCCGGCAGCGGCCAACTCGGCCATTAGGTGCGCTTCGAGATGGGCTTGGGGAAAATAAATCCCCACTTTTTTCATCAGTTCTTGGCAAATGATCGAAGTGGGGTTCCCCACGGGCGGGCGATCGGGCCGCCTTCCGCCGAATAAACCAGCAACAAATCTTCTCTTGGGCGATAATTTGTCCATATTTTTACCTCGATAGGATAATTGGTTTAGCTCATCAAAAATATTTTAAGCCTTTTGGCCTAAAAGCTTTAAGGCTACTTCTACTCCCGAGACAGCATCAGCTCCATAACCATCAGCCCCGATTTCTTGAGCGAAAGACTCAGTTACGGGAGCTCCGCCAACAATAACATAAGGTTTATTCTCATAAGGACTATTCTTTACCGCTGCAGTAATTTTGCCCATTTCTAACATGGTTGTAGTAAGGAGGGCGGAGAGACCGATAATCTGCGGCTTATGCCGTTCTATAGCTGCCATAAATTTTTCCGCCGGAACATCCACTCCCAAATCGATCACTTCGAAGCCAGAACCGGTCATCATGATGGCGACTAAGTTTTTGCCTATATCGTGGATATCTCCTTTAACTGTCCCCAAAACTATTCGGCCTTTTGACTCAGTTTTTTCTTTGGCAAAATAAGGTTTTAATAATTCAATGCCGTGCTGCATATTACGCGCCGCTAAAAGCACATCGGGGACCCATAATTCGCGAGCTTTGAACTCTTGGCCGATTATGGACATGCCGCCGATTAGCCCTTGATTAAGAATATCTTGAGCCGAATTGCCCGCCGCCAAAGTTTTTTTAACTAATTCTTCAATTGGACCAAAATCAATTTCGCGCAAAACAGTATAAAATTCTTTAGCATCTATCATAGATTATCCTCCATAGGTATTAAAGGCTCAGCGGGCCTTATATTGGGGCTTACGTTTTTCAGCAAAAGCCTTGGGCCCTTCTATAGCATCTTCGGTGCGGAGCAAATAAGATTGGAGAGTAGATTCTAAACGTAGCCCTTCTTCCAGAGGCATAGAGAGTCCCCTAATAATAGCTTCTTTGGCCGCCCGCACAGCCAAAGGAGCATTCTCCAAAATTGCTTCCGCCATCTGCATGGCCGTGGGCATGACTTCGGGACCGGGAACTACTTTATTGACCAATCCCAGACGGAGCGCTTCTTGAGCATCAATCCTTTTGGCCATCAAGATCATTTCCAATGCTTTAGCCACAGGAATCATGCGGGGGAGTCTTTGCGTGCCCCCGGCTCCCGGGATAATGCCCCGACTTACCTCCACCAGGCCAAAAGTGGCGTGTTCCGCCGCCACGCGGAGATCACAGGCCAAGGCCATTTCTAAGCCGCCGGCTAAGCAAAAGCCGTTGATGGCGGCGATCATAGGCTTCCAAATGTTCAGATTGCGCGTTATACCCCCAAACCCGGGGAACTTATCTTCCCGTTCCTTTCTTTCAAAAGGAGAGAGCGTGGCTAAAAAAGGAATCATTTTCTTCAAGTCGGCGCCGGCAGAGAAGGCTTTATCGCCAGCCCCGGTTAGAATGGCTACCCAGAGATTTGGGTCATCACGAAAATCCAACCAGGCTTTACCCAGTTCTTCACTCGTCTCTGGATCAATAGCATTCATAGCCTCTGGCCGATTAATAGTAATAATAGCTATGCGCCCTTTTTTCTCGTATATGATCGCCATAATAAACCTCCTTTATGTAATTTGCTGCTTTTGGCTTTTATAAAAAATTTATTTCTTATCCTGCAAACTCATCGCCAGCACTTGAACTGGATGAAGTACTTTTATTTCCTCGTTGGTGATATTGCCGTATATCTGTAAGCGACAGCCGGGGCATCCCGTGGCCACTATTTCTGCCTGTGTCTTTTCAATGTTTTTAACTTTTTGGGCCGTAATTTGGGCAGCTATTTCGGGATGTTCCCATTGGAAAGTTCCTCCTCCACCACAGCACACGTCAGCTCCTGCCATTTCTACAAATTCAAGCTCAGGAATTTGCTGGAGCAAAAACCGTGGTTCTTCTCTTATTTTCTGACTGCGAATTAAGTGACAGGGGTCGTGATAAGTTACTTTCTTGGCTAAAGGTTTGAGGATTTTTTTAAGGTCAAATCGAACCAAATACTCGGAGATATCCAAAACCTTTTTACTCAGTTCTTCGGCCTCGGCAGTTTTTTCGCCCATTTCCGCCAGGATCCGGGGATATTCCTTTTTAAAAGCAGATCCGCAGGTGGCGCAATCAACTATTATAGCCTCTACATCGTGGGCCTTGAAAATGGAGATATTATTTTTAATATTGACCATAGCCATCTCTGGAGCTCCGGCTAAAAATATTGGTAAGCCGCAGCACATCTGTTCCTTAGGGGTGATCACCTCTACGCCCAATGCCGAAAGAACTTGGAGGACAGCATCGCCTACATCTCCATTGAGATAATTAGTGGCGCAACCAGTAAAATAGAGCACCCGGCCTTTGGCTTTAAAAACCGGATTAATTTCAGGAATTCTTTCTAAAAAAGATGGAGAATTTAAACGCGGCAGCCTTTGATAGGGGATGGTCCCAAGTTTGCCTTTCCCCGGATAAAGAGGAAGTAAGGAGTTCAGGAGTAATCTTCCCCAAAAAAGGTAAAAAGGCAAAAGACGTTTTCCAGTAAGAAGCTCAAAAAGAAGTTTCTTCTTTTTCGGCAGACCATATTTTTTGACGATCTCCCGCCGCATGGCCTTGAGCACCTGGTCAATTTTTAGACCGCTCGGACAATTTACAGTGCACGTTTCACATAAAAGACAAGTGAAGAGAATACGCATAAAATTTTCCGATGGCTCCAGCTTGCCCTCTAATATATTCCGCACTAATTGAATTTTACCTCTGGGTGAGGTAGCTTCAATGAGCTTCTGTTTGTAAACAGGACAAGGCGTTAAACAAAGACCGCATTTGATACAGTTGTATACTTCTTCTAAGATTTGGGCATTTTTCATTGGGCGCACTCCAAGAAGCTTCCCGGATTTAAAATGCCCTGCGGATCCAAAGTCTTTTTTATGGTGCGCATCAATTCTAAAACTGGCGGGCTTAATTGGCGCGAAAGATATTTAGCTTTAGCTATACCGATGCCATGCTCTCCGGATAAAACGCCGCCCATAGATATGGCTAAATCAACTATTTCGTCCATGGCTTTGTCGACCCGTTTCATCTCTTCTTTATCCCGCAGGTCGCACAGTACTAAAGGATGAAGATTGCCGTCCCCGGCATGAGCTAAGACGGCGATTTGCACTTTATTCCGTTGAGCAATGGCTATTATTTCTTTAATGGCCTGAGTGAGGTAGCTTACCGGGACGGTGGCATCTTCGATAACACAATTGGGACGTAAACGGGCTACCGCGCCGAAAGCAGCTCGGCGAGCCATCCAAAGCTGTTCACTTTCTTTGTCTGTACGCGAGACCCGCACATCGCGAGCTCCCTGGCCACGGCAAAAATCGGCCACAAGGTTTGTTTGTTTCTCCACAAAGTCTAAATCATCACCGTCGACTTCCAAGACCAATATGGCCTGGGCATCAGTGGGTAAGCCGAGATGGGCAAAATCTTCCAAAGCTTTGATGACCGTATTGTCCATGAGTTCTAAAGTCGATGGAACAATTCCTTCTTCCACGATCTTGGACACGGTATTACCAGCTTCGTCTATTTGGTTGTAAATAGCCTGGAGCGTTCTTTTAAACTTAGGTTTAGGAATAAGTTTAAGGGTGATTTTAGTAATTAGGCCTAAAGTACCTTCAGAACCACAGAGCAAGCGCGTGAGATCATATCCAGTGACATCTTTGTTCGTTATACTACCGGTCTTGATAATTTCTCCGGAAGGAAGCACGACTTCTAAACCCATCAAGTAGTCGCGAGTTACCCCGTATTTAATGCCGCGCATACCTCCGGCATTCATAGCTACTGTACCACCAACAGTGGCCACGGAAGCACTTCCGGGATCGGGAGGATAGAAAAGGCCTACTTTTTCTACTTCTTGTTGGAATTCGGACACGATAACGCCAGGCTCGACTATGGCGTAACGATTTGGGCGGTTGATCTCTAAGATGCGATTCATCTGCGTAAAACAAAGAATAATACCTCCCCGCTTGGCCAAGCCACAAGATGCTAGACCAGAACCAGCTCCCCGGGGAGTTACGAAAAATTGTTTTTGGCCAGCCAGCTTTAAAATTCGGGAGACTTCTTCCGCCGATTTGGGAAAAACGACGGCATCGGGTAAAAATTCCTCGACGTAGGCGTCGTAAGCATAACTTAAAAGATCTTCTTGCGCAGTTAATATTCTCTCTGCGCCCACTATTTTGGTGAGCTCTTTTAAAATTTCCTTGCTGAGCATTATCTCTTCCTTTCTTAGTAATATTTAAACCTATATAATATATTTTATCAAGAAATTGCAATCAAATTCTTTCGTGTTAACTTTATTCAATATTGGGCCAGCAAAGATAAAATAATGCCTCATTTACTCCTGAATTTTGGCAATTTCCCTCATTGCATTCATCTTTCCCCTGGGGAAGGGAAAAATGGAAAATAGAAGTAAGAATTAATTGTCCGGTAAAAATTTTATTGACTTTTTAGTGCAGATTATTAGAATAACCTGGGGAGTTCAAAAGCCGGATTGGAGATAGTAGCAAGATAAAAGTAAAAAATTCCTACCTTTCGGTCCCTTTACGATATTAGTACAGACTCCTTAAATAATTCGGATTTAGCAAGGCCAATTAGGTCTTGATGAAAACGGATTTACTTTTAGCCAAATATTAAAAAATTATTTGGATCCCCTTTTTATAAAAAGGATCATCTTATCATAAAAGGTAAAGGGAATAAGCAAAAAATTATTAAAATATGTAATGCCTTACTAAAGGGTGGATTTCTTATAACTTCCTCTTTTTCCCCCTCTTAGTTTAAGAGGGGGAGAGGGGGAGTTAAAAAATTTCGAGATGGACAATAGATTAGATTTGTGAGGCAAACCATTAGTGAAATTGGCCAGCCATAAAGGCTGGCCCTACGAAATGACAAGAAATAATTTTTTTTATATGTAACCCACCCTTCCGTGAGGGATTACTAAAATATATTAATTTTATTAGAATTTTCAGCAAAAGAAAAAGAATAGGGAATTAATATATTCGGGAAAGGAGGGCATTAAAATGCCAGAGGTATCGCTTAAATTTTTTATGCCAGTAAAAGTGGCTTCCAAAGAACAAAAAAATTCCCGCGAAGAAATTAGCAAGGCTTTGCAAGAGATAGATTCATTTTTGAAAGAAAAGAAAATTAAAGTAGTAGGGTCGGCCATGGCTCTGCTCCATGATGATCCCAAGGCTGTGGACTTGAGCAAAGCGCATTATGAAATTTGCGTGCCTATTTCCGGAAAGATCAAAGGAGAGAGTGCGGTAAAAGATAAAGAATTACCCAAAGGGGCTTTTGCCTGTATTACCTATAAGGGATCATTAGATAAATTGCCGGAGGCCTACCAGACTATTTTGAAATGGATTGAAGAAAATGGTTACATGATCGCTGGCCCAGGACGGGAAGTTTATCTCAAAGGAATAGGGGAGGGTGGCGCTCAGGAATATGTAATTGAGCTGCAGTTTCCAGTGCGGAAATGAGCGGAATTTATTTATGATGAGATTTCTGAAAAACTGACTTTTCAGTCACTCCCCCGGTAGCAAGAACAAAGTAATTACATCCTGAGGAACTTTTTCAGAGATCTCATGATCAAATCTGGACAAATGAGCGAAAAGAAAGGAGGTGATGGGAAAGGAAATAGTTTTAAGGGTAAAGCAGCTTTTCTTTTTTCTTAGTTAATTTAATTATTTGAAAATGGAAAGGTGGTAAAGAAATGGCTGAGGAAAGAATAGATCATGGAAAGATGCCAGATTGGGGCAGAGCTGATCTGCCCGCTCCGCCAGAGTTCAATTTTCGCAATGCTATTTCCGTAATTGGTCCCGGAACAATATGCCTTTCCATGTCCATCGGCAGTGGGGAATGGTTGATGGGACCAGCAGCTGCTGCCCAATTCGGGCCTTCTATTCTTTGGATCACTTTAGTCTCCGTTTGGTTACAGCTTATTTTTAATCAAGAGTGTGCCCGGTATGTCATGTATTGCGGAGAGACTACCTATTCTGGCTTTATGAGAACTTCTCCGGGGCCTCGATTTTGGGGGTGGGCATATGCCATCATGGGCGCCTTACAAGTTGGTTGGCCAGGTTGGGCTGCAGCTTCCGCTGCCACCATATTTGCTTCTATAGCTGGCCATATCCCAGGAGCACCAGATAAAGGGGCCGTGCTTGCCTGGGGGTACGTAAGTTTTGCCAGCGTTGTTTTAGTGCTCTTATTTGGGGGGGTCGTAGAACGGGGGTTAGAAAAAGTTTCTACGGCTATCGTGCTGTGGATTGCCATCTTTTTATTGATTTTTAATATCGCCTTTGTACCAGCGGGAACATGGTGGAGAGTATTCTTAGGATTATTTGAATTCGGTGTAATTCCGAAGGGTGCAGATTGGCTCCTTCTTGGGGCCTTCGCGGCTTATTCCGGAGCTGGTGGATTAGGGAACGTTTGGACGGCCAGCTGGATGCGTGATAAAGGGTTTGGGATGGGTAGCATTGTAGGAGCTATTCCCAGTGCGATAAAGGGAAAAGAAATAGCTTTATCCAAAATCGGCAGTATTTTTGATCCCACCAAAGAACATAACATGCGCGCTTGGAAAGAATGGTGGAAGTACTTATGGGTAGATCAGGGGATAGTCTGGGCAATAGGTTGCGTTCTCGGAATGTATCTATGTGTGCTGATTGCTGTTGGTATTATACCTGCGGGAACAAAAATAACTGGGCTGGCTGCGGGAGCTTACCAAGCGGAGTATATGGCTAAATTCTGGAAACCTCTTTGGTTCTTAGCTCTCTTCACTGGGTTCTGGATTCTTTGGGGAACGCAATTAGCAGTCATGGATGGTTATGTGCGCACTGTTACGGACATTATTTGGTCAACTACGGAGAAACCGCATAGATGGAAATATGGGCAGAGGACGGTTTATTATTTAGCGCTGCTTATTTTCGTGGCCTGGGGATGTATTGCCATCAACTTGGCTGCGCCCATGATGCTCTTGATGATTGGGGCCAATATGGCTGGATTTATTTTCGTGGTCGGTTCTATTCATCTTTTGGTACTCAATAACAAATACCTACCAAAGCCACTGCGCCCATCGCTCTGGAGGAATATTATGTTAATTATCTCAGCTGTTTTCTTTGCCTTCTTCGTAATTGCTCTGGTGGGTAAACAAACAGGTTGGTGGACGATTAAGTAATTAAGAAGGGGGCGGAAGCCCCCTTCTTAATTTAAGTACAAATCCATTTATGCTTCTGCGCCAGGAAGTCCATTAAAAGATAATTCCCTAAATTGTGTGGAGTTGTATAAAAAGCCCGCCCGCGGTTCATTTTAGAAACCTGGCGCACGAAGTGCAACAATTGCGCATCCTGCCCCAACATAAATATATTAATGCTAATCCCACAAGAGGCACACTTCTTGAATTCTGCCATGGTTTTGGCCAAGGTTTTAGGATGAGAAGGGAATTGGAAAAACACCTTTCCCCCTTCCAAATGGGCCGTCGGTTCTCCATCTGAGACCATGATGATTTGTTTGTTCGAGGTATGTTCCCGATTAAGCAGAGTTTTAGCCAAAATAAGCCCTTCTTCCATATTAGTATAAGGATTATCCAGATCCCAATTTAAGCAAGGTAGGTCTTTGCTCTTTAATTGGCGGGCGTAGGAAGAGAAACCTATCAAATGCAAGCGGTCATGGGGAAATTGGGTCTGGATGAGGGTGTGAAAAGCCATGGCTACTTTTTTGGCGGCAAAGAATTTTTCATCTCGGGCCATAGAACCGCTCATGTCCAGCATCAAAGCAATAGCAGCTCGGGTGCGCTTTTCGGTCTGGTAAACTTCAAAATCTTCTGCTTGCAAATTAAGGAGACGGCCATTGTTGGAGAGATCTGAATTTATTACTTGCCGTTTTAAAGCATTCATGAGCGTGCGGCTCAAATTCAGATGAAATGGATCGCCGAATCGATAAGGCCTACTCTCTTCCAGGAAAAAGGTTAACCCCTGCCCCTGAAATTTAGTCTCATGGCTGCCGGTGATATCTTTGCGCAAGGAAGCAAATATGTCTTGAAGAGCTTTTTGGCCGATTTTGCGCATTCCCTTGGGAGTGAGGACGTATTTGGCGCCCAATTTTTCGATATAGCCATTAACTTCTAAAAGGCGAGGAAGAGCTTTTAGGTTGCGCCATTGTTGGTAACTATGTTCGCCTAAGATTTGGCGAATCTCTTGTTCATTAATTTTTTCTAAATCCAGCCCCCACGAAGCGCGGCGAAATTCATGCTCCAGTTTTTCCAGTCTTTTTAATTCTTCTCTGGCTTCCAAATTCCCTGCTGCTAATGATTCTTGTAACTGTTGTTTTAACCGCCGGACTTCTTCTAAAAATTCTTGAATTCCTTTTAATCCGGGCGAGTTTTCTTGCTCCTTCCATCCCTGTTGTTTTAGTAAATCTAAGGACTTGCTTAAATCATTTTCGCGAAAGATAAAATCAGTAAGATGGTCCAAAACATCTTCCGCCTGGGGAGCTTTAGAAGAAATTGGCCTATTTTCATAAAAAAAGCGATAACCGATCATTTTATTCTCATAAAAAAATTTTAATTTAAATTAACATATTTTGAGTGGATGAAGCAATAATTTTCTATTCTCTGCGGCTATGCCCCCAACTCCTTTTCGTCATGGCGACCGGCCCCGCATTTGATAAGGGGAACTTTGGGCAGCTCATTATTTTCGCCCCCCTTGCCTCTGTCATAGGAAGGGTTGAGTCATGTCATAAAGCTATTTTTCAAAAGCTGTTCGATTGTCAGAGTTGTTTTCTGACCGTCAATCACTTTGAAAATTTGTGACTAATTCAGGCGGAAGGGAGAGAGGCTCATTAAAATAAGGCACTGGTTCTTTCATGGGCCCGGGCGGGGAATAAAAGTCTCTAAATTTTAAAATAGAGAGTATTATTCTGGTTTTTTATTTTCAAGACGAGTTTATCCCCGCCGTATATGACGGATAAAGGGTGGGGAAGAAAGAAATAAGCAATTCCCAGCCGATTTTAATTTCGCCTCTCCCTCCTCCCGCCTGTCCCATGCCAGCGAGAAATATTAAAAGAGATCCGGTCAGAGTTGTTTTATATTGACGAAAACAAATAATTAATGTAATTTATAATCATAATAGGAGGATAGTGGAGAAGTGGGCAAAGGAATAGATTCATTAAAAATTTGGCTCGGCGAAATTCGGGCTCCTTTTTTTACAGCCACTTTTGTGCCCGTGATCTTGGGAGGCGTTTTAGCCTGGTACGAAACCCGTATGTTCGATATTCTCTATTTTTTATTAACCTTAGCCGGCGTATTAGCCCTGCATATTGCCACCAATACATTAAATGACTATTTTGATTACCAAAGCGGGAACGACATAATAAACAAAGAGGCCAATAGACCTTTTGATGGGGGAACTCCCTATTTAGTCCAAGGGCTTTTAAGACCAGCGGCTGTTTATCGATTTGGATTAACCTTCTTATTTATAGGAATAGCGATTGGTTTATTCTTAACGGTTATGAGGGGATGGTTGGTTTTACCCCTGGGTCTCATAGGCGTAATTACCGCTTATTTTTATGTGGAACCGAGAGTAAAGCTTGCGGCCCGGGGAGTGGGAGAGATATTGACTGGCCTTTGTTTTGGTCCGCTAGTGGTCATCGGCACTTATTATGTGCTGACCCAGCAAGTTAGTGGGACAGCTCTCATAGCTGGAATTCCGGTGGGTATATTAATTGCTAATGTTCTTTATATCAATCAATTTCCTGATAAAGAAGCGGACCAAGCAGTGGGCAAAAACCACTGGGTAGTGAGATGGGGAAAGAAAAAGGCGGCTAAAATATTTGTGGTATTAGTAGCCGCAGTTTATATTTCGGTTGCTTTGGGTGTGATTTTCAAAATATTGCCATTTTTTTCTCTGATAGCTTTGTTTACCATACCCATCAATTTTAAAGGAGCATTATTGGCTTTGCGTAATTTTGATAGTTCCCCGCGCTTAAGACCAGCTCAAGCTTTGACCATTTTGTCTCACCTAACTACTGGTCTCTTGCTAAGTCTTTCTTTTTACCTGGCAGAATTATAGAGTTTGTTTCCCCGACCTGGCCGCACGCTGGAAAAAGCTATCGGCCTGGGCAGTTATCTGCAGCAAAAGTTCCTGGAGAAGAATTCTTTTCCTTTCTAATTCTTCTTTCTCGGCATTAAGGGGCACGCAAATAGGTTCTCCCCAAATATAAATAACCTGACAGAAGGGGAGGGGAAGGATAAAATTATCCCAGCTTTTAAATACCTTTTTCCGAGATGCACCATAAGTAACGGGAAGAATCGGTGCTCCCGTCTGTCGGGCAAGTTCGATAACTCCAGGTTGGACGATATATTTGGGTCCCTGTGGTCCATCCGGGGTTATGGCCAAGTTGCCTCCTGAGTTATAAAAGCGGATCATGCCGCGCAGAGCCGCCAGCCCACCTCGAGTCGTGGAACCGCGGATAGAATCGATATGGAAGCGTTTAACGGCCTGAGCAATGAATTCTCCGTCCCGGTGCTGGCTAATCATCATGCCTACTTTCCCTTGGTGCGGAAGAAAAGGCATCATGAGGAGGCGCTGATGCCAAAAGGCTACTATAACATTTTGCCCGCGGTCCCAGAATTTTTGCGCGTTTTCAGCACCCAGGACTTTTTTGCGGATGGTTAAAGATAAAAGGCGCAGAATCCAGACATAGACCCGGGGGACAATAAAGAGGAGAATTTTATCTTTCCAAGACCAGCGTTCTTCGGACATTTGAAGTTAGCTATTTATCTCTAGCGTTATGAGTTTATCGTTAAAGGTCAGCGCCCTTTATTAGTTTTTTTAATCTTTCTCTTTGATCGTGGAAAATTTGCAGGCGCCGGAACCGCTCCGCATATGGAAGATTCTTTTCTTTGCCCCAAGCCCCAAACCAAGTATGTACAAATTCTTCCATTATTTTAGGGTCTTTAATCTGACTGCGGTGGCAGCGCAGAGCTTTGATCTTCAAAAGCAGAGTGGAAGTGATATCTACCCAAACGTTAGGGGCAGCGGTAGCGAAAAAATAAATTTCTGATACGGCATGAGGAGCCAATCCATCTCTGAGCTGAGCAGGGAAAAAGTTAGGGTTCAAAGCAGCAGGGTAGGCGGCATCAAAAGCAAGTTCACCTACCACTCGGTGGTCAGCATGGAAAATATATTGGTTGTCAAAAAGGCGATTAGCTGGATCATGGGTAAAAATTGTATGTGGGCGCCACTCCCGAATAAGCCGCACTAATTCTCCGCGAAATTCAAGGGAATACATTAATTCTCCGTCGGGTTTACGCAGAAAAATTACTTCCTTGACGCCGATTATTTTAGCTGCAGCACGCTGTTCTTTTTCTCTTAACAGAGCTAATTTTGAGCAGGAAAGGTTTGGATCATCTGAACCCTTTTCGCCACTGGTGCAAATAACATAAGCAATCTCTGCGCCCTCTTTCGCTAATTTAGCTAAAGTTCCAGCGCAACCAAAATCTACATCATCCGGGTGAGCGCTTATGACTAAAATACGCTTATTTTTCTTTATGGGCAATGATTTCCTCCCTCAACTCTTTAAAAGGCTTTTTAAAAAATATAAGCTGAGTTTCTTTGAAGTGTCAAATAGATTTCTACCTGACCGTCGGTCAGTTATTATCAAAGATCTTTCTTGTAGGTAAGCCCATGTGGCTTACTTCTTTTCGGCAAGGGACAAATGCTTATTTTACACTTATTTCTCCTGATTAAGAATAGGTTGTATTTGGGCGCGAGGGTATACCTGAAGAAACATCGTCCAGAAGCAGCAAATTCCCTATTTATTCACCTCTTTTTTAAATGCCTTTCTCTTTTAGCCATATTCTTCCCTCTTTGAGACTGGGTTATATAAATGGGCGAAAGGGATATTAATCTTCCTTGCTTTTCGTCCATAAGAATATTAAAATTGCTTAAATTATGGTTGGGAAAAAATTAAAACCCCGTATCAAAAAACAGACCCATCTTGGCCAGGATTTTGAAAAACTTCTTAATGTCGGCATTGCCCTCTCCAGTATCCATGAATTAGATAAGCTTTTGGATTTGATTTTAAAAGAGGCTCGCCGCCTGACTAGGGCTGATGCGGGTACTCTTTATTTAGTGAAAGATAATCAGCTCATCTTTAAAATTAGCCAGTGTGATAGTTTATGCTGCCGTTTAGGTGAAGGACGTATGCGGCAAATGTATGAGTCGTTTTCCATGCCCATTTCCCCGAAATCTATCGCCGGATACGTTGCTTTAAATAAAAAGGTTTTGAATATATCAGATGTGCAACAAATTCCCGAGGAAGCTCCCTTCCACTACAATCCTTCCTGGGATGAAAAGACTGGCTATATAACTCGGTCAATGTTAGTAGTTCCTATGCTCAACCGTGAAGGGAAGGTAACCGGGGTGCTGCAATTGATTAATGCCTTGAAGGCGGAAGATCAAGGAAAGATAATGCCTTTCCCTGCTCAGCAAGAGCGTTTAGTTTCTTCTTTAGCTTCGCAGGCCGCCGTGGCCATTGAAAATGCTGAGCTTACCGAAAATTTAAAACAGGCTCATCTGGACACTATCTTTCGTTTAGGAGTAGCTGCGGAATATAGAGATAAAGAGACCGCCAATCACCTTAAACGCATGAGCTATTACTCGGCTTTAATTGCGCGGGGATTGGGCTGGAGCGAGGAAAAAGTAGAGATGATCCTTTGGTCCAGCCTTATGCATGATGTGGGCAAACTGGGAATACCTGATTGCATCCTGCAGAAACCGGGGCCACTGACTGCGGAGGAACGGCGGCTCATGGAATATCACACTATAATTGGAGCCAATATTTTAAAAGGTTCAACAGCCACCGTGCTTAAACAATCCCGGATAATAGCTCTTACTCACCATGAAAAATATGATGGCACGGGCTATCCCCAAAGACTTAAAGGTAAAGAAATTCCCATTGAGGGTAGAATAACTATCATCGCTGATGTATTTGACGCTTTATCCTCAAAGAGGGTATATAAAGAAGCCTTGGAGGAAAGAGAAGTTTTGAAAGTACTGCACGAAGGACGGGGCTCTTTCTTTGACCCTCAGATTTTGGATATATTTCTCGAACATCTTGAGGAGGTAAGAGAGATTAAAAACCGTTTCCAAGATCGGGAAGAAGATTTTGACCAATTTCGCAATTTGGATCGGTTAGTTATTGAAGAAGAGTGCTGAAAGTTTAATTATTTTCTAAGCCAGGCAGGGATTTTTATCACGTCCCCTATTTTAACTCCATTTTTTTCGAACCAGCCTTTGTTGACTTCCAGAGCATATTGCGCAGGTCTTGGGGATCGATGAGTATCAAGGCTGAAAGGCTCCATATCCTGAATGTCTATGATTCTGCCCTGGCGATCAATAAAAGCGATGGAAAGGGGGAGAAAAGTATTTTTCATCCAAAAAGAAAGAATTTCTTCTTGTTCATAGATGAAAAGCATGCCTTCGTTCTCTCCCAATTTAGTCCGAAACATTAAACCACGAGCTTTTTCTTTTTCGGTGCGCGCTAATTCTACAAATATTTTCGTGTTTTTTATATACAGAGGAATAAGATTTTTTTTCTCCTGAGCTTGGATCTTACTGATGGAGACTATTTGCCAAAAAATGAGAGCAAATAGGAATATTTTTTTCAGCGGCATTTTAGATTTTCTCTTAGGAAAGAATTTTGATTAATATATTATTATTTTTAGGGCGGGATTGGCAAATGAAAATATTTACAGTTATCACTCTTACTTTCCTCCATGGTTTGGCCCTATCGACTTCCCCGAATGAGACTGTGTCGTAATTCGAAATAAGTAATGAAATCAAATGAGGTAAGGGGTAAAACCTTGCCCTGCAAATATGATCTATTGTCCATCTCATAATTTCATAACTCCCCCTCCCCCCTCTTAACTTAAAAGGGGGTTGTGAGTCTCCTCTTACCTTAAGGGGGGTTGGGGGCGTTAAACCCTTACGCTATGAATTATATTTAGCAAGCGAGAAGCTGAACCCACATTAAGATGTCGTTTATTTTATGCTCCAGTTAATAAGTTAAGAGATGGGAGACCTGAAATAAGTACGAATTTTAAAAGCGAACGCGGGTCAGAATTAAAAGCGATTGACATGGCCTATCATAAAATTGTATTTTTGAAATAGCTCAAAATACAAATAGAAGAGAACTAAAAAAGAAAGATAATTTAAAGGAGGGGGTATGAAACTAACAAAAATTTTAGCGCCTACGGACTTTTCTAAACAATCTGGATTTGCTTTGGAGTGGGCGGCCTTCTTGGCGCAATGTATGAAAGCCGAATTGCTTCTTTTACATGTTGTTCCCGAAGAAGACGCCCAGATAATCGAAGAAGTTATCGGCGAAGGAGCCATAGCTCATATTCCTCGTGGCCTACGCCAAGATGTTTTGGAGGAACGACAGAAAAAGTTTAAAGAGCAGTTAAAAATTGTCCTCCCCAGTCATTTACGAAGTGACTTAAAAGTAGAAGAAATACTAAAGGTCGGCGTTCCTTTCTTGGAAATTATAAAGACGGCTAAAGAAAAGGATGTGGATCTGATAGTTATAGGCACACATGGACGCACAGGTTTAGCCCATGTGCTCATTGGCAGCGTCGCTGAAAAAGTAGTTCATCATGCCCATTGTCCCGTTTTGACCATAAAACACCCCCAATATAAATTTGTTGCCCCCTAAGCTTAGAAGGATAGGGTGAGGTTTTAGTAATTTATGGTAAGAAAGTATCCGCAGCATCCGCTCATTGGCGTCGGGGGAGTTATCTTTCAAGATGACCAGGTACTGCTGATCAAACGGGGGAAAGAGCCGGCTTTAGGGCAATGGTCCATACCCGGGGGAGTAGTGCGCGTCGGCGAGACTTTAAAAGAAGCAGTAGTTAGAGAAATCCGGGAAGAAACTCACTTGGAAGTAGAAGTGTTAGCCCTGGCTAAAGTAATCGAGCGGATATTTCGGGAGCCTGACGGACGAATCAGTTATCATTATGTCTTATTAGATTTTCTTTGCCAAATAAAAAAAGGTGAGTTAAAGGCTGATTCGGACGCCCAAGAAGCCTGTTTTGTTCCTTTAACTGAGCTTAATAACTATAATCTAACTTCGGCCACGCGAGAAGTGATTCACCGGGCTCACTTGATGCGGCAAAATCCCAGCACTTTATCCCCACCTTTAGAAATTGGTCCTTTTTATGATTAGTAATTTCTGGCGCAGAAGAATTCCCTTTGGGCGAAACCAAAAGACTTCGCTCTTAATTATCATTTGCCTAATTAGCGGGTTCCTGGGCGGAGCTTGGCTTTATTATAGACTTTTTTTAAAAACGAAACCGGGTCAAATTTCTGCCGAAGGTTGGTCTTATATTCAGCAGGAAAAAATAAAGGCCCAGAGGGACTTCGCCGAGTTCGTTAAGACGCCGGCGGGTCAGATATGGCGGCAACATCCTTATTGGCATCCGGAGACCTGCCAGAAAATTGCTCAGGGAGAAATTTTACCAGGAATGAACAAAGATCAAGTAAGAGAAAGTTTGGCTAAAAAGTTACAGACTAAGATAAAGATAAATGTCCATAACGAGCAAGAAGAATGGATAGTTGAAGGGGAAAACAAGTTAGTTTTACACTTTCGCAATGGTGTTCTGCAGAGCTGGGAACAAAAATGAAGGGTTCTTAAGGATTCGCCACCAATAAGCTGCGGGCAATTGCTTGGCGCTGGATCTCCGAAGTTCCTGCGCCAATTTCTCCTAACTTAGCATCGCGGTAAAGTCTTTCAACTTTATACCCCTTAACAAAACCATACCCACCGTGAATCTGCACGGCCATGGTTGCGCACCAGGTGGCTGCCTCGGAGAGAAATAATTTAGCCAAGGAAATGTCTGGGCTGGCCTTCATTTTTTGGTCAAGCATCCAGGCGGCACGGTAAAGCAAAAGACGTCCAGTATCTACTAACATCTGCATATCCGCAATTTTAAAGCTAACTTCTTGGAAACGAGCTATAGGTTTACCTTCTACCTGTCTCTTCTGAGCATAGACTATAGATTCTTCCAGACATGCTTGGGCAATGCCTAAACTGTAGGCGGCAAAACCAAGGCGGAGAAGGTCTTTAATTTGAGAAGCATACGGGGTTCCTTGTTCAGCGCTACCCAAAAGATTATCTTTGGGGATTAAACAATCTTGGAAAGCCAACTCGCTCACCGGTGCGCCCAAGGCTCCCAATTTTTCCAGAGTCGGCCCAGGAATCAAACCCGGGGTATTTTTTTCGATTAAAAAGAAACTCGATCGCTGAGGCGGATGAGCCGAAGAGTCATTAGTAGCCATGGTAATCACAAAATCAGCTATTGGACCATTAGTCACAAATGACTTACGCCCGTTTAACACATAACCAGCACCTGACTCGTGCGCAGTGGTCTGGAGATTAATTAGGTCCGAACCGCTGTGCGGTTCGCTTAAAGCCAAGGCCCCAATCTTTTTCCCTTGAATTAATTCTCTGAGAAATTTTTCTTCCCAAACTTCCGCACCGCATATAAAGAGCGCTATACCGGCCACGGATGAACCTATGGCACAAGATAAGAAAGTGGAGGGGCATGCTTTAGCCAGTTCCTCCCAAGCTAAAATGAGAGTTAGGAAAGATTGTTCTTGTCCGCCAAATTTCTTTGGCAGGATCAAGCCGAAGAAATGCTGTTCCCCTAAGAGGAGGTAATTTTCAAAAAGAATAGATATTTCTTTTTCTATCTCTTCTGCACGGGGGGCAATCATTTCGGTGCAAAATTCATGAAACCTTTTTTGAAAATCAGTTTGTTCTTTACTTAATTCGTAATTCATACTTAGATGCTTTTTCTGCAGATTATTTTATTTGAAAATGGCCAATATTTAAGTAGGTTTACCGCTACTAAAAATGGAGCGAGCAATAATTAGGCGCATAATCTCCGAGGTCCCTCCGCCTATGGCGGCCAATTTGGCATCCCGAAAAATTCTTTCCACCGGGTACTCGTGCATTAGCCCATAACCCCCATGGATTTGGACCGCATCGCTTACTGCTTTCATGCCGAATTCCCCTACAAATAGCTTGGCTTCCGCCGCTTCTACTGGATTTGTAAATTTACCTTGGTCTTTTAGCCAGGCCACGCGATAAAGAAGAAGGCGCAACGCTTCGATAATAACTTTCATGTCCGCTAACTTATGTTGAATGGCCTGAAATGAGGCGATGGGCCGGCCAAATTGTTTTCTTTCTTGGGCATATTTTACGCAAGCATCTAAAGCATATTCCAGACCTCCTAAAAAAGGGGCCATGAGGGTACTGCGGTCCCACTCTACTGTCCCTAAGGCAATTAAAAATCCTTCGCCTTCTTTGCGTAACAAATTTTGCCCGGGCACGGGACAATCATTAAATATTAATTCGGACGTGGGCGAGGCCTTCACCCCCATCTTTTTGAGCTTTTTACCCACAGAAAAACCGGGATAATCCTTTTCCACTATAAAAGCAGAGATTCCCGAAGCTTTCTTTTCTTTTTCGGTTACGGCTATGATGACTAAAACATCGGCGATGGGGCCGTTGGTGATAAACATCTTTGTTCCGTTGAGATAGTAATAATCGCCTTTTCTTAGGGCAGTAGTGGTGATGCTGGCAGCATCCGAACCTGCACCTGGCTCAGTCAATCCAAAAGCTCCCACCCATTCACCCGTGGCCAATTTGGGTAAATATTTTTGTTTTTGTTCCTCATTTCCATGGGCAGAGATAGTATCGGCGCAGAGGTAAGTATGCGCCCCCCACGAAAGGCAAAGGCCTCCTTCGGCCCCCCCTCGGGCTACTGCTTCTCCCGCCAGACAGGCAGTCACTACGTCCGCGCCACTTCCGCCGTATTTTTCAGGAAGAATTATGCCCAATAGCCCATACGCACCCATTTTTCTCCAGGCTTCCCAACAGAATTCAGCTTGCCAATCAGCTTCCTCGGCTAAAGGGGCGAGCTCTTTGCGCGAGAATTTTAGGACTTCTTCATAAAAAGCTTTCTGCTCAGGAGTAAAACTAAAATCCATAATCCCTTTTGATAAGAATTTTATTTCCAATTAAAGCAGGAGTAGATAATAAAGTCAATAGGAGTGATCGATCAGTTTTTAGGAAAATTACTTGATACGGCTCTGGCAGAAGCAAGCAGGGCGAAATTAAAATCGGCTGTGACTGGTCGGCGATTAATTTTTAAAATGCCTACTGATATTCTTTTAATTTAACCACTCTCCCTCCCGCTTGAAATAGGTACGAATTTCAAAAGTGATCGACGGTCAAGGAAAAATATTGTTGACATTTATAGTCAATCTGCTAAATTTAGGGAAAATCCAGTCATTCTCCCAAAAATAAAGCACCGGCCAAGACCGTAAAGAGACGAATTTTAGCTTATTTTTATAAAATAGGCTTTGATTATATAAAATTACATTTCGCCAGTCCATTTCGGATAACCAGAGCAATAAGCAAGAAAGGGAGTCGCTTTATTCCTTCGCTAAGAAGGAAAATTCTAAATAAAGAGAGGAGGAAGAATTATGTTTAAAAAATTTTTTCTTTGTGTCCTTATATTGTTTTTAATCTGGTTGTTTCATCCATCCTCAATTTGCGCTAAAACTATCAAAGTTTTAGCCCAGTTTCCCATGAGTGGGCCGGTGGGGAGTCTCCCCGAGTTTGGCTGGGGGTTCATCGATGGGATGAATTATATCAATGGCAAAGGGGGAGTTAATGGGAAGCCGATAACTTATTTTGTGGAGGACATGCGTTATAGCCCAACAGTCGAAGTGGCCAATTTTACGCGCTATGCCGCTGCTGAAAAAAAGGATGAATTGCTCATTGCTTCGGGCTACATAACTGGAGCCTTAAAACCATTGATTGAAAAGGTAAATAAAGAAGAGCGGATTCCCTGGTTGGATGGATCATATTCTACGGAAATTTTCGGTCCCGAAGGCGGACCAACTAAGTACCCTTATTATTATTCTTTAGGAGCCACTTATGGAGACCAAATGCGCGTGCTCCTAAATTGGATTAAAGATGATTCCAAAGGAAAAGGGAAAGTGGCTATTGTTTATAGTCCCACGGAATGGGGTCGGGATCCTTTAGAGATGACGCGAGCGCACGCCAAAAAAATTGGCCTCCAGATTGTCGCCGAAGAAGAATATGCTTTCACGGCTACGGATGCCACGCCGCAGATTACTAATGTCCGTAAAGCAAAAGCTAACTACGTATTTTATCATGGCTATTCAGGTGCTGCCCCATATACAGCAATCTTTATGAAAACGGCGAAGCAGTATTTAAAGAATGTGACTATTTTAGGCACCCACTATACCACTGGTCATTACCCCATTCTCATTGCCGGGAAGGCGGCTGATGGGATGGTGGGCGCCTGCTGCCGGCCCCAAGTGGATGAAATGGATAACCCCATGGTAAAAATGGCCCACGATTTCGCCGCTAAATATAACCGTAAAGACGGAATCAAAGATATGTTTCTTTATATGGAAGGCTTAACTTATGCTTTAATTTTCCACGAAGCCTTGACGCGAGCTGATAACGCCGGGGAGTTGACCCGCGCAGGTGTAAAAAAGGCACTGGATAATATGGTATGGGATTACCACGGTCTTTTCGGCGGGAGAGCTTTCTCATACAAATCCCATACTATTCCTATGGTGAGAATATATAAATGTCATGTAGAAAAGGAAGTAGAAAAAGGCGGGCGTAAAATCGGCGTGGGTACATGGAAACCTGTCAGCCCATGGATTAATACTGAGTTAGAATTAAAGTAATCGAGATTTAAAAATGGCTGACTTAATCCAAACTTTGGGAGCAGGAATCCTAATTGGCTGCGTCTACGGAATTTTAGGCCTGGGCATAGTAATTATTTTTAAAGCTTCGGAAGCTTTCAATTTTGCTATCGGCGAATTTTTAGTTGTTGGTTCTTTCCTCTTCTACATCTTTTTCTTTGATTTTCATTTGCCTTTGATGGTGGCTTTACCTTTGGGTTTAATAGCGGCTGGGGGGATGGGGGCGCTCATTGAACGTTTATCTATCAAACCTCTTCTGGGCCGTTCGGCACTCTCCATGACGATAATCACTCTTGGGTTAGCCAGCGTGCTGAGAGCTTCCGTGCAATTTATTTTTGGAGCCCATTCTTATTCCTTTTTCATCGAGCTGCCCGATTTTACTCTGGAGTTTGGCAATGTCCTTTTTCCTTCGGAAAGGGTATGGGCAGCCCTCCTTTCTTTGCTGACTTTCCTAGCCCTGCTCTTTTTTCTTTTTCGCACCCGCTGGGGAGTGGCTATCCGGGCTATCTCTGAAAGCCAGGCTAAAGCTTTAGCTTTTGGCATTGATGCACGCTTCCTTATGCTTTTAGTCTGGGCGGCAAGTTCCATGTGTATTGCGGTGGCCGGAATTATGATCTCCAACTTCGGAGCCCTTTCTTACCTTACCGGAATTGTGGGTCTACGAGCTATTCCCGTTGTCCTCATCGGGGGGATGGACAGCATTGGGGGGGCCTTAATCGGGGGATTAATTGTGGGGCTATGTGAGGCTTTAATCGGTAGCTATGTAGAACCTTTGGGTTTAGTGGGGTTTAAAGATGTCGCTCCCTATATACTGCTGCTCATTGTTTTGTTCATCCGCCCCTACGGATTATGGGGGACAGTAAGAATTGAAAGGATTTAAAATGCTGGCGGTGGAAAACTTGCGGGTAGTTTACCGCGATGTCATCTCTATTTTAAATGGGGTCTCTCTGCAAGCTAATCCTCAAGAAATTTCTGTAATCTTGGGAGCGAATGGAGCTGGAAAGACTACTCTTTTGCGGGCCATCGCTGGCTTATTGAGCATCTATGATGGAGACATTATTGAAGGAGACATCAAACTGGGCCAGGTCTCCATAAAAGGAAAGGAGAGCAGGGAAATAGTAAAAAAATTTGGGCTCACTTACGTGATGGAAGATCGCCCTGTGTTTTGGTATCTGACTATTGAAGAAAATTTAGCCGCCGCGGCTTATTCGCGGTGGGATGGAGAAATAAAAGCAGATATAGAAAAGGTTTTTACCTATTTCCCCGTGTTGAAGAGTTTGCGCCATAAGAAAGCTGGTTATACCTCAGGGGGAGAGCAACAAATGTTAGCCATCGGCATGTCGTTAATGACTAAGCCTAAAATTTTGCTTTTTGATGAACCCTCTTTGGGGTTGGCTCCTTTAGTCTCCGAGGAACTTTTCCGGATTATCCAAAAATTAAATCAGGAAGGATTGACTATTCTTTTAGTAGAACAAAATGCCCAGGCTGCTCTCCAAATAGGGCATCGGGGTTACGTACTGGAGAATGGTCGGGTCGTTCTGGAAGGGGAAGCGCCAGTGTTGTTAGCTAATGAAGATGTGCGCGAGTTTTATCTGGGTGTGGGGGCTAAAGAAAGAAGGAGCTATCAGGAATCTAAACGCTATAAACGGAGAAAAAGGTGGCTTTAGGTAATGAAATAATTCTGCAAGTTAAAAATTTGGATCTCTCTTTTGGGGGAATAAAAGTACTAAATGATATTAGTTTTTCTGTCCGGCGGGGGGAAATTTTGGCCATCATTGGCCCTAATGGCGCAGGCAAGACCAGCTTGCTGAATTGTCTTAATGCCCATTATCACCCGCAAAGAGGGGAAGTTTATTTCCAAGGACAAGAAATACTTCACCTTCAACCGCATGCTATTGCGGCGCGAGGGATTGCCCGGACTTTCCAAAAAGTGGAGCTTTTCCGAGGAATGACTGTGCTCGATAATGTCAAGTTAGGGAGGCATTTTTTGATTAATTCTTCATTTTTGAAGATTTTTTTCCGCTGGCCAACAGCAGTGCAAGAAGAGTTGCACCATCGGCAAGAAATAGAAGAGGAAATTATCGACTTTATGGGTCTTTCCCCTGTGCGCTACGCTATTGTGGACACTCTTCCCTTGGGGATAAGAAAAAGAGTAGATTTGGCCCGGGCCTTAGCTATGCGACCCAAATTGCTTCTCCTCGACGAGGTTATGGCGGGGATGGCGGTAGAAGAAAAAGAAGACATAGCCAGTTATATTTTGGATATCCATCGGGACCTCGGAGTTACTATTCTCTGGATTGAACACGACCTCTCCGCCGTAATGGATTTATCCGAGCGCGTTATTGTCTTGAATTTCGGACAGAAGATTGCTGAAGGGACTCCCGCCGAGGTGCAGCAAAATCAATTAGTCATAGAAGCCTATTTGGGAAAAAAGAGAGAAATTTAGGAGGCCCTTTTGCCTCAAAATTTAATCCAGCTGCTAATCAAGAATCGGAGTGCCCATCCAGGGCGGGCAGCCTTGCGCGAAAAACGTTATGGGGTTTGGGCTCCCTTATCTTGGGCCCAATTGGCTGAACGAGTGGAAAATTTTGCTCTGGGTTTAAAGGCCTTAGGCCTGAGAGCCCAGGAGACAGTCACCATCGTGGGAGATAACAAGCCTCCCTGGATAATTGCTGAGATGGGAATTATAGCTGCCGGGGGAGTAGTCACCGGCATGTATCCTGATTGTTTAGCCGAGGAGGTTCTCTATCTTCTTGCTTATGCGGAAGCGCGCATGGCTATTGTGAGCGACCAGGAACAGGTAGACAAGATCCTTAGAATTTGGCCGAAAATCAAAGAAAGAGTGCAATGGGTGATTGTTTGGGATGTGCGGGGAATGAGCCATTATTTCAATCAATACGCTTTTTTGCGTCGCTTTGAAGATATAGAAAGAATAGGAGCTTTGGCCAAAAAGAAAGAAAACAATTTTTTGGAAGAGGTAGCGTCTTTTTTGCCCGCTAACGCGCCAGCCATGATGCTCACTACTTCTGGGACTACAGCTCTGCCCAAACTTGCGGTACTTAGTCATGAGAATTTAATTTGGGCTGCCGAAAACCTGGGCAAAGTTGTTTCCATGGAAGCCAGTGATGACCTATTATCACTCGCTCCACTCCCCTGGATAGGAGAACAATTATACACGGTGATCCGTTGGCTCTTGAGCGGCGCCTGTTATAATTTTCCCGAGGAACCGGAAACGCTTCGCCGTGATCTTATTGAACTTCAACCTTCTTATTTTGGTGGTACTCCTGCCCGTTGGGAAGACCTGGTCTCGATGATTCAGGCGGCTATGGATAATGCCGATTTCTTTAAAAAATTTTTATATCACTGGGCTATGAAGAACGCCCTGCGCCAGACGGAGGAAGAACTTAGTGGAAAAAAGATAGGATGGCCCCAGAGATTTTTCTCTTCTCTCTTAGGTTTTTTGGTACTCCGTCCGCTGCGCAACCGGGTGGGATTGGGCCGAGTCAAGATGGCTATAACTGGTGGTGGTGCCCTTTCGCCCGAAGTTTTTAAATATTTTAAGGCTTTAGGTTTAGACATCCGGCAAGTTTATGGGCAAACGGAATGTGCGGGCATTGCCACCACCCACCGGGATGGCGATGTGCGTCCGGAGACTGTGGGGGTGCCCATTCCGGGGATTGAAGTAAAAATTTCTGATAAGGGCGAGATCATGGTGCGGGGCAAGTCAGTTATGTTGGGCTATTATAAAAATGAAGAAGCCACCAAAGAAGTTTTTACTCCTGATGGCTTTTTGCGTACGGGCGATGCCGGATATTTTGGAGAAGATGGCCACCTTTATATCTTTGACCGCTTCAAAGATATCATGGTTTTAGCTGATGGTACCCGCTTTGCTCCTCAAGACATTGAAATTCGCCTTAAATTTAGTCCTTATATTAAAGAAGTGGTAATTTGCGGCGGTAATCAGCCTTTTGTCGCCGCCATTATTTCAATCGATTTTGAAACAGTAGGAAATTGGGCGAAAAAAAGACGGATGGCCTATACGACCTACCAAGACCTCTCGCAGCGGCCCGAAGTATACTCTTTGATTCGGGAGGAGATTAGCAAGCTTTGTCAGCGCTTTCCGCCTAATATGCGGGTAAAAAAGTTTGTCATCTTAATCAAAGAATTGCACCCCGATGATGAAGAGCTGACGCGCACGCGCAAAGTGCGGCGGGCCTTTATTTATGAAAGATATAAAGAACTCATCGCCGACATCTATGCCGGGAAGAAAGTCCATAATTTGGATATCAAAATTCATTATGAAGACGGACGTATTTCTGCTTTTCAGGGGCAGGTGGTCATTGCCGAGGTGAACTCTTGAAATCTTTCTCCGATTTGTATAATCAGTATTTCGCCTCTACGGCTGTTTGTAGTCATCGGGAAGATGAAAGAATTTTCCGCACCCGTTTTCAGCGCTTTTTCCTTTATATTTTTCTGTTCTTGGTAGTCCTTTCTCCCCTTTATGGTAACGAATATAATTTTTACATTTTTAACCTCGTGTTAATAAACCTAATTGGTGCTTTGGGATTAAACTTGCTCATTGGTTTTACGGGTCTTCTCTCTTTAGGACATGCCGCTTTTTTAGGGGTAGGGGCCTATACTTCTGCTCTGTTAATTGCGCATTGGAATTGGCCTTTACCGCTGACTGCTCTTTGTGCCGGACTGGTGGCCGCCCTTTTAGGCCTTATCGTGGGTATTCCGTCCTTGCGCATTAAGGGATTTTATTTAATGGTGGCTACCTTGGCTTTCCAATTTATTGTCGAGTATGCCATTATCCACTGGGAAAGCGTTACGCGCGGTATTCGCGGAATTGAGCTTCCTCCTCCAAGCTTCCTCTTTTTTTCTATTAATAAGCATTATGCCTACTTTTATTTCTTATTTCTGCTCGCTGCCTTGCTCATGTGGGGTCTGAAAAATTTGCAGAGGTCAAAAATCGGTAGAGCTTTCATCGCCATTCGCGATAATGACGTTTCGGCTGAAATTATCGGCATATCCGTCTTTCGCTACAAGCTCTTGGCTTTTGCTATAAGTTCTTTTTATGCTGGTGTGGCCGGAGCCCTCTTTTCGGCTTTACAACGAAGTGCCATCCCTGAAGATTACACATTTTTAAAATCCATTGAATTTTTGGCTATGGTTCTGATTGGTGGACTGGGGAGTTTATTGGGTACCATATTCGGAGTACTCTTCATTACTTTGGTACCAGAGTTTCTTAATGTAGGCGTTTCTTTTCTGGCTAAACGCTATGATCCAAATCTCACCATTTATTTAGGCCCAGGGAAAGATTTTGTCTTTGGCCTGCTGATCATCTTATTCATTATCTTCAAACCAGAAGGTTTAGTAGGCGTCTGGAGGCGTCTACGCGATTACTTCCGCATCTGGCCTTTACCCTACGTTTCCAAATAAATCCCGCCTTGTTCCACCTACGAAGTGGAATTATCAGCGAAGGAGGGTATTGACGGATGAAATTTTATCCGTTAATTATAATTAATAAGGGAAGATTAAAGAGGGTCGAAGATGGGGGCGACTAAATATAAAAGCAGCCAGTTAAGTGAAAAAGACTTGGATTTTCTGGTGGAGACCGTTTCACCAGAAATCTCCAATAAGGGGGAGATTAAAAGAATTATTCAAGAAGATGAGGATTTTCGTAAATCCTATATAAGCGATGAAAAAGTTTTTCGGCGCATTATGGATGAGGAAGAAATTTTTCTGAAAATCTCGCCAACGCTCTTCTTTGAAATTCTCCTGCGGCGGACGAGTATGGATTTAGAGATGGCGGGGTATACCATAGAAAAGTCGAGCACTATGAAGATACCTATTTTTGACACAAAAGAGATAGTGGATTTTTTAACGCAGGAAGCCCTCCTCCTCTATCTGGCCGATATGCTTTCTTCGTTTACCAAGATTGAAAGTTTTACAATTCCCGTAATGATCGGGAAGGGGATTTGGAGGAAAATTCGGTTTAATGATCTTGATATCCATAGCTTAAGAAAAATTTGTGAGCTGGTGGATGAAGAATACCGCATGGGTTTTTACAAGAGGATTGCCGATATATGCCTTTTTATCTTGGGAATTTTCCCCGACTACGTGGAACGAGAGTATCGCTATCCTTTTTCCGGCCAGCTCCGGCCGCATTTACGGGGAAAGTTAAGAATTAGTCCTGAAGAATACGAAAAAGAAGGCAAGAAATTTTATTTATTGGCTGCGCAGCATCCTTCGGCGAAGGAGTTGGAGTTAACCGAGATCTTTACCGCCTTGCATGACAATTTTCCTAAAGCGAAGAAACCTCTCAACTTTATTGCTGAACATTATCTTCCTTTTACTCGCGATAAATTTTTCTTTAAATTTCAATAATTTTATAAAATATGCTCAAGTAAAACTTTAAAGCCGATAATTACCAGGATTATCCCTCCAGCCAGCTCCATTTTATTTTCGAAGAAATGTCCCGTGTGGTGACCCAGGAAAACTCCCCCAAAAGAAATAATAAAAGTAATTAGGCCAATTAAAATTATGGGCAAAAGTAGGGGAATGTGTAAAAAGGCAAAACTTACCCCAATAGCCAAGGCATCTATACTGGTGGCTAAAGAAAGAAGGAGAAGAACATAGAAATTAAGCGGATTAAAATCTTTTTTGGCATCGGGTAATTTTTGAGATTCGTAGATCATCTTGACGCCAATGGCACAGAGAAGGATGAATGCTATCCAGTGGTCCCACGTAGCTAATAATCCTCTTAAGCCGCTCCCGGCAAACCAACCAAGAATAGGCATTAGAGCCTGGAAAAATCCGAAGAAAAAAGCGATTTGGGCAGCATGGTGAATTCTTAATTTTTTGATAGCCAGTCCGCTGGTAATGGCGACAGCCAAACAGTCCATGGCCAAGCCGATGGCTATTAGGCTTACGGCGAATAAGGGCATGAAAATTTCCTTTTCGAAAAAATTTTAATGGGCCAACACTATGTCCCATTTGGTAAATACATTTTAGCAAGGAATATTATTCAGAAGCAAAGATAAAGAACAAAATCTCCTGCCCCTCCTTTGAAAAAGAAGGGTAAAATAATCCCTCCCTCCCCTCGGGCCTGCCTCCGGCCTGCCTCTGGCCTGCCTCTGGCCTTTTGTCCCCATGGCGACACAGTCTTAAAGGGAAATAAGAGGGATTAGAAGCAGGGATAAAGTTAATTAAATGGATCGACTGCGGAGATGCGCATTTCAGAACATAAAGCCTAAGAAATTTCTTTGCGCAACTCAGTCTTTAAAATTTTTCCAGCGCCACTGACTGGAAGTTGCTTTTTGAAGATTATTTGGCGAATTTTTTTGTAGGAGGAAACATTTTGGGCACAATAGGCTAATAATTCTTCGGCAGTAGCCTCTTTTCCTTCTTTTAAAACAATAAAGGCCACGGGAATTTCACCAGCCGTTACATCTGGTTTGCCTATCACGGCGCACTGTTGCACAGCAGGATGTTTGGCCATAACTTCTTCTAACTCTCGCGGATAAACATTATACCCTTTATATATGATCATGTCTTTTTTGCGGTCTACTATATAAAAATAGCCATCTTCGTCCTCTTTCCCTATATCTCCGGTATAAACCCAGCCATCGCGTAGAACCATCTTGGTCTCTTCGGGTTTACGCCAGTATCCTTGCATCACCTGAGGGCCTTTGATGCAAATTTCCCCAATTTCTCCTGGGGGAAGCTCTTTAGTGCCTGTTTCCAAATCCACAATTTTTACTTCTGTATCAGCTATAGGGAGGCCCACTGAGCCAATTTTAACTGTTTCTCTACTCGGTGGGTTGAGATTACTGGCCATGGTCACTTCGGTCAATCCATACCCTTCAGTCACCACCCCGGGAAAGCTTTGCCGCATTTTTTCCATTACCGGTTTAGGTAAAGGGGCAGCTCCCGAAGCGACCAGGCGTAAAGAAGAGAAGTCATATTTATTAAAATCGGGGTGATTAATCAAAGGGATAAAAAGTTGGGGAGCTCCACCAATGGCGTTGGCTTCATATTTGGATATGGCTTGTAAATATTGGCCGGGATCAAAACGAGGAAAAACAATCATAGTGGTTCCAGTGTAAATTGGTTGGTTTAAGTACCCAATAGTACCCATAGCGTGGAACCAAGGTACAACCACCAAGGCCCGACCTCGGCCAAAGCGAACGGGATGATCTTCTTCCCGATCATCTTGCTCTCGCCTAATATTGATAATACCATTTTCGTATTGGACATCCCCTCCAGCATTCCAATGGCTAACCTGCAGAACGTTAGCCACCACATTGAAATGTGTAAGCATAACCCCTTTAGAGACGCCAGTAGTACCTCCAGTATAAGCCAAATGGGCTAAGTCTTGGCGGGGATCAATTTTGATGGCCAATGGCTGCGGTTCATGAGTTTGGAGGAGAGTGGTAAAATCAAGAGTATGGGGAAATTGCTTTTTAGGCAGCGGAGGCTTTAGGGGACTAAGTAAGGGCGGAAAAATATCAGGGATAGAAACTACGATAACCCTTTTCATTTTTAGCTGGGAGATAACTTTTTCTACTTGGGGATAAAAGAGATCAAGGGTAATGATTGTTTCAGCTTCGGCATCTTGAAGCTGGTACTCTATTTCTCTTTCCACCAAGAGGGGACTTAAGGGCGTAAAGATAGCTCCGTTCATTAAAGTAGCATAATAAGCAATGGCAAATTGGGGAGAGTTAGGGAGATGGATAGCGACGCGATCCCCCTTTTTTATTCCCAAGTTAAACAGAGCCTTGGCGAAACGTTGACTAAGATTAAGCAGCTCAGCGAAGGTAATTTCTATGGAATCAAAAATGAGCGCCAGGCGAAAAGGCCACTTCGTGGCCGAGGAGATGAGCAACTGATAAACAGGAATCTCGGGGTAATTTAGAGACCGAGCATTATGCGGTGGCCAACATTTAAAATTTTTCAAGATGGCCTCCTTAGAAAATTTATGTAACATTAGCTCTACTTTATAATGCTTTGATATAGCTCTTGAATAACACTCTCAATCTTTTGGGCATAAGGTGATCCCTCGCGCGTAAGCCGGTGGAGAACTTTCATTAATGGGTAAGCTGGCTCTACATCCCGCGCTCCCACTCCCACCGGCGTAAATTCTGATCCCTGGGCTCGCCAGATACGGGCGTTTATTTGCTCGATGCGTTGCCGAGCTTCCCAAAAGCTGGGCCCAGCATATACATCGTGTAATTCTGCTATACCCAGAGGAGTAAGATTTACAAACAATCCTACTTGTAAACCTCGGCTGCGCACTGTGGCCACTGCCTCGTTCAAGGGTTTGGGAATGAGCATCATGTAATGGGAACCTCGTTCATCACCTTGGGTCATGTAAAAGCTGCTCTTCATAAATTCGAAGATAGGATCGATCAATTCCTCGACCCCCAAGAGTACCGGGTCATCTTTACCCACATATTCACCGCCGGTTATCAAAGCTAACTTTTCCGTAGAGGCAGCTAAAAGAATTTTTTGGAGAAATTTAGCTACCTCTTCTCGGCGCTCAACGACTTCGGGAAGGGACCATACCCGCTTTACATTAAAGAGGTTGGTTGCTCCTAAAAGAAGAGCAATATCCTGGCGATGAGCGCAAGCGTCAAGGAAGATGCGTTGATGATTGTGTACATCGTAAATTTCTAAAGCTAAACTCGCTCCGTACCGGGCGTGGAATTGTTCTTGGCTTAAAGCAGCTTCCATAGCTTTAAATATGGGTAGATTAAAAGCAGCGGGGCCAGCTTTGTCAGCAGCCAGAAGCCCAACTTTCCCAAGGCCCTTAACGGGTAACTCGGCGAAGCCTGGACCCTGACCAGTTACATTGCCGGCAAATGGCTTAATAACTTCTACCTCTCCCCGGCCGCGTTTCCATTTGGCCTGGGCGGCGCGCATTTTTTCTAAATAAGATTTCTCCGGAGTCGGAAGAAATTTGGCCAGGAGCTCTAAAAAGCGATCGTTCGGTTCGGCTAAATCATCTACGTGCTTTCCCTTGGTAGCCGGACCTATTTTCAAGTCTTGGGCCAGCCCATAAGGCTTATAACCAATTATTTCGGTAACCCAAATCATGCGCCAGAATGCGCGGAAGGCTAATAAATGAATTTCATTAGCATCCACTCCCTGACGATGGACCATGAGTAGATGAATATCATCTCCCACTGCAAAGACTTTATAGTCCTGAATTAGGCCTCCTTCTCGGGCCTGTTCCAGACTGGCTTGCGCCACTCCCACAAAAAGAGTTGGGGGAGTAGTATGGCCGACTTTCCCGCCGGCATCGGCTTTGATGTCGGAAATGGTTTCTCCTGCGGAGTCTTCATTGGCTTTAGCAATGAGCGGATCGATTTCCCCTGATTCCACAGCCGGAATGGGTTGAAAGAGAGGTTTTAATTTTTCCGCTCTTTGGCGGGCTCTTCTTTCGGCCTCTTCGGCCGTAACATAGGGTTGGAACTCTCCATGCTGGAGCATGGGCCTGATGAATTCTTGCGCCTCCTTTTGGAGCCAAGTGGTCTGTACTTTATCTTGAGCATAAACATCGATGATATCGTGGGCCGGAGGGATACGCCCGTTGTCATAAGATTGATAAGTATAAGCCACTAACCGCGCCAATCCTTTTTCCGCGGCAGATAGGCGCGCTTCCTCCATGGTCACTGGCATAATGCCTACATGGTATCCGCCTTGAGGTCCGCCAATAGTAAAATGAAAATCTGCTCCTAAGCTGAAATTGGCTTCCCCTACTGCCGGAAGGCCACTTTGTAAACGCAAGATAAGTACTGGGTCGTCCAATGAGGAAGCTGGATGAGCTGATTCTATGGAGACGACGGCCACTGGTTCATGGCGGGTGGGCTGTAATTCATCGCCATGAATCACGAAACGGCCGTTTACGGCATAAATAGCACTCACGACCCATTCGGCTGGATTGGCAATCAGGGAGAGAAGCTCGGCCCAATCACCTACCTGTTCTCTATTGAATTCCAAGGGTTCCCGGCTAAAAGGATAAATCAAGAAAAGTTTCTCTTCTATGGGCCGATCGCCAAAAGAGAAGACGCGTCTTTCCTTCCGCCCAGCCATTAAGGCAGGAACGTTTTCTACAACGGCTATAAACCTTGTTCCATCTAAGCGTTGGTGTGAGCCTTTATCTGGATGGAAAAAAAGGTTAAAGAGGGCCCGGTTAAATGCCCCTGCCGCTCCGTTGATTAATTTGGCAATATAAATAGGTTCGGAGCCGCGCTCTGTAAAAGGAAATTCCCCCATCCGCAAATTTAACGCTGCTAAGCGTCTTTCGGGGGGTAAGGAGAAAAAATCTTCATCGGGGGCAGGGCGATAAAACCCCAGGTCGTTAGCAGTAGACATACCTGCTTCCAGCGCCGCCCATGCTAATTTGTGGACGGAAGGTTGATGTAAACCTTTCCCCAGAGTATTTATTTGTAAATGGATATCCCTGCCGAAGGCATAAACGAGAAAATCTCGAATTTGACCTTCTTCCCTTGCCTTAGCCAAAGAAGAAGAAACCGCACCTATTATTTCTTGGGGCAGGAGCGATAATCCCCCTAACCATCTCATCAAATTGGCACTGATAATGGTAATAGTCACCCTTTTTTCTATTCTTCTAGTTTCCAAGGATAAGAACTCATCTCTAGTCATATTACCCTCCTTCGGCCAATTTACATTCGAAAATTATCGGCTTATATAAGTTTGGTAATTCCTTGTTCCCACTAACCATTGGCAAAATAATAGGCTTTAAGGCAAGAAACTAACAAGCGCTTATTTAAGAAATTTCTGAAAAAACCGCCTTTTCAGTCACTCCCGCGCAAGGGGGAGTCCCAAAATGCCATGAAATGACTGGATTCCTGCCTGCTTCATACTGGCGCAAGAATGACGTGATTACGTCCCCAGGGACTTTTTCAGGGATCTCATTTAAAAAACATTGACAAATTAGTTTGGAAGGCGGGGATAAGAAGGAAAGGGTTTTCCCGCGCTCCTTCCAAACATCCTTATTACCCTTTTTTATAGAGATTAAAAGGGTCATTGCGGTGCCCTTTATTATTTTCTTTGGTGTTTTTAGGAAAGCCCTTATAAAGGATGGGTGAAATATATCATTAAGGAAATTGGAAATCAAGAAAATTAGTAAGCCTGCCGTAATCCCTCACTGAAGGGTGGGTTAGATATAAAAACAATTATTTCTTGTCATTTCGTAGGGCCAGCGTTTATGGCTGGCCAATTTCGCTAATTATTTGCCTCACAAATCTAATCTATTGTCCGTCTCGAAATTTTTTAACTCCCCCTCTCCCCCTCTTAAACTAAGAGGGGGAAAAAGGGGGAGTTATAAGAAATCCACCCTTTAGTAAGGCATTACAGCCTGCCTCTACTCCCTGCACCAAAGTTAGCTGTTTATTAATTATGACCCAGTCTCCAAGTGCGGGGTTGCTCGCTATGAGTAAAAAGGAAGTATGATAGAATCTCAGTGGGAAGAGGGCAGGGGGGAAATAAAATGGGTGCACTAAAAATTCTATCCTCTTGCTCAGAGATAACTTTCTCAATAATTTACAGAATGGAGGATAGTAGAAAATGGCTGGAGAAAATTTGCTAGGCCCTGGAATAAATTTTCTGTGCCTTTTTTTTCTTCGATGATCTTAATCAAAGCACTACCCACAATTACTCCGTCAGCGAACGCCCTTATTTCATGAGCCTGTGGGGGAGTAGAAATGCCAAAGCCCACAGCCACTGGCTTTTGGCTTTGCTTTTTTATTTTTTCGACCACTGCCCCAATATGGGGGGCTAATTGTGCTCTGGAACCAGTGACGCCAGTTAAAGAAACATGGTAAATAAATCCTCGACTCAATCTGCTAATTTTTTTTATGCGCTCCTCTGTGGTGGTAGGGGAAGTTAAAAAGATTGTATCGACCCCAGCTGCTCTTGCTTCCTTAACCCAAGCCCCTGCTTCCTCAGAGGGAAGGTCAGGAATAATTACTCCAGCAATTCCTATTCGCTGACAGTCCTGAGCAAATTTGCGCAAGCCGTAACAGAAAATGGGGTTAAAATAGGACATTAAAATTAAGGGAATTGGTATCCCTGGTAACTCCTCGGCCCACTTTAAGATTTTGGCTAAGTTTACTCCCCGCCTTAAAGCCCTCTGAGCTGCTTTTTGAATGGTTGGTCCATCAGCAATGGGATCAGAATAGGGAACACCAATTTCGATTAAATCCGCTCCCCATTGGGCCATTTTCCCAACCAAAGCGGCGGAAGTCTCTAAGTCAGGATCTCCACCTACTAAAAAAGGGATTAAAGCAGTTTGCCTTTTATTGGCTAAAGCGCGAAATACTTTTTCGATTTTGCTCATAAAGCAACTCCTAATCTTTTAGCTACGGGTTGCACGTCTTTATCTCCCCGACCTGATAAATTTACCACCATGATCTGATCTTTAGGCAGTTGGGCCGCTAATTTTTGGGCATAGGCCAAGGCGTGGGCACTCTCCAAGGCCGGGAGGATTCCTTCGGTTTTGCTTAACAGAAAAAAAGCTTCTAAAGCTTCTTCATCTGTGGCTGTAACATACTCAGCTCGACCACTTTCTTTTAAAAAGGCATGCTCCGGCCCCACCCCGGGATAGTCTAATCCCGCAGAAATAGAATGAGTTTCTTTGATATTGCCATGGGCATCTTGGAGAATATAGCTCATACTTCCGTGGAGCATGCCTAGGCTGCCAGCAGTTAAAGAAGCAGCATGTTGGCCAGTTTTTAGACCTAAGCCCGCTGCCTCAACACCGACTAATTTTACTTTATCTTTTAAAAATGGGTAGAAGAGACCCAAAGCATTGCTTCCGCCTCCAACACAGGCAATTAGTATATCGGGGAGTCTGCTTTCCCGTTTCCATACTTGTTTCTTCACTTCTCGGCCAATAACCGCCTGATAATCTCTAACGATCATGGGATAGGGGTGCGGACCCACTACTGAGCCTATTAGATAATAAGAATTCTGCACGTTAGTTACCCAATCGCGAATTGCTTCGTTAATAGCATCCTTGAGCGTCTTAGATCCGGAAGAAACAGGAATAACCTCAGCTCCCAAGAGACGCATTCTGAATACGTTGAGAGATTGCCGCTGCACGTCCTCTTCCCCCATATAAACTGTGCAGGAGAGGCCCATGAGGGCAGCGGCCGTGGCGGTGGCTACGCCATGTTGACCAGCTCCGGTTTCGGCAATAATCCTCCTCTTTCCCATTTTGCGGGCTAGGAGTGCCTGTCCCAGGGTATTATTTATTTTATGGGCACCCGTATGGAGCAAGTCTTCCCTTTTTAAATAAATGCGGCAGCCTTTTAAATGTTTAGTCAACCTCTCGGCCAAGTAAAGAGGGGTAGGTCGCCCAGCATAATCGCTCCAGAGCTTTTTGAGAATTCTTTGGAAATCACGATCATGGAGAGAAGCTAGGTAAGCTTCTTCTAATTCCCGCAAAGGCTCCATTAAAGTTTCCGGTACATATTTACCTCCATAGATGCCGAAGTGTCCTTTTTTATTTGGTAAGCGCATCTGCTCTTTTAACCTCCTTTATAAATTGAGCCATTTTTTCTTTATCTTTTTCCCTAGGCCTTCTTTCGACACCCGAGCAGACATCCACTCCCCAAGGTTGGAGCAGGGAAATAGCGCGGGCTACATTTTCTGGATTTAAACCTCCGGAAAGAATAAAGTTTCTTTTCTTTCTTACTTCTAAAGCCATCTCCCATGGGAAAGCTGTACCTGTTCCTCCGCGTCGTTGTGGATGAAAACCTTCGAGTAAAATAATAGCGGAAGGATAATTAGCGAGTTTACGAAAACTGGCATAATTTTCCACGCGGATAGCTTTGATTATGGGCCGAGAAAATTGGGCACAATAAGCCGGTGTTTCTTCCCCATGGAATTGGAGAATAGTAAGCCCACAGTAGTCCGCAATTTTTTGAACTACTTGGGGATCAGCATTGACAAAAACGCCCACGCGCCAGATAGAAGCAGGAATTTCCTGACAAATTTCCCGGGCAATTTGAGGCGTAACCTGCCGCGGACTGGGAGCAAAGATGAAACCTAAGGCATCGGCTCCCAGAGAAACGGCTTCGCGGGCATCAGGAATATTGGTAATTCCACAGATTTTAATTATGGTCATAGGCCTAAGAGTTCCTTTATTTTTAAAGCAGGCTGGGCTGCCCGCATTAAGATTTCACCCACTAAGATGCCTTGCACCCCAGCTTGCTGTAAGGTGAGCACTTCTTCTCTGGATTTAATTCCGCTTTCGCTGATGATCGGGCAAGAATGAGAAATTTTTTTAAGCAAGCGGAAAGTTGTTTTCAGATCAACCGTCAAGTCTTTTAGATTACGATTATTTATTCCTAATAAAGGGACGGTCAAGCCCTCAATCTTTTCTAAATCCTCTTCATCGTGTATTTCGACTAAAATTCCCATGTCCATTTCCTGGGCTACTTCCATGAGTTCCTTTAATTGGCCAGAACTTAATATACTGACTATAAGTAGAATAGCATCTGCCCCTAAGTTTCTTCCTTCATATATCTGAAAAGGATCTAAGAAAAAATCCTTTTGCAAAATAGGAAGAGAAATGCTTTGGTTAATTAGGGGCAGATCATAGAGAGATCCGTGAAAATACTGGGATTCGGTAAGTACAGAAATAGCTGCTGCTCCAGCCGCTTCATAAGCCCGGGCTATTTGCCCAATGTTAGCCTCTTTTTGGATCCAGCCGGCTGAAGGAGAGGCCCTTTTGATTTCCGCAATCAAAGCTAAAGGTTTAGCGCGGGCAATACTTTCCTGAAAATTTCGAGGCGGGGGCAAATCGCGCACTCTTTTCTGCAATTCCCCTAAAGAAAACAGATTTTTTTTGAGGGACAATTCTTCTCTTTTTCTCCGAATTACCTGCTCCAGGAACATTATTCCTCCTTGGTTTGCGAGAAGTGGATGAGTTCATTTAATTTTTTTAAAGCCTGACCAGAATCGATAACTTCTTGGGCGATTTTTATTCCTTCGGCCAGATGGCCAGCTTGGCCAGCAGCAACAAAAACAGCGGCAGCGTTGATTAAAACAGCTTCTCGATAAGGTCCCCTTTCCCCTCGCAGGACAGCGCGCATGATCTGCGCATTTCTTTCGGCACTTCCTCCTTGGATATCTTTCAAAGACGCTCTCTTTAGACCTAATTCTTCTGGCTCAATCTGGAAATTAGAAATTTCCCCATTGCGTAAATGATATACAGTAGTCTTGCCAGTAATGCTTATTTCATCGCTGCCATCTTCACCATGGACGACAAAAGCTGCTCGGCTGCCTAAATTTTTAAGAGCTTGGCAGATGAGGAGAAGCAGATGCGGGGAGTAGAGGCCCAAGAGATGGACGGTAGCTCGGGCCGGGTTAGTCAAAGGACCGAGGAGATTGAAAATTGTCCGGATGCCGATTTCCCGGCGGGGGGCTAAAGCATGTTTCATTGCTGGATGGAAGAGCGGGGCAAATAGGAAAGCAATTTTTATTTCTTTTAGCGCTCGGGCCACCTTTGCGGGACTCATAGCGAGATTTACGCCGAGGGCTTCCAAGACATCAGCACTGCCGCATTGGCTGGAAACAGAGCGGTTGCCGTGCTTGGCCACGGTCAGTCCTCCGCCGGCAGCCACAAAAGCTACCGCGGTGGAAATATTAAATGTTCCCCGGCCATCGCCTCCTGTGCCGCAAGTATCGACAATGATCTCCTCCTCAAGGCCAGTAATGGGTATGGCTTTTTCCCGCATCACTTGAGCCATCCCAGTTATTTCCTGACTACTCTCGCCTTTCATTCTTAAAGCTGTTAGCAAGGCAGCAATTTGCGTCGGTAGAGCTTCTCCGCTCATTATGGCGGCCATAGCTTGGGCCGCCTCTTCTTGGGTAAGATTAATTCCCTCAACTACTTGCGCAATAAATCTTTTAAGCATGGCGTCGTTCTCCCCAAATCTAAGAAATTTTTTAATATTTTTTGGCCTTCTTGAGTCATGATTGACTCAGGATGGAATTGAACCCCTTCCACGAAATATTCTTGATGACGCACGCCCATTATCTCCCCTGCGGCTGTCTGCGCCGAAATTTCCAGACTGGAGGGTAAACTTTCTCGGTCAATCACCAAAGAGTGGTAGCGAATGGCTGAGAAAGGATTGGGGAGACCTTGGTAAATTGTTTTTCCATCATGGTAGATGAGAGAGCTTTTCCCATGCATAAGCTTCTGGGCGCGAATAATTTTCCCGCCATAAATTTCGCCTAGGCATTGATGCCCCAGACAAACTCCTAAAATAGGAACCTGGCCAGCAAAAATTTTAATAGCAGCTTGGGATATTCCCGCATCTTTGGGCCGACCTGGGCCAGGTGAGATTACTAAGTATTGGCAGTTAATTTTGGCCAAAGATAGGAGATCAATCTGGTCATTACGATAAACTAAGCAGGAGGCTCCTAATTCTCCGAAATATTGCACCAAGTTATAGGTAAAGGAATCATAGTTGTCGATCAAAAGAATCATTTTCTAAACCCTCCTGGGCTATTTGAATCGCCCGAAATAAAGCCTGCGCTTTATTTATTGTTTCCTCATACTCTTTTTGCGGATCAGAATCAGCGACAATTCCTGCCCCAGTTTGCATATAAGCTTGGCCCTCTTTGATTAGAATGGAGCGGATGGCAATGCAAGTATCTAAATTTCCAGAAAAACTGAAATAACCCACTGCTCCGGCATAAGGACCGCGCCGCGTTGGTTCCAATTCTTCGATAATTTCCATAGCTCTAATCTTTGGCGCACCAGCGACCGTGCCGGCGGGAAAAGCTGCCCGAAAGACATCAAAGCAATTTTTTCCTGGAGCAAGGAGGCCACGGATATTGGAAACGATATGCATCACGTGGGAATAACGCTCTATACCCATCAATTCCGTCACGGCCACTGTTCCGATCTGGGCTACTCGTCCCACGTCATTGCGCCCTAAATCTACGAGCATGATGTGTTCGGCCTTTTCTTTCTCATCCGCTAAAAGTTCTTTTTCTAAAAGTTGATCTTCTGCTTTATTCTTCCCCCGGCGGCGGGTTCCGGCTAAAGGCCTTAGTTCTATCTGGTTTCCTTCTAAGCGAACCATCACTTCGGGAGAAGCGCCTAAGAAAATCAAATCATTAAGGTGGAGATAAAATAAATAAGGGGAAGGGTTTAAAGAACGAAGGGCTCGATAAATATCAAAAGGATCTACGGATATGGGCGTAACAAACCGTTGGGAAAGGACTACTTGGATTATATCGCCATCCTGGATGTATTCCTTAGCTCTTTTTACTCGAGCCTGGAATTCTGCTGGACTTAAATTAGAGGTTAGCAGACCGGAAGAATAATTTTTTTTCTGCCGGGGCACTTTGGTCAAAGGTTGCCGCAGTTTACTAATAAGATTAACAATTTTTTCCTCCGCCTTTTCATAAGCTTCTTGGGGAGAAGTATCTTCATCTAAAAAGGCATTGGAGATAATGAGCATCTTTTGGCGTACATTGTCAAAGACTAAAAGAGTATCGGTAATCATAAAAAAGCAGTCGTAAAAGGGCAGGTCCGCAGAGAGGATTTCTGGAATTTTTTCAAAGCGGCGAATCATGTCATAGGCTACATAACCTACGGCGCCTCCAAAAAATCGGGGTAAATGGTCATAATTAACCGGCTGAAATTTGGCTAAAAAATTTTGTAGGTTTTGCAGAGGATCTCGGTTTCTTCCTTGCTCATAGATTTTTTCGCGTTGCAGGATTTCATAATTTTCTCCTCTACTACGAAAAATAAAAGAAGGAGATGAACCCAAAAAACTATAACGTCCCCATTTTTCTCCTCCTTCCACACTTTCTAAGAGAAAGGAAAATTTGCCATCGGCAATCTTGCAATAAGCAGAGAGGGGGGTTTCCCAGTCAAAATGGACTTCCGCGACGATAGGAATCAAGTTACCTAATTTGGTAAGGCTCTCAAATTCTCTTTTGGTAGGACTTAGCAATGGCCACCTCCTTTAATGAAATAATTTTTTCTCCCCTTAAAATAAAAAGGCCGAGGAATTTTTGCCTTGCCTCGGCCTTTAATTTTTCTGGTATTATTATGCAAATATTCTTGGCCTTGGGCAGGCAATCCCTTCCCCTATGGAGCCAGCGCCACCACCATGATGATAAAACGGAAATTTGGTCTACTTTATTTCCTGGTTTATTCATATTTATGAACTCCGCGGATAAGAACCCAAAAGTTTCCAGAAAAGCACTTTACTTTTTATTTCTCGCAAAACTTCCTGAACTACTTCGTCTTGAGCATGGCCTTCAAAGTCCAGGAAGAAGACGTACTCCCAGGGTTTATCTTTTATAGGTCGGGATTCAATTTTAGTTAAATTGATGGATTTTTCCGCGAAGGGTTTTAGAATACCGTACAAGGCTCCCGGAGTGTCGGCAATAGAAAAGAGGAGAGAAGTTTTATCCTGGCCGGTATTAGCGGCCATTTTCTTGCCCAAGACTAAAAATCTGGTATAGTTATGGCGGTAATCTTCAATACTGGATTCGATGATCTTAAGACCATACATTTGGGCAGCTAAGGCGCTGGCCACGGCAGCAGCTTCGTCATCTTGGGCCGCCATCTGCGCCGCCCGTGCTGTACTCAAAGTTTCCAGAAGTTCAGCCCGGGGAAAGTTTTTATTAAGCCACTGGCGGCATTGAGCTAACGCTTGCGGATGAGAATAAATTTTTTTCACGCGCTGCGGGTCGCCCCTTAAAGAGAGAAGATCGTGAGAGATGCGGGTTAAAATTTCTCCGCAAATCTTTACCTCCGATTCGATAAACATATCCAGAGTGCGGTTAACCACTCCTTCTGTGGAATTTTCAATGGGTACTACTCCATATTCGGCCTTCTCTCTTTCCACATAAGCAAAAACTTCTGGAATGCTCTCTTGCGGCAAAGTTTGTACAGAACTCCCAAATTTTTGCAGACAGGCCAAGTGCGTGTGGGTGGCTGGTGGCCCGAGGTAAGCAATGACTAACCCCCTTTCTAAAGATCGGCAAGCAGAGATAATCTCTCTAAAAACAGCGGGAAGACTGGCCTCGGGAAAAGGTCCAGGGTTTTTGCTGATCAGGTCTTTAATTATGGCTTCTTCTCTTTGAGAATCATAAAAGTTCATCTGGGAGTCTTTTTTAATTAAGCCAATTTCCTTGACCAATTCGGCCCGTTGATTCAGAAGTTCCAATATGCGCTCGTCTATAAGATCAATTTTTCCGCGCAAAAAAGTTAACTTAGAATTAACTGCCATAGGTACCTCTCTGCAGAGCTTTTTGGCGAAGAAGATGATCAGCAAGGACAATGGCGACCATAGCTTCACATACTGGATTAATCCTGGGAATTGCCGCCACATCATGCCTACCTTTAATTTGGATAGTCCGTGGTTTACCTTCTGTATCTATGGTCATTTGCTCCTGGGAGATAGAAGGGATTGGCTTAACAGCTACGCGGAGAACAATGTCTGCTCCCGTGGATAGGCCAGCTAAAATTCCTCCTGCGTCGTTTTTAGCAAACCCCTGGGGTGTAAGTGGATCGTTGCAGATTGAGCCGGTCATCCTGGCTACTTGAAAGCCGGCACCAATTTCTACTCCGCGCACCGCTCCAATACTCATTAATCCTTTGGCCAAATCAGCTTCCAGTTTGTCGAAGACGGGTTCCCCTAATCCAGGTGGACAGCCTTGCACTATAATTTCTACAATTCCCCCTAAAGAATCACCTTGCTTTTTAGCTTCGGCAATTTTTTCCGCCATCTTTTGGGCGGCTTGGCTATCGGGGCAAGCCAAATTATTTTTTTTAATCTCAGCATAATCAATTTTTTCAGCTTTTATTCCACCTAATTCTAAGGTGTACGCCAAGATATGGATCTTTTCTTTTTCTAAGATTTTTTTGGCAATGGCCCCGGCAGCCACGCGGGCTACCGTCTCCCGAGCGGAACTACGGCCTCCACCGCGATGATCCCGAATCCCGTATTTGATCTGGTAAGTAAAATCACCATGGCCGGGGCGAAAGATATTTCTTAGTTCTTCATAAGCCGCAGAATCAATTTCTTCATTCCAGATGATTAAACAGATGGGAGTACCCGTGGTTTGCCCCTCCCAAATACCCGAGAGTATTTGGACGCGGTCTTTTTCCGGCCGAGGACTTGTCCCTAAACCTTGCCCAGGACGGCGGCGATCCAATTCTTTTTGAATATCCTCTACGCTCAGATTTAAACGGGGAGGACAGCCATCTACTACTACTCCTAAGGCTGGACCATGGGATTCGCCCCAAGTAGTAATCCGGAATACTTGTCCAAAAGAATTACCGGCCAATTTTCCTCCTTTTAAAGTAAGGTTAAGATTTTTTCAGCTACCATTTCGGCATCCAAATTGGTTGTGTCAATCTCCATCATGGCTGAATGGGCATAGATTGCCTCTCTATCTCGGAAAACTTCTTCTATTTCAGCCAGGGTTCCCTTTCCCGTAAGCGAGGGCCGCTGGGCCGTTGTCTCATCATCTTTGGCCAGCCGAGCTGAGATAATTTTGAGATCAGCTTTTAGCCAGATGATAAACCCATTTTGCTTAAGGGCTTGGACATTTTCGGCATCGAGCACCGCTCCTCCTCCCGCAGCGATTATTTTAAAATCTGTGTTGGCCACTTCCAAGATTACTTTTTTCTCCAACTCCCTAAAAATGGGCCATCCATAACGCGCTACAATTTCCGGAATAGAAATACCCATTTTTCTTTCGATGAGCTTGTCTGTATCTATAAAGTCCATGCCGCTGCGCTCGGCAAGTATTTTGCCCACTGTTGTTTTTCCCGACCCCCGGAATCCAATTAGAACTATATTCATAAGAGTTCAGTACGTATGAAGCCTCTAGGCGAATTATTTAATCCTCCCGTCCTCTTTCCCTTGGAGACCATGTTTAAATTGGACGAGAGGGAATTAAAAATTTCCATATAATTCTTGCAATTTTTCCCAGAAATCAGGAAAAGACTTGGCTACACATTCTGTGCCTTTAATCTTGATCCCTGGAGTAGCCAAGCCAGCAATGGCTAAGCTCATCGCTATACGGTGGTCTTGATAAGTTTCAATCTCGGCCGCTTGAGGTTGGCCGCCCTTTACTTTTAGCCAGTCTCGGCCTTCCTCTACTTTAATACCCATTTTGCTCAATTCTGTAGCCACAGCCTTGAGGCGGTCAGACTCTTTAAAGCGCAAGTGGCCTACGTTATAGATTATGCTCTCGCCGTTGGCAAAGGCCGCCACCACCGCCAGCGTAGGTACTACATCAGGCATGGAGTTCATATCGGCTTCGATCCCCTTCAGGGGCCCTCCTTGAACTTCTATTCCATCTTCTCGGCGAATTATTTGGCAACCCATTCTTTGTAAAAGATTAAGAAAATTTAGATCTCCTTGCCCCGAATTAGGTCGCAGATTTTTCACTTTAACTCTCCCTTGAGTTATGGCTGCTGCTGCCCAAAAGTAAGAAGCGTTAGAAGCATCGCCTTCGATAAAATATTCTCGAGCAAAATAACGCTGTCCGGCCGGCACAAAAAAAGAATTATTATCTTCGCGGACTTCTACTCCAAAAGCTGCCATCACTTCTCGAGTCATACTAATGTAAGGTTTAGAAGCTAAAGGACCTTCTATGATAATGGTCGTATCTTTTTGGAAATAGGGAGATACTAATAAAAGGGCTGATATAAATTGGCTGCTTTCCGCTCCTTTTATTTTAATTATTCCACCAGCCGGTAACTGGTGTGGCTCTACTTTGATGGGTGGACAATTATTCTTCCCGAGGGCATGAACTTTTATGCCCAGGGTCTGAAGAGATTTAATCAATTCTCCCATGGGCCTTTCTTTCATGCGCTCGTTACCATCTAAATAAGTGCCTCCCGCCCTTAAAGCCGCTAAAGCAGTAAGAAATCTCATGGAGGTTCCAGAATTTCCTAAGTAAATCTTTTCTTCTTTTTTATTAGGAAGCTCACCTTTTCCCTCAACGCGGGCGCCAGTTTTTTCCCAAGTTATTTTTAGGCCCATTTTTTCTAATCCCTGGGCAGTATAAAGAGTATCCTCACTCTTTAAAGCGTTGATCAATAAGGAATCTCCTTTAGCTAAGGCAGCAACAAGGAGAGCGCGGTGTGTATAACTCTTAGAGCCAGGGATGGTAATTTCAGCAGCACATTTAGGGAGAGGTTTTATTGCGATCATTTCTTGCTTTCCTCTTCTGGAGTTTCTTGGGTAGATAAAGATAAGCCCAAGGCTTTTTGTAAATCTTCTTTTATGAGGGTAATATCGGGCTGGTAACCCGTCCAGATTTCGGTCTGAGCTGCGGCTTGGCGAGCGAGCATCTCTAAGCCATCAATTGTTTGGCAGCCTCTCTTTTTTGCTTCGCGCAATAATTTGGTTTGCCAGGGGCGATAGACGATGTCCATGACCAACATTCCTTCCTGCAAAAGACTTATGGGGCAGGGAATTTGTTCATCTTCAGGAGCCATGCCTACAGAAGTAGCATTGATAATTATTTCGGGATTTAATTCTCGGGTGATGGGTAATTTTGTTAAATAAACAGCCCCCAATTCTTTAGCCAACTTTGCCCCTTTTTCTGGAGAACGATTATAAATAAAAATTTCGCCACCCGCTTTTTTTAGTCCAAAGGCGATGGCTCTGGCTGCCCCTCCCGCCCCTAAAAGGAGAGTTTTTTTGCCCGGTAAATCTATTTTTCCTTGCAAAGCTTCCACGGCTCCTAACCAATCTGTATTGTAACCAATTAGTTTTCCGGCCTTGTTGTGCAAAGTATTGACCGCTTGTATTTGGGCAGCTAAATCATCCAGTTCATCCAATAAAGGCATAATCTCTGTTTTAAAAGGAATAGTTACGCTCAAGCCGGCCAGGCCTAAGCTGCGCACGCCATCAATTGCTTTCTTTAAGTCACTAACCTCAAAGGCTAAATAGACAGCATTAATTTTCAAGCGGCGAAAGACCCCGTTATGAATAATAGGAGACAGGCTATGCTTTACTGGATGGCCGATAATTCCATAAAGTTGCGTATGAGCATCGATCATATCAGCCTTCTCCAGATTTCTTGTAACTCTCTCAGTGACCACTGTCCGGGAGCAACTTTTTTATTACCTGCCCAGGCCACATAAGTCCATTCACTGCCCATTAGGGGAGAAAGGAGGCGACTTATCTTTCCTTTTTCACCCAGGCAGAAAGCCACGATTTTTTGATTTCGGGCCCGGGCATAAAGGATAAGGTTTAATATGGTTAGGTTGTCTAACCATGACCGAGCCAAAGTAACTATCTTGGCGACATCGGCATGAAGTTCAATCATTTGATCCAAAAGGGATTGCAATTCTTTAAAAGAGCTTGTTTTTTTAAAATTATGAAAAGATAAAATAATCTTTACGCGGTTTCTATTCCGCAGCAATTCGTCAACATATTGCGGGGGACTCGCTAATTCTACATCGATGAAAGAGGCCTTTAATTCCAGAGCACTTTTTAGAAACCCGATTCTCTCCTCTTCGTTCCCTTTAAACTTACCGCCTTCTTGGCTAAGACGGTTAGTAACAATCAAAGGTTTTTTTACTCTTGGCCGAAGTTCGGCTAATTTGGGACGAGAAAGATAATCCAGACGCAGTTCTACCAGGTCGGCCAATTGATTAGCTCTATCCAATGCCCTGCAGGCTCTAACCATGCTCTGCTCGGCGACGACAATACAAATTTTCCCTGGATATTTATCTTTCCCAGATAGTTTCTTCAATTTTTTCTCCAAAATGTCGGCCCGAAGTTTCGCGGTAAACCAGGACTTCACTATCAGGTTTTAGGTCGACAAGCGAAATGCCCCGACCATCCGGGGAGGTGAGACGGATAGTTTCTGCATTCTGCAAAAAAATAGAAATAGGCTGGCCACTTTCTTCGGCTTCTACTAAAACTAAAGGCCGCTTTTCTATTTTGGCCCGTCCGACCACTGCTGGGTAAGTCTGCCCTTCAAAATTTACTACTTGAACTAAGTCTCCTCCTTTAATTTCGGCCAGATATTTGGTCTTTCCTCCAGCTAAGCGAATATAAGCATGAACAGGGCCGGCATTAACGCGAAAAGCCCGGGGGTTGACGAAGGGGTTCTCCATGGTCTCGGCATGGACGAGAAATAAAGCTTGGCTGCTATTCCCCACCAGCATTCCTTCTCCGACGGCCATGGTAGAACAAGTATCTATGCAAACTCTATCTCCCAAGCCAACTGGTTCAAGGCGCTTGATGCGGGCTTTCTTTAATTCTAATTTTTCTCTTTCAGTTTTAAGGGTTTTGATAATTTTGCGCACGGCCTGCGGGTCTTGATTACAAAGCACTACACCATCGACGCCCTTTTCCAAAATAGCAAGAGCCGTCTGAGCTTGGGCCAAATCTTCGATCTCCATAAACAAATTTTTTGTCCGGCTTATTAGATTTTCTAAAGGAATGATTTTCCAATCGGCACATTTCACTATAACCCTGCTTTGTTGACTTAATTTGACAATTTCTTCCTCATCCTTTTTTTCGCGCACTTCCCGCTCGATTACTTCTTGACCTAATTTAAGGTCGCCATCTGGTGAGATAATAGGAATGACCCCTATTTTCTTTGCTTCAGCGGCGCGGCCTGCTTCTACCCAGAGGGCATTAGCCCCGCTTTCGATGGCCGTGCGGGCCAGTTCCAAGTCCCAAGGAATTACTTTAACCCATAATTGCTTATCCATTGCCCATCTCCTTTAAGCGGCCATCTCCATAAGTCCATCCTCTACGGAAAAATTATTGTGCACTAATTTGCTAATGGCGCGGACGATCTTCTCGGGATGGCGGTGTTGGAAAGCATTACGCCCGATACTCACTCCCGCCCCACCTGCCAGGAGACTTCCTCTGACCATCTCTAAAATATCTCGATCAGTATCCATCTTTTCTCCACCGGCAATTACTACTGGTACGAAACAACCTTCGACTACTTCGCGGAAGGTTTCTGGAGAACCTGTGTAAGGAACCTTTACAATATCGGCCCCCAATTCGGCGCCAACTCGGGCGGCATGTTTAACGACATTTACATCAAACCCATTTTTCACTTTGGGACCGCGCATATACATCATGGCCAAAAGGGGCATACCCCAATCTGCGGCATCTTTGGCGATCTGCCCCAAGTCACGGAGCATGGTTTTTTCGTCTTCAGCACCAATATTGACGTGAATGGAGACAGCATCGGCTCCCAGTTTTATCGCTTCTTCTACCGTGCAAACTAAAACTTTACAATTCGGGTCAGGAGCCATACAGGTACTGGCCGAGAGGTGGATAATTAAGCCCACATCTTTTCCGCTCCGTCTATGCCCAGCTTCCACTAAGCCTTTGTGGATCACAATAGCATTTGCTCCTCCCGAGGCCACCGCATTGATCGTTTTTTTCATGTCGATCAAGCCAGCCAAGGGACCAAGAGTAACTCCGTGATCCATAGGAATGATCACGGTTTTCCCCGTGGTCCTATCCATGATCCTTTCTAAACGAATTCTTTTTCCGATCATCTTTCCCTCCTTTTTGATTTTTTTCCACCGCTCCCCTGGGGCGGATTTTTAAAAACCCAAATCCATAAAATAAAAAAGGCCGTGAGATAAATCCCACGGCCCATAAATAAAAAGGCCGTGGGCAGCATCTTGTCTACCCACGGCCTTATGCTTTTAAATTATGAACAGGTTAGCAGCTCGGCGGCGGGTAGACCCCGGCGTAATAAAACCACCCAAAGTAATACCCGCCAAAAAATACGCAATTAATCTTCCTGTTCATTATCTTTATCTTTTTTCCGTTTTATTCAATTTATTAATTAAATAAATATCAAACTCGCTTAATGCTTGTCAAGAAAAAAATTGTGGTCTCTGTAATCCCTCAATGAAGGGTGGGTTACATAAAAAAAATTATTTCTTGTCATTTCGTAGGGCGAGCTTTTATGGCTGGCCAATTTCGCTAATGGTTTGCCTCACAAATCTAATCTATTGTCCATCTCGAAATTTTTTAACTCCCCCTCTCCCCCTCTTAAACTAAGAGGGGGAAAAAGGGGGAGTTATAA